>Ga0209491_10000159_pt1 | contig 125618 bp, 114 predicted proteins | sample BON02_FD_187213 | JGI IMG/M metagenome (GOLD analysis project Ga0209491, IMG submission 187213) | Freshwater microbial communities from Lake Bonney liftoff mats and glacier meltwater in Antarctica - BON-02 (SPAdes) (version 2) | ecosystem: Environmental > Aquatic > Freshwater > Ice > Glacier... | reverse complement strand
CTGACCAAAACCGCTTCTCTTTAACACGTCTATCTGGCATCGTTGTTCGTAGGTCAGTTGTTTGTAGCTACTCATTTCGCATATCTCTTGTCGGAGAAAAAGGAAAGAGCCTACAGGCAGCTGACCTCTTTTCCTACCGCAGTAGAGTTATGCACTTCAGAGTTGAATCTGCCGTTCCTTGTGTGAGAGGATAATTGAAGTTAGACCAATAAACCGGTGTCAGAATGCTTTGCTTCTTCTCATCTTAGGGCTTTGGTTGGTTGTTTTCATACAGCTATCCAGTGGTGAGAAATTAGGTTTTTATGAAGCGCTCGATATTGGAGCTTTGACCAAAAATATATTGGCTTTAGAGGATGTTTATAGATTACCGGCGTCGTTTTTTCTGCATTTAAATAGCTTCCATATTTCTATGAATATTGCCGCTTTTACGTTATTTGGACAATTCCTGCTTCGTGCAGTTGATCTCTATCGCTTTCTATGTATATTGCTTCTATCAGCACTCGTAGCGTCAATTGTTACGCTAACGCTATCACCTTATGAGGCAGTAATAGGCGCATCCGGCGGCATCATGGGAGTGTTTGGGGCTTACTGCTGCTTAAAGTTTCTGCGCTATTTGCCTGGCAGTATTAGTTCGAGTTCCAATGTGTGGATTTTGTTCTTTATCGCAGTGCAGGTGGCATTGGAATATTTTGTCGAAGGAATAGATTCTTATACCCACGCTGGCGGCTTTCTTACTGGTTTTGTCTACATGTGGTTCTGTATTAAGAATGAGAAAGAGCATTCGGTCTTCAAGTCCTCAACATTCGAGAAAGTTACCGCTTGCGTCTTGACCCTCTGCTACCTAGCTGGACTATTGGTGTTCTTCTCGAAAGTTTATGGAGTCGTATCTTGATTACCCCACCGAACTCATGTTCACTGCTAGTCCTGCTTACTACCGAACATAGCATTTCCTCCACTTACAAGTAAGAAGATGGAGGAAATGCTCAAGCACGAACCGTCTAGGGCTCTATTTTGGTCTATGCCTAAAGCGCATATCCAATGTATAGGGGTGTGCCTCATGGGGCTCGCCTAAGTCGAGATCCATATCGCCCTGGGTATGGCCTTGCTTCGAGAATCTCGCGACACGTCTTGCCTCCGCCTCGTTACCATTCACTGGGAAGGTATCGTAGTTTCTGCCACCGGGGTGCGAGACATGGTAGGTGCAACCACCCAAGGATCGATTATGGTAGGTGTCTACGATATCGATGACCAGAGGGGAATGGATGTCGATAGTCGGATGCAAAGCTGACCAAGGTGCCCAGGCTTTGTAGCGGATTCCGCCAACAAATTCGCCTTCTGTTCCAGTGCTGCGCATGGGGACTTTGCGGCTATTACAGGTGACGACAAAGCGGTTGCCTGTCATGTTCCGGGTACGTACTTGCAGCCTTTCCACCGAGGAGTCTACATAACGTGCAGTGCCCGTCCCTGTCGATTCTTCGCCCAAGACATGCCAGGGCTCGATGGCGCGGTGCAGATCAAGCTGGATGCCAGCGGCATGAATGGTGCCGTAATGGGGGAAACGGAATTCTTGGAATGGTGCAAACCATTCTAGCTTGAACGGGTACCCCGCCTGTTTAATGTCATCGATCACCCAACCAAGATCCTCCCATACAAAGTGCGGCAACATGAAGCGGTCATGCAATTCGGTGCCCCAATTGATAAGGGGCTGGGTGTATGGTTTTTTCCAAAAATGCGCCACGAGGGTCCGAATCAACAAAACTTGCAATGCACTCATTTGCCAATGGGGCGGCATCTCGAAATTTCTGAATTCGACGATACCTAAACGGCCGCTAGAGCTGTCCGGTGAATAGAGTTTGTCTATGCAAAACTCGGCGCGGTGCGTATTGCCGGTCAGGTCTACTACGAAGTTACGCAGTATGCGATCCACCAGCCAGACCTGATCGCCATTGATCCCGTCTAGTTGCTGGAGGGCGATCTCCAATTCGTAGAGATTGTCGTCGCGGGCTTCGTCTACGCGTGGCGCCTGGCTAGTTGGGCCGATAAACTGTCCCGAGAACAAGTAGGACAGGCTGGGGTGATTCTGCCAAAAACGTATGAAGCTGCCCAGCACATCGGGGCGACGCAGAAAGGGGCTGTCTTCGGGCTTGGCTGCGCCGAGTGTCACGTGATTGCCACCGCCGGTTCCTGTGTGGCGCCCGTCGAGCATGAATTTTTCAGTGCCAAGGCGGTTTTGTCGTGCCTGCTCATAGAGTGTATGAACAAGCTTGGTGAGATCTGGCCAGTTATTTGAAGGTTGAACGTTTACTTCTATCACTCCGGGATCTGGCGTGATCAATAACTTCTGCAGACGCGGATCTCTAGGCGGCTCATATCCTTCCATAATGATGGGGCATGCTAGTTTCTCTGCCGTTGCCTCTATCGCAGCGATTAGGGTCACATAGCGCTCTAGATCGGTTTGCGGAGGAAGGAATAGGTGTAGGAGGCCATCGCGGACTTCCGCGCATAGTGCTGTCGGGAAAATGCGAGCATCCTTCTTGGCAGCGGCATCCACGCTTTTCTCGGTAGTTTCTGCCGCAAGCGGGTCGGCGAGGTCTTCGCGTGGGGCGAAGGGATCTCTTGCGTGTTCATCTTCACTGTTGTCGTTTTCCTGCCACGGCAAGCTGTCTAAAGGCAGGCGGAAGCCAACCGGTGAGTCGCCAGGAATCAGTGAAAGTTTTTCTTTGCGGAAATACCAACGACAGCTAATCCATTCGATCTTGCCGTTTTTTTCTTTCGAGGAAAGCGGCAAAACATAACCACTTTCTTTGTCGAGGCCTTGGGCAAAAACGCGTTTTATGCGGGCGCTATCAAGTGGATCTGCTACTTTGTTGTCCGCCACAGAAACGTTCGCGGGTAATTCCGATTCACGCTTCAGATACCATTCTTCATCTTCGAAGGCGGGCAGGATATAACTGGAATCAATGCGTAAGCGTTCCGCGAGTGCCTTGACGAAAGTGGCTGCTTGTTTTGTCGTGACGGAGCCCTTTGTCCGGTCATCGGCGAGCAGGCCGGGGTTGCGCCACAATGCTTTGCCATCGGTACGCCAGAACAATCCTAGTGCCCAACGCGGCAGTGGTTCGCCGGGGTACCATTTGCCTTGTCCTATGTGAATCAAACCGTCGGGTCCGTAATATTTCTTCAGGGCATGTAAGAGTTCACCAGCTAATTTACGCTTCTCCTTGCCTAGCGCCGCGGTGTTCCACTGTTCGCTCTCCATGTCGTCAATGGAGATAAAGGTAGGCTCTCCGCCCACGGTAAGACGGACATCCTGTTCTTCCAATTCCTCATCAACTTTCATACCCAGTGCGTCGATGGTTTCCCATTGCTCGGCGGTATAGGGCTTGGTGACTCGGGGGTCTTCATGAATTCGTGTGACACTATTTTCATGAAAAAACGTTACTTCGCAGACACCCGTAGATCCGGTGATGGGCGCCGCGCTTACCGGGTCAGGTGTGCAGGCCAGCGGGATATGTCCTTCGGCCGCAAACAAACCAGAGGTAGGGTCTAGCCCGACCCACCCTGCGCCAGGAATGTAAACCTCAGTCCAAGCGTGCAGGTCGGTGAAATCCTCAGTGGTGCCGCTAGGGCCATCGATGGAGCGTACGTCAGCGGTTAGCTGCACTAAGTAGCCGGAGGCAAAGCGCGCCGCAAGCCCCATATGACGAAGTGTCTGAACAAACAGCCAAGCGCTATCGCGGCAGGAGCCATACTCGCTAGTCAGCGTTTCTTCACAAGTCTGCACGCCAGGTTCCATGCGAATGACATAATTCACAGCGGCTTGCGTACGGCTGTTTTCAGTCACTAGGAAAGTCACTATGGCTTGGTGGCTTTTATCGACGCCCTTTAGCCACTTCTTCATTGCCGGGCCGTTCTCTTTAATTTCCAGATACGGTGCCAAATCTTTGGCAAGTTGGGGGTCGTATTTGAACGGGAAGTGTTGGGCGCTGTCTTCGACAAAAAAGTCGAATGGGTTGATGACGGTCATGTCCGCAATAAGCTCGACCGTGATCGACAACTCCTTCGCTGGTTCGGGGAATACTAGGCGTGCGAGATGGTTCGAAAAGGGGTCTTGTTGCCAATTAATAAAATGACTACCCGGTTCGATTTTGAGCGAATACGTATCGATAGGCGTACGACAATGCGGCGCTGGTCGAAGACGGACTACGTGGGGTAATATTTCCACCAACCGGTCAAATCGGTATGTTGTCTGGTGACGTATTGCTACTTTTATAGTCATAAGGTAATGTTGCTCGTATATGCAAATTGACTGGAAAACTTATAACCCTGGCGCCTTTTATGATGAACTAATCAGTTCGCCCGGGCACCCTCGCGAATCAGGTCGAATTCTGGCCGGGTATCTTAGCTCCCTAAAAAGTGAAGATTTATTGCAGCGTAAAACGGCTGCGGAACTTGCCATTAAGGCGATGGGCATCTCGTTTACGGTCTACAGTGAGGCCGGCAATATAGATCGGGAGTGGCCGTTCGACATTATTCCTCGAATCATTACGGAAACACAATGGCAGAAGACAAGTCAAGGGTTAGAACAGCGATTGCGCGCCTTGAATTGCTTTATCGGCGACCTTTATAACGACCAAAAAATCCTGAAAGATAAGGTAGTTCCAGCCGAACTTATCGCCAAATCTGTCAACTTTCGTAAAGAATGCATCGGTATGAAACCGCTTCACGGCGTTTGGGCTCATATCTGTGGCACGGACTTAATCCGGGATACTAACGGACAATTCTATGTTCTAGAAGACAATTTGCGGGTGCCCTCTGGCGTATCCTATATGTTGGAAAATCGCAAAGTAACTAAGCGCGTTTTTCCCGAGTTATTCGAAAACTATAACATTCAACCGATCACAGATTACCCTTCTCAGTTATTCGATATGCTAGCCGCAATTTCGCCGCGACCAGGGGATTATCCTGAAGTTGTAGTATTGACTCCTGGCATTCATAACTCTGCCTATTTTGAGCATTCCTTCTTAGCACAAAGAATGGGGGCCGAATTGGTTGAGGGCGGTGATCTAGTTGTTGAGCCCGATGATTGCGTCTATATGAGAACTATCGACGGGCTGTCGCGAGTCGATGTGATCTATCGTCGTATCGATGACTTGTTCTTAGACCCAGAGGTATTCAACCCAGATTCTGCACTGGGTGTGCCTGGCCTGATGCGCGCTTGGTTGAAAGGTAATGTGGCTTTAGCCAATGCGCCTGGCGCAGGCGTGGCGGACGACAAGGTCATCTATACTTACGTGCCTGCCATGATTAAGTACTATCTTGGCGAAGAACCCTTGTTAGAGAATGTTCCAAGCTACCTTTGTGTCGATGAAAAGCAATGCAAGTATGTGCTAGAGAACCTAGACAAATTGGTCGTCAAACCCGCTAATGAGTCTGGCGGCTATGGCATGCTCATGGGACCTCAAGCAAGTAAGAAAGAACGGGCAGAATTCGCCTTGAAAATTAAGGCAGACCCACGAAACTACATGGCCCAGCCATTAATTTCACTTTCTACCGCGCCAGTCCTTGGCGAGCGCAATGCTGAGCCTCGCCATATCGATTTACGTCCTTTTATATTGCAAGGTCGCGACACCTACGTGACACCTGGCGGTCTTACCCGCGTGGCTATGGTTAAGGGTTCTTACATCGTCAACTCATCGCAAGGTGGTGGCAGTAAGGATACTTGGATCGTTTCAGAAGGGGATCGCTAAGATGTTATCGAGAGTAGCAGAGCGCATTTATTGGTTGGGTCGATATCTAGAGCGCGCCGAGAACACGGCAAGGCTCTTAACGGTCTATTCCAATCTCCTGTTAGATCTGCCGCGTGGGGCGCGGGTAGGGTGGCATACTTTAGTGGAAATAACTGGTACCGACGAAGACTTTGACGTAAAACACAAAGAAACCGATGAGCGTTCGGTTAACCGCTTCCTAATATCCGACCTGAGTAATTACTCCTCGATTATTAGCTCTATTTCTCTGGCGCGTGAAAATGCGCGCACCACTCGTGAAATCATTCCAACCGAAACATGGGAGCAGATCAACAATTTGTATTTGTTTACACGAGACCATATGGGCAAGGCCACTGCCCGTGGCTCACGTCATCAATTCCTGCAGGACATCATCGCTCATTGCCAACAGATCACTGGCTTGTTGGCGGGCGCAATGAGCCACAACAGCGGCTATAATTTCTTACGAATCGCTAGAAGCCTTGAGCGCGCCGACATGACTACGCGTATTGTCGATGTTGGTTCCCTCACGCTCGTACCCAGTTTGATGAAATCCGGGTCACAAGCAGATCAACCTGCAAGGCCTTTTTCAAACATGATTTGGATGAGCGTCTTGCATTCGATTAGCGCTTATCAGATGTATCGTCAGCACGTCCTTGATCGGGTCAATGGCGAAGACGTGGTTACTTTCCTCCTTCAGGATGTCCAGTTTCCGCGCGCGGTCTTTCATTGTCTGTCAGTGTTGAGAGGTTGCTTAGAGTCTCTTCCCAATAATCACGCGACACTGCAGCAAGTCGCGATTACACTTAAACATGTGCAGGAAGCCGATATCCCTAATTTGCTGGAGAGCGGTCTTCTTGAATACATCGACGAATTGCAGGTAGAGATTGCGGGCATTCATGCGCGCATTTCCGAAACATGGTTTCTACCGGTCGTCAGCGAACAGCATCAATCTGCTTGATCCCAACGAGTTCTTTGCATGAGAGACTTTCAGTGCGTATGCGGTCAATCGCTGTACTTCGAAAATACTGTTTGCACATCCTGCGAACGCCCCCTTGGGTATGATCCCCTTAGAGTAGATCTATTCGCCTTAGAGCCTGTCAAGAATCTAGACGCAGACAGTTTGCCAATGTGGAGGGATGTAAAATCGGGCGCAGAATATCGTCGTTGCTTCAATGACACCGAATACCAAGTGTGTAACTGGCTAGTAACAAACCCTCAAGACAATTTCTGTCATGCTTGCAGCCTGAACGACACCATTCCCGAGATCGACTCCAGTTATCGCGCCAATCGACGTCGTCGCTGGTGGGGACGCATGGAGCAAGCCAAGCGGCGCTTGATCTATACCTTGTTTGCGCTGGGTTTACCGGTCGATGGTAAGGCTGCGCATAGCGCCGGCTTGGCATTTTCCTTCCTTGAGGATCAGCGCTCAAATCCCAGGGTTGATGAAAAGCATGTATTGACGGGTCATTTGCAGGGTTTGATCACCGTCAATTTGGCGGAAGCGGGTAATGTCAATCGGGCACAGGCTCGGGAGGAGCTTGGGGAGTCGTATCGCACACTATTGGGTCATTTTAGGCATGAGAGCGGGCACTATTATTTCGATAAACTGGCATTCACCCCAGCTCATTTTAAAGAATTTAGGGCGTTGTTCGGAGATGAACGCGCTGATTACGATGAAGCGCTGGCGCAACATTACGAGAAAATGGCCGAGATGAATGGCGAGAGCGATCGCGTTAGCGCCTATGCAGATATGCATCCCCATGAAGATTGGGCGGAGTGCTGGGCGCACTATCTGCATATGACTGATTGTTTAGAAACTGCATGGCAGGTTGGTCTATTGAAAGAACGTCTGATCGAACCGGGAGTCACGCCGGATATCGAGCTTTGTCTAGACGCTTGGACCTGCGAAGTGTCCATTGCAATGAACGCACTGAATCGCAGTATGGGAGTGCGTGACTCTTATCCCTTCTTGCTCTCGCCAAATACGCTTAAAAAGCTCCGCTTTGTTCACCAGCGGATTTATCCCAGCTAGAGGCCCACGCAAAGGGTGGCATTTGACGGAAAGCGTCTTTGAGGCCTTGGTCCCAGCTACGCTTGAGCTCGCGCAGGAACTCACTGTCCTCGGCGAAGCGCAGGGGCTCCGTAAGAGTCATTGTATCTGTGCGGTAGACTAGTGTTTCGATGGGCGGCCCCACGCTCAAATTACTGCGCATGGTGGAGTCCATTGACACCATCGCACAAAGAGCGCAGGTATCAAGATTGAGGTCTGGCGTGAGGATTCGATCGAGAATTGGCTTGCCGTACTTGCTCTCGCCAATCTGCAAATAGGGTGTGTCTTTAGAGCTAGTGATGTGATTGCCCTGCGGATACACCAGCATGATGCGATGTTTACTATTGGCGATCTGTCCACCAATAATGAAGCTCGCCTCAAAGGTATTTCCAGCACTGGCATGCTTCTCTTGCTGAGCGAGGCTGACATCCCCAAGATAATCCGCGGCATCCGCCAAGGATTCTACCGTAAGCAAGCTGACGTTGGCGCGCAGTTTGATATCGCGTTTAACCTGGGCCATGGTTGCCTGAGTGGTGGCTAGATTTCCGGCGCTGAGGATTACGAATTGGCGCTGGCCATCCACTCCGAATCGAAACATTTTGCTATAAGTGCTTACTTGGTCAATGCCCGCGTTGGTGCGTGAATCAGAGCAAAAGACCATGCCCGCATCGACGGCTACTGCCACACAATAGGTCATAATTTGGGAAACCGGTTACAGAAGGATTGCCACTAAATGGGCTTGATGACGGCCGGAACAGTACACTAGTTCTTGCAGCAGGTGAACTGAAATTTTTAATCGTTTGGCAGGTGCTTTGCAAAGCCTTCGTGCTAGCTGATTTGCTACAATAGGCATGCGCCGTAATCGTTTGGTAGGCTTAAAATTTCGATACTAAGGATCTCACGCCTCCTTAATGCAAGGAGGTCTGGGAGAATAGGGGACACGAGCGGGTTAGTGCTCGTCTACGTCGTCATCGAAGTCGTAATCGTCGACATCGACATTATTGCGTAGGTTTAACTCTACGCTGTCGTCATCGAACTGCAGGTCGCCATACATGCGTTTCCAATCGAGGCGCTCTTCAGTTTGACGGCGCAACTCGGTCAGGCGACGCTTGTGCAAGCGCTTGTCATTCGGCTCTTCAAGTTCTGTCTCCGGCATGAAGGCAACAGAATCAAAAAAGTCTTTTGACGTATCGGCTATATCATCCCATTGATGACTTTTCATGTGACTAATCTCTCGTTTAATCGGGCTTGCTCATTTGTTGCCAGTGCGCAGGCGTTCTAATCGCCGCACGCGATGGCACTTTACTCTCGTCCTTTTGGCCTTTGTCAAGACTTTCTGGAGGGGTGTTTAAGGTGCGAATTATGGTTATAAAATTTAAGAATGCAATAGGGTAGTGAAAAATATTTTAATTCTGCTCTAAGCTATGCCTAGCAAGGCTTCTAGCGGTTTTAGGCATGCGACATAGCAGTGCATCATGACGGGCTTGTGACAGAATCTAGGGCGTTTATACTGCCCATCCACGAAAACCTCTAGGAGAGGGCATAGATTGAATCGAGTATGTCTAGACTGCGGGATGGGAGTGGACGGCAACGTTACGCACTGTCCGAAGTGTGACTCGGAACTTGCACTGCAAACCGATGGCTCGGTGTTGCATGCCGATATCGCTCATCAGCGAGAGACAATTCCTGTTGCCTTGCACAAGTTGCAGCAGGCCTTGGATGAGGCGCGTGCGGGTCGCGCGAGAGCGGTTCGCTTAGTGGTTGGTCGAGGCTTAATTCGCGATGAGATCCACCGTCAACTAAGTTGGTTAAAACATTCAGGCGAGGTCCTGGATTACGGCCACGATGACGGCAACACTGGCGCAATCGTGATTCGATTGCGCCATGAGACTAGGAGAGGGTAGAGGTGTTAAGTGAGGTGATAACCTCCTCGCGAATGAGCTTCTTGGCTATCTTGCCGCTGGCAATGCGTTGTAATTGCTCACTCTGAATGCGATAGAAGCAAGGCAACTTGAAATGCGCTAAGCGTTCAGCGAGAAACGCGCCGAGTTCCGCCTCGCTCAAAGTAACTCCTGGCATGGTCATGACTACCGCCCCGACGACCTCCCCAAGCCTCTCGTCCGGCAATCCGAATACAGCCGCCTCACACACACCAGGGTGCTCGGCAAGGGCATACTCGATCTCAGCGCAGGCTATGTTCTCGCCTCCTCTAATGACGATGTCCTTAGCACGGTCCTTGATCACAAGGAAGCCGTGTTCGTCCAGTAGGCCAATATCCCCGGTATGGAACCAGCCATCTATTATTGCGGCTGCGGTATCTTCAGGGCGTTTCCAGTAGCCCTTCATGATGGTTGCCCCTTTTATGCAGATCTCTCCTATCTCGCCATTAGGCAATTCTCGCCCTTGGGCATCCTCGATGCGCATGGCGGTGACCGGTGGCGTTGGACGACCAGTACTATGGGGTTTGCTCAAGTAGAATTTGCCAGTGATTAGCGCGCCGATGGCATTGGTCTCGGTCAGGCCATAGCCCAGACCTGGCACTGCTTGTGGAGAGAACTTCTTCTGTATCATCACTAAGTGTTCTGGCGGGCGGGCGGCGCCGCCACTCTGCACACTGCGCAAGCTACTCAGATCGAATTTGTCAAAATTGGGGGAGTTCATGACCTCCCAGGTCATTGTAGGAACGCCGTGTAGAACTGACAGTCGCTCGTCCTCAATCAGTTGCAATGCCTGCTCAGCATCCCATTTGTACATCATCACGAATTTACGTTGATACAAGAAGCTAGAGAGAAACTGCGCGTGATTCCCGGTGACGTGGAATAGCGGCACGTTGGCGAGAATACCCGCTTGATACGGCGGGTTTGCCTCTACCAGTTCTGGCCGCAAGATTTCAGTGATCTCTTTAGCAAACTTCCAAGTGTAGATCGCGTTGATGATGGCGCGATGAGTGGATAAGACGCCCTTAGGATTGCCTGTTGAGCCGGAGGTATACAAGATCGAGACATCGTCGTCGGGCGCTACTGGATGCGCGGCAGGATCAAAAGAGGGGCCTTGCGCGGCGTCTTCGATCAATGCATGAATCTCGGGATAGGGGCTATGGGGAGCTGGCTTTATGGCGATGATCTGCACATCCAACTGCGTCTGCAAAGCTGTTAGTAGGTCGATGCGTTCCTGATCGGCGAAGATGAGTTTGCTGCCACTGTCTTGCAGGCCAAAATGCATCTCGCTGCCGCGCCACCATGAGTTCATGGGCACGACAATCGCGCCTAGCATCGTGATGGCCATATAGGCTAAGCACCACTCGGGATTATTGCGGGAGCACACGCTAACGCGGTCGCCCTTCTGGACACCAAAGTGCAGCTCAAGGCTCATCGCCAGCTGACCCGCTAAAGAATAGGCCTCACCGAAGCTATAACGCTGCTCTTGATAGATAAGGAAAGGCAACTGTGGGTGTTTTTCTGCGGCGAGTTGATAGATTCCATTGAGGTTGTCTGGAACCTTGCTAAAGACAGGTGTTTCAATGCCGTTTATCGTGGCTGTGCGGACCTCAAATTCTGCCCCCTCTGCCTTGTGGCGCATGGTGATTTCTTTGAGAGATTGCAGGTCCTGCAAGATTTCTTCGTGGTTGAGCATGTATCCCCGTTGCGGCAAATGTTCGCGTTATTAGTGGCGCATGACGATTTAATGAGCTTCGCTCGGGCATGCTGTGCTGGCCCTAAGACTGCTAGCCCATTGGCTCAAGTTAAAAAAGCATTATACGTTCACAGCAGTGGGAATCAAGAAGTCGAACAAACGTTCGAACGATTGGCAGTCTGGGTGAAAGGGTCCTGTAAGGCGATATAATAAAGGACGCTTACAGGGCACTCTGATCGATCAGACGATAGTCCGGCGCCATGAATGGGTCGAGCTCTTCTTCTTTCGGAATTAATGTCGAAGGCGGGGCCGCATCGGGACCAAACGAGAAGCTGAAACTGCCGCGGGCCATGAGATTGGAGGGGTCAATAGCGGTCCATTCAACGATGTAGTACTTAGCGACAGGTAGGACCGGAAGGTCTAGGAAGAAGACACGGCTCACATCGGGGTTATAGTGAAACCCAATATTCAGTAGCTTTTCCGCAGGATCCTTCATGGTGAGCTTAACCAGCTTTACATAGGTGCTAAAGCGCAGCATCAACTCCTGCGGGGAGCTCTCGAGCACCTCGTCGTCGACAGGGGATGACTCCAGTTCTACGTCGCTATTGGAGTTAATCGTCATCACGTGTTGTGCCTGAGCATACCGAACGCCGCTAAAGGCAAGGCAAAGAGCGAAGACGAATCGAAGCAAGTTTTTGGCAAGCAAAGAGTTTGTGGGAAGTGGAGTATTCATGTGTCCTTCTTCTGTTACTAAAACGCAGGTTTTATAGCACGAGCTAGCACTAATTTGTAAGAGCTAATCGTTACAATACGTCTCGACATGGCAGTCTAAGGCTCGCAATGCGAGCGGTCGGTCCTTCGTGATGATTTCTCTGGCAGAGCGCGAGTTGCGCAGGAGCAACCGTAATTGAAGCTTTGCACTGCGCAGGCTTTGATTTCCACTGAATGTGAAACTTTGCTATAACTAATGCGCTGGTGAACAGTTTGCTGCATCACTTGCAAAGCGCGAGGCGCTCCACTATCTTCCTGAGCGCATAAAATTTGAAAAAGTGAACCGCCTATGCAGTTGCTCCAATACGCCACAAGTTTCCTTGCTATCTCGCAACTACTCTTCATGGCGTTGTTTTACTTGGTTTATTATCGCCGCCAATTGCTGGGACGCCTAATGTCCTTCTATGCGTTCTGTCTAATTGCCTATATCGCCTCAATACTGCCCGAAATCGACAATGGGCCGCGTGTCTTCGAATTTCCACTGAATATGCTCGCGATCACCGCCCCCGCCTTATTGTGGATTATCACGCGCTATCTATTCGTCGATCAACCGAAGATCGACAAGCAAGTCTGGGCCATTATCGTGGTTTATATAACTCTGCGTGCGTTCGGCAATGTCACTGGTCCTTATACCGATTTAGGCTATTGGGTCATCTATGTGTTCACGCAATTGGTCATGCTCAGTTTCGCTTGTCACGTTGTGTACACCGCCGTCAGAGGTTTGGGTGGGGACCTAGTGGAGACGCGGCGGCGCTTTCGTGTGCCGTTCGCGATCACGATGGGCTCTATTGTGGCTATTATCGTAGGCTCTGGTTTCTTTAGCCCTTCAAGTGGTTGGCTAGACAGCCTGTTCATTGGTAGCATTTTCTTGCTCATACTTTTCTTCAATCTCGCCACCTTCCGTTTACATGGCGACTCGATGCAGCTGATAGAGCCAGTGGCGGAACAGTCGCTACCATCTTTGAAAAGTCGTATGGGTGATAAGGACAAGGACAAACCCCTTGTTGAGCGTATTCACACGGTCATGGAGACAGAGCGACTTTACACACAACCGGGCTTGACGATCGGCATGTTGGCAGCGAGTGTTTCTATGCAGGAGTATCGCCTGCGTAGGTTGATTAATCAGAAGCTGCACTACCGCAATTTCAATCAATACCTGAATCAATACCGGATTGCGGAGGCCGCGCGACGCCTGCAGGACCCGGCCGAGATTCAAGTCGCTATCTCGACCATTGCGCTAGATGTGGGCTATGCGTCTTTGTCTTCGTTCAACAAAGCCTTTAAAGAGTTGCATGGCGTGACGCCCTCAATCTATCGAAGCAGGGCGTCACAGTAAGTCATCGTTCCTGGCGAATCTCCAGTACGACCTTGCCCATGACGCGGCGCTCACTGAACACGCTGAAGGCTGCGACATATTCTTCCATCGAGAAGGTCTGCGTGATTATCGGTTTGAGCTTGCCTTGGCGATAGAACTCCAGCAGTTCAGCGAAATTCTTCTCGTACTCTTCGGGCTCTTCCTTGCGGAAACGCCCTAGGAAAACCCCCACCATCGAGGCCCCCTTAAGAAGCGCGAGATTGGCCTTGTATTCCGGGATCCTGCCGCTCGTAAAGCCCACTACTAAGATGCGCCCATTCCAGTTGATGCAGCGTGTAGCTTGATCGAATAGATCGCCGCCGACGGGGTCGTAGATGACGTCAGCCCCTTTGTCGTCGGTTAAAGTTTTCACTTTCTCCTTGAGCTCACCATCCCCATAGTTGAGTAGTTCGTCGGGGTCTGCTTGGCGCACGAATTCGAGCTTCTCATCGCTGCTTGCGGCGGCAATTACCCGCGCTCCCATCAGCTTACCCAGCTCTACAGCGGCCATGCCTACGCCGCCACTGGCACCTAGCACCACTAAGGTCTCGCCAGGCTTAATATGGGCACGCTGTTTAAGGGCGTGATAGGAGGTTGTGTAGACCATGGCAAAACCTGCCGCAGTCTTGAAGTCCATGTTATCGGGAATCTTACGCGCTCCGGATGTGGCTACTACGACCTGCTCAGCCATGCCGCCGATGGACGGAGTGGCCATCACACGATCTCCTACCTTGAAGTCGTTGACGCCGTCTCCAAGTGCCCGCACGACGCCGCCGACTTCAGAGCCTGGAGTGAAAGGCATGGGTGGCTGAAACTGATACTTTCCCTGAATCTGCAAGGTGTCAGGGAAGTTCAATGACGCCGCGAAGACGTCTACTAAAATCTGTCCCTTGCCTGGAACGAGATTCTCAACATTTTCTAGAACAAGATTTTCGGATGTGCCATAGCTATGGCAAACAAGTGCTTTCATATATCCCCCTTGGCATTTTTACCTGCAGCGATTCAAGCATTTTTGATTGCGCACTACAATCGTCATGAGATGCTGGGAAGCCTTTCCCATGTCTTTGGCATATAATCGTCCCAATGCAGGCGCAAACAGGTTGAGTGAACAGGTTGAGTGAACAGATGTTGGCAAGTGAAGCCCAAAGAATAGCTTACCTTAAGGTTATGGGGGTGCAGCCCTATTTCCCGCGCCGCCCCTTGCCTGGCGCAAGGCCGGTTCGTCATTATGCTGAGACTTTCTTATACCACGGCATCTCTAGTGAGTACGCGTCCAGCTCCGCCCCGGCCAGTGCACAAGACGTCCTCAGTATACTTGTGGCGAAGCCGCCGGTTGAGCAAGCTGTCCAGAATCAGCCTGTAGAGGCGCCGCAATCGCCTCAGGGCTTGCCCTCGCAAGCCAGCGATGCCGCGCGCGCGCCGCAGCAAAGCAGCGTGCCTCCGGCGGCACAAAAGCTGCCGGCTAACGATGCAGAGGCTGGGGTAGAAGGGGAGGAGGTCCGCTTCGTATTCGCCTACTTCCCAATCAACGAGCATTTCGCCGTGCTAAACGAATTGCCCTGGAGCAAGAGCGCAGGTGTATCGACGAGTTGCCGTAAACTACTAGCAGACATCTTGAAGGCACTCGGGGTGGAAGTGCCTGAGCGTAACTTAAATCCTATGGTTTTCACGTGGCCCTTATTCGAAGGTGCTCCTGCTGATCTTAATGGCGATAATGCTCGTCAGACTCTAGAAGGCTTTGTGGCTAAGCGTTTACGCTTGCTGCCAGTCAAGACGCTATTAGTGCTAGCGGAGCAGTCAGCGCAATTGCTATTCCCTCGCGATTTCTTGGATGCACAAGGGCCGCGTATAAAGCATCCTCGACATGAGGTGGAGGTCGTTCTCACCCACAGCCTCAACGCGATGGAGGCTGTACCCGATCTCAAGCGTGTCGTGTGGAAAACATTGCAGCCATTGCGCGGGCAGCTAAGCGGGTCGAGCGGTGAGCCACAGGACAGTGTCTCCTAATGTTTGCTCCGACAAATCAACAGCCTACTATCAATGTGTTCGTGCGCGTGATGCGAGCGAGCGACTTGGATCTGGTTGTCGCTAGTGAGAATCTATCCTTGCAGAATCCGTGGTCCAAGCGCGTTTTCACGGACTGCCTTCGTTCTGGATACGAGTGTTGGGTGCTGGCGACTCGTGACCGTATCGTCGCGCACGGAGTATTGTCGGTTGGTGTAGGTGAGGCGCATGTTCTCACTATATGCGTGCATCCCGAATTCCGGAATAAGGGCTATGGTCGACGCATGCTGAAACATCTCTTAGACAAAGGCGCAAAGATTGGTGCGAAGGTGAGTTTCCTAGAAGTGCGCCCATCGAATAAGACCGCAATCGCCCTCTATCTGTCGTTGGGCTTCGTGCAGGTAGGGGAGCGTCGCCACTATTATCCAGCCAATCCTGGCGAGCAGGTGCGAGAAGACGCGCTGATCCTCTCGCGCTTACTGCCACTTTAGTACGCTTTACTCTTGCTTATCCTCGCTGTCCTTCGCAAAAAGGCGCCGTTTAATTTTCTTGACTCCATTGATTGCGGCGACTACACATGCTGCGGCAAGGGCGATCAGTACGAGCAGCACGATAGTGTAGAAGAGGAAGCTCAGAAGATTATCGCGGGCTTCATCATAGGCCATCGTTAAGGCCCATAGTGACGCTACGCCAATCATCAAGCCAACAAACGTTGCGCGGGTGTTCTTGCGAATTTTTAAACGAGGTATTTTCACTTTATTTGCCTTTAGCGCCGCGTCTCTTCTTTAAAGACCGGCTCTCCATTCTTGTCGGGCCAGGTGTGTCTGCATTCCGGGAACTGAATGCAGCCCCAGAAATATCCATTCTTGCCGCGCCGGCGTCGCAACAGCTGCCCACAGGCAGTGCAGCGGTAAGCCTTGGCGGGCACGCCATTATCGTCCTTGAGCCGAGTCTTGCAACCTTTGTCGAAGCCAGTGCAAAACCAATAAACACCACTACTATTCTCGGCACGCACTATACTTCGGGTGCACACTGGGCAGCGAAAACGTTCGTCGGCTGTCTTAGAGGGCTTGCCGTCTTTATCGAAGAGGGTGGCTTTACAGTTTGGGAAATTGGTGCAGCCCCAGAAGGGACCTTTCTTCCCAACGATCCGGCGCATAGGCTTGCTGCATTCGGGACAAGGGTGCTGCCGCGAATGCGCGGGTGGCTGTAGGGGAATGTCGCCTAATAAGTCTTTGGCCATAGGGCCTCGCTAACTCGGACGCAGATAGGCCGCAAGCTTTTGCAGCAGCCGGGAGTTCTCTTGCTCCGTGCCGATCGTGATGCGCAGTCTATCTCGCAAGCGTGGCATATCGAAATAACGCACTAAGATGCCATCATCCTTCAGGCGTTGATAACATTCGCGCGCTAGAAGCTCAGCGCTCTCGTAGCGGCTATCCGTGTTCGGAAGCTGTGCTAAGAGGAAATTGCTCTGGCTAGGAGCGCAGCTTAATCCTAGTGCTTTAAGTTCTTGCTCTACGCGAGCACGCTCTTCGCGTACTTTGCGCCAACTCTGCGCTGCTTCTGCACGATCGGCAAGAGCGGCAGTGGCCAATGCCTGAGAGATGAAATCGGTGTTATAGCTATCGCGAGTTTTGTACAGCATCGGTGCCACTAATTTTTCCGAAGCGATGCCGTAGGCGAAGCGCAGTCCCGCGAGTGAGTAGCCCTTACTCATGGTGCGCAAGATAATAATATTGTCGAACTCTTTGACGAGGCTTACTGCATCATAGCTTAGTGCAGGATCGACGAAATCGACATAGGCCTCGTCGACTACTAAAACGCCTGTGAAGGTTCGCGCGATTTGGCGGAGTGTTGCCACTGGTGTGAGCAAGCCTGAGGGCGCGTGTGGATTGACGATAAAGGCTAGTTTCGCGCCACAGGCATTTAATACGTCGGCGTAGTCCGATCCCATCTGCCAATCGTCTTGCAGGTCTATCTTGATGACAGGGCAATTCTGTATAGCGGCCAACACGGGATAGAGCGAATAGCTTGGCTCGCCGATGGCGATGGACTGTCCGGGATCGACAAACGTTGTAATGACGAGGCGGATGAGCTCGTCGCCACCATTAGTCGCGAGAATATTCTCTATATCGAGTTGATGGTATTGCGCAGCCTCTTCACGAAACCCATTGGCGTAGGGCTGCGGATAGCGACGCAGATCCTCTACACAAATCGCCTTGAGGGCGCTCTCTACCGCGCTGGTAGCGGGGTAGGGGTTCTCATTGGTGTTGAGCTTGATCACGTCGGCTTGGCGGGGCTGCTCTCCGGAACTGTAGCCGGTCATACTCTTTATATTCGATCTTTCGTAACTCATAGGATAAGGAAAGCTCTTAAAGCAGTGTCGATGCGATAGGGCGCATCCAAGGCCGCCAAGGTTACTGCTTAATCAAGTTCTGTTCAATTGTTGCCTTGCGCGGAGGCACAATCTTAAGGCAGCGCCTCATAGGTGCGAGTACGCTTATTCCAGCCCTCTAGCCAACGCTGCTCGTTGCGCTCGCTGGGCGAGTTGGCGACGCGTCGAGCCAAGACTGTGCGGGCGGCGGCTGCAAATTGTGCCATTAGGGGAGACTGGTCGCGGGAATCAGAAAGAGTCTCTAACACTTGTAATAGGCCCCAGCCCTCGCCGTTATAACGCTCGGACAGTGCAGTGCCTTCGCCCTTGAAATTGACATAGTCGATTAAGGCATACATGCCCAGAGGTGCATCTGTTTCCGCTGTTTCGAAGAAAAGCGATTGAATTTTATCGGGTTTTTCGGTGGCCGCTAGCAGGACTGGGAGGCTGGTTTGCATGCGGCGAATGATGAATTTCACCTGTACGTCGCGAGTGTCGTTGAGGAAGCGGCGCAGGGATTGCAGGCGCTCGCCTTCCTGATCTGCCAAAAACTCTGTGCGACTTTGCCACGGAGAGTGGCGACCGGGTAGGTCCTCTAGCCACTGCGGAAGTGGAACACCTTCCGTCTCATAAAAGCCTAATAATGCCGGGAAGCTCTCTACAAAAGTATCGTGTTGGTCAGGTCGATACCAAATGAAGTGCCCAATTCCAAGGGAAGGGAAGTCCTCGCCCACGTTCCAACTGGTTAAACACGGTATTTTCAGGTTACACTCGTTGGCGAAAATACGCTCACCTAGCCATTGTGTTTGAACGGTTGTGAGAGTGGGCATCGGGTTCTTAGGGGCTTGCGAACAAGCCGTAAAGAATGTGAGTAAGAACGCAGTGAAATAGGCTAGCTTGTGCACAGTATGGGGTTCGTCTTTAGTTGGGCTATTTTTTGGGACTAGTCTGTTGGACTATTTTTGGGGACTAGTCTGTTGGACTATGTTTTTTGGACTATGATCCGCTTAGATTTTATTCTTTGCGGGTAAGAACGGTTGCAGCGAGGAATTTTAGCACACAGATCGGCAATGCCGGAGAAGGCGATTTTAACGAAGTCCTTTTATGGCGCTGTTTCTAACACTCAATTAAATAAGTGCGGTCGAGCAACTTGAATCAAACAGCAGAAGTGATTGAAGCGAAGGAGCCAGAGCCTCAGGACGAGTTTGTCCGCGGCTTGTCGCTCGTCTATCAGCGGCTCAAACAGAGTAAACACCTTAAGAAAGCCATGAAGGAGGTGGAACAATCTCTGTTGGACCTGTTAGGCGTCCGGCTGTTTACGATTTACCAGTGTGTGCAAAACGGCAAAGAGGTATTGGCAAGTTTTAAAGGGGGAGACCCCCTTGATGACAACAGTACCGAGATTCGCGTCCCCTTCAGTCCTACCTCGTTGGCGGGTTATGTCGCCCTAAGTCAGCGCGCGTTAGTTATTCGCAATGTACTCGATCAACAAGAGCTTCTCGATATCCACCCGCGCCTCAAATTCGATCGCCGCTTCAGTGATGCTAAGGGGTGGGCGGTAAAGTCCATGATCGTTGTCCCGATCAAGGACGGCATTCTTTTGGGCGTCTTGCAGCTTATCAATTTCGAAGGCGATCGCGATTTCAGTAAGACCGATTTAAAGCACGCCATGATGGTGTCGCAGATGCTGGCGAAGCAATTCCGCTCTGAACTGCAGAGCACTCAGGGGCCTTATGATTACCTGGTGCAGAAGAATAAGATCTCCAGCCAAGAGTTGGAGGAGGTGCAAAATAAAGTAGGCCTCTATGGGGGCTCTGTGTCCAGAATACTCATGGAGGACTTCAGCATCGATGCCGATGCGATTGGGGCTTCGCTGGAGTTCTATTATCGCGTTCCCTACATGAAATATCAGTCCGGCTTAACGCTACCGGCCGAGTTGTTCGAGAATATTGGGGTCAGCTATTTACGCAAGAACTTGTGGCTGCCTATCGCAGGGGACAAAAACGAGGCCGTGATCCTCATTGATGACCCGAGTGATTATCAACGCATTATGGAGATTCAGGGGGTACTCAACGCTCGAAATTACGCCTTCCGCGTGGGACTCCCTGAACACATACTGCAGTTTCTTCGTGACGACGACGGTTCAGATATGGAGGCCGGTTTCGATGATGTGTTCTCACGTCTCGAGGAACAAGGCGCTGTCGAAGTGGAGTCAGAAGAGGAGAGCGAAGAAGAAAATCTTGCTGCCACGTCCGCGATTATCCAGTTAGTCAATCGAATCATCACGGAGGCGGATCGATTAGGGGCCTCGGACATCCATGTGGAACCCGGGAAGGATCAGTCTGCAGGCAATGTGCGAATTCGTGTCGACGGTATTTGCCGCGAATTATTGAAGGTGCCCAAGGAACATACCTCGGCACTGATTGCGCGTATCAAAGTAATATCGCGCCTCAACATCGCGGAGAGGCGCCTGCCACAGGACGGTAAATGTAAGCTTAAGGTGCGCGGGAAAAAACTCGAGCTTCGCGTGGCGACGGTGCCTACGGTCAATGGCGAGAGTGCGGTGCTGCGATTGCTAGCAGCCGGCAGCGCAATGCCGTTGGCGAAACTGAATCTCTCCAAGCCTAACTACAACAAGATTATTGAACTGTCTGCTCACCCGCACGGACTGCTGTTGGTGGTTGGACCCACGGGCTCTGGTAAGACCACTACGCTGCATGGCGTTCTTGGTCATATCAATACCCCGGATCGCAAGATATGGACGGCTGAGGACCCTGTGGAGATTACTCAGCCGGGCTTGCAGCAGGTACAGGTGCTTCCAAAGATTAATTTCACCTTCGCCACGGCGATGCGTGCCTTCCTACGCGCGGACCCAGACGTAATCCTAATCGGTGAGATGCGTGACCATGAGACGGCAAGTGTTGGCATCGAGGCCTCCTTAACTGGTCACTTGGTGCTCTCGACTCTGCACACTAACTCTGCGCCAGAGACTATTACTCGTCTGCTCGATCTTGGCCTAGACCCGGTTAATTTCTCCGATGCGCTGCTGGGGGTTTTAGCGCAGCGCCTTATGCGCACGCTTTGCGGTGTGTGTAAGGAAGAGTACACGCCAGAGAAACATGACCTCGAGCACTTGATTAATACCTATGGCCGAGACCAGTTTCCAGAATTAGGCGTGGATTTAGACAATGTCAGGCTGTTCCGCGCTGTTGGCTGCGATGAGTGCGGGGGTACCGGGTATAAGGGCCGCACGGGCATACACGAACTGCTCACTGGCACGCATGAATTGCGCAGCTTAATCTACAATAAAGCCGATCTCGACGACTTGCGTAAACAGGCGCTTCGCGACGGCATGCGGACCCTTAAACAAGACGGGATAAATAAGATTTTCATGGGTTTAAGCGATTATAAGCAGCTGCTCAGAGTAGTCGCAGAGTAATTGTTACTCACCAAAACAAGCCAAAATCCGCCCTCATTTCACGTATTTCATGACGCCGTTCAAACTTTCGTACTTTCCCTCTAAGTAACTTCTCAGCAAGCCGCTATAGTTAATGCTCAACGATTTTTCTTCGTTGAACCGAGGTATTTCCCATGATTAAATTCGCGCTATACCTGCTTGTATTATTCGTTACCCTTGGGTTGACGGTTGCTAGGGAGCCTCTGAACAACTCTGATATATCTCTGGCCTTCAGGCAATCGTGCTGACAAGGCGCGTTTTTGAAGGCATGCGTCGGCCTGTCGAGAAAACGTAACGCAGGCAGCACGATTGCCTGAAGGCCCCGAAGGGCGGGCCTGTCGCGCGCCGCCGCTGCGTTGTCGTTCTTGCCAAGGGCTACGGCCATTGCCTTCGAACGACGCCTTGCGGCAACACGCGACAGACTCACGCAGAGACATATCAGAGTTGTTCAGAGGCTCCCTAGGGAAACGCTTGCCCAGCTGGGCTTGGATTCGAATTATCTCGTGATGGCAGTGCTCGCGCTGGCAGTTACTGCCATGTTAGCGCAGCGTAATTGGCTGCTAGTAGGCGTTGTCGCGTTACTGTGCCTCATTATCAATCTGCCGCCTGAAGCGCTCGGCAATGTCGAGATCGATCACGACCTATTGATAGCGTTGCTTTTAGGAGTGACTATTCTTCCCGTAGTGCATCGAATTGTCCTGCGCTAGGCTCGCTACTGTGCTGCAGGGCCTTGAATTACCTCATACTGGCGTACTAGCCATTCACCATCGCGATAAACAAGTGTTGCCCGCACATCTGCCACTCCGCGCGAGTAATGTGCTCGCGCGGCAAGCTGCGCGCTAGGCGTTCCGTCTGCATAGAACGACGGCACGTCTATGGGACCTTCCCAAGGGTCCAACGCAATCAGGGGGAGGTACCGCGTAATAAACGACATACTTGGGCTTGTAACGTCGGCGCCTATATCTAGTTGTTCAAACAAAAACCTTGGATTGCCCTGTTCGAGCAGTGGCAAGCTGATCGCATTAAGCGTGTTTAGTGCCATGCGTTCAATACGGGCACGAGTCGTATAATCGACGATAAAGAACACGGCAGCGAGACAAGCCGCAACCGCGACTCCGGAAACAATAGCAAGTCTGAGTGATTTCAAAATGCACTACCTCGTGAATGAGCGCTCTCATTAAGCAACTCGATGGGCGATTATAGAGTAAAAAAACCCAATGAAAACAGCGCTCAAAGGGTGACTATTTAACAAAAATTTTAAATGTGCAGTCTTTTTATGCACATACATTCCGAAATTGTCACTATTCTCCTATAAATACAGCGTTTTTCGTTCTCGGAACGCTCGATAGTTAATTAACTTATTGATTAATAAGGCTAATACTATTTGATTGAAAAATGATCAAATTAAGTCTAAGCGCTAGAATTTCAGCGTTTCAGGCGATTATTTTCAAGTTATCAACGGACTTATCCACAGAATTTGTGGAAAACAATTCGCAGCGTTTCGGCTTCACACTTATGGTGGAGCGTCAACCACTAGGGTGAGGGATTTCACAGAAAATTGACGGCCAGCACTTTCCCTAAACTAGGCTGTGAAAAAATGAAACATTTTGGGGCAATTCTGTTACCGAAAGTGTCCTCTCGACGAGGCGCAGGGAGCCCCTGAATAACAGAGTTGCTCTGAGGTTCCCTAGAAATGCACTTTATCTACGATGGGCAAAGATGCTATCTTGCTCGCGTATTATCACTCTGAATCAGTAGCAGGCAATGGTTGAACTAACAGGTAACATCCCTTTTTTGTGGCGACTCAGTCCGGAGACCAGCGACGGACTCTGTGCGGTCTCTATGGTCGTCCCTTACGAATCCGAAGACGATCGCCGCGATCTCACCATAGAAACTAGCGTTGTGAGTTTTGCTTCTGACAGTTCTCGTGCGGAAACTGAGGAAATGTTGGAGTGGAATCAGGACGACATCAGCCTATTTCTCAAGCTTGTCGCGCATGAGCAGGATGAAAAGCGAGTAGTCGCCAACGATACTGTCCGTATCGACCTTGCCGATCCCGCCATCATTGATATCATTCACGTTGTTGCCGCAGCTGGTTTCGGCATGGCCTATAGTTCGACTGCGATCCTTAAGGCCTCCACTGGCCTTTATCCTGCCCATGACTGTGATATAGGCAGCTTCGCCTCCCTGAACACCTTGATTGGATTCAAACGCTGTGTCGTGGTCGATATTGATGGCGAAGACGTGGTATGTGTCCTACTTGAGGACGTCGATGTCGAATCGATAGGCGAGTTCGATACACTCAACCGTCATGATCTACTCCTAGTAAAGCGTGCGGATCTGTTGCATCCCGATTTCGCGATCACCACCGGGCGTCCAGTCTCGGCAACGGTGCATTAGCGACACTCACATCGATGCTGCCACACTGCTGTGCAGCGCCTCCCCACCCGGGTATAATTCGCGGCTTTGCGAGCACCAGCCCGGGCACTAAAACATGCTTTATAGGGAACATTTAGCGCCATCTAGCGCGGTATCCCGTTTAGGAATTCTCAACATGACTCAAAGTGCACTTGCTGCCGATATTAATCGTCGCCGCACCTTCGCGATTATCTCTCACCCGGATGCTGGCAAAACCACAATCACAGAGAAGCTGCTGCTGCTTGGCAGGCTTATCCAGAAAGCGGGTACTGTTAAGGGCAAAAAGTCCGATCGCCATGCCACATCTGACTGGATGGCTATGGAGCAACAGCGCGGGATCTCCGTGACCTCCTCCGTGATGCAGTTCCCCTATCTCGATCGTATGGTTAACCTCTTGGACACCCCGGGCCACGAAGACTTCTCGGAAGACACTTATCGGGTGCTAACAGCGGTGGACTCCGCGCTCATGGTAGTCGACGGTGCCAAGGGAGTGGAGGAGCGCACCATCAAGTTGATGGACGTGTGTAGGCTTCGCGACACGCCGATCTTCACCTTCGTGAATAAGTTGGATCGCGATACTCGTGACCCGATCGAGTTGCTCGATGAGATCGAGACAATTCTCAAGATTCGCTGCGCGCCTATCAATTGGCCACTTGGCATGGGGAAAGACTTCAAAGGGGTTTATAACCTCTATACGGACACCATCCATGTCTATCAGCATGGCCAGGCCGATCGCCTCTACGAAGATATTCGAATCGAAGGGCTCGACAGCTCAGAGGCTCGAAAATTGTTGGGTGATGAGGCCGACAATGCGCAGATGGAGATTGAATTAGTCCGTGGGGCGAGCAATAAATTTGATCTTGAAGAGTATCGCGCTGGGCGCATGACGCCTGTTTATTTTGGCACTGCCCTCGGTAATTTCGGGGTGCGTGAGATGTTGGATGAGTTTGTGGAATACGCTCCTTCACCGATAGCGCGAAAAACGCAGACCCGAGTGGTAGAGCCCCTGGAGGAGAAGTTCAGTGCCTTCGTCTTCAAGATTCAGGCCAATATGGATCCTAATCACCGCGACCGCATCGCCTTTTTGCGGGTCTGCTCCGGGGCCTATTCGCGGGGCATGAAAGTAACTCATACACGATTGGCGAAAGAGATTCGGGTGAGCGATGCCGTGACCTTCCTCGCAGGTGAGCGCGAGCAGGCAGAAGAGGCGGTGTCAGGTGACATACTTGGCTTCCACAACCACGGCACTATTCAGATTGGCGATACCTTTACCGAGGGCGAGGCGCTGCAGTATGTCGGCATCCCGCATTTCGCGCCGGAACTGTTTAGGCGCATTCGCTTGAAGGACCCGTTGAAGACTAAGCAACTGCAGAAAGGCTTAAAGCAGCTTGCGGAAGAAGGCTCCGTTCAAGTCTTCATGCCTGCCAAGAACAACGATTTGATAGTGGGTGCCGTGGGCGTTCTGCAGTTCGAGGTAGTCGCCTTCCGCCTCCAGGACGAATACAAAGTCGACTGCATCTATGAGCCGGTGAGTGTTTATAGCGCACGGTGGGTGACGTGTAAAGACCGCATTAAGTTGGATGAGTTTCGTAAGAAGGCTTACGACAATATCGCGATGGACGGTGGTGATCACCTCACCTATCTCGCGCCTAGCCGCGTGAACTTAGCGCTGATGCAAGAGCGCTGGCCCGATATTGAATTCCACGCAACGCGAGAACACTAGGATTATGCAATTTAGTTTACACGGTAAAGACGGGCTCGCACGACGAGGCACTCTGAGTTTTCCACGCGGCGAAGTGCAGACGCCTGCGTTTATGCCAGTTGGCACTTACGGCACAGTGAAGGGGATGACTCCGACGCAGGTTGAAGATACCGGCGCGCATATTTTATTGGGTAATACCTTTCATCTGATGTTGCGCCCAGGCACAGAGATCGTCCGCAAACATGGTGGGCTACATGAGTTTATGGGTTGGAATAAGCCGATACTCACGGACTCTGGAGGCTTTCAGGTTTTCAGCCTTGGCGATATGCGTAAAATCACCGAGGAGGGTGTGCGCTTCCGCTCCCCGATAGACGGGGCGCAGGTATTTCTCGGGCCCGAGTCGGCCATTAAGGTGCAGCAAGAACTGGGCGCCGACATCATCATGCAGTTCGATGAATGCACTCCTTATCCCGTTTCGGAACAAGACGCCGAGACGTCGATGCAGTTGTCACTGCGTTGGGCACTGCGCTGCAAGGACGCTCATGTAGATCACCCCTCGGCCTTATTCGGGATTGTGCAGGGCGGTATGTACCCAGCGCTACGCGAGCAGTCCTTGCGGGCGCTGGCAGCAATGGACTTCGATGGTTATGCGATTGGAGGCCTATCGGTCGGTGAGCCAAAAGAGGAGATGATCAAAGTCTTAGACTTGATCGCAGATAAGATGCCGGCCGACAAGCCTCGCTACTTAATGGGAGTTGGCACTCCGGACGACATTATCCAAGCTGTACTGCGTGGCATCGACATGTTCGACTGTGTGATGCCTACTCGCAATGCGCGTAATGCCCACTTATTCACTAGTGCGGGGCTAGTGCGGTTACGCAATGCCCGTTATAAGGATGATACCGGTCCATTGGATGCCCAGTGTGACTGTTATACCTGCAAAAATTTCAGCGTTGCCTACCTCCATCATCTCGATAAATGTAAGGAAATGTTAGGTGCTCAACTCAATACGATCCACAATCTGCGCTATTACCAAAAACTGATGCAAGGTTTGCGTCAGGCTATAGAACAGGGTAGATTGAGCGCCTTTATTGAGGGCTACTACGCGAATCAAAAGGCCTGCGCGACCGTTGCGAGCGAGTATTGAGAAGCGCAAAACAAGGCGCTGTAGCGTCTTGAAATCGTCCCAACTGGCCCCACTTAAGTTTACTACAAGCTAGTTCACTACAAGAACACAACACAAGCACATCACAAGAGAGTAACAACATGGATTTCTTTATCAGCGCGGCTTACGCGCAGGATGCTGGCCCCCAGCAAAGCGTCACCTTCAATATAATCTTCATTGGGGGCATGTTTGTCCTGTTCTATCTTATTCTTTGGCGCCCTCAGTCCAAGCGCGCGAAGGAACACAAGGCTTTGGTTACCAGTTTGGCGAAGGGTGATGAAGTGCTGACCAGTGGCGGAATGCTGGGCAAAGTCACCAAAGTGACTGACGACTATGTGACTATGCAAGTCGCCGATGGGGTGGAGTTGTGCATGCAGAAAGCTTCTGTTGCCGCGGCACTGCCAAAGGGCACCATTAAGTCAATTCAGTAACCGCTCCACAGGCGCCTTGCGCGCCTCTCACAAGAGTTTAGATTGATGCTGAACAAGTTCCCACTCTGGAAAAACCTGCTCATTTTATTCGTGGTGTTGATGGCGGCTATTTACTCCGCCCCCAATCTTTACCCTGACGATCCGGCCGTACAGATCAGCCATGAAAGTGAAGAAATTACCGAGTTCGATATAGGCTCTATTACCGCCGCCCTGAGCGCGGCAAATGTGAACTATTTCGGCGACGTGGTCGATGGCCGCACGGGTCTGGTGCGCTTTAGCAATCTCGAGGATCAATTGCGCGGCAAGGCCATCATCGAGCGAACTCTCGGCACGGGCTATTTCACCGCGCTTAACCTCGCACCTACCACACCGGGCTGGTTGCAGGCGATTAACGCCGGCAAGATGAGCCTCGGGCTAGACCTGCAAGGTGGCGTGCACTTCCTGATGGAAGTGGACATGGATGCGGCACTGCAGCGGCGCATGGAAAACAATCTCAGCACCATTCGTCAGTTATTGCGTAGTGAACGTATTCGTTCCCGTTCGCTGACTCTCGAGAACTCCAATCTCATAGTGGCGCGGTTTGATAATGAAGAAGCGCGCTCCGAGACTCGCTCACTGATCCGTGAGAATTTCGCTGATCTGCAGAATGTCACGCGCGAATCGGGCGAAAGCTTCTCTCTCGAATTGAGCCTATCCGAGGCCGACATCCTACAATTGCAGCGCGACACCATCACCGCCAACAAGACTACTATTTTGAACCGTGTGGATTCTCTTGGCGTGTCCGAACCTGTGGTACAGCAGCAAGGGTCCAATCGTATCGTAGTGGAATTGCCCGGGGTGCAAGACACGGCCCAAGCTAAGCGAATTTTGCAACGCATCGCGACGCTGCAGTTCCACTTGGAAGCTGCGCCCGGCGCGCCTTCTACCTCCTACACGACCTATGAATACCAAGGCCAGCTGATTGATGTCAGCAATGACGTGATCCTGCAGGGCGACCGTGTGAGTAATGTGCGTTCGGCTCTAGACCAACAAGGTCTGCCACAGGTTGTTATCAATCTCGATGCCCAGGGCGGCGAGCAATTCAGTCGCGTCACGCGTGACAATATCGGCACCCTCATGGACATCGTCATGAGTGAGACGAAGACCCGCAGCACCTTCACGACTGGAGCCGATGGCGAAGTTACAGAGGTACAGGAAACTTACGAAGAGAAGCGCCTAATTAGCCACGCCACAATCCGGGCGGCTCTAGGGCGTGAGTTCGTGATTACTGGTCTGTCGACCAGTGAGGCGAACGAGTTGTCTTTGTTGATTCGCTCCGGTGCATTGGCTGCGCCGATGTATTTCGTCGAGGAAAGGACACTGGGCCCGAGCTTAGGGGCGGAGAACATCAAACAGGGCACGCAAGCCGTGTATCTTGGCTTCGGCCTCGTGTTGATTTTCATGGTGTTCTACTACCGCTTGTTTGGGCTCATTGCCAATGCCGCCTTAGCAGTGAATGTTTTGTTGCTTATCGCGATTATGTCGATTATTTCCGCTACGCTCACTTTGCCGGGAATCTTTGGGATCGTGTTGATAGTGGGGATGGCTGTGGACGCTAACGTGTTGATCTTTACCCGGATACGCGAAGAACTCGCCTCGGGGCTCTCGCCGCAAGGCGCCATCACGGCTGGCTTTGACAATGCCTTGAGCACCATCATTGATGCAAACGTTACTACGCTTTTAGTTGGTGTTGTTTTGTTCTCAATTGGCACCGGACCTGTGAAGGGTTTCGCAGTGACTCTGATGATCGGTATCATAACCTCGGTGTTCACGGCCATCATCGTGACACGAGCACTGGTCAATCTGACTTACGGTGGGCGGGCAGTAAAAGAGCTTTCAATCGGGAAATATGCGTGACAGAACCCTATAGGGGGTATGTCACCAAGCATTGAAATATTACAGGGCAGGTGCTGGAGAAAAGTATGGCCATATTGGGAAGACAATTTGATTTCATGAGTTTGGCGAAGCCCTTCGGCATCGTCTCGATAGCGGCTGTTGTCATCTCCATTGGCTCGTTGTTTATAAACTCCTTAGAACTGGGCTTAGACTTCACCGCAGGGTCTCTTCTAGAAGTGGGCTACTCACAGCCGGTGTCCGTGAGCGATGTCACCGAGCGCATGCGCGCCGCGGGCTACCCTGATGCGCAGGTGGTAGCGTTTGGTTCCGACCAAGACGTACTGATTCGACTTCCCAGTGACGATACTGTTAGCCAAGAGGAGATGGCCGCGTCGCTCGTCTCACTAGGCGACGATATCCTCGCGGCGCTGGACGACGGTTCTGGCGTGGAGCTCACCCTAAATCGACTCGAATTCGTCGGTCCTCGCGTCGGTGAGGAGCTCGCGGAAAGTGGTGGCATGGGGCTTTTGGTGGCCTTGGGCATCATCATGATCTACGTGGCGATCCGCTTCCAGAGCAAGTTCGCTATCGCATCGGTTATCGCGTTGTTTCACGACGTCATCATCACGCTGGGAATATTCTCTCTGTTTGGTTTGCAATTTGACCTGACGGTACTCGCCGCCCTGCTCGCGATCATCGGTTACTCTATCAACGATACGATCGTGGTATTCGACCGCATCCGTGAGAACTTCCGTATCATGCGCAAGGCTACTCCCTACGAGATGATTAACGTGTCGCTCAACCAGACCCTCAGTCGGACGATTATCACTGCGATGACTACCCAACTCGTGGTGTGTGCGATGCTGATATTGGGGGGCGAGTCGATCCAAGGCTTCGCGATCGCCTTGACTCTGGGTATCCTGATAGGCACCTACTCTTCGGTGTATATCGCGTCGAGCTTGCTCCTGTACTTTGACGTCAGCAAAGAAGACTTGATGGTGCCAGTTAACAAAGAGAGCTCACAAGACTCCACGCCCTGAAGACAAAATCCCCCGCTGTAAAGAGGAGAACGATCGAATCTCCTCTTGCACCGCTTGGTCCGCAGCGATCTTACGCTGCTCCTCTAATATATCCCGCAAAATAGCCACGCTAGTCAATGGATTAGCCAACACTACGCGAAACACCACTATGGGTTCGCGGTCATAGCGCTGAGGGTTGAGTTGTGTGCGCGACACGAAGGAAAGTCCAAGCGAGCGCTGGGTCTTTTGGATGAGCCGGGTAATGCGATTCAAGATCACATTGGCCGCGCTGCACTTCTCACTATCGCCGCTCGCCAGCAGGCCCTTGGCTGCCTCGGGCAAATAGCGGTAAGTGAGGATGTTGAGTTCGGGCTCGGTAATTAATTCGAAGTCGCTCGATGCCTCGATTATCTCGGCGAAGGCCTTAGCCTTGGCAATTCCCTCATCAATTAAGAGTTCATAGCCACTACGGGCAATGATGTGGAGCCCTGCGTGCACAAGCACCGCCATGCCAGGGCGAGAGCCCTCTACGCTATGGCTGCCTAAGTCTTTAGAGCCCTTGCGGATGATATATTCGGCGTGATGTTCGACACTGGCCAGAGTCTCAGGGCGCTTGAATACGCATAGGCCTGCGCCCATGGGCACATACAGCTGTTTATGGGCATCAATAGTGACAGAGTCGGCGCGCTCTATTCCGGCGAGTAAGCGGCGATGGGTGCGCGAGAACAGGGTTGGCCCACCCCAAGCAGAATCCACATGAAAATGAATGCCTCGCTCCTGCGCGATATCAGCAATCGCGTTGAGTGGATCGACGCTGCCTGTCTCCGAGGAGCCCGCAACGCCAACAATGGCCATTACTCGGGTGCCGGCGCGCTTGAGTTCATCGCAGCGCTGCGCTAGGAGGTCGGGACGAATGCGATTGTGGGCATCGGTCTCTATTGCGACTAGGTTGCGGCGACCTATGCCGAGGATATCGGCTGCCTTGCCAAGCGAGTAATGGCCGCGCTCGGAGACCAGTATTGCTAGGGCACGATAATCGTAGTGTTGCAGGCCCGCGGCGAGTCCCTCTTGCGCTAAACCGGCAAAGCCGTCATCTCTAGGCAGTACGGTATTGCGAGCGGCCCACAAGGCCGTCAGGTTCGCGATGGTGCCGCCCGAGCAGAAACTGCCAATGGCGTGGGCAGGGTCGTGCATCCACTTGCCGTAAAAGTCGCTGTCGCGCTCGTATATCAAGTGGTGAATCATGCCAATGACTTGGCGCTCAAGGGGCGTAAAGGCTTTAGAGGTCTCCACTTTCACGAGGTTTTGATTGAGCGCCGTCATGATGCGCGAGAGCGGAAGCATGAAATACGGCAGTGCGGAAGCCATATGGCCCACGAAACTCGGTGATGCGATATGCACAGACTGCGCCACGACTTTGTCAAGGACGAAGTCGATCTGATCCGATACGAAGCTAGGCTGCTCCGGAATAAACGGATTCGAGAAGTCTTTCTCGATAAGGTTTAGTTCGCGTTCAGCAGCAACGATATGCTCTTGAAGAAAGCCCGCGAGGTTCTGGGAAATCGATATGTCGATCTTTCCCAACGTGGAATCTGGTGCTTCTGGGACAGTGAAAATGCGGTAGAGGCTGTCCAGGTTAGCCTCAGCCTGTTTCTTTATCTCGGTCATTAGCAGCGCTTATCCGGGCAAGGGGAGGGCAGTATAGAGTAATTGCTTGATCAATTAAATCCACCTAATTGAGCCGATGTTTATTGCTTTCACAAACGTGTATCCTCCTTTAGTATAGGCCCCGAACTGCGGGAATTAATCTTCATAAATAGGGTCAAACTTGCAAACCATCAAGAAAAAAATGTTATGAACTTAGTGCCTCTAAAAAGTCTGCGAGGTTGCGCTTTGCTGTGTTTGCTGAGCCTGTGCAGCACTCTCACGGCTCAGTCACAAGAACTGTTGCCACGGCCAGCCGCCCTAGAGCCTGCAATCAAGTTCTGGACCCGTGTCTACACCGAGGTCGATACCGAAAGCGGTTTTCTGCACGATGCCAACAACCTCGCCATAGTTTATCAACGTGTCGACTATGATCGTCCCGAGATCGAGCGTCAGCGCACGCAGGTTCAAGATGCCCTCAAAGTTTTAGCCAGCGGCAAACGCAGTGGGCTTAGTGCGTTGGAACAACGTGTGCTGAATCTATGGCCGAGTTCGGTGAGCAATACTACACTCTCCGCTGCAGCCAATAACGTGCGCTTCCAATTGGGGCAGTCAGATCGCTTTGTCGAAGGCTTGATTCGCTCTGGTGCTTACCGTGATCATATCGACAGTGTCGTGCGTGCGAAGAACCTGCCTATCGAGCTTGGGGCATTGCCTCATGTCGAGTCCTCCTTCCACCCTGGCGCTTATTCGAGCGTTGCCGCCGCAGGTATGTGGCAGTTCATGCGCGCCACAGGGCAGCGTTTCATGCGTATAGATCACATCGTCGATGAGCGCATGGACCCCTATACCGCCACCTATGCTGCGATGAGTTTGCTGGAGTATAACTACCGCATCCTGGGAACCTGGCCCCTAGCACTGACTGCCTATAATCATGGTACGGGAGGCATGAGCCGTGCCGTGCGAGACACTGGCAGCAACAAGATAGACGACATTATCGCCAATTATAAAGGGCCTAACTTCGGCTTCGCCTCGCGCAATTTTTACCCGCAGTTTCTTGCCGTACTCGATGTAGAGCGACAAGCGCAGACTCTATTCGGCGTTCTGCAACTCGACGCAAGTCCGCAATATGAAGAGTTTGAAATGGACTCTTTCGTAGAGGCCCAGACCCTTGCCGATGCCCTCGGCGTTACTCTCGAACATCTGCGCTTCGATAATCCTGCGCTACGGCCAGTAGTATGGGAGGGTGGCAAGCGGATTCCTAAGGGCTTCGTGATCAAAGTTCAGAAGGAGCAGCTCAATGGGTCTATCAACGCCCTGCTGGCGAGAGTTCCTAATAATGAGCGTTTTCCTATTCAGACGCCCGATATCGCGTATGTAATTCAGAAAGGCGACAGCCTCTCCGCTATCGCACGGCGCTTCAAGACCTCTGTGGCGCAGCTAACTTCCCTAAACCAGATAAGAGATAGTCATCGCATCTCCATTGGTCAGCGTCTGCTCCTGCCCCAAGATACGGCGGCGGCCACAGGGCTGACTTCCGCTCAGATAGCCGCGTCAGCGCCTACCAGTAATCCGCCATCCCGCGGCAATCAAGACAGTTATTCTGTGCGCCGAGGCGATACGCTCTCCTCAATTGCCGAGCGTTTCGATGTGAGTGAGTTAAGCCTGCTACAGGCGAATAATATCGATCATCCGGACCGCATCTATCCTGGTCAAAAATTGCTATTGCCGGGTGAATCGCCTTCGACAGCGCAGCTTGTCGTCTATGTGGCTTCTGCAGAACCCCCCGTGAAGCCGGCGCTTGTGCCCGTGCCGGAACCAGAGCTGGCAGGGATCGCGATGATCGAAGAGCTAATGCCGCCTCTGAATGCCGACGAAATTGCTCTAGAAGGTGATGACGAGATAGGAGAAGAAGCTTTCGCACTCTCCCTCGAGGACACGCGTAGTATCGCGCAGCGCAATGAGCAGGTGCTCAGTGAATTAGCAGCAGATCCGTCGGACTATGGTGTCGGAGAGAATAATACGATCGAGATACAAGCGTCCGAAACCCTTGGCCATTATGCCGACTGGTTAGGGTTGGTCAGTGCAGACATACGTCGGCTCAACAAGATGCCTAGCTCGCAGCCAGTGGTAATAGGCAGGCGCTTGGAATTGGATTTTTCTAAGGTAAGCGTGGCGCAGTTCGAGCTCAAGCGAAGGCAGTATCATCTTGAAGAACAACAGGAATTCTTCCGCCAGTTCCGCATCGAAAACGTCGATGAATATAGAGTTTCGGCGAACGACAATATCGCCAACCTGGCACGGCGCAAGTATTCCGTGCCGATGTGGCTACTGCAGCAATACAATCCTGAGCTCAATTTTAGGCAGGTCCAGATAGGCCAAACTGTCGTGTTCCCAGTGCTAGCACCAGTGCCGGCAGAGAGTAATAGCGGTGCCTGATTTACTCGCCTATTTCCGCAATCGCATCCGATAACAGGCTAACCCCAAGTGCATACTTGAACGAGGGGTTATAGCGCAGTAAGGAACAGAAGTTGCGATAGACCAGGTAACCTTTGTCGTCGCCCTCGTCGCCTATAATCAAAGCAGCTGCAAGCGGTCGAGTTGGTAAGTCGCTGCCATCGGCCTTACGCACGCCTAGCTCCTGCCAATCATTCAAGTCTCGCCACACGCCCATTGTGGTATAACGGCGGCAGGTAGCCTCGGGTGAGAGCCCTGTATTCTGAGGGGCTGGCAAGGATTGTTCACCGCCCGGCGGCAAGCTAACAACTCGCCCCCATGTCTGATTGTCTTGCCAACCGGTAGAGTTCAGATAGTTCGCAACGGAGCCAATGACATCTGGCCCTATCGTCCATAAGTCGCGCTTGCCGTCGCCGTCTTGATCGACAGCGAGGCGCAAATAACTGCCTGGCATAAATTGCGGGGCACCGAGGGCTCCGGCCCATGAACTCTTCATTTCCTCCTGGCTTGCGTAACCTTTGTCCACTATCTCAAACGCAGCAAAAAGCTCGGAGCGGAATTGATCGCCGCGACGTGAGTCGAAGGCGAGCGTCGCAATCACGTTGAACAACGGCTCTGTGATAGGAAAGGTGCCGTAATTACTCTCCATACCTAGAATCGCTGCCACGTAGCGTGGCTGGACATTGTAGGCGCGGGCGGCAGAATCGATCATGTCGCCCTGAGTGGCTAACAAGTCTCGACCCATCTCGATGCGCCGCTCGCTGACACGGTCCAAGTAGCTCGCATAGGTCTGCACGAATTCGGCTTGGTTGCGATCAGCCTCGATGACACGGCGTTGCTGCTCAATCGTCGGAATTACAGCGTCTAGGGTTGCAGCACTGATGCCGCGCCCTAAAGCCTCGACGCGGAGTTCGGACAGCCAAGTCTGAAACGCGGCGTCGTTTTCAGCCTCACTCGTTTCTTCTTGGGCGTATGCCATAGCAGCGGCAAGTGCGCTCATTGCAAAGAAGGTACTGCGGATAAGTTTCATTCGAACTCCATGGTCTTCTATACTATTTTCTTGGCGAGACTTTAGCCTCGATAGGAATGACAGCACAAGCGTTTTCTCCCCATTAAATACTCGTTAGGCCTACTTGGCTATTTTACTAAGTGCGCTGTAAAAAGGCTGTTGTATTCCTCCTGCAATCGATCTTGTCGGAAGCGATCCAGCGATGGGCTCGGTAGCGTTTGGCCGGCGCGTTTGAGGCTAGCCCATTGTTGCAGGATATCTGCTGCGCTCCGGCTGCTGGTCTGCAGATCCTCGGAGCCTTCAAACAGGCATTCGCCCGGAAGATATTCCGGATAGACTAGGCGTCGTGGTGCTAGAGGCGAGCAGCCGAGTGCGCAGGCCTCTAGTAAGGAGAGCCCTTGGAAGTCATGAAAGGCCGTGCTGAGCACGACGTCGGCGCCGCGCAAGCACTGGTAATAGTCTTCTTTATCGTCAATAAAACCGCTCCGCCCCCTAGCAACCCCCGAGCTGGCGTAATGTTTGTGGAGTAGGGTTTGCAACTGCTCAAACTCCGGGGGCGCCACTCGAAAGCGTTGGCCTATCAAATGCAAACGGAAGGGCAGCGCGCGAGTGATGAGTTCTTGGATGATGGCCAGTAGTAATTGTGGCCCTTTGTCATATTCCCAGCGGTGATTCCAGACAATCTCTAGAACTTGGTTTTCCTTAACCCCAAGGGGGCGGCTAAACAACTCTTCGCTCAGAGGCACGGGAATGACACTGGCTTGCTCGATACAGCGCAGCAGGCCTGCAGGCACATGATCAGGCAGCTTCTTAAGTAAGGCACTAGCACCATCAAGGAAACTGCGGCGGTTATATTCACTATTGAACACCACTGCGTCCGCACACAATGCGGTGTAGAGACTAAGAATCTGCGGCTCCACCATATTCACAGGGCGTGCTAGTGGGTCAGGGTTGCTAGGGTAAGCGAACTGATTCTCGTGGAAGTAGACGATACTTGGAATGCTGCAAATTTGGGGTACAAAGCCACGTAAAGCCGACAAGTCAGTCATCGAGGTGCTTAGCAATAGATCGTAGTTGTCAGTCAGCACATCGCGATGGTTAAATGCCCAACTCAAGCTGTTACCGCGAACGCGCCAAGGAAAATAGCGCGCCGGCAAGAGCAGTTCGACCCACTCGATATTTGGAAACATTGTCTTTATATTTTCGCGCCAGACGCCATGGCTTTGCGCGTCATACGCCGATAGTAACAATGCTTTCATAATGGATGTTTCATGCAGGAAAAAATGCAATCTAACGATCTCGCCTTGCTCGGTCAATCAGTAGCGCAATTACTGCAAGACTTACCCGAACGTATTAGTGACCCACTGCGGCGCACTCAGAAGGATAGGCCCAACGCACTAGCGCTAAGCGATCATCTAGGCACGCAATGCAGCTTTGCTGAATTAGCGCAGCGCGTCGATGCCTGTAAAGTTCTCTTAGGAGAGCAAGGCGTGGGGGCGGGCGATCGCGTCCTTTTGATCAATGAGAACTGTGTTGCGGTACTGGTGTGGATTCTCGCTCTCAGCGAGATAGATGCTGTCAGCGTGGTGGTGAATGCACGCCTAGCGCAGCCTGAGATCAAGAGAATTAGCCAGCACTGCGAACCGCGCTTGACGGTATGTTTTCTCGACTCCAACGCCGCGGTCACGCATTGGGGTTCGTTGCGTGAACAGGGCGATAGCGTCCAGATCACCCAATTTGAAGCGTCACTTGGCTTGCTGCAAGGCCCCGCAAGTGCGCCGCTAGACGAGAAGGACCGGCCAGTATCCGAACGCGTGTGCACAATGATCTATACCACTGGGACTACTGGCGACCCGAAGGGCGTGATGTTGAGCCATCGCAATATGCTCTATGTCGCGGCAGTCACCAGTGTGCTGCGCGGCATGACCAAGGAGGACCGGATTTATTGCGTGCTACCAATCTCGCATATTTTCGGCCTCTCCGCCGTATTTCTGGCGACCCTCTTTCTCGGCGCAGAGTTGGTATTGGCGGACCGCTTCGATGCCGCGAGTAGCCTGCACATTCTTAAAGAGAAACGTGTCACCGGCATGATGGGCGTCCCCACGATGTTCGCGCGGATAATCGAATACGCTCGTGCTCATGATCTTGGCAAAGACGATATGCCGCATTTGCGCTTCCTCTATTCCGGGGGCTCGCCCTTGGACCCCACCATTAAACGGGACACCGAGCAATTAATGGGACTTACGCTTCTAAATGCCTATGGCATGACCGAGAGCGGCCCTACCATCTGCCAGGTGCGCTGGAACGAGAAGCTAGGCAACTGCAGCGTTGGGCGATCCTTGCCGGGTTTGACGCTACGCGTGTTAGGGAGCGACGGCAAGCAAGTCCCCCTAGGCGAGGTTGGAGAGCTGCACGTGCGCGGCCCGAACGTGATGCGCGGTTACTACAAAAACCCGGAGGCAACGGCAGCCGTGATCGATGGCGAAGGTTTTCTGAATACCGGAGATTTGGTGCGCTTGGATGAGGCAGGTAACGTGCATATTGCGGGACGCAGCAAGGAGTTAATCATTCACTCCGGCTTCAACGTCTATCCACCTGAGGTCGAGGCGGCTATCGCGAAACACCCCGATGTCGTGCTCTGTGCCGTCATTGGCGAAGTCATCGAGGGTAACGAGCACGTGATTGCCTATGTGCAGCGTAAGGCACATAGCACGCTAACGGAGAGTGTGCTGCAGGCCTTCCTCAAACCGAGCCTGTCGCCCTATAAGCGGCCAGCCACGATTATCTTCATACCGCAGCTCCCTACCGCGCCGTCGGGCAAAGTACTTAAGCATCAGTTGCGAGGGGTTCGCAGCGCACCATAGTTTCTCAACAGGGGGTTCAACCATGAAATTGCACGGCTTTCCGATTAGTAATTACTACAATATGGTGAGGATGGTGCTGCTGGAGAAGGGCATGGACTTCGAAGAGGTCTATACCAAGCCTTCGCAGGATAGCGACTATCTAGTCTATAGCCCGATGGGTAAGGTGCCGTGCTTGGAGACAGAACAGGGTTTCTTGACAGAGACCGGCGTGATTATCGATTATCTCGATGATTTAGGCGTCGGGCCTTCGTTCTATCCCGCTGACGCGTTTAAACGTGCGAAGGTGCGCGAGGTCATGCGCTATCTTGAACTCTACATTGAATTACCCGCGCGCCGAATCTACGGCGATGCATTCTTCAATTGCCCAGCGACCGATGAGTTAAAGCAGGAGGTGCGCAAGAGCCTTGAGCGCGGCTTTGTAGCGCTGGAAACAATCTTTCAAGATGGGCCATATGTGTGTGGAGAGCAGCTAACTTATGGCGATATTTACTATTATTTCACCATGACTGTTGTGGCACGTCTGGCGAAAATATCGCTGGGTTGGGACGCCTACAACGAAATTCACGGGATGCGGGCGCGGTTGGAGTTATTAGCGCAACGCGATTCGATTAAACGCATCCACGCCGATCAACGCGCCACACGCTAAGGAGCCTCTGAATAATTGAAGTTAATCAGAGGTTCCCTAATGAATTTTTCCCAGCAGGGTGTATTGCAATGATGCCAATCCCCGCAAGCACCGTTGTGGTGGTTCGTCAGGGGCACAAAGACATCGAAGTCTTACTGCTGTTGCGCAGCAGCGTGCTCGCCTTTAATGGGGGTTATTGGGTTTTCCCAGGGGGGAGGATCGATCCCCAGGATTACCCCGATTCGCAGTGCCAGCGAGAGTATCAAGCAGCACGTCGGGCCGCCGTTCGGGAGACGATGGAGGAGGCGGGTCTCGATATAAACGGGGAACCACTTCTCCATATTGCCCACTGGACCACCCCCGAGGGCATGTCTAGGCGCTTTTCAACTTGGTTCTTTCTGTGCGTGATCCCTGCGCCAAAGCCTGTGCGGGTTGATGCACAGGAGATTCTCGCGCACCATTGGGTAAGTCCTCGAGAGGCCATAGCGCTGCATCAGAGCGGCGAATGCAAACTACCAGAACCGACCCTGCAAACACTGCGGGGTTTCATCGCCTTTCAGGATTTGTCGGCACTCATCGAGGGCATGGTTGCCCTTCCTATCCATGTGTTCCCCAAGGACTCGCCTTTCTATCGTATTGAAACGATTGAGGACTGAGGAAAGACTTGTTGCAGCACATCGGTCTAAGCTTGTGCGGTGCGCAGATATGCGAATATTGCGTATCACTCCAGTATGCGCCAAAGCTGCCTTGGAATTGGGTCCTTGCAGCGCTTTTGGCAGGCAGATTGACTTGCTTTTATTGCGACGTTAATGGGATAGTTGGGCCGTCAGAGGGTCATCTGAACCCAGCATCGAAGCGTATTAAAATAGGCAGTGAGGCATACATCAGGTAGCGACGCTCATCTAAATTGCACAGTTAAGAAGATTCTTTATGGCTTCTCCAACTCTCGAAAATTTGCGCCAGACACTCAAGACTATTCGACGTCGCCGGAATCGGCTATTCGTGTTGCACCACGTTAGCATTGCCTCCCTGTTTACAGTCATCATCGCACTTATCCTCAGCGCAGTCGAAGCATGGTGGAGCCCTACTCGTTCGGGCGATTTCCTCCTCTTTGGTATACTGATTGCCGGCTTCATCGCCGCAATTGGCTATGTTGTTAGCCGTATAGCGCGCATGCAGTCAGATGACCAAACACTGGCGCATTTCGTGGAAGGTAAAATTCCAGATCTCGAGCAGCGCCTCCTGACCTCTCTAGAGTTCGGCAACGATGAAAGCACTGCGCAAGCCCGTGGTGTATCCGCGCAGTTTGTGCGGCAATTGTGGGCCGATGCCGAAGCCCATGTGCAAGAGCAAAAAGTGCGTGTCGATCAGGTCACTGCGTCGAGTCGTTCCTGGGTGTCTTTGGGTGCTGCGGTGGCGGTAACCGGGGTGGCAGTTGTGGCCCTGCTTCTCTCCGATATGCTTTTTTCTGCAGCCGGCCGTCTCTTCTGGCCTTTCGGTTTGGAGCCAGAAGCGCCGGTAGCGGTCATTGAAGCGCCACGAGAGATTCTCATTAGTGTAGAACCCGGCGATATTGCGATGCAGCGCGGCAACTCCGCGACCATTGTGGCGCGCGTGAGCAATGCCATGCCTAGCGAGATTGCGCTGCGTGTGCAGACCGATAACGTGAATTGGCGCGAATTATCGATGCAACAAGATGGCAGCGGTAGCGACAGTGCAAGCTATAGTTATTTCCTCCCCTCAGTGCAGGAAGACCTCGTTTACTACGTCAACTTCGAGCAGAACGGCGAACAGCGCTCTGAGCAGTTCCGTATTAGCTTATATGATCTGCCGAAAGTTGAGAAAATAGATCTTGATTACAAACACCCAGTCTATACCGGTATCGAAGATTTCAGCGAAGAAGATAGCGGCGATATGCTCGTTCCCGAAGGCACTGAAGTAGAGCTTTTGGTCACCTTCAACAAAAATGTGGCAACTGCGACTATCGAGTTTCAAGACAATGTTATCTATCAGTCCATACCGATTGTAGTAAGTGGCAGTACTGGCCGCGCTACTATCACCGTAGCAGGCAATGGGGTGTACAGAGTTAACGCCACAGATTTCGATGAACTAGAAAGCCAAGACCCCCTTGACTATTACATTCGTTCCATCGAAGACATGCCCCCAGAGTTGACACTGAAGAGCCCAGGTAAGGACCAAGACGTGATGCCTCTCGAGGAGGTCGTCCTAGCCGTTGCGGCGAATGATGACTACGGGCTCAGTCAATTTGCGCTGCATTACAATGTTGTAGGCGCAGATGAGGTGGCGGTCGACTTTCTTCCTCCGGTGCAGACGCGCAACATCGATGGCAACGAGATGATCTATCTCGAGGATCTCAATGTTGCCCCTGGCGATTTCGTAAGTTATTACCTTACGCTTGCGGATAATAATGGCTTGAGAGGGCCTGCAGAAGTTGTGTCTGATATATATTTCCTCCAAGTCATACCTACTGACCAAGAGTTTCGTCGCGCTAGCGGTGGCGGTGGCGGTCAAGGTGGCGCGCAAGGCGGCGAAAGTAGTGCCTTGGTCACGCTTCAGAAAGACATCATCGCGGCGACTTGGAAGCTGCGCAATAAGATTACCGAGTCCGATCCGGAGCAATTTACTAACGACGTGCGCATCATCGCCGAGTCTCAGGCGGAGGCCACTAAACGTGCTCAGCAGTCCATTGACCGCCTGTCCGAACGCCTCAATTTCTCAGATGATAGCTACGACAACGCGGTGATGAATCTCCAGCAGGCAATCGAGCAGATGAATGGCGCGATAGCCGAGTTGCAAAAAGAACAGGTCACTAGCGCATTGAAGCCGGAGCAGGTTGCCCTGCAATTCATTCTTAAAGCTGAGGCCGATATTAATCGCACGGATGTCAGTAACCAGCAAGCTGGCGGCGGTGGAGGTGGTGGCGGTGCCCAGCAAGAGCGTGAAGACTTGCGTGAATTATTCGAAATGGAAATGGGGCAGTTAGAGAATCGTTACGAGACTCCCAAAAGTAGTTCTGGCGGCGGTGGCGGGCAAGCCTCCGCGGAAGAAAATAAACTTGAGGAATTGGCGCGTCGCCAAGAGGGCCTAACACGCGCCCAACGCGATTTAGCCCGCCGTCTCGAGCAAATGAACGAGGAGCAACGTCGCCGCGAACTCGAGCGTTTGCAACGTGAGCAGGAGCAATTGAGTGAGGAAGTATCTCAGCTCGCACAGCAACTCTCTAGAAATCAGGGACAACAGCGCAGCCAAAGCCAGCAGGGTCAGCAGGGTCAACAAGGGCAGCAGGGCCAGCAAGGTGCGCAGAACGGTCAATCCTCGCAGAGTGGACAGGCACAAGCGGCCGGAGGCAGCTCAGGGCAGCCAACTGGTGAGCAAAGCCAGTTAGAGCGTGCCGCACAGCAAATGGCCGAGGCCGCGCAGGCAGATTCACCAGCGCAAGCGGCGGCGCGTAGCCAGCGGGCATTGGAAAGCCTGCGCGAACAGCAAAGACAGATGAGCGAAGAGCAGAATAGCTCTGTGAATCAGCTGGCTGAGAACGTAGTGCAGCGTGGCCAGCAGCTCATTCAGGAACAGCGTGATTTACAGCAGAGTTTGCAGGCTGCCAACCGGGAGCAGGGTCTAGGTCAGACTCGGCAGACAGCGCGTGCGAGCGAAGAGTTACAGGAATTACTCTCGCAGCAGCAACAGCAACGCAGAGAGCTGGACGAGATCGAAAAGATGCTGCGAGCAATCATTGCGCGCGGTGAGAGCGAAGATCAACAGTTGCTGACACAAGCACAACAAGCCAGCCGCGCAATTCGTCCTATTCGCGAACAGATGAATACGAGTGGACGCGTGCTTAGTAATGGAATGGTAAACCTCGCCGTCGATATCGAAGATGAGATCGGCGATTCGCTCGAGGAGTTGAGTGGCAACTTGCAGGCGATGAATAGCGTCAACAATCCCACGGTAGATGATCCCGTACAACAGGCAGCCCGGAATGCCGCCGAACTCATGGAGCAGATGCAAGATTTACAGCGCCAGGCCTTAGCACTAAACCAAGGCGAACAAGGCGATGCCTCAATCTCGCAAATGCGTCAACAATTAGCGCGTTCACAAGAATTATCGGAACAACTCGCGCAGCAATTGCAGCAGCAGCAGATGGAAGAGCGTATGGCCAACCAGCGTGGCGGCAATGCGCAGTCGCAGCAACTGACGCAGGGCAATCAGCCTGGGCAGCAAGGCGGGCAGAGTCAGCAGGGACAATCAGATATACAAGGACAACAAGGTCAGCAGGGCGGCAATCAGCAGGCGAGCAATCAAGGGAGTGGCGGTAAAAGTCAGGCACGCGGCAACGGTGGAGATGGGCGACCTGGCACTGGTGGTGCAAATGCACTAGGTAATGCGCGCTCGATCCGCAGCGAGATTACTCGTCAGAGCATCGAAGATTTCCTCAGTCAGCCAGAACTGTTTACGGCGTTGCTGCAACCGATTATCGAGTTGGAAGCAGAGTTGCGTGCGCAGGCTGAATTAGATCGCATTAATGACAAACTCTACGCCTCCTCAGACGAAGACGTACCCGATCAATATAAACGCCTTGTTGAGGAGTACTATCGTGTGCTGTCCGAGAACAATGGGGCAGGAAATGCGGCCCCGTAGCGATGAATTACCTTCTCGATCAACATGCCATTGACGCGATCCAACAGGGTCGATTCTCTTTTGCTTATGGGCTCAGTCCTTGGCTAGTCGCGCTAATCGCAGTTGTACTGATCGCTCTAGTTTGGTTTCTCTATCGCAAGACCACCCGCAATCTAAGTCCCGGCTGGAAGGGCGCTCTCATTACTTTGCGCAGCATGGTCTTACTGCTCCTATTGTTTTGTTTATTGCGGCCAGTTGTAACTACTGAGCAAGTCGTACCGCAAGAGAGTTATCTGGCGGTACTGATCGATGACTCGCAAAGCATGTCGATCGAAGATCTCTCAGGTGGGGGTTCCAGAGCAGCTGCAGTCGCGCAATTATTGTATGAAGGCGGCGGCATATTAGAACCCCTAGCGGACTCCTTTCAGGTGCGCACGTTCCGCTTCGACAAAGATACTCAGCGCGTTACAGACTCATCAGGGCTGAGCGCCGCTGGCACCGCATCGTCAATCGATCAAGCTTTGGAATATATCGATCAACAGTTGAGCGGCTTGGCCCTTGGGGGCATATTGCTATTGAGCGATGGGGCCGATAACGAAGGTATCGATCCAGTGCCTCGAGCTGAGAGTTTTGGTGCAAGGCAGATTCCAGTGTTTACCGTTGGGGTCGGGCAGGAAAATATCCCTCGCGACGTGGGTATTGTCGACGTTGCGGCCGCCAAGACAGTGCTGGAAGGCTCAGTGTTCAATGTTGATGTGGCCCTAAGCAATCAGGGCTATGCCGGGCGAGAAGTCGGCCTGACAGTATTCGATGGTGACACCTTGGTCAGCACCGAGAGAGTCTTGCTAGGGTCAGATAGTTCTACTCGGCGCTTCTCTATCGAACTCACCCCTGAGCGTGAGGAGGCCATACTCTATCGCTTAGAAGTAGAGGAGCAGGATGGCGAGATAGTCTTACAGAATAATCACTATAGCTTCTTAGTCGACAATAGCGCCAAACCCGCTCTGGATATCCTCTATGTCGATGGCCATCCGCGTAATGAATATAAGTTTATTCGTCGTGCGGTTGAAGAGGACAGCTCACTGCGTCTGGCGACCTACCTGCAGACAGGCCCAGGGAAGTTCTATAGGCAGGGCATCAAGACGCCACTGGAGTTAAGTCGCGGCTTTCCAGAGCGCATGGATGAACTCTATCAATACGAAGCGATCATCCTCGGAGACGTCGACAAAGACTTCTTCACCGACAGTCAGCTCACTATGCTTCAAGATTTTGTGGCTGAGCGCGGCGGCGGCCTCTTGGTCGCTGGGATGCTTGATGACCTCTTCGTGGACACCCCCTTAGCGGATATCCTCCCCGTTAGCCTAGTTACCAGCAACCTACTGCCGCAGCCATTGCGTGGCGGGATTGCCCGTGGCAACCATCCTGCTGGGCAATTGTTCACCCCACAGTTAACCACTGCAGGCGAGTATTCCGAGCTGTTACGCCTACATAGCGATGACAGCGAGAACTTGCGCCTGTGGCGCGAAATGCCGCAGCTACAGGGCATCTATGTGACTGGCCGCGCGAAGCCAGGCGCGACAGTGCTAATGGAGCACCCACTGCTGCAATTCCAGAATCAACGCCTACCCCTAATCGCGACTCAGCGTTATGGCAGTGGGCGCAGTATGTCGATTACCAGCGCTAGCACGTGGCGCTGGCAGATGATGATGCCTGCCGAAGACCAGTCGCATGAACGCATCTGGCGGCAAATACTGCGTTGGCTGGCGGTGTCCGCACTCGAACGTGTGAGCGTGGATTTCGACCGTGAGTTTTATCATGTAGGTGACCAAGTCAATGTCACTGCGACCGTGCGCGACATCAATTATATGGCGGACAATAACGCCTCGGTGTGGTTGCGTATGAGCGATCCTCAAGGGGGCTCTATAGACAATGCGATGGAATGGGAGATCGATCGGGATGGGGTTTATCGCAGCAGTTTTGAGGTGCAGACAGAGGGCGTGTTTAATTTAGTGGTCGATGTCGCTAGCGCCGCAGGCGAAGCCGATCGCAGTGATACGGAACGTAGTGCAGCCTTCGTAGTGACGCCTTCCTTACGAGAGTTCTCCTCGGCAGGACGCGACACGGCTTTGCTAGAGCGTATCGCCGCCGCGAGTGGCGGGCGATATTACGATCTAGAGCAGACCTCACAATTGGCTACCGAAATTACGTATACGCCGAATGCCTACTCGAAAGAGGTTCAAGAAGATCTCTGGGATACGCCTTTGCTTCTGTTGCTACTCATATTATTGCTGTGTGCCGATTGGATGCTGCGCCGCTTCAAGGGGCTATCGTGAACACACTAAAACAGAGAGGAGAATCTCCACGTGCCTACAGTGCAATGCGCTGGTGGGCAGGTATTTGTTTGGCGGTAATGGGGAGCACCACTATTGCGCAGAGCCCGGCCGCAAACAATGAGGACGCTTATTTTCTCAATACACCCGATTCCAAGAAATACGCCCTGATAATCACGGGTGCGGCAGCCTCGGAAGAGATTCGTGAGCGTTTCTGGCAATGGTCCTTGTCCCTTCATGACACTCTCGCGCGCGACTATGGTTATAGCCGCGATACCATCACTTTGCTATTCGACGATGGCCCCGATGCACAGAATCCGAACTTCCGCGTTGACGGCAGTTCGCGTCGAGAAGATATCGAAAGCCACTTGGCACGCCTTGCACGTGAATTGGAAAGTGGCGACCAACTCAGCATCATCATGATTGGGCATGGTTCTAGTACTGATGACTCTGCGAAGTTCAATATTGTTGGGCCGGATATTACGGGCCAAGAGTTCGCCGCGTTACTACAGCCTCTGAATCAGCAGGATCTCGTAATTGTTAACAGCACTAGCGCCGGCTACGAGTTCGCGGCAGATCTTTCCGCGCGAGGCCGCGTTGTACTCTCCGCTACTCGCTCTAGAGCAGAGCGTTATGATCCGATGTTCATGCGCTATTTTGTAGAGGCGCTCGACGGTCATAGCGGAGACCGCGATAAGAACCAACGCGTGTCGATCTTGGAGGCCTATTTGTATGCAAGTCAGTCCGTCTTGGGCTGGTATTCCGATCAGGGTCGCCTGCCGACAGAGCGCGCAGTGATAGACGACAATGGGGATGGCATCTTTAGCCTAGAGCCTGGCACTGGCATTGGTGATGGTGCTTTAGCGGAGATTGCCTACTTGGATTTGAGTAGTGCTGGCGACGTAAAAAGCTCAGCGCAAGCGCAGCAGTTACACGCACAGATGCAGGACTTGGAGCGCTCTATTTTCCTGTTACGCGGGCAGAAGACCAATTATCTAGAAGAAGACTACTGGAACCAAATTGAAGCGTTGTTAATCGAACTGGCTAGGAAAACAGGACAGTACAATGAACTACCCTAAATACTCATCGCAGCTCGCCCACAAAAATAAGCGTCGCCAAGGCCTAGCCTTGGCCGTGTGCCTCGCCCTCGGCGTTATAAGCAGCCCCCTTTACGCACAGGACACCCTGCTGGGGACGGAGCCACCATTAGAGCGTGGGCAGCAATTGCTTAATGCGGGTTCCTACATTGCGGCTATCGACAGTTTTCAGCGCGTTAATGGTTTCGATGAAGAGGCCGCACTGATAGGGCTAAGCCGCGCCTATGCCTTGACCGGACAATACGAGCAGGGCATCTCCTTACTTGAGGATGAAATCGGGTCCTACGCTAGCTCTGTGGTTTTGAGCACGCAGTTAGCGGAGTTGCTTCGCACGATCGGGCAGTCCGCCCGCGCCCTCGAGATTCTCGAAGAAGTTGTTTCTGAAAACACCACGGCCCCCGTGCGCGCACTTGTGCAATACGGCAGCCTCTTGCAGTTCGTGGGTCGCCGCGACGAGGCGACAGGCCCGTTGAGCGCGGCCATCGCTCGCTACGATAGCGGCTTGGTGTTCGACTCCGAAGAGATCGCGATGGTCGCCTTAGCGAGCTGGCTTCTAAATCGTTTCCACGATGCCAATAGTCTTTTTAGTGAGGCGACACGCGTTGAACCGAATAACCTCGAGGCGCAGGTGTTATGGGGCGATCTATTCATGGAGAAATTCAATACACCGGATGCCGAGAAGTCTTATAACGCTGCACTCGAAATTAATCGCCGCTATGGGCCCGCATTGATAGGGCAGGCAAAAATCAATGGTGGTGAGCGCTCTCTGGGCTTTGCGCTGAGCGTGAATGAGCGCGATGTCAAAGCCTTGGAAACCATGGCAACGCTGTTAGTACTCAACAGCCGACAAGAAGACGCCGAGGAATACATCGAGGCGGCGCTGGCCATCAACCCAGAATCAATTACTTCGCTCAGCTTAAAGGCGACGCAGGCCGCAATGAAGGAAGAGTTTGCGGAATATGCGCAGCTAGAGGCACGAGTAAAAGCATTCAGTCCGAATAATCCGCATTTCTACGGGGATATCGCGGATGCCTTCGGCAATAATTATCGCTTTACCGAGGCTGTGGGCTATGCCCGTCAAGCAATCTCTGCCGATCCCAACTACTGGCAGGGGCATACCTTGCTGGGTACCAATCTCATTCGCTTAGGCGAAGAAGAGGCCGGCCGTGAGTCACTCGAGCTCGCATTCGACAATGATCCTTTCAACGTCATGACCTCAAATATGCTCAAGGTATTCGACACCTTAGAAGACTATGCAACGCTGCGTACTGAGCATTTCGAAGTGCGTATGAGCCAGAGCGATGCCGTCGTCCTGTGGCCCTATATGGCACCACTTATCGAAGAGAATTGGGCTACCTTGACGGAGAAGTATGGCTTCGAACCTGAAGTGCCTGTTTTGATTGAGATCTTCGAGCGTACAGAGGATTTCGCTGTGCGCTCTGTTGGCTTGCCCGATATCGGCCCACTTGTGGGCATCTGTTTTGGCAAGGTGGTGACCCTGATTTCTCCAGCCACACTGGATGCCAATTGGCAGGAAATTCTGTGGCACGAGTTGGTCCACGTCTTCACGTTGCAGATGACTAATAATCGCATGCCACGTTGGCTCTCCGAAGGAATTTCAACATGGGAAGAGCGTGAGGCTCGGCCCGAATGGGGACGTCGTCAAGGCATCGAATTAGTGCGTGCCGTTGACGATGAAAAACTACTGCCGGTGGCTAGCCTCAACGAAGGGTTCACTGGCGCTAATAGCAACGAGGATCTCGGCTTCGCCTATTTTCAATCCTATTTGGTGGTCGATTTCATCGCTAAGGAGTATGGCTTCGGCAAGATGGTAGAACTTATCAAGCAGTACGCCCTAGTCAAGGAAGAGTCGGAGATGTTCAGTGCAGTGTTCGGTAAGCCCGTCGAAGCATTCGATGCGGATTTCCGCACCTGGATCGATCGCCGTGTAGAGGAAATTAATGTCTACGTGCACAACGAGGACGCTGCTGACGAGGGTGCTGCGCATGGCCACGGTCAGCGCGAGAACTCCAGCGCGGTGCTTGCGGAGCTTTATAATAATGCCTCTTTGAAGCAGCATATGCGTCAGCGCGTGCAGGATCAGCCCCGTGATTTTCAAGCCCATTTGCAATTGGGTATCGTGCTCTTTAAAGAGGAGTCTTTCGAAGAGGCGAAAGTGCATCTAGAGATTGCCGATGCGATTCTGCCAGACTATTCGGGCTACCCAAGCCCACCTCTTGTAATGTCGCAAATTTATGAGCGACAGGGCAATGACGCGGCTCGGATCGAACAGCTCAAGCGCATGATGGAGAATCAGCAACATGACTACGACTCAGCTGTTCTGCTTGCTAAACGAGCCCTGAGCGAGGGCAACACTGAGGAGGCTGATTACTATGTGCAGCGTGCTCTGTCAGTTAGCCCTTATCGGCTCGATGTGCATCAAGTGAGCGCGCAGATCGCCACGCTTACCGAGAATGCGTCGATGGCTGTACGCGAATACGAGGTCTTAGTGACGCTAGACCGTAACGATCCTGTCGAGGCGCGTACAAACCTTGCCGAGGCGTATATGAATAACGGGCAGGCTCAAGAGGCCAAGCGTAATATCTTGACGGCCCTTGAGATTGCGCCAAGTTATCAAAGGGCGCAGCAAGTATTGCTGAAAGCAGTGGACACCGTCAGTAAACAATAGGTAGGCAGAACACAGATTAGCCAATCGGAGGCGCTAGTGTGATGGGCGAGCAGGGGGGCACAATAGGCAGTGTGAACGCTTCGTCGCTAGTTGCGATTGCGGCCGTCTGCGCATTGCTGTCCATGCCTGCGTATGCTCAGAATTCCGCTATACCATTGGACTTCGCCGCGGAATCCTTCGTGCGAGATATGGCGGGGGTAGATGCGAATCAAGGGACGGACTTCACTTGGGTGCGCGGCCGTTACACCAATTATGGTGGTGGGCGCAGCGGCAGGCGCAGCGGCGGCTTCGGTGGCAGGGGCGGTTGGTGGGATACCGATTACCCAGATGCCGAGTCGAATTTTCTGCGGGGCGTGCAACGTTATACGAATATTGATGCCAATAGTAACAGTTATGAATTTCTTGACCTGACCGATCCGCGTCTATTCGAGCATTCGTTTCTCTATATGAACATGAAGCGCGTGCCGATTGGTTCGCCGCTTAGTGGCCCCGATTTCCAGCCCGCGGAGATCGTCGCGCTAAGAGAGTTTATGTTTCGAGGTGGTTTTGTCCTGCTCGATGATTTCTGGGGAGAGGCGCACCTACAAGATTTTCAAACCGAGATGGCTAAATTGTTTCCAGAACGCCAGCTCGTTGAGCTAGATATACGGCACGAACTCTTTCACACTTTTTTCGACATAAATGAGTTTGTGCAAGTGCCTGGTCGTGCGGTAACGTGGGATTACAACGGAGGGTTTAGCTTGGATGATCCTAACTATCCTCCTTCGGTTTACGCGATCCTCGATGACGATGGGCGAGTGATGTTAGTGGCCAACCACAATGCGGATCTTGGCGATGGGTGGGAACACACCTTCTACGAGCCATATCCAACACGATACAGTAACGATGCCTATAAAATTGCCATTAACTATCTGATATACGCATTTACGCATTAAGCTAATTCATTACAACAGGCAAAACAGGAAGCACTCATGTCAGAACTAGAAAACATTGCGCAGGAAGCTGTCGATGGACTAGAGAGCCAAGACGATTTGGCATTGGTCAAGAAGATGCAGGATGGCCGCGATCAGATAATCACGGAAATCAAGAAAGTCATTGTCGGTCAAGAAGCGGTAATCGACGAGTTACTGATAGCCTTGTTTGCTGGCGGACACTGCCTCATTACTGGGGTTCCTGGCTTAGCCAAAACCTTGTTGATTAAGACGGTAGCAGACATTCTTCAAGTGGATTTCAGCCGTATTCAGTTTACCCCTGACCTTATGCCGGCCGATGTGGTGGGATCTGAGATCGTGGAGGAAGTTGATGGCGCGCGTCGGTTGAAGTTCGTTAAAGGGCCAATTTTCACCAATATTCTGCTCGCCGATGAGATTAACCGAACTCCACCCAAGACACAGTCCTCTCTACTTGAGGCGATGGAGGAGCGACAGGTGACTGCCGCTGGGATTACACACAAGATGTCGCGCCCCTTCTTTGTGCTAGCCACTCAGAACCCAATTGAGCTGGAGGGCACCTATCCATTACCCGAGGCGCAGTTGGACCGCTTCATGTTTAAGATCGAGCTCGGCTATCTTTCCGAGGACGACGAGGTGATGGTCGTAGGCAATACCACACGAATCGTCGATAACACCGTCTCGCATCCCCTGAATGGGGAAGATATCCTCGAATTCCAGCGTATCGCCAGACAAGTGCCTGCCGCGCAATCGGTGATTCGTTATGCCGTTCGCCTCGTGCACGCCTCACGTCCCGGCAGCCCCTTGGCACCGGACTTCGTGAAAGATTGGGTAAGTTGGGGGGCGGGCATTCGCGCCTCACAAAACCTAGTGTTAGCCGGCAAAGTGCGCGCATTACTACGCGGCCGCTACAATGTTTCCTACGGCGATATTAGAGCATTGGCTCCTGCCGTGCTGCGACATAGGGTGCTGCTGAACTTCCATGCGGAGGCGGAGCGTGTGACTACGGATGACGTAGTGAAGCGGTTGCTAGAGACTGTCCCCGAGCCAAGCTCTAATCTCTAAACGCGACGCGAGAAGCACCTGATATGGCGGCAAATACTACATTTATCGATCCCTCTGTTCTTGCGAGCCTGGATAATCTTGAGCTGCGCGCTCGCGTCGTGGTCGAGGGCTTTATCTCGGGTTTGCACAAGAGTCCGCACAGAGGTTTCAGTGTCGAGTTCACCGATTATCGGCACTATTATCAGGGCGACGATATGCGGCACGTGGACTGGAAACTCTACGCACGCAGCGACAAGTTCTATATCAAGCAGTACGAGGATGAGACTAATGTACGCAGCTATGTGCTACTCGATTCGAGTGCGTCCATGGCCTACTCCTCCGGGGGCATGAGCAAACTCGACTATGGTCGGACGCTGGCTTCCGCACTTGCCTATTTCATCACGCGGCAGCGTGACGCCGTGGGCCTGATCACCTTTGATGACAAGGTGAATGACTATATTCCAGCTCTGTGTCGTCAACCCCATCTCATTCGAATTCTGCGGGTACTAGCTAATCTCAAGGCTGGTACCAAGACGGACATCGTCAAGCCACTTTCAGATTTAGCGTCGAACTTGAACCGCAAGAGCATGGTGATTCTGATTAGCGATATGCTTGAGGACGAGGAGCGCATCATTAAGACCTTGCAACGCCTTCGAGCGATGGGGAATGACGTGATCGTGTTTCATGTTTTGGATGAGGCGGAGCTACTATTTAATTTCCAAGAAGCGACGGAATTCGTCGATGCGGAAAGCAGCGAGACCTTTATTACTTCGCCAGCATCTATTCGCACCGCCTATCTGGAAAACTTCAATAACTATCTGAATTATTGTAAGAAGAAGTGCCAGAGCAGTGGGGTGGATTATTGTTTGCTCAATACATCCCAACCACTGGATACGGCACTGTATTCCTATATTTCGCGCAGGGCTAAGAGCTTCTAGATGACTTTTCTCACGCCACTATTCTTGTTTGGTCTTCTCGCTGCAGCGATCCCCATTGCGATCCATTTGATTCGTAAAGAGAAGCCGCCTAAGCTGATCTTCAGCACGCTGCGCTTTTTGAAGAACACGTCTAAGAAATTGGTACTGTTTCAGAAGATCCAGCAATGGCTGCTCTTATTGCTACGCGCAGCGCTCATCGCACTATTAGCGTTTGCCTTCGCTAGGCCACTTTTCGATAGCAATATTGCAAGCCTTGTGGACGCTGAACCCGAGTCCGCCACGATCCTGATGGATGTCTCGATGAGCATGGCCTATGGTGATCGCTTCGTGCGCGCTAAGGACGCCGCTCGTGACGTGATCGCCGGTCTTTCTCAGGGTGATGAAGTGGCGATGATTGCATTCGACAACGCTACTGTTAGCGTGCGTGAATTGAGTACCGATCTAGAGGGTGCACTCGCCTTCATTGATGATTTGAACGAGCCTAGTTTTGAGATAACGCGGTATATGCCCGCGTTGCGACTCGCCAATGACATGCTCGAGTCTGCCCGCCATGATCAGAAGACTATTCATCTAGTATCCGACTATCAGGCTAGTGGCATGGGCAATGACGATTCGGGTTGGATGTTATCCCCCGGTGTGGCACTCGACACGATCGATGTAGGTGAAGGCGCCACGCGCAATCTACTCTTAACCGATGTGCGCTCCCCCGATCAATTGATTGAGAACCGCAGCGAGTATGAGATTCTCGCTCGTGTGCGCAGTACTGGCAGCGTGCATCTTGATCAGGCCGATGTGCGTCTAATTCTCGATGGACAGGAGACTACGCGTGTGCCGGTTGACCTTAGTGAGACGTCAGAGGCGGTGGTACGCCTCCCAGCACTGTTCGATAGCGCCGGTACCCATCGCGGCGAGATTCGCGTCGGTTCGGATGATTTCTCAATTGATAACAGCTATTTCTTCACAGTCGATGTAATGGCGAAGATTCAAGTGCTAGTTGTCAACGGCGAGCCATCTACGAACTGGTACGAAGACGAGGCTCATTGGTTGTCTTTAGCAATCGGCGGCAATGCGGCCGAATCGACCTTTGTTCTCAACTCCGCAGTCTCGGCAGATCTGGACGCCACATTGCTCACTCAACAGGACGTTGTTGTCCTGCTCAACGTTGGTAGCGATCTGAGTAACTCTCAGGCACGCGCACTCGAAGACTATGTGGGCGAGGGCGGCAGCCTACTGATTGCACCTGGAGATCGCGTGAACGCGGCTCAGTTTAACCAATTACTTGGCCCCCTAAGCCCAGCCGTGCTCAATGAAAGCATTCGCTTCGCCAACAGCGACTACTTATTGATTGCCGACATGGATAGACGCCACCCAGTGCTATTGCCTCTCGGTGTTGATTGGGGCGTCCGTTTCGAAGGCTATTGGTCGGTGAATGCGGCGGAAGATGCAGATGTGTTGATGCAGTTCGACAACGGTAGTCCTGCCTTGTTGGAGCGTCATGTAGGGCGCGGCAACGTATTATTGTTCGCCTCTGCGCTGGATACCGAGTGGAATAATCTACCCCTACAAGGCCTCTACCTGCCCTTCATTCATGAGTCACTACGCTATCTAGCGCAGGCGACAACTAAGGAGCGCGCCTATCGTATCGGCAGCCTTATTGATCTCTCGGATGTTGGCCTCGAAGGTGTGCGCGCACAAGTCACTGGACCAGCAGGCGAAGCGATTGCTTTGAACCAGAGTGGCAGCTCGTTCACGCCTCGACTGGTCGGCTTCTTAACCGTTGATGGCGGGGAAGGACCTGAATACTACGCTGTAAATGCCAACCCCGAAGAGTCCAATCTGGTAAAGATGGCGCCGAGCACATTGGTCGACAGGATTAGTAATCCTGAGACACAGCCGGTGCAATCCGCACAGGTTAGAACTGCGCAATTGGTAGCTGAGTTGGAGGGACCACAACGGGTTTGGTGGTGGATACTCTTGCTAGTTATGCTCATGCTGCTTGCTGAAACCCGCATCGCCAATACCACTTATCGGTAAAATTCCTACTTTTATTCTCCTTTGTCATATTGATAGTGATGAAATCTGAAATTTTTTAAGTGCTTGTTTTCGTTAGGCATCACGATTCTTCTTGTCACAAAAATTTCGCATAACTGTCATGTAGCAGAAAAAATTCAGGTTTTTTTCAGATATTTCTGTTGAATTAGGCGATTTCTTGCGCGATATTGAGACCACAAGACAGGATGGTACTCATTATGAATAATAATTATGAGAGTATGGGCGCATTCTTAGTCACCGGTCTGTTCGTTTGCACCTGTGCAGTCGCTCATGCTCAAACTCCTATAGACGAAGCAAGTCAGTTCAACCCTTCCGCACCCCGTGCAAGTTTGGAGCACACTCTCTTCGATACTGAAAAACCGGCGGAGATCAATTCAGCGGCAGTAGGTGTTGCGCAATACGCTCTCCTCGTTGAGAAACTTGAGTCAGAGTTTGGCCCCTTCGATGCGCGCCTCAGTGAACCCTTACTTTCGACTGGCAATATACTTGCCGAACATGGTGACTACGCTGCAGCATTGAGCTACACGGAGCGGGCGCTGCATATCATGCGAATCAATCAAGGTTTATATAGCGAGCCGCAAATTGCAATCGTCGAACGTCTCGTCGAGTTTAATGTGGCAGTGGAAAATTGGGAGGCCGTCGATGAAAGCTTCCGTTATCTCGAATTCCTCTACAACCGCCTATTTGATCAAGGTAGCCTGAAATGGGACTATGGAATCGCGCAGGTGGCCGATTGGCACGTGATCGCCATCAATAACAATCTTGGCGACGATCGTGAGGATCATCTGCGTGAGGCTAACAAACTTTTTAAGTTAAGACTCATATACGCCGAGCAAGACGAAAATGTCGATGTGCATGTCATCGAAGTGTTGCGTCATAACGTCGAATATACCGCTATTCACCTGCATAAACAGAAAGAAGAATACAAAACTCAGCGAGTCTATACTGGCCTAGAATCACGCTATCGTAATAGTCGCTCAGACAGTGTCGCCTCGGTTGATTGAGCGCGCTTTAATTGGTCTAGGGGTATGGTCTTTGGAATGTCGCGAGGACACACTGTCCTCGGAAGTTTTATGGCGCTAAGGCTCAGGACTAGAAAGCAACTCAGTGTTTAGAAAAGGGGGGGAACAAAGAATGTCTCAAAAGCCCTTCGCCTTAGCTCTTTGCGATTAGTTGGACACTATCCTTAGTGGCCGGTCAACCGAAAGTGAAATGATGGTATCACAGCAATTTCTGCTTTTACTTCGCCAGTTACAAATTGTCACATTCCCCCGCGAATTCGCGCCCTAACATTCTAAAATTCTCAGAATCGTCACGGTTCCTAGGAAGAAATTTTCGTCCGAAAATTCACGCGTGCCAGGAAAATAAAACGGGCGCTCGATAATTAGCCGTTAATTCAAGTGTATTTCTCTGTGGGTTAGAAAGTAAGTTGAGATTTTCAAAGAGGGAGACAGGGCCACATTCCTTGTAGCCTTAAATTGATATCGAACGCTCGTTCATCATTCCGTTTTTCTATGCTCAGGTGCCGAAGCCGGGTTCGACACGCGAGTCTGAATCCTTGCCCTTTCCAGCTACCCACGTCTTCACTGCTGCAAAATGCGCGCGTAATTTTGAGGGTAATGCCAGCATCGATGGCGTCACAATGAGGGTCAGGATCGTCCCAAAGGAAAGGCCATAAACAATCGCGCTGGCGAGACTGACCCATTGCGAAGTGATCGGGCCGCCGACTTCTACCTCGGCGCCAATCAGATCTATCGAGACATGCATTGCCAGTGGCAGCAGGCCACAGCCGGTCGTGAAGGTCGTCAGGAATACTGGGCGCAGGCGCTGCACACCAGTTTGGACGATGATCTCCTGTAGGCTCCAATCTTTCCTAGTTTCCCGCAGGAAATTAAAGGTATCGATGAGGATAATATTGTTATTTACGATGATCCCTGCGAGCGCGACGATACCCACTCCGGTAAGAATCACGCTGAAGGTTTGACCCGTTATCAGCAAGCCAAGTAATACACCAGTGGTGGACAACATTACCGAGGAGAGAATCAACAAGGCTTGATAGTAGCTATTGAACTGCGTCACTAGAAGAATCGCCATCAGCATTAGAGACAGGGCGAAGGCCTGCAGCAAGAAGGCGAATGATTGTTCCTGCTCTTCATTTGCACCGCGGAATTGATATTCGACACCGGGCAGTAGCGGGTTCGCATTCAACCACTGACGTAGTTCCTGAAGCTTGGTATCCATTACCACGCCGGAAGCTGGATTGGCGCGCACATAGATTACCTTGCTACCGTCGACGCGTTGAATCGAGCTCACTTTTGGTCCTGGCTCGCGAGTGATGAAACTGCTCACAGGTGCCATTCCAGTGGCCGTAGTAACCTGGATCTGTTCGATCTGCTCTAGGCCGCGATATGCCTCGGGATAGCGCACACGGATGTCTACCTCCTCTTCCGTGTCGTCTGGGCGGTAATCGCCCATGAAGACACCGTTGGTGAGTAGCTGCACGGCAGTGCCAACTTCATTGATGTTGGCGCCGAACATCGCCGCGCGTGCGCGGTCAACATGGATTCGCCATTCGATGCCGGGGATCGGGGTGGTATCGTCGACGTCGATCAATCCGGTCATTTCATTCTGAAGGTAATTGCGAACGCGGGTAGCCTCACTGATCAAGTCCGTAAGATTCTCGCCATAGATCTCCAGTTGCAGCTCCTTACCCACGGGCGGACCTTGCTCAATTATCGAGATTTCCGCCTTCACACCGGGAATATCCTTAATGGCTTCGCGGTAAAGGTTTTCGATCTCAAAGCCATCGACGTCGCGGATGCGGCGGTCTGTGAACTCGACAAAAATAGTGCCTACCAGATCGGGAGCGGAACTCTGTCCGCCACCAAGGCTTTGACCAGAGCCCGACTGTGTCACGATATTTTTGTAATACCCCACATCCACGATACGCTTCTCAACGTCAACGACGATATCGCGAATCTCGGAGGGCGAAAAATTGCCTCGTGCGAAGATTTGTACACGAGTCTGAGCTGGCTCTACAGAGGTAAAGAATTCCACGCCGGCCCCGAAATTAGCATAGGCAAAGACGATAGACACCAGTGTAAATATGCTGCCGAAGAAAACAAAAATGGGCGAATTTACGGCGCCACGGAGAATGCCGGCGTAGAGGCGGCTGAAGCCTCTCAAATTACTGGAATCTACCTCGTCGTGATGACTCGCCAGCGGTGCAAGCCCCTTAGTAGGCATGCTGACTTTGCCGAACAGGGAGCCCAGTACGGGGGCGAAGAATAACGCATACATCAACGAGCCTATCAGCACCGCGAACACGGTGATAGGCAGATAGCGCATGAACTCACCCGCCACACCAGGCCAGAACATCATCGGCAGGAACGCGGCCAATGTAGTGGCGGTAGAGGCGATGATGGGCCAGAACATCCGATTCACAGCCTCCTGATAGGCATCCTCTTTTGAATAACCCTCAGACATCTTAGTGTCCGCGAACTCCACCATCACAATGGCGCCATCGATGAGCATCCCCAAGCCCAATAGTAAGCCGAAAATCACCATGAAGTTATAGGTGAAGCCGAGAGCTGAGATAATGATAAAGGCGAAAAGGAAAGAGAAGGGTACGGCCAAGGTTACGAGAATGCCAGAACGAATACCGACTGCGGCAATGACCACGATCAAGACTAGGACCATGGATGTCACCATATTGCCCTGTAGCCCGAGATTCTGTTCGATCACCATTGGCGCTGTGTTGTTCAGGTAGGAGATAGTGACGGCAGGCGGCAGCGTTGGCAGCATGCGCTCGACGATCTGGTCGATCTTGTCCATCGCGGCGATTAGGTTGGCACCTTTACGTTTCTCCACATTGATAGAGATTGAGCGCTCTCCATTCGCGAACGAATAGCGATCGGCGTCTTTAAAGGTGCGACGTACCTCGGCGATATCACTGAGCGTCAACACGCCTTGCGCGTTCGCGGCAATAGGAAGGTCAAACAAGTCTTGCTGTGTTTCGATAAGGCCTGGCAGTTTCACAGAGAAACTACCCTGCCCGGTATTCAGTGTCCCGGCAGGGATGAGGCGGTTGTTATTGGTGACCGCCTGTACGATCTGTTGATTCGTGATGCCGTAGGTTTCGAGCTGGGTTGGGTCGATCAATGCCTCTAAGAGCTCTTCACGGTCCCCTACCATGTCTGCCGAGAGTACTTCGGGGAGAGTTTCGATCTCGCGCTGCAGATTCTGAGCGACCTGCAGAAGTACGCGCTCGGGAACACCCTCGCCAGCGATGGCCAGCTGCACTATGGGTACGCCCGCGGCAGAGATTTCCTGCACGATGGGTTCTTCTGTGGCCTGCGGGAACTTAGCTTTCGCACGGTCGATCGCTGTGCGTATATCGTTCAGTGCCTGAGACGAATCGAAGCTGACATCGAACTCTGCCACCACTGTGGCCGCGCCTTCACTACTGAAGGAGCTAACCTGAGTGATCCCCTCTAAAGTCTTAAGCTCGACTTCAAGAGGTTTGGTGAGGAGTCGTTCTGCGTCCTCAGGCGATATGCCTTCATGAATGATAGTGGTCACGATCACCGGAACTGACACATCCGGATTGAGCTCGACGGGGATAGACATATAGGAGACTAGCCCCATCAACATGATCGCTACGAATATACTCAAGGAGGTTCGCGCACGTGACACTGATGCTTTTATATAACGCATGTGAGTTTCCTACCTACAGTGATGACTCAGGAATTGAGGACCAGCTGTTATCTGTGTTAACTACTTGGCCCGGGAAAACGATCTCTTGACCATGGGTCACAACCACGCTGCTATCGGGCAAGCCGGTCACCCACATGCCAGGGTCTAGCGTTGTGTTCTCTCCGATGATCGACACGGGGGCAAAGCGCACTATATTGTTTTGATCTACGATCTTCACGCCGACCAGCCCTTCGTCGTTCAGCGTCAATGCAGAGGCGGGAATCAAATGGGCTTGTGTCTCATTGGACGCAATAAATATCTCGGCGGATACGCCTTGTCGTATAGCTAATCCTGTCTCTTCTAACTCCACCTCGATGGCATAGCTGCGTGCGCTTGAGTTGGCAGCGCGTGAGATATACGTCACTTTGCCTTGGACAGTTTCGCCAGTCAGGAGGCTCGCTGTCACTGGCGCGCCAAGGAATAACTTGCCCACTTCTTGCTCTGGCACTACGCCTGTCAACAGCATAGGGGTGTCATCGAGTAACGAGGCACACTGACCGCCCATATCCATGAGGTCACCGACCTCGACCGCGCGGGTTTCCATGATTCCTGCGAATGGCGCTGTGATCTGAGTTTTCTGCAAAGCCAGTTCGGCACGTTTAACAGCGGCAGCAGTGGAGTCCAGCGTGGCTTTGATTTGAGCGATACCGACGCGGGACTGCAGGCCGCGCTCTTGTAAGTCGAGGGCGCCTTGATATTCCATTTGCGACTGTTCTTGGCGTGAGCGTGCTTCCTGCAGATCCACTGCGCGACTGTCGATGGCGATCTCGCACAATACGTCGCCAGCCTTCACGCGCGCACCTCGAATGACGGGGGTCGCAATCACACGGCCCGCGACCTCTGCGCGGATACCCACTAAGCGGAAGGCTTTAGTTTGCCCACGCACGCGGATCTTCTGCACGAAATTTTGAGCGTTAACTCGTGCAACACGCACGGTAAAACTCTGGTTGTCATTGGTAATTGAGGCGCTCCCGGAGATGGCACTCACTGCGCCATCTCTCTCTGGCAGCGGATAGCCGTCATCCAAAGCGCCGCGATCCCGAGGATATGCCATCCAAATCACAACAATGACAACTAGGCCGAGGGCTACAAGATGCTTAATTTTCACTTCTTTCTCCAAATGAGTGCGCGGCTGTTAGTTAGCCGTTGCGTATAGGGTCCGTCTTCACGCCATATAATGTATATCAGTACGACCCCACTGCCGCCTTGGATTTTGCGATGCGCGCTCGTCGATAGTGGTGTCTAATACATGGATAGATTTTGATGCTGAGTTTGTTATGTGTGCAGCGTGTTTGGCGATTGCATAGAAGGTAAGGCATCCAGCAGATCGTGATGCCCTTATTCAGCACTTCAGTCGAGACACGGCGCCACGAAAAACTGGGTAGATAGTCTACAGCTACGGGCTTTTTGACCAGTTTTTTAGTGTCACGCATTGTAACCAAGTATCCTCGCAATGCAATGTGAAAAAATGGCTAATTTCACCTGTTTTTGCGGTAGATAGAGTAGTATTCCGGTTCAATTGAAAGGGGGGGTGGAGAATGAAAAATATTGAAGGAAGAGTGGCCATTATCACAGGTTCGGCCTCCGGGGTGGGGGCTGCTACGGCGCGACTGTTAGCTTCTATGTCATGTCACGTTGTGATCAACTACTCGCGCAGTGCCAAGGCTGCAGATCAAGTGGCGAAAGAGTGCGAAGCGCTCGGCGCTCAGGTGCTCGTGTGTCAGGCTGATGTTGCAGCTGATGCGGCGTGTCGAAAAATGGTTGAAGAGACTTTGGCGAAATGGGGCCGCATCGACATTCTGGTGAACAATGCAGGGACCACAAAGTTTTGCGAACATGACAATCTCGACGGTTTGGATTCGGCAGACTTCTCGAATATCTATAGCGTCAATGTGATCGGTCCTTACCAAATGATTCGTGCCGTTGCCCCAGCAATGCGGGCAAATGAGGAGGGCGGCGTCGTGGTCAATGTCGCCTCAACAGCAGCCGTAACGGGAATAGGTAGCTCTGTCGCCTATGCAGCCTCAAAAGGCGCCTTGGTCACCATGACCTTGTCGCTAGCGCGCGCACTAGGGCCGGCGCTGCGTATCAACGCAGTGTGCCCAGGCTTTATTCAAGGCGAGTGGTTGCGCGAAGGTTTAGGAGCTCAGCAATATGAAGCAGCCAAAGCACACCATGAACGCAATGCGCCATTGGGCGTTACCGCGGATGCTGATACAGTGGCCGATGCCATTTTATTCTTTATTACTGGCCCACAAATCGTCACTGGGGAGACCCTGATCGTTGACGGCGGGCGTCATCTAAACTCTGTGCCGCTGGCACGTCGTTAGTGTTGGAGATTATTCATGAATCCGATAATGCGTGTTTTGCCGTCGGCGTTTCTCTATTTGAATGGAGCGCTCTATGCCTATGTTGCGTGGCTGTTCTTAAGTGATCCGCAGGTTTGGTTCGACGCCCTTGGGGTTAGTCTACGCAGTGCAGTTGGACTTACGGAGTTGCGCAGCACTTACGGCGGGTTCTTTGGTGGGCTCTCTGTATTTCTGCTGATCTGTGCCTGGAAGAAGGAATGGGTCGAGCCAGGCACGCTATTGTTGGTGGTGACTTACGTTGGCCTGATAGCAGTGCGTAGCTGGGGGATTCTAATCGATGATGCCTACAATGATTTTCTCTTGCAGATCTATATCGCAGAGTGGCTATCATTGGTGCTCGCGTTATTAGCTTGGTTCAGTGCCAAGCGAAGATAGTGCATTAGCGTGCGACAGGGCGCTTTTGTAATTTACGCTGCAGGGTACGGCGATGCATTTTTAGTTGCCTTGCGGTTTCCGAAATATTTCCATCGTGTTCCTTGAGAATTTTCTGGATATGTTCCCACTCTAGCCGTCGGACAGACATCGGTTCGCCAATGGCGTTGGAGTCCTCTTGCTGGGCAGTGCTATCTCCCAACAGCGCGGCCAGTATCTCATCCGCATCGGCAGGTTTAGCGAGATAGTTATCCGCACCAAGTTTGATTGCATCAACTGCCGTTGCAATACTGGCGTAACCAGTAAGCACGAGGATGCGCATGCGTGCATTGCGTTGCTTCAGCGTAGGAATCAATGGCAAGGAGGAGTGACCGCCTAGATTCAAGTCGAGCACTGCTAAGTCGAAATCCTGCGTGCCCGCCAAACCAGTGGCTTCATCGAGGCTTAGTGCATGCACTACTTCGAAGCCGCGCTGTTGCATGGCGCGAGAGATCACGCGACCGAAAATTTCGTCGTCTTCTACCAACAATATTTTTTCCGCATCCATCTAGCGTTAACCCTCCTTGTTACTTTCTTGACGTGCGCTGGGCTCGCTCAATGGTAGTCGAATGATGCTCATCGCACCGCCATTCTTTAAATTGAACATCTCGATCTTACCTGCGGCTCTCTGTATAGCAGCGTTGGCTAGGAAGATGCCGAGCCCCATGCTGTCTTTACGAGTAGAGATGAACGGGACCCCCATATTCTCCATTACACTTGCGGGTATACCGGGACCGTCGTCTTGAATAATGATCTCGATTAATTGTTCGGTTTTTTTTGTGACGAGACTTGTGACATTAACCTGCGATTTGGCTGCTTTAATTGCATTCTCCACGAGGTTAATTACGGCGTGCCGTAGGCTGAGATCGTAGGGGATGTTGACCGATTGCGCTGATTCCTGAACTGCGAAACACACATTTGCATGGGGATGAATATTCACGATGTAATCTTGAATCTCCTCCATGAAGGTGGTGATTGCACCGTCATAAGGGGTATTGCGATCGGCTTTGTTATAGAAGCGGGTAAGTTGATTGAGTGAGTCTTTGCAGCGCACAACCTGCTGTCGCAACAGGCTGATGTCCTCTTTTATGGACATTTTCTTGAGCTCTTCATCGCTATATTTATCCAGATCAGTCAGTAACACGGACATCGTCGATAGCGGGGTTCCTAAGGCATGCGCGGTGCCAGCGGCAAGGGTGCCAATAGCGACTAATTGTTCGTTGCGCATCTCGTTCTCTCGGGCTCTGGCTAAGGTGAGTTCGCGGCTACGTATCGCCTCTGCCATCCGTGTGACAAACAGCGTAATGAGCACAGCACTGACCACGAAGGTGACCCACATACCCACCAAGTGCAATTGAAAATTCTCCATCATGTGATCGCTGTGTTCTGCTCTCAACTCGTTCAAAAGGAAAGAGGTATAGATCACGATGTTCGCCACCGCGAACACATTGACATAACGCTGATGAAGAATGGTGGCTCCAACGGCCAGGAGTACGAGCAAATAGGAGATCAATGGGTTGCTGGCGCCACCAGTGGCTAACAAGATGAAGATGAGAATGGCGGCATCTACGATTAGCTGTACGAATAATTCGGGGTCGGAAATGGGCACTTCTTTGCGTAGGCGCCAAGCGCCAATCAGGAGTGAAAGTGCGACGCATAGTGCTGCGATGAAGAGGCGGGCTATCGGGAGCTCGAGCGGTGCAATGCTATGGAATACAAACGTGCCAAAAGTGCTCAGCACCGCGACGAGCAGGCGCAACAGGAGCAGACGCTGCAAAGATAGCCGCGAAGAGCTGTTGCCAGAGGTCTCGGGCCGCAGTACTTGGAGTATTCGGTCCCCCAGAGATATATTTTTAGTTATTGCGATCATGCGGCCTATTCTACCCTACAGACTGCGCTTGTGGCGGCTTCCACCCAAATTAGCCGCTCGCATGGCGTTTTACTCGCCCTAAGCGAACGGGTTATAGTGCGCCTCTTTAGCGCCTTGCTCGGAAACCCTTCTGCCTTATGAATCCTATTCATCTGCCTTTTCCTCTGAACGTCTATGGGCTCACTCTCGCCGTGGAGTTCGGTGCGGCGGAGCATCTGCATTTCGGGGTCTTTGGCGAGTCTAGTGAAGAGCGCCAAGACTATCCAGAAGCTCAGGCTAGCTCGCAAGAGTTGCTAAGAACACTATTGCCACCCACGCCTGCGCGAATTCTAGAATATGGCTTTGGCAGTGGCAGCCTCGCCGCCGAGCTTGGCGCCGATGGTTACGAGGTCACCGCGCTCTCGCCTCTTACCGAGGAGTATCGCGCCGTGCGAGGTAATGGCGCTGTAGGAGTTCGTTACCTGCAAGGGGAACTAGCCGGATTTCAGCCGGAGGCTGTCTTCGATGTCCTACTCTTACAACAATCGGCGCAGTATTTAGACCCGCTGCAACTGTTCGTCAGCGCGAATGCCTGTTTGAAGGAAGGTGGCCAGTTGCTGATCGCAGACGAGTTTTTGCTCGACGACAGTACCCGCAAACCACAGCCGCGTCCCCTACTTGCCAATTTCCTTCGTCTCGCACAGCGCTGTGAATTTAGTGCGGAGCGCCAACGCGATATGGGGCGTCAAGTGGCTCCTGGCCTTGAGGAGTTTGCGCGGCTACTAGACAAACACGCCGCAACGCTATGCGAGCGCCTCGACATCAGTGCAGTGCAGCTTGCGCAATTACACGCGCAACTCAAGGAGATGGCCGTGCAGTATCGGCACGCCTTGCTGGGCTATACACTTCTCGATCTACGCAGAGGACCGAACGCGAAAGGACGGGCAGAATTTATCAGTATTGATTCCTTTGGCATAGATGAGGTGAAACCGCTTTTTGAGAGTAGTTTCGAGACGAGTTTCGACGAGGCTGTATGGGACTGGAAGTACGCATCGGGGCGTGGCCGTGCAGTAGGTGCGCGACAGGGTGGCGCGCTAGTGGCTCACTACGGTGGCGCGCCACGGGACATTGTCTTTTTCGGTGAGGCCAGTAAAGCGATTCAAATTTGCGATGTCATGGTGCTACCAGAATACCGTAGCTTTGTAAGCCGTGACACACTTTTTTTCAAGACGGCAGCCACATTTTTAGAACAACAGGTAGGGAACTGCGCGGAACATCTGCTCGGTTTTGGTTTTCCGAATCAACGAGTTTTGCGCATGGCTAGGCGCCTTGGACTATATGATGTAACCGATAGCTTTATCGAGATTCACTATACGGTGAAGGTGGCGGGGGAACACAGCGAATTTGAAATAGTGTCATATGATTTATTGGCGCAGGAGGCAGTTGCGGAAGTGGATGGGCTCTGGGCGGAAATGCAGCAGGGCCTGCAAGAGCAGATCGTAGGAAAACGCGACTGGGCCTACTTGCATTATCGCTATTACACTCACCCGGCGTGGGCGCGCGGTATGTACAAGTGTGTGGCGCTGCGAAACAAAGCGAATACGCAGATTAAGGCGCTGTTCCTTCTGAAACATCAGGATCAGGGACGACTACTTATGGATATCGTCGGTGACATGGAACAGTTTCCGATTTATGTCGAGGTGCTAAGGGATTCGTTGGCTAAAGACGATATCGCCTTAATGTGCCGAACCACCCGAGCGCAAGCGCCTAAATTGAATCTCGTTGATGCGCATTGGCAGGAGCTTGAAATTGAAATACCTTGTAATATCTGGACAAGAGGCCCAAGCGCGGAGCAACTGCAAGGAGCATGGTGGTTAACCGCGGGAGATATGGATTTTCTCTGATGGCGAGCCGCTCAAGGGTGGCACTGGCTTACAAAAAGAATAAGAGACTCTATCATGAATGAAAGCAATATCTATGAGCTTGGGCTGGATAAGAATGCAGCCAATTATGCACCGCTCACGCCAGTCAATTTCCTCGAGCGAGCGGCGACTGTGTATCCGAATCGACTGGCCCTTATTCACGGCGAGCGTCGTTATACTTGGCGTCAGACGCACCAGCGTAGCCAACAGCTTGCAGCTGCGCTACGCAAGCATGGAATAGGGCGCGGCCATACTGTCTCGGTGATGGGCGCGAATACCCCAGAGTTATTTGAGGCCCATTTCGGCGTCCCTATGACCGGCGCCGTGCTCAATGCATTGAATACCCGCCTCGATGCGAAGGCTATCGCCTTCATTCTTCAGCACGCCGAAACGCGGGTGCTCATTACCGATAGGGAGTTCAGTGCGACTATCGCCGCAGCCCTAGAATTACTGCCAAATAAGCCACTTGTTATCGATATCGACGACCCACTGTACCCCGGCGGCGTCTGTTTAGGGGGCATGAACTATGAACAGTTCCTGCGCTCGGCGACAGAGGAAGTGTTAGCTGACGATATTACAGATGAGTGGCAGGGCATCGCCCTAAATTACACCTCGGGAACCACTGGCGATCCCAAAGGGGTGGTCTATCACCACCGCGGCGCGTATCTCAATGCCGTCTCCAATGCGCTGTGCTGGAACCTGCCGGCGCACCCAATCTATCTGTGGACCCTGCCGATGTTCCACTGCAATGGTTGGTGCTTCCCATGGACTCTGGCGGCCGTAGCGGGCACTAGTATCTGCCTACGACAGGTGCGCGATGCGGCGATTTTTGATGCAATTCGTCGCCATCACGTCACTCATCTGTGTGGCGCGCCGGTGGTCTTAAATCTTCTCGCCAACGCGGACCCAGCACTGCGTGAGGGAATCGATCATGAGGTCCAGGCGATGACCGCGGGAGCCGCGCCACCTGCTGCCGTGATCGCCGCTATGGAGCGCATGAATTTCCATGTCACACACGTTTACGGTCTAACCGAGACCTATGGCCCAAGCGTTGTATGCGCGCCGCAGACGGAGTGGGAGGCAATGCCAGAGCAACAACGAGTCGAATTGACCGCGCGGCAAGGGGTCAGGGCCCCCATGTTGGAGGCATTGATGGTGGCCGACCCAGAGACGCTAAAGCCTGTACCGCGCGACGGCAAGACGATCGGCGAGGTATTCATGCGCGGCAATCTGGTCATGAAGGGCTACCTCAAGAACCCAAGTACCACGCAGGCAGCCTTCGCGGGGGGATGGTTCCACTCTGGGGACCTCGCTGTTTGGCACGCGGATGCGTATATCGAGATCAAGGATCGCTCTAAAGACATCATTATCTCTGGGGGCGAGAACATCTCGTCTATCGAAATCGAATCGGTTTTGTTCCAACATCCCCTTATAATGGAGGCTGCAGTGGTGGCTTGCCCCGATGAAAAGTGGGGAGAAGTGCCTTGTGCCTTCGTTAGCCTGAAGAAAGGGGCCTCTCTTAGCCGCGAGGACGTGCTCGACTATTGCCGTGCGGAGTTGGCAGGTTTTAAAATTCCCAAGAAAGTGGTGTTTGGCGCCATCGACAAGACCTCGACAGGCAAAGTGCAAAAATACCTTTTGCGAGAGCGCGCGATGACAGCTAAGTGATCTTGGGAATTATCGTCTGAGGTTTCTTACTTTCCTAGTGCTTAGAAGCGCGCCCTGAGTGTGACTCTCACGCTGCGTGGCTCTGCTGGGTGGAAGTGGATGTCTTCTGCAGGGCTGGCCTCAGTCGCGAGTTGAGATTCGTAGAAATAGGTAATGTCATTGTCGTTGTTATCGAGCAAGTTCATCACCTCGACACCTAAGGACCAATTCGGATTGAATTGATACAGGGCTTGGGCGTTGAGTAGCAGTGTTGGGTCCGAGCTTACCGAAGCATCTTCAATTAAAGGTGCGCCCCCTAAATAGCGAATGCGTAGTCCATCACTGAATTTGTTCATGTCCATTAAAGGAACGTTCGACACTATTCGGACTCTAAGAATTAGGTAGAATATGTATCTGTAAGGCCGCTGCACCCAGGAGTAATATGCTAGAAAATCGCAACACGCGAAGTCGGATGTCATCAAGCACTAAAATGGTGAGGAGCCTGCTATGGACTTTATCAGCCTTCGCCAGCTCCACTGTGTCAGCCCAAGACACTGACACCGATACGGGCAACTCCCGTTTGCGCCTCCCTGAACTGCCCACGATGCAAACCATTACCGATACTTCAGCGTGGAGTTGGTTAGAGACTAGACGCGATAGCATGTCCAAAAACGTCTCCGGGGTAGGGCGTTACCTAGACGACTGGCTCGCAGGCGATGGGGTGGGGGAGAACAGTAACCAGAGTTATTTGCGCGTCAAACTTAATCAGCAGATTAGTGAGACGGGGGCCTACTATTCCAATGTGCGCATAAGCGGAAGAGTGGACTTGCCTCGGGCTACAGAGCGTTGGAAGCTGATTTTCGAGTCCGAGCAGACTGAGCAGAATTCGATTCAGGATCAACGCCTAAGTAATATCCGCCCTACAGAGTTTTCGGGCGGGTTCAGTTACGAGTTGCCAGAGCGCGACGACGGCTTTCGCTTTACCCATGACATAGGGGTAAAGGGGCGTATACCTCTAGACCCGTTCTACCGATTTAAGACGCGCTACGGTCACGATATTAATTCCCAGTGGGGGGTAGGTGTGGATCATAAGATCTGGTACTACAACTCCGAAGGGTGGGGGCAGGACGCACGTTTATTCTTCACGCGTAGCATTCGCGACGATATGTTTTTACGGTTTGATACCGAAGTCAATTATCGTGATCGTTATAAAGAGTTCGAATATGCCCAAACCGTGGCTCTGCACCAATCTCTTGGCGAGCGAGAAACACTGACCTACGAGGCCGGAATCATCGGCACCAGTCAGCCTGCTAATCGAGTAGAGAGTTATTACACGCAGAGTGTTTACCGAAAGGCCATTCACGAGGATTGGTTAGTGATGGAATTTGTGCCGCAATTGGTCATGGAGCGCGACAACCACTGGAATCCCGATCCTCGCGTACAGTTAAATCTAGAAGTGTATTTCTTCGACTTCTAGTGGCGTTAGCCTTCACCCTTCACAAGGGGAGGCGCAGGAATGTTTCCCCTAATGGTATTTGCCCCGGTCCCGCCATCGAGTAGTCACAGACCCCCTTAGTAAATGTCTCGAGTAAACCCTGCCATTCTGCCTCCGTAAACGTAACGCTATAGTGTGCTCTGTTAGGTGACTGCAGCGCACATTTAATCGCATCGTCCTCTAGGGGTGCGCCTGCGGCTAGCCGTGGATTGCGATGAGATGGGTAGAGTTCATTGCATTGCCCTGGGGCCATAAACTCAAAATCCTCTTCGATACGCTTGCCTTGCGGATCCCAACACGCGTCTACTGCTGCGGCAGGTTTGGCGTTGACTATCCGCGTCATGAGTGGCGCCTCTGAGATGTCTGCGTGTAGTTTGTCTAGCCACTGAGTCATCGTCTCCAGCGCAAGAGCGCTCACCTCCTTGCCCATCGCTCGGTCCGAATAAATCCAGATGACTTGATTGTCGGCGCTGCCATTGGCGTTGCGAAGTCGTGCACGGATCTGGAAGTCGCGGAAGCGGTCATGGATGTCGCCAAGTGGGTCATTGTAGGGGCGGAAATGCAGGATCGGCACATCTGCTAGGCCACCGCCCCCTTGGTTGACTCGACCAGTTCGATAGGCAGCTTCTAGTCCGGGCAGTTGGCCATTGGTGCGAACAGCCACTGGCTTGCCATCGCGATCGTAACCGCCAACATGGGCGTTAAGGTCGATAAACTCATGCGCGCTGATGAGGCCATCTTCGAATGCTGTAAGGCCATATTGAATGCCCTCATTGTCCAGCGCCTGATAGGCGAAACCGCTGGCTGGGTCGCGACCTATGCTAGCGATATTGGTGTCGTAAATTGTGCAACGGGCACCGGTAGGGTTGTTTGCCGCGTCGTAGACGAATTCCTGCGGGATACCGCAGCCGGTGTCGGCCACGATCACATCAATAAAAGATCGCTCCCATGCGCCGCAGGTGCCCTCGGAAAAACCCTCGATAGCCAGCCGTTTTTCCGCGTTCCAGTCGAGTTCACTCGTATCGAAATAACGTTTCAATAGTCGACAGTCCGTAACTCCAGGGCGCACGCTGAAAGAGTCTGCGAAGCTCATGCTGGGCATCAAACCATCGAGAAGGCCGGGATAGTTCTGAGTTATGAGTAGTTGTTGAATGGCGCCACCTGAGGCGCCGCTGCCGACGGTCCACGCCGGAAGCCCATAGTTCTCGATGAAATGCTCTTTGAGCATCATGAGGGTTTCGGCAGACAAACTGTCATTGCATTGATGGCCCATCACATTGAAGGAGGAGACCATATGAGCGAAACCTTTCGACAGTACGCCTGCGTCTAGCACACTTGTTAGCGGTCGCGAACCCTGATTGTAGTTGGTGCCACAGCCGCCTCCGAAAGAGAATAGTAGGCGTTCATTCCAGCTGGATTCGGAGTCCCATTCGCCATAGGTCTTCTGAGGGTTGTCGAGCACCGCTAGGTGATATATCGATCGATTGATGGTGCCCGATTCAACTCGAACGAGAAATGGAATAGGGGCTGCGCCGGCGAGTTGCACGCTGCTCATGTCCGCAGGGTAGGGTGCCGTAATATCATCGATCTCGAGAAATTCACCTGCATTATTGCTATAGAAATAACGGACTTGAGTGACGGCAGTACAGGCATCATCCAGGGCTTCGCCAAGCCCATTGTCCTGTGTTGTACAAACGAAGGGTTCGATAGGTGGGCCGGAGATTATAGGGCCGGTGAGTGGATGGTTACGCAGCGTGATCTGTGACCGCGTACTACCTGCCCGGTCCATCGCTAAAAGTGTGTTCTCGCCGTTGTTCAAACCTTCGACTAAGCCCTGCAGACTATGTGAGCCGATGGCGGATGCGAAGTCTGCGCTAATATCCTTTTCGTTGAGAAGGACCCGTATGTTCGCGAGGTCGATACCGCTGCTGTCGATGCGCACTAGAGCGTCACCGCCGCTAATCATGTCAGGGCGGTTGGATAGGACGTTTATAGAGAGTGATTGGGCTGCCTCTTGTTGCGGCTCGGCATCGCGACTGCAGCTACTTAAGCTGAGTGTGCAAACAGAAATGATTAGGAATACCTGTAGCTGGCGGGGGATTCGCAGTCGGGGTGTTGGCATGAACGGCTCCTTTGGAAACTTCGCACATTATAGTTTTGCACGAGTATAGAGCAGTTTCATGTTTGGCAGAAACTTGCCTGCGCCGAATGGGCTCGGCGCAGGCAAGAGTACACTTACGTGTAACCTTTCTCATCGTGATCGGAGATATCTAGGCCTATCTGTTCCTCATCATCACTCACGCGCACGCCAGAGGTCATTATGCCGACTAGCTTGAACAGAATAATGGTGACTACGGCTGTATAGGCGCCGGTTGCGAGAATGCCGATCACTTGCACACCGAACTGTGAGGCCATGTTCATGCCCTCGGCGTAGCCATTGCCGCTGAAAACACCAAGGTCCTGCGAGACAAACACGGCGGCCAGCAAGGTGCCGAGTATGCCGCCCACCCCGTGTACTGGGAACACGTCGAGTGAGTCGTCGATCTTGATTTTCTGCTTCAGATAATAGGTCGCAGTAAAGCAAAGTGCGCCGCCCAAAATACCTATAATCATACCGCCGGCAGGGCCAACAGAACCGGAGGCGGGAGTGATGGTGGCAAGCCCTGCCACCATGCCAGTCACGGCGCCCAAGCCACTGGGCTTGCCATGGCGGACCCACTCGATAGTCATCCAAGTCAATGCGCCTGCTGAGGCCGAGAGATGAGTGGTCAATAGGGCCATGCCGGCACTGCCGTTTGCTGCTAGTGCACTGCCCGCATTAAAACCAAACCATCCCACCCAGAGCATTCCTGCACCAGTAATGGTCATGGTGAGGTTATGGGGCATCATTGGCGTCTCGAGGAAACCCTTGCGTTTGCCGAGCATAATGGCCGTGATAATCGCAGCAACCCCAGCGGTGACGTGCACCACTGTGCCGCCCGCGAAATCGAGCAAACCCATCTGATACAGCCAGCCCTGTTCGGCCCAAACCCAATGACAGACAGGGAAGTAGACGAAGATCGACCATAGGCCACTGAACAACAGCATCGAGGAGAATTTAATGCGTTCGGCGAAAGCACCCACAATCAAGGCTGGAGTGATGATTGCGAAGGTCATCTGGAACGCGATAAAAAGGGTTTCTGGGATGTCTCCCCACACCGAGTCTTTGGTAACGCCATTCAACAAAGCCTTGTCTAAGCCACCCCAGAAAGGATTCTCGGCCGGGCCGAACGCGATGCTATAGCCGAATACCAGCCAGATTACTGAGATAAGTGCCGCAATGGAGAAACATTGCATCAATATGGACAATACGTTCTTGCTACGGACCAGTCCTGCGTAAAACAAGGACAGGCCGGGAACTGTCATGAACAATACCAGTGCGGTGGCGGTTAATATCCAGGCGGTATTGGCGCCATCGACTTCCCCTTGTGCGGCGAAGCTGGTGGCTGGAAGCATCATCGAACCGAGTAGTAGTGTGCCGTTCTTTATACTATTTTTTTTTAGCATGCTATGGGTCCTTACAAAGCGTCGTTGCCGGTTTCCCCGGTTCTAATGCGAACAGTTTGCTCTAGCGAAGTAACAAATATTTTACCGTCGCCAATCTGTCCTGTGTTTGCGGCTCTACAGATTGCCTCAATCGCTTGCTCGACTACTTCGTCAGAGACAGCGATCTCGATCTTCGCCTTAGGTAAAAAATCGATCACATACTCCGCACCTCGATAAAGCTCGGTATGACCTTTCTGGCGGCCAAAGCCTTTGACCTCTGTCATCGTCATGCCGTTTATGCCGAGTTCCTGCAGGGATTCGCGCACGTCGTCGGATTTAAACGGTTTAATGATTGCGGTAATCAGTTTCATGGGTCTTTCTCCAGCATCGTTGATTGGCATGTATTACGGGCGGCATCGCAGCGCGCAGTGCATCGCGACGGTGCACTTCAGTTTTAGCTCTATTAAGAAGAAAACTTCTTAATAGATAACAGTTTACTAAAATTCTAAGCGTGAAGGGTAAGCACTGCTGCGCTTGAATTGCGGGCAAACTTTAGCATGAGCGCGGTAAAAGCACCAACAGTGTGCGGACGCCCCATAATGGAAATAGGGAGCACAATTTGTGTGCGCCCTATTTAAGCTTAGGTAGCTACCCAGGGCGTTCGTTGCATCGACTGCACTGAGCGTATTAACGGCAGCATAATGAACACAAACATCATTATCGAAGCCAGCCCAAGCAAATTCAATGCGGAACTTAAGCCTCGGGTTTCGGCGATATGCCCAACGATAGGCCCGCTAAAGATAAATCCGAACCTGAATGTAAGGCTAGCAAGCGAGTTTGCCGTCGCGCGTACCTGCCCTGGCACGCGTCTATTCAGCGCATTCACTAGTACCACCTGATAGAGACCCCGGCAGAAGAATAGGATGAAGCAGATACCCATTCCGTACCAGCCATCGCCCCGCCAAGTAACGCGCCAGCCGCGTTGGCGAAAGCCTTGGTGGATGCCAATTGCGCAATACTATGGCGGTGCTCATCCTCTGCCTGGCTAATGGCCTGTTCCGTGTCATACAACATGGCGAGGTCTGCTCCAGACATCATGCTCATGGCGATACCGAGAATGATCTCGAATATTACCAATTGACAGAATCCGCCTGCTAAGGTTAGGAAAAAATAGCCGGCGCCATGGGCAACGCTGCCGATCACGAGTACCACGCGACGACCCATTTTGTCGGCGAGATATCCTGAAGGTGCCTCGAGTAACACTATGACAGTTGCGTAGATGGCTTGTAGGTAGAATATCTCGCTCAGGCTTAAACCCTTCGACTCGAAGAAAGGTATTAATACTGGCGCAATCAACATGAAGGTGTGAAAGAATGCCAGGGCATATACGATGCGTATCTTGCGCTTCATTCCCTGCACATTGATGTTGTTTATAATGTCGCTATTATTTGCATTTATTATGGACATATGTCCCCTGCGCAGCTTCCTTTTGAGGTAGCACTTTTATCAGGCTAAAAAAAAGACCTCTAAATTCTTATGGAACTTAGAGGTCTTTTCATGTGTTCAATAATTATTGAATTAAAAGTTACTCTAAGCAGCCCTCCGCGGCCTTCACCGAAGGCGCGCACGCACGGATAAACGCAAACGAATCTGTGCTTTGCGTGGCGGTGCTGCGATGTGTATTTAGAGTGAACATTTTAAGATCAACTTTCCGAATGAATTTCAATGGCGCCAATTTTAGACTTTTATTCTCTCAAGTCAATAAATAAAATGTCCGGTCTAGAAAATTGTTTTTGTGCCTGCAACCATAAAAATATAGGCGGCAGTGATAAGGGCTAGCGCAAACGCGATGATGCGCATCTGCTGTGTTTTTGCGGTGCGCATTACGACCACGCCAAGGCCTATATACACGACTAAACCAACAATTTTCGCGCTTACCCATGGTGCAACCCAAGGATACTGCCCGGACATTATGACCAGTATGATTGCGCTCAACAGTAAGACGGTATCAATCACATGAGGAAGGATTTTAACGAGTTTCTTCTCAACGATGGCCGATCCCTGGATCTTCAATATGCCGCGGCCAAGAAAACCGAGAACTGAGAGCATGGCACAGGTCATATGGATGACTTTGATAAGGGTATACATTTAGGGCGATCTCCTGTTGAGCAGTGATGTGCGAATTGCTATTTGCGCTGGAGATAATAGAGGAAAAAGCGGGGTGGTGCACGATTATTGGGTCGACGATATCCGCTATTAGTGTTCTTCTCGATGAGCAGCCGCGGCATCCTTGCGGGCGGCCTCTCGCACACTGTCCAACCACGGCTGTAATTCATCCCAATTGATCGGGAAAACATGGTTGGCGCCAGGCTCCAGCTTAGCGTTTACGCGCGCTCCAGCCTCGGATAATTGTTGTTCTAACTGCGGTAACTGTCGGTTCCAGCCGAGAAAGTCATTCTCGCCGATGCGGACAAAAACTGGAAGATCGTGAAAGTCGCCAATGGTTTCGACGTCTTTAATGATGCCTGGCACTGCGACTACGCCGTAATAATTCTCTGGATCGTGGCTGGCAATCGCGAGGGCAGAGCTGCCGCCGTTGGAAACGCCAACTAAAAGGGATTTGCCGGCCTCAATACTTGGGTCTTCTTGCAGATGTTTGATTACTTGAGGGATGCGGTCACCGGCCTTGCCGAAGAAGGCATTTTCATCGGGTGACACCGGTACGGCTATAGCCCAGCCGCGATTAGCTAGTTCGTGGCCCAGCCAGAACTGCGCCCGCACGACATACTCGTTGGCTATCCCGCCCGACATGAGCACGGTCAATGGCCAGGGGCCCTCGCCATCATTCTTCGGATAGAAGAGAAATACTTTTATGGTGCTACCGTCCTCGGCGGTGACATATTCCTCTTCGGCATGGACCAAGCCAGGAATAAGCCACAGCAAGAAAACGAGTTTGCGGATCAGGTACATGTTGCTCAACGAATGATTTGGGTAGGACGCGAGTCTATCAGTTCGAACTCGCTGGCGATTAGAAATTCGACAAAACGAAAGTCTATGAAGAGCAGTGACATTGGTTCACGCGGTTAATCGGCTTCCTCCTCGATTTTGACCGTGACGGCCTTGAAGGCAGGCGTCTGGCTGCGTGGGTCGCTGGTCAGCGGTATGAGGACGTTGGCCTCAGGGAAGTAAGTCATCAAGTTGCCCTGCCGAATGTCGAAAGGCTTTACTTGCAGTGCCGTCATTTTTCCAGTCGCGTTACTCAGGTTCACACGCGTATTCTCGGTGAGTCCCTCGGCACGCATATCGAATGGATTCATCAACACTATATTGCGGCTAGTCTGGCCGCGATAGACATCCTTATCGTTGTAGATGATGGTGTTGAATTGCCCCTCACTGCGCACGCTCGTGAGGATGTACTCACTCTTTCCGCGAATTTGAGTTGCATGTGGTTTGTGCTGACTGGGCACGCGAAAATTGGCGCGGCGATCACTGGTAGCGAATCGCGGTGTTGCTAGGAGGCGTCCTTCGACATGAAATTCCTGTTTGCTCTTGTCGATCTGTTCTAGCGCTTCGTAGCCAGGGATGACCTTAGCGATGATTTTGCGAATCTCCTGATGTTGCAAGAACGCGGCGAAGTCGAGCGTGTCCTTCGCGATCACCCTAGAGGCAATGACGCTGATTAGCTCAACTTCCGAGCGTAGACTCTCTATCCGATCGAACCCGCCATCGCTGAGCCTGACATAGTTGAACATCGACTCTTGCGTGGTGCTCTGAGTCTCCTCGCCGCGCACTCGAATCGGCAGTACGATACTCTCCTCGCCGATGCCATGTACGTGACTGAGGTTGAGCGTGGAGCTGATTTGCACCTTGAAGGGAATGGCTGCGAGGGCAGCGTCTGCGAACGTCGAATCCGGGTTGGCCGCGTATAGATTGCCTCCCAGTAGAAAGGCGAAATCGATATCGCCTGCATGGGCGGCGCGCATGCAGGCGAGGGTGTCCATGCCCGCTCCAGTGGGTAGCGACACTCCGAGTTGCGCCTCGATACTCGCGAAGACCTTCTCCTTCAGCGCGGGGGTCACGCCCATCGAGCCGACACCCTGCACATTGCTGTGCCCGCGCAGCGGCAATAGACCGCTGCCGGGGCGCCCGATCAAGCCGCAAAAAAGTGCGAGATTGCTAATGGCCTCTACATTTTCCACGCCGTGGGTATGGTGAGTAATGCCCATGCCCCAGCTCCATACCGCATTTTTAGACGCGAATGTAAGTTGAGCGATCTCGCGGATCTGGGCTATTTCGGCCCCAGATTCGACGCTAAGCTGCTCCCACTCCAATGAATCTAGGTGCGCCTTATAGGCGTCGAAGCCATTCACATGTTTGATGATATAGGCATCGTCCTGTCCATTCTCCTCCATAATAGCCTTGGCTAACCCCTGTAGGAGTGCGAAATCTCCCCCGATATGGGATTGCACGTAATGCGACGCGATGGCCGCGCCACCGATTATCATGGAGCGGAAATTACTGGGCGATGCGAAGCGCAATAGCCCCGGCTCTCGTGCGGGATTGTGTTCATTGTGCAGGCCGCCACGCGGCCCACCGGTACCAAAAGCACAGGCCTTGCAGGTGTTTTTAGAGCGTACAGTCTCGGCGAGCCGGCGTGGGCCAATGTTACCGGCAATTGACATTATGTATTGCACAGCCTTCAGGTCGCCACCTATCGGCAATTTTGGGGGTTTTGGGATGTCTTGGTTCATACGTCCCTATAATCCTATGACTTCCATGCGTTCACTGGAGGCAACTGTGACGCGCACACCGTCGATAGTGGTAAAGGCGCGATCGCCTAATTCGCTCTTGAGTACTTTATAGGTGACTGGGCTCTGCTGGCCGTCGCGGTGCAGGATGACAGTGATGAGGCTATGATCATCCACCCAGCGCACATAGTAGAGATAGCTTCCCGAGCCAATCATCAGCACCAAAAATAGATAGGCGGCGAAGCGAAAATCGTTCAGTGACTCCGCTGTCTTCTCGGGTGGAGGGGTGAGGTTGGCCGCTTGCCGAGCCTCGCGCCGTTCTTGCTCACGGTGTTTGCGTATCCAGACTATGGCCAGTAGCACGACAGTAATGGTCAGTAATAACTTGCCTAGCATGCGCTTCGCTCTATAAGAATGGCTAATTCGACAGCAGGCATCATAGCAGTCCCCTTCGCGCCATTGCCAGTTAGGGGTGGCGCCCTTGAAGCGGCGATTGTCGCTCCTTGCTGGGAGTGCGATAATGCTGCGGTTTAGGGGTTAGGGGCTCAGCACTTCAGGCCCGCGTTACTCACCGTCACAATAAGAACAATTGAGGAATACCATGAAAGCAGTAGGAGTCCATAATTCCCTTCCGGTAACCGATGCGAACGCTCTGCAGGATGTCGAATTGCCCACACCCAAGCCGTCAGGTCGCCAATTGCTTGTGCGAGTGCGTGCGGTTTCAGTAAATCCTGTCGATACTAAGATTAGAATGGCGGCCGGTAGCCGTTTGGAGTTTCCTCGAATTCTGGGTTGGGACTGCGCCGGGGTAGTCGAGTCCATTGGTGATGAATGCAGCTTGTTCAAGGCGAGAGACGAGGTCTTCTATGCTGGGGATGTCACGCAAGCGGGTTGCGATAGCGAGTTCCATCTCATCGACGAAAGGCTCGTAGGCAATAAGCCCAAGAAACTTTCGTTCGACGATGCCGCCGCTATGCCGCTGACTACTATAACGGCCTGGGAGGCGATGTTTGAGCGCATGAATATCTCCCGCGATGCCAAATTGAACGAAGGGCGCTCCATCCTTATCATTGGCGCTGCCGGAGGCGTTGGCTCCATCGCGATTCAATTGGCGAAACAGGTCGCTGGCCTGCGCGTAATCGCTACCGCCTCGCGCCTCGAAACAGAGCGGTGGTGCAAGGACCTTGGCGCCGATGTTGTCATTAACCACCGCGAAGAGATCGCCGAGGAATGTCAACGAGTGGGGGAGAGCGCAGTCGACTACATACTCTGCCTGGTTGGCACCGCACAGCACTGGCGCAGCATGGCCGACGTAATCAAGCCGCAAGGTAAGCTCTGTCTGATCGTGGACACAGAGGCGAATCAGCCGGTGAATATCAATCTATTCAAGCCGAAGAGCGTCGCCATCACATGGGAATTCATGTTTACCCGCGCTAGGTTCCAGACCGCTGATATGGGGCAGCAGGGGCAGTTGCTCAATGAGGTGGCTGGTCTACTAGACAAAGGAGTCTTGCGCCATACACGAACAGAACACTATGGGGTGTTGAATGCAGCGAACCTGCTCAAGGCTCATGCTAAACTCGAGTCAGGCACGATGCTCGGAAAACTGGTATTGAACCTACCCTGAGCCCTGCGAGCATTCGCCTTTGGAGAAGATTATGGAAAGACTGTTTGGCATATTCCAGTTACTGTTTGCGGGTGTTTTTGCCGCCACTGCCATTGGCACACTCATTAATATGGTTTTTATTGCGCTTCGCCCCGAGACCATTTCGGTGGTCAACGTCATTATTGGGCAGACCCTATTGATCGTCTGTCTGCTCGCGCTTGCGCGCATTCTATTCAAGAAGGGCACCCTCCGCATTAGCCCCAAAGAATAGTTTTTGGGGCTCGCACTGCTAACAGGGTATAATCGCGCGCTTTCAATCCTCACAAGAATGCACTCCTACTGGAGCGCTTAGCCTATTTTGTAGGACCTTGGGTTACTCAGACCTTGGGCTCTACAAAGGTGATTGCTGGACTTACTGATGCAAGTCATAGAGAAAACAGAGGGCTTCCGCGCACAGCAGCCAGGCTGCGTCGCTACTATCGGCAAGTTCGATGGGGTGCATACGGGGCATCAGCTAATCCTGCAGCAGTTGCGCAGTAAGTCGGCAGACCTCGGTCTGCCATCGATGGTGATTCTAATCGAACCCCATCCAGAGGAATTCTTCGCGCGAGAACCGCAGGACTGTCCTGCGCGGCTAAGTGAGTTGGAAGAGAAACTGGCGCTGCTTCAGGCACAGGGCGTGGACTTTGTATTTAAGCTGCGCTTCGATGAGCACCTGCAAAGACAAAGTGCGCAGGACTATGTGGAGAGCATGCTGATCAACGGCCTCGGTGTCGCCTGCCTGATCATCGGCAACGATTTCCGTTTCGGCAATCAGCGCAAAGGGGATTTCGCGCTTCTCCAGCAATATAGCGAACGCTTCGGTTTCGAATTGATTGAATCGACCAGCTGTATACACAACGGTGTGCGGATCAGCAGCACCTATGTAAGAGAGCAGTTACAGAAGGGCGATTTCGAATTGGTGGAACTGCTCTTGAACCGTCCCTACGGGATATCCGGGATAGTCGTGAAGGGGCAGCAGTTGGGACGCGATCTCGGTTTCCCGACGTGTAATGTACGCTTGAATAGAAAGAGTTTGCCCTTACATGGGGTATTCGCCTGCGATGTAAAGGTAGACAACGCCGACATGGCGGAACGCCTATTAAAGGGCGCGGCTAACATCGGCTACCGCCCAACGGTTTCGGAAAGTCGCAAAGCGATTTTAGAGGTGCATCTACTTGATTTCGACAGCGACATCTACGGGGAGCGGATTACAGTGATTTTTCGCCACAAAATTCGGGAGGAGCGTAAGTTTGAGTCTTTACAAGCACTACAAACTTGCATCGCTATTGACGTGCAAACCGTCAGAGAATTTTTTGCTAAAGACATGCCTCTTTAGCAACCAGCATAAATCACTGCATTTGCAGTACACAGAATAAAGGTAAGCACCATGACAGATTATAAGAGCACGCTCAATTTGCCGCAGACGGCATTTCCGATGAAGGCGAGCCTCGCCCAACGTGAACCGCCGATGTTGGCGAGTTGGCAGGAAATGGATCTCTATGGCCTGATCCGCAAGGCCAGTGTTGGGCGACCCAAATTTATCCTGCACGATGGCCCACCCTATGCGAACGGGCCGCTTCACCTTGGGCACACAGTTAACAAATCTCTAAAAGACATGGTCGTCAAATCCAAAACGCTGGCGGGTTTCGACGCGCCTTACGTGCCGGGTTGGGACTGTCACGGCTTGCCAATCGAACACAATGTAGAGAAGAAATTGGGCAAGGCGGGTAAGAAAGTGTCCTTCGCCGAGTTCCGCAGCGCTTGTAGAGAGTACGCGGCGAAGCAAGTCGAGATTCAGAAAGTCGATTTCGTGCGCCTTGGTGTGCTGGGCGAATGGGATAATCCGTATTTGACTATGGATTTTAAAACCGAGGCCAACACTGTTCGTGCCTTAGGCAAGATCGCCGAGAAAGGGCATCTGGTGAAAGGCTTTAAGCCGGTCTATTGGAGTGTAGTCGGCGGTTCGGCATTGGCGGAGGCGGAAGTCGAGTATCAAGACAAGACTTCATTCGCAATCGATGTGCGCTTCCCAGTGGTCGAAAAAGAGAAGTTCTTGGCACCTTTTGGCAAGGTGGCAAAGGATCTTGTCGAGCGGAAATTATCGGTGGTGATCTGGACCACCACCCCTTGGACGCTGCCTTCGAATCAAGCCGTCAGTCTGAACGCAGAGCTCGACTATGCGCTCGTCAACTGCGAGTTCGACAATGGCCCGGAAACGATAGTAGTGGCGGCCGCTATGGTAGAAGAGATCATGCTGCGCTATGGGAAGGAGAGCTTTGAGGTATTGGCACATTGCAAAGGCGCCGCACTAGAGTTGCTCTCTTTAGAGCACCCCTTCGTCGCTCGCCATGTGCCCATCATCCTTGGCGCTCACGTCACGACAGAGGCCGGTACCGGTGCAGTACATACGGCGCCAGATCATGGCGTCGACGACTTTAATGTTGGCCGCGCCTACGGCTTGGCGACACTCAATCTGGTTGACGGCGATGGCCTATTTACGGCTGCTGCGGGAGAATTCGCCGGGGAGCATGTCTACAAGGCCGACGAAAAGGTCATCGATTTATTGAAGCAGCGTCACGCCCTAGTGGCGGTAAATAAAATCGTGCACAGCTACGCGCATTGCTGGCGCACGAAGACGCCATTGATCTATCGCGCTACGCCGCAGTGGTTTATCAGCATGACAGAGAAGGGTCTGATGAATTCGGCGCTGGAGGCCGTCGCTGACGTGCAGTGGATACCCGATTGGGGCCAAGCGCGTATCGAATTAATGCTCAAGGGAAGCCCGGACTGGTGTGTGTCCAGACAGCGCACTTGGGGCGTTCCCATCACGCTGTTCGTGCATAAAGAGACGCACGCCTTGCATCCGCGCACCGCAGAGTTGATCGAAGAGGTTGCGCTGCGTATCGAGAAGAAGGGCATCGACGCCTGGTTTGAGATGACGGCCGAGGACTTATTGGGCGATGAGGCTGCACAGTACAGTAAGGTCACCGATACGCTGGACGTGTGGTTCGATTCTGGCGTTACCCATTTCTCTGTGTTGCAGCAACGCGAGAACCTAGGCTTCCCGGCGGACTTATATCTGGAAGGGTCCGACCAACACCGTGGCTGGTTCCAGTCATCCTTGAAGACGGCTGTGGCGATGTACGGCAAGGCGCCCTATAAACAAGTGTTGACCCACGGGTTTACGGTAGACGCACAAGGGCGCAAGATGTCCAAGTCAATCGGTAATACCATTTCTCCACAGGAAGTGTTCAAAGAATATGGCGCAGACATCCTCCGCCTGTGGGTGGCCTCGACGGATTATCGCGGTGAGATGACGGCCTCCAGCGAAGTGCTGAAACGTGTGGCGGACTCCTATCGACGTATCCGCAATACTGCGCGCTTCTTACTGTCGAATCTAAGCGGTTTCGATCCGTCATTAAACTTAGTGGCACCGCGGGACATGGTGGCGATGGATTATTGGATCACTCGCCAAGCACAGCTACTGCAAGCAGAAGTCGAGGTCGACTATAAGGATTATCATTTTCTTGGGGTCTACCAGAAAGTGCATAATTTCTGCGTGGTCGAGTTGGGTAGTTTCTATTTGGATGTTATCAAGGATCGTCAGTACACCACGCGCGATGACAGTTTAGCGCGGCGTTCGACGCAGAGTGCGATGTACCACATTGTCGAGATACTGAGTAAATTGGTAGCGCCGATCTTGAGTTTTACAGCTGAAGAAATATGGGAGAGCATCCCTGGAAAGCGGGGCAAGTCCGTCTTGCTGACAACCTTCTCCGAAGGGCTTGATCTTTTGCCGGAGGCGCAAGATCTTGACGATGCCTTCTGGAAGCGTGTCATGGCAGTCAAGAACGCGGTGAACAAAGAGCTCGAGAAAGAGCGCAGCGAGAAGCGTATTGGCTCTGGCCTTGGTGCCGAAGTGATACTGTACTGCGACGCGCAGCTGAGCACAGTGTTGACACGGCTGCAGGACGAATTGCGGTTTGTGCTAATTGTCTCGCAAGCCAAGTTACTGCCCTTAGATCAGGGCACCTCTGCCGCCGCGACAGAAGTAGCCGGGCTACGCCTGCAGATCACAGCCTCGACCAACACCAAGTGTGTGCGTTGCTGGCATCATCGTCCCGACATCGGCGGCGATAGTGAGCATCCAGAATTATGCGCGCGCTGTGTTGTGAATATCGTTGGTGAGGGTGAGAAGCGCTTGTATGCCTGATTCAAATAACACTAGCGTAGTGGTGGGGATGGGGAGCCGTGTGACTTTGCACTTCTCTCTTACTCTCATCGATGGCACCTTGATCGATAGCAATTTCGATAAGCCGGCGGCGACGTTCGTGATGGGCGATGGCAGCTTGCTGCCAGGCTTTGAAGCGGCATTACTCAATCATGGTGCTGGCGCGAAGATCGACGTACTGCTGCCTGTGGAAGAGAGTTTTGGTGCAGTAAATCCGGCCAATGTGCAGGTGTTACCGCGTCGCAAGTTCGCAGGCCTCCTCGCCAATTCCACCGACCCGGTAGTGGAGGGAACAATGCTTTCTTTCGCCGATGCGGGTGGCTTTGAAATTCCAGGAGTGGTGAAGTCTATCGACGAAGATACCTTGGTCGTAGACTTCAACCATCCACTGGCGGGGCGTGAAATTCAGTTCAATGCGCAGATTATCTCGGTAATTCCTGCAGACGTGCAAGTGATGGAGATTCGCTAATGACAGTGCATCAAGTAGACCCTAAAGTCGAGGCGGGACATGCGCAGGTAAAACTCGCTAATCCGCGTGGTTTTTGTGCCGGCGTTGATCGGGCGATCGACATCGTCAATCGCGCACTCGATATCTATGGCGCACCCATCTATGTACGCCACGAGGTGGTGCACAATAAATTCGTGGTCGACACCTTGCGCCGTCGTGGCGCTATCTTCGTAGACGAGCTTAGCGACATCCCCTCTATCGACACCGTAGGGCGTTCGTCAGTCGTGGTGTTCAGCGCTCATGGCGTGGCCCAAGCAGTGAAAGAAGACGCGGAGTTACGCGGTTTCAAAGTATTCGATGCCACCTGTCCTCTCGTAACGAAAGTACATCTTGAGGTGATAGGTTTCAGTAGTGCGGGGCGCGAATGTGTATTGATTGGTCATGAGTTTCACCCGGAAGTCGAAGGCACGATGGGCCAGTACGATGACAGTGCTGGTGGTAAAATTTATCTAGTTGAATCTGTGGATGACGTACAGCACCTGCAAGTTCGCGACCCCTCACAGCTATCTTATGTTACACAGACGACGCTATCGATGGATGACACTTCGCGCATCATCGACGCATTGCGGATGCGCTTTCCCCTCATCGAAGGACCGCGTAAGAAAGACATCTGCTATGCCACGCAAAATCGCCAAGACGCGGTAAAGCAATTGGCTCTCGAGTGTGAATTACTGCTGGTAGTGGGTTCGCCAAATAGTTCGAACTCGAACCGACTAAAGGAGTTAGCGGAGCGTCTTGGTTGCGAATCCTATCTCATCGACAGTGTCGACGATGTGCAACCGCAATGGTTCGAAAACAAGACCCGCTTCGGTGTTACAGCAGGTGCTTCCGCTCCAGAGGTTTTGGTGCAGCAGGTGATTCAACGTCTGCGTCAAATCTGCAAGCAAGACCCCGAAGAGCTTAGGGGCGTAGAAGAGAACATCGTCTTTAGTATGCCGAAGGAACTGCGTCGCTGAGATTGACGCCAGCTAGGGACTTGTCGCGGCGATAGTAGTGGTCACAACTTTGTGCCGCGCTTCTTCGCAGCGGTACGCACTGCTGCCTCCCAGGACCGCCGCGCCCAAAGTGCCGCCTCGTCTTGATCATCGTACAATTGGTCTGGGGCCTGAAAATAGGACATGTAATAGAGCTTGCCCTTTTTCTCGTAGCCGAACTTTTCAAGTCCCTCGGCCTCAAAAAAATGCTGATTCTCGGTGTCGGCTTTTAGATACAGCACATCCTCTGCTATTAAGCCGAACATCAAACCTTCGAAATAGAGCCCATGACCTCCGAACATACGCCGTGAATTCACGGGGCCGAATGTTGCGAATACTTCCTTGACAAAATCGATGTAATCACTCGTATCTCGCGCCTACTTGACATGGAGTTTCTAGCCCTGTGTGACTCGTAAGATGCGATGACAATGTTCGATATGCCATCTGACACTCACCCTCTGCTCAGATATACTGCCATACTTGCTCAACCATAATAGAAAGGAAATCGCATGATTATCTACGGTGTTGCCTTGCTGGCAGCTTGCTTGGTTTGCGGGCTGTATATCGGAGAATTACTCGGGCAAGTCCTTGGTGTTCAGGCGAATGTGGGTGGAGTCGGCATCGCAATGGTGCTGCTAGTGTTGGCATCAGGCTCTAAACGTCTGCAGTCGCTGGTGACAGGCCCTTCTGGCGAAGGCATAAAGTTTTGGAGCGCTATGTACATCCCTATCGTGGTGGCTATGGCGGCGAGCCAGAATGTGGTGGCAGCAGTTGATGGTGGCTTGCTGGCACTTATCGTCGGCGTGCTCGCGGTAGTGGTTAGTTTCGCGCTGGTGCCATTGATCAGCCGGATAGGGCCGCAAAGCGAGCCCTTACCTCCGCTAGAAGACCCTAGTGAAAGCGCCACAAAGCGGGGTGTTTGATGGAAACTCTTAGCGAAGTATTACGCGCGAATGGCCTCATCGTCGCCTTCACTGTTGTGGGTATCACAGTATGGCTCTCCTATGTAGTGTCTAATCGTTTTACCAATGGGCGCATACATGGTTCCGCAATTGCTATCCTACTCGGACTCGTTGCAGCCTATTTCGCGGGTCTTGAAACCGAAGGACGGCGTGGGGTAGCGGATATTGGCGTTCTCGCCGGTATCGGGATCATGGGCGGCGGTATGATGCGTGACTTCGGCATCGTCTCTACCGCTTTCGGTGTGAATCTCAGCGAATTACGTAGGGCCGGTTTAGTGGGGATTATCTCGATTTTCGCCGGAGTAATTGTCTCCTTTATCGTGGGGGCTGTCGTCGCCATCTCATTCGGTTACAGTGATGCCGAGAGCATCACTACAATCGGTGCTGGCGCGGTCACTTATATTGTAGGTCCAGTAACTGGTGCGGCGATTGGGGCCAGTTCTGATGTGATTGCGCTAAGTGTTGCGGCAGGGGTTGTGAAGTCCATTCTCGTGATGGTGGGCACGCCGATGGTCGCGCGCTTTATCGGCCTTAACAACCCGCAGTCGGCGATGGTTTTCGGTGGGCTGATGGGCACTACTAGTGGTGTCGCCGGCGGTTTGGCCGCGACGGATCCTCGTCTGGTCCCCTATGGGGCAATGACTGCTACTTTCTACACCGGAATTGGCTGCCTTCTTGGCCCGTCAATTCTCTATTTTATCGTGCGAGCGCTTGTGTGACGCTCACTGTTTGATGGATTGACTCTATGAATACAACGACGAACATGCGGCCTTTTCCCGCAATAAATTATAGTAACAATAAAGTGGCGCTAAGCACTGGTGCGGCGCAATGGACCTACACAGAGTTACGCCAGCATATCGATCGCTTTGCGAGTGGATTGCTGGGGAAAAAGTCTGACCTTAAGGAGGAGCGGGTTGCGTTTTTCATGCCCGCGAGTGTGGAATATGTCACGACTTTATTAGGTATCTGTCGCGCAGGCGGGATCGCAGTTCCATTGAATATCGCAGGGGCAATACCTGAGATTGAACATGCCTTAAGCTGTGCTAAGGTCACGCGTCTGGTCGTCGGAATTAGCACTCCTGCGGAGTCTTTGACGCCATTGTTCAGCTTGTGTCGAGGCCTAGGTATCGAAGTCATCAATATCACTGAGCTATTGAATGACAAGATTCTGGTGATGCCTGAGCTCAATATCGAACGTCGCGCAATGATGTTGTTCACAAGTGGCACGACTAACAAACCCAAAGGTGTGGTTAGTACGCATAAAAATATCCGTGCTCAAATCACAACTTTATTAGAGGCTTGGAAGTGGCAGGAAGATGACTCTATTCCCCTTTTCCTTCCCCTCCACCACATACACGGCATCATCAATATACTGTGCTGTGCGCTCTGGATAGGCGCACGAGTCACATTATTCCCACGTTTTGATATGGGGAAAATACTTACGCAAATTGAGGATCGAGACTACAGTGTCTTTATGGCTGTGCCGACGATCTATGTGAAAATTATCGGCGAATTGGAAACACTTGCCGAACCGCGTCGCAAGCGAATCTGCGCTGGCTTTAAGGGCATGCGTTTGAATATTAGCGGATCTGCCGCTTGTCCAGTCAAACTTTATAATCAATGGAAGGAACTCACTGGGCAAACCCTGTTGGAACGTTATGGTATGACAGAGATTGGCATGGGAATATCCAATCCCTATCACGGAGAACGTCGCGCGGGGGCGGTTGGAATACCATTGCCAGGAGTCGATGTGGCCTTATTCGACGATGCAGGAAATATTATTGAGTGTGATGATGCGCCAGGTGAGATTCGCATTCGTGGCGACAACGTTTTTCTCGAGTATTGGGATAATCCAAAGGCAACTGAAGACAGCTTTATTGATGGTTGGTTCTGCACAGGCGATGTCGCGCTGCGTGAGACAGGCTATTACCGCATCATGGGCCGCTCTTCTGTGGACATCATTAAATCGGGCGGTTACAAGCTTTCCGCACTTGAAATCGAGGGTACGCTGATCACCCACCAAAGCGTCGCGGAATGTGCAGTGATTGGTGTGGAGGATGAGACCTGGGGCGAAGCTGTAACGGCGTTTGTAGTTCTCAAACCCGAACTTAGTCTAGAACTTGCAGCACTTAAGAAATGGTGTGAGACACGCATGTCTCCCTACAAAATTCCGAAGCACTTGCGTGTGGTGGCATCACTACCTCGCAATGCGATGGGGAAAGTCATGAAACCTGAGCTGAAGAAACTATGAGCGGAAACGAGGAGTAGTTATGTTGAAAGGTTTCATTAATATTCTAAAAAAGAACCGCAGTCTCTTTGTGTTCCTGATGTTGATGTCCGTATTCCGAAGTGGTGTTGCCGATTGGAATGCGGTGCCGGGCGGTGACCGTTTTTGGAAAACACTTTAGTGACGATATAACACTTTGAGGACGACCTCGAAGTGTCTACTTCGAATGCGGGACGGCTCGCGCTAGCAAGGTTCCAACCATGATTTGGATAGTCGTACTTATCGCCGGTTTATTGGAAATTGTATGGGCCGTCGGCCTGCGCTATACAGATGGTTTTACTCGTTTATGGCCTAGCGTCGGTACCTTGTTAGTAATGGGCCTAAGTTTCTTCTTGCTCAGTCTCGCCATGCGTAGTCTACCCACTGGCACGGTCTATGCGGTTTGGGTAGGTATCGGCGCAGTTGGCACTGCAGTGGTAGGTATTGCCTTCCTAGGCGAGCCCGCCAGCATACTCAGAATTCTTAGCATCACATTGATAATAATAGGAATTGTGGGGCTTAAAGTAGGCGCCTGAAACCCTGTGTTCCCGACAGCTTCTCGATTTGACTATTAGCGGTGGGCAATGCGACCATCTGATTTAGCTCATCGAAAACGGTGCTCGCCATTAGCATAACACTCCCCGCAAACGATGAGTGCCACACTGCTGTCAATAAGGAGTGCTAGGTGGCGGATATCAAGTTTAGCGATGAAGAGAAACAGGCGATTGGGCTCAAGGTGCAGCGCTATGTCGCGGAAGAGTTAGATCTCGAGATTGGCCAGTTCGATGCGGAATTCTTGCTGGATTTCTTCACGAAGGAGATCGGGGAGTACTTCTATAATCGTGGACTCTACGATGCGCAGGCCATTCTCGATACCAAAATCGAAGAGATTGGTGAGGCGATCATGCAACTAGAGAAAGTGACGCAACTAAGACGCTAATTACCGGCTTCTTCACGCTGGCAAAGTATCAAATAGTCCCGAACAATTAGAAGAGACTACTATTTTGAATAAGCGACTCGTATTAGTTCTTTGTGCCTGTTTTGCCCTCGTCATTGGATTATCGCTCTGGCTCTTGGCGAATTCGCCTCCTGCAACACAAGAACAAGCAGCACTGCAGCGTGACGGCGAGCCTGTTGGCGGGCTAACGCAGGTTAAAATCCAAACCCAAACCCAAACAGAGGTACCTGCAGAGCAGCGAGGAAACAGCACTGAGACGCGTTCCTCAGTTGAAAACTCAGCAGCGCCTGCTAGTGGAAATGAAGACTCCGCTAACACTAGTGGCGCTCAGCAAGCCCAGGCCTCTGCCAATCTCGTTGCTTCCACCACCGCGAATACGCGCACGCAGGAGGAGAGTGCAGCGCCAGTGTTGAGTGAATACGTGTTTGCGATGATTGAGGATGTGCAGCAAAAACAGTTAGACGGGCAGTGGGAGGAATCACTGATTGAACTCAATGCACTATATGAAGACTTCGATGAGCTCAATACCTTCGAGCAGACCATCCTATTAAATTTCTATACCAATACACTGCTGCGATTTGAGATGTGGCCAGAGGCGATTGGAGCTTTTTCGCGGATGTTAACGATACCGGATTTGCGACCTGATTTAGGGGCAAGGGCACTTATGGCGCTCGGACAGCTGCATGCGCAGGTAGGTGAGTATGCGGCGTCAATAACTTATCTTAGGAGCTGGCAGGATATGACGGTAGGCATGGAAAATATGGAGCGTAGCAATCAGAGAGTGGAGCAGCTGCTCGCGCAGACGCGCCTTGCCCAGCAACAGGCTGCGCTCGAGGAGCAATAGGAATGAAAACAATCGGTATGTTAGGTGGCATGAGTTGGGAGTCAACGCAAAGTTATTATCGCGCTCTCAATCTTGGGGTAAAGGAGTCACTTGGTGGACTACACTCCGCAAAGATTCTTCTCAACAGTGTCGATTTCGCAGAGATCGAGGCGCTGCAGCACGAAGATAGTTGGGATGATACCGCTAAGATTCTCGGCGATGCGGCAATCGCGTTGGAAACGGCAGGCGCCGATTTCCTAATGATTTGTACTAACACTATGCACAAGGTTGCGCCACAGATCCAAGCACGGATTAGGATTCCCATCCTGCATATAGCGGACGCGACAGCGAGTGTGCTAAGCAAGGATGGTGTGAAGACCGTGGGACTTCTCGGCACGCGATTTACGATGGAACAGGATTTCTATCGTGAAAGAATAGAGGCACAGGGTATAAGCGTAATAGTGCCGGAACGAAACGCGCGTGACTTGGTACACAGTGTGATCTATGAAGAGCTCTGTCTTGGACATGTCAATGCAGACTCGAAAATCTGCTTTCTCAATATTGTGAATGCGCTTGCAGCGGCCGGCGCTGAAGCGGTTATTCTTGGCTGCACCGAAATCGCGTTGCTCATTCAACAGAAAGATTCGAATATTCCCCTCTACGATACTACGGCCATTCATGCAGGGCAGGCCGTGTTGTACGCCCTGAGTAACCATCAAGCTCAAGAGGGAGGTTTCATTGTTAGGGTCGGCGCTGATGAATGAACAGTTATTGTTAGAGGCGATCAATCAGACGATGCCCTTTGGCAAGTACCGTGGCCGTAAACTGCTGGAACTGCCCGAGCCCTATTTAGTGTGGTTTCACAATCAGGGCTTTCCCTCTGGTAAATTGGGCGAACAGTTAGCCTTAATGCACGAGGTTAAAGTGAATGGCTTGGAAACACTGTTGTATCCCTTAATGCAGCGACAGAGTTAGGGCATTACTTCTTCGAAAATTTCTGCATTCTCATTAGCAATATTCATGAGGTTGGCTTTAAAGCCTGGCAACAGATAACCCTGTTGGATCATTTCATCTGTGGCCATTTCATATTGATTTAAATATTCTTGGGCGCTCGCGTAGCGCTTGCTTAGTGCAGGGCGAGGGTCATCATTGGCTTGTGCTTGCGCTGGGTTTTTCGCGAAGGGAATATAGCCGCCAGACAATCTCGCCAGTTCAGTCTCTGCACCGGAAGTCGGGTTGCGCAAATTCCATGGCACGAAGGTGCCAAGTGGCACTGCTGTCAGTGGTGGTAGGATAGTGCTCTGCGGAAGATCGTTGTTATCGCGATTCACCTTGGGCACTTTTGCGCCATACCAGTCGTTACTAAACATAGGGTGCAGATCAATAATCCCGCTTTCCAAGAAGTGCTCGCCGAAATTTGTCGAACCGATCTGATACATCGCCTTGGGATGTTCGTAGCCGGGCAGAGGGCGCCAGGCTTCGGGGTTGATAGCGCCATTGGCTAGGTGAGAGGCCACTAGAGTGCCATCCGCGATTTTGGGATAACGACTGGGGGGTGGAATTTTATTGACGCTGACCCAATCGACCATCGCGGCTAGGAGAGTATTGGCGATTGGCGTCCAACTATTGTGATTGCTGGGTAATTGACCAAGGCCTCTGCCACTAGTGGGGATGCCGTTACCGGAGCCATGTTGAGAGCCCCCGATAGAATAGAAACGCACATTGTCGGGAATCTGTGCGTCTTCGGTGCCCAGTGGGTTGGTATGGGCGAGCGAGCCGCCACGCACCCAATACTCGTTAGAGGTTTGAATGTGCATGATCTTTGGCTCTGTGTTGCTCAAGCGGGACTGATGCAAAATTCCGTCAACGCGCCCTGAATAGGGGTCTGTGCTCTCACCATAGGTGAAGGGAAAGTAATCATTTGGGTAGAGAAGATTTTCATGTTGGCCATTGGTGCGTGTGGGCATAGCGAAACGGGTATTGAACATGCCGAAACCCGCGCCAGCGATAATCGGGACAATTCCGTCGAACACCTTCCTGCCGTCTAAGTCTTGATTAAACCCATGGTGAACGAATTGGCGCAACAGGCGACCGCTCTGAGATATCCCCCAAGCTACGGTATGTTCTATGGGTGGCACGCTAAGATTGGACACCTGGACTTGCAGGGCTGCGTCGTCGGTGCCGTTACGAAGCAATGACACGAGGTCGCGCATACCTGCCATTCCTGCGCCGCTCAAGACCGGGTCTTTAGCCTCGTAGATGAGTTCATAAATTACCCCTGCCTCTAGGCCGCCCTCAAGAACGAGGCTAACCATTGGCTGGTTGGATTCTGGCATTGGGACAATCGCGAAACTGTATTGCTCCCGTGGGATTACGATGCGGGGATCCAGTTGGTTGACGCGCTTGGTGAGTGTCGCCTCGTTCATGCCGCGATCGCTTGGAGCATACGCTAGGTGATTGTCGCCCGCGATGTTGATGTTGTTGCCGGGGCGGTTGTTAATGATCTCATAGCGGACTAAGCCGGTAACGGGCTCCCCGCCATTGCTCACGATAGGGGCATGAAGACGCATTCGGCCTGCACCGGGGGTTAACTCATTAATCCATCCAGTCGCCAAATAGGTGTAGCCCTTGCGGGTCAGCGGGTAGTCGAGGCCGAGCTCTGGAGGCAGGGTGTTGGTGCCACGATTGTTCACGCTATAAAGCAGTGCGCCACTTACAGTACCGCCCTTGGGTACAAAGAGTTCGAAGTCTGTTGAGAATTCCACTAGCCCCGCGGCATTGCGAGGAGCCAAACCGATATCCACAATCCGCTGGTTGCCGGCAGCCATTGGGTCCAGAGTATAGAAAACCTCCCCTCTCATGACCTCGTATTGGATGGCAGCGGCTGCATCTCCAAGAGTTTCTCGACTCCGAATCTCTATGCGTGAAACCTCAGCGTGTACTAGCGCAGTAGGGGCACAGAAAACCAAAAATGCGATGGCGCGAACAAGACGATTAGTGACGATCATCAATTCCCTCGGGTGTTGGTATGGCCCGGAAACAGGGCCTTAGTGCCTACTAGTACAACACGACTCGCCCTATTCTGAAAAGCTCCTCTTTACTTGCCAATGTGAATAAGAATAATTATCATTAACTTTCTTTCACCTAGTAGAAGATTTTGGGCAATGATTAGAAAGGGACTTTTTTGGCTTCACCTGATAGCGGGTGTCGCGGCTGGCGTAGTGATTTTAGTCATGTCGGTTACCGGGGTGTTACTTACTTATGAGCGCCAGATTCTGGCATGGGAAGATCACGCCTACTTTGCGGTGAGGCATTGGGCTTTGTCGGACAAACGGTCGCTGGACTCGTCTCGTGCGCAGCGATGCTGATGGTCTGGACAGGCTTTGCCTTAGCCCTACGTCGTTTCACGCGCTGGTTGCAGCGCCTGCGCAGCCGTCGAAGCCGTCGAAGCCGCGAGTCACAATATGCTAACAATTAGGGCAAGGTAGCTTACAGTTTGGCGCGTCGGGCGAGACTAGTGTCGTCCTAGTGCCGCACGGCCCTGTCTACGGAATCGATTCACGGTTGGTCTCTCTTGTTTGTGTCCCGGGGCAGATTAACTTGCCAGTATCCGACATCTAACCAGCGATTGAATTTCTGACCCACTTCCTCGAAGTGACCGACCTTGCGCATGCCGAACTTTTCATGAAGTGCCACGCTATGGGGGTTGGGAAGAGCGATGCAGGCGACTACTGCATGCACCTCTGTCTTCTCAAGCATTTCGAAAAGTGCCTGATAGAGTGCGGTCCCTATGCCTTTCGCCGTGCCTTGTTGTGCAAGATAGACGGTGATCTCCACGCTGTAACGATAGGCTATGCGGGCCTTCCAAGTAGTCGCGTAGGCATAGCCCCGTAACTGCTCCCCATCCACAGCCACCAGCCAAGGCAGCCCCATAGCTGCGATCTGCTCGATGCGCTGCATCATCTGCTCGACGCTCAATGGCGTCAACTCGAAGCTTATGATGCTGGTCTCAATATAGTGGTTGTAAATGGCGCATATCTGCGCGGCATCCGCATGTGTAACTGGTCTAATCATGATGTGTCGTTTCGAACTCCACAAGAGTTAGCGAGTATTCTGGAAAGGCATAATCTTACAAGCACTGGAATGTCACGAATAGGGACAAACCGCTAATTTTATTGTGCCCGATTTTGTGTTAATTCTAAGCGGGTTAATGATGTAAGAAACAACAACAACAACACTTTGCTACATCCGAGGATTTGACTATGAAATTACTCCCAATCGCACTTGCCGCCGTTACTGCAATTTGTGCGTTTACTGTGCAAGCGCAAAACGCCGCCACCCTAAACCCAGCCTTGGCAAGAGAGTCTCGTGCGGAGGCTGACCGCGAGGCGGATGCACGTCGCAAGCCCGCAGAGACACTCGATTTTTTTGGCATCGGGCCTGGCATGATGGTTGTCGACCTAATCGCTTCTGGGGGCTATTACACTGAAGTGTTGTCTAATGCAGTCGGCCCGCGTGGCAAGGTATATATGCAGAACGCTCCCTCAGCCTTAGAAGGAGAGCGAGGCGAGCGCACAGAGGCGGCGATCAACACTCGCCTTGCAGGCGGCCGTCTAGCCAATGTTGAACGTCTCAATCGAGACGCCAGCGATCTGGGTCTTCCGGCGAACTCTTTGGATGCCGCAGTGATCGCCTTGGAGTATCACGAGCTGTTTCGTTCGGCGGATCCTCAGGCCGAGATGAAATTCCTCAATGAGATGAAGCGTGTGCTTAAATCTGGTGGAATCCTTGGCGTTATCGATCATGCCGGGAATGCAGGCAATGACAATGGCCCAATGCATCGTGCGGAATTTCAAAAAGTGTTGGACGGCGCCGCAGCGGCAGGTTTCATTGTCGATGGCAGTAGCGATCTGCTGCGCAATCCTGCCGACGATCGCAGCCTCACAGTCTTCGATGCGAGCATTCGCGGGGTTACCGATCAGTTCATCGTGAAACTGCGCAAGCCCTGATCGATGCTTGCGCTGGCGTAGATGTCGGAGTACAAAGGGCGCACCCCGGCATCTACAGCGGATCGAGCAAGAGGAGGAGTGCCAAAGGATGAATTTAATGACACGCTTGCGGGCATTCGGCCTGTTTCTGATTTGCGCCCTTCCCTTGCCAGTACTCGCTGCGCCACCGGGTTGGACGGTTATGTTGGAGCCCGCGCAACTCGCTAATATCCTTGCGGCATCTCCTAAAGTCCGTGTCATTCAAGTTACTGGAGATTACGGCGCAGGGCATATTCCCGGTGCGATCAATGTTCCGTACACGCAATTTCGCGGCCCAAATGAGAATCCTGGCGCAGTCCCAGCGCTAGAGAAGCTAACGACAGCCGTTCGCAACATTGGGGTCAATGCCCAAACCCCTGTGGTTGTAGTACATGCTGGTACAAATTCCGCTGATTTCGGTGCGGCTGCGAGAGTCTATTGGACACTGAAGTCTCTAGGAATGAAGGATTTGGCGCTGCTCAATGGCGGTTTTGCTGGTTGGGCCTCTGCCAATCTGCCTGTTAGCACTGACGCGGTCATGGTGGCTGCGAGCGACTTCAGCCCGCAATGGAGCGATCAGTGGCGAGTTAGTACGACCGATGTAGAAGCACTGCTTAGCGACAAGAGTGCTCGTTTAATCGATGCACGCACGCCAGACTTCTTCGAGGGTATGCAAGCCTCTAGTGGTCGGCCTGGCACTATTAAAGGCGCGGGTAATCTCACTTTTTCCAACTTCTTCGAAGGGAGCAGGGTAAAACCACAGGCGCAAGTTAGCCAGATACTCGCATCCTATTCGCAACCCGCATCTCCTACTACGGTATCTTTCTGCAATACTGGTCATCTGGCCGCTATCAACTGGTTCGTCATGAGCGAGTTACAGAGTGTGCCCAATACGCGCCTGTATGCCGAGAGCATGACCGAGTGGAGTATGGCGAACCGCCCAATGGACAACGAACCTAATCGCATCAAACACTATTGGCGCATGACGACCGATTGGTTCAGTAGCCTGCTCGGTGCCTAATTCGGTGACTGTAGAGCAGCACAGCATCATACCTCGGCGGGCTGCCTTACTACTGTTTGGTGCGGTGCTAGTGTTTGGCACCTTCGCACTGGCGGGGCCACGGTCGGCGGCACTACTCATTGTGGGTCTCGGCTTCGGCTGCGTGCTTGAAGGCTTGCGCTTCGGTTTCACCGGTCCTTGGCGTGCCATCGTGACCGAGCGTGACGGCCGCGGCCTCATAGCCCAGTTGTTCGCCATAGCCCTCACGGCGGCAGTGGCTTTCCCCTTATTAGCGTCTCATCCCGATGAACTCAATGGTGCCTATGCCCCTATCGGCTTCGCGATGGTGGTGGCAGCCTTCGTGTTTGGGATGGCGATGCAACTGGTGATGGGCTGTGGCTCTGGCACGCTCGTGAACGCAGGCAGCGGCAATGCGATCTCCTTTCTTGCTCTGCTTGGTTTCGTTCTTGGTAGTTTTTTGGGCAGCCTGCACTTAGCGTGGTGGACCTCGCTCGGGTCTTTGCCGGTGTACACGCTGCAGGGTATGTTCGGGAACCTAGGTGGCCTCGTTGCCACCTTGCTCGGGCTTTCCGGTGTTGGACTTATCGTTCTTAAACGGGCACGCCCAGGCATGCGTTTGCCTGCGCGCGGCTTATTCGTTGCGGCGCTGCTCATTGCTCTACTCGCCTCTCTGAACCTCGTCATCGCGGGGCAATCTTGGGGAGTCGTTTATGGGCTTGGACTTTGGGGGGCTAAATTTGTGAGCGCGGCCGGCGTAGACCTAGCCGCAAATGTTTTCTGGGGAGCGCCTGCGCACGCGGAACGTTTACAGCAATCGCTACTGACAGATGTCACCTCGCTGAGCAATATCGGCATTATCATAGGTGCGTTCATCATCATGCGTTGGCGAAGGTCTCCGGGCGCGCAGGTCGGGGCCCTGAAACCATTAAGCTGGTTAGCGGTGGCGCTCGCTGGCATCGTGCTCGGGTATAGCGCTCGCATCGCCTTTGGCTGCAATGTCGGCGCGTTTTTTAGCGGCGTCTCGACTGGCAGCTTACATGGTTGGGCGTGGTTTATTGCGGCCTTCGCCGGCTCGATACTAGGCATTCAATTGCGGCCGCGACTTCTGCAAACACTGATTCCGATAGGAGCTTCTCAATGAACTTTACTGAACTTCCGTCGCGTCCTATTGTGGGCTATGCGGCGCTAGCATTTTTGTCCTTGCTGCTGGTGGTGGACTATATGCAGGCCCAACCAATCAATCCCTACCAGGCCCCTCCACCTATCGCCCTGGGCTCAGGGTTGGCTCCGACCGCCGCTCACTGCACTGCCTTCTAACTCGCGTTGATGCAGAGCCCGGTATGTCCCAGGCAGCAATGTGGGGTCGAGTGTAATTGCGCCGATCTGAGTGCGATGTAGGCTTAGTACGGGATTGCGGAAGCGACCAAACATCCGCTTGATTTGGTGGTAGCGCCCTTCCGTCAAAGTGACACGAGCTAGCCGTGGTGCGAGCACTTCCAACCGAGCAGGCAGAGTCACGATATCCTCGAACGGGAAATGCATGCCTCGCGCGAAGGCCTCGACGCACTCGGCGCTAATGGCATATTTCACGCCTACTATATAGGTTTTCTCTACGTGTTTATCTGGGGCCATTAGGCCTCGTGACCACTCCCCGTCATTAGTGAGCAAGAGCAGGCCAGTAGAGTTCTTATCTAAGCGTCCCACGATGTGCAGGCCGGCATGTAGCGTCGCATCGAGAAGCGCGAACACAGTGCTCTGATCGTCATCTTTTGTCGCGCTGAGAAGTCCCTCGGGTTTGTGCATCATCAGATAATGCGCTTGCACGCAGGGCAGAGCCTTGTCGTCCACTAGGACACTGGTAAACTGATTGATTAGTAGATATGTGTCGCGCGCGACCACGCCATTGACGCGGATTCGGCCTGCGGCCAGCAGGGATTTCACTTCCCTTTGCTTGATGCGCAGCGTGTTGGATAAGTAGCGATCGAGTCGAGAGCGTTTAGTAGCCATAGGGAATCTTAGCGGATTATCACCGTAATCGTGTCACCATCGAGGGATGAGAGTCTATTAACGTTATCATTTTCACTAATGAAGGTTGTAGGAGCTAGAAGCGAGATTTATTATACTCCGTAGTCACACTTAAACTCTCATCACCAGAGGTACCTTTGATGCCATTCTCCCTTGCTAAAAAGTCTTTGATATTAGGTTCAATCTTGCTGTTAGCTGGCCAAGCCTTTACTGCCGATAGTACAAAACAGTTAGAAATTGATGAAAACTCCTTCGATTGTCTGGGTGCGATGACCCAAGTGGGTGAGTTCTTCGTCTCAAACATATTGGGAAATCTTGATGCAACTGTGGCCGCGGCCAGCTCCGAGACTGGTGGAAAATATCCTGTGGGCTCTATGGTCTCGTTGATACCAACCGAAGTAATGGTGAAGCATCAGGAGGGCTGGAATCCCGAGACAAGTGATTGGGAGTTCTTCGAGCTAAGCGTTTCTGAGACAGGCAGTAAGATAGCAGTTCGCGGCACTACCGAAGTGGTTAATCGCTTTGGTGGGAACTGTTTTGGCTGTCATCAACTTGCCCGGCCTGAGTGGGATCTAATCTGTGGTACTGGCCATGGTTGCGCGCCACTACCCATCACGCGAGAGCAAATTCATGCCATGCAGGGCGGCGATCCACGCTGCGCAATGAAGGAGTAAGCGAGCGGCGTTTTCTGTAGGCGCCACATGGCTCTCGACAGGCGTCAGAGGGGGCTGTTTTCAAGCCTAGTCCCCTAGAATCGCCTGTTCGTAAGCCTTGAAACCCGGTACTATCTCGCCCTGCCAAGTTTTACTTTAAAAGTTGATAAGGAGAGTGTGTGTACAGATCATTAGTGTTCCTGTTCCTAAGCTTGTTCGGCGCTGCCTCAGCCTTTGGGCAAGATGCCAATGTCGGTCAAGGTGAAGTTGTGTTTCAGGATGAGTGTTCCCGTTGTCACGTGCCGGTGGAGATGGATGCCCGACTGCGCGCACGATGGGTAGGGCGTACTGGAGGCGAGCTGTACAACCTCATTCGCACCACGATGCCTGCCGAAACCCCTGGTTCCTTGACGAATGACCAATATATGGACGTTACTGCGTTTATTCTGTCCGCGGGCAATGTCCCCATCCCCGGCGGGCAACTGAGCAGCACTGAGCTCGAGTCTTTGTCCATTACTCCCGGAGCGCTTGCGTCTAGCAACACCGAAAGCTTCGACTGGACCCATTTCAACGGGTCTGAACATTCCACTCGTTACGCTCCGCTAGATCAAATTAATGCCGAGAACGTGGGCAATCTGCAAATCGCCTGGATGTTCAACACGAGTTCCTTCGGTCCCGCGCCAGAGGCATTAAGCGTAACGACCCCTCTGATGGTCAATGGCCGTGTATTCCTGACAGCCGGTGCAACACGCAATATCGTGGCGCTCAATGCAGAGACTGGGCAGATAGACTGGACCTGGCGGCCCGACGAGGCCGAGCGCTTCGACGCGGCGCCGCGCAAGGGCTCTGGCAAAGGGTTGAGTTACTATAATAATGACGGGCAGGAGACGATCTACACCATCACTCCGGGCTATTATCTCGTTGCCCTGGACGCAACTACGGGTCGAGAGATCGAATCATTCGGTGATGGCGGTTGGATCGACTTGCAGCAGGGTCTGCGCCTTGGGCCAGGCCGCAACGACATCGACATTGGCATGTCATTCATGCCTATGGCGATCGACGGCGTGGTGATCACGGGTGCTGCGCACCTCGTTGGCATGCGTCCCAACTCTGCGAGTAACGTGAAGGGTGATATCCGTGGCTTCGATGCTACGACGGGTGATTTGCTGTGGACCTTCAAAACAATTCCAGAGCCGGGTGAGCCTGGCTATGAGTCTTGGTTGGCTGGCGCCGAATTCACCGGCAATGCCGGTGTTTGGGCACCTATGTCGGCAGACGAAGAGCTGGGCATTGTGTACCTACCAGTCGAGTCCGCAACCGGAGACCGTTACGGCGGAGACCGCCCAGGTAGCAATCTATTTGCAAGCTCAACGGTCGCTTTAGACTATAAGACGGGCAAGATGCGTTGGTATTTCCAATCGACGCACCACGATATCTGGGATTGGGACACGCCATCGGCACCGATTTTAGCGACCCTTCCTAGTGGCAAGCGGGCATTGATTCAGACACTGAAGCAATCTCATCTGTTTAGCTTTGACCCTGCTACCGGCGAGCCCTTGTTCCCAATCGAAGAGCGTTCCGTTCCACAGACTGATGTGCCGGGTGAGTGGACTTCCTTGACGCAGCCTTTCCCTTCCAAGCCTGCGCCTTATGATCGTCAGGGCTTTCAGGAAGATGACTTAGTCGACTTCACGCCCGAGATTTTGGCGATGGCAAAGGAGGCTGCATCGCGATTCCGCTTCAGCGAATCGGTGTTTACGCCAGCCTCACTCTTTGAAGACCCTAAAGATGGCACACAGGGTACGCTGCATCTGCCTTCTTCCACTGGTGGTTCGAACTGGGAAGGCGCCGCCTATGACCCGGAGACTGGCCTTTTGTATGTGCCTTCTCGCACCGCGACCAGTGTGTTGTCATTGACGCACGAGCCCGATGTTTCGGACGTAAAGTACATACAGGGCGGTAGCCGGACCCCCTCGGTACAGGGCATTCCTTTAGTGAAACCTCCCTATGGCCGCATTACCGCAATTGACATGACGACGGGTGAGCATGTGTGGCAGGTCGTTAACGGCGACACACCCGAGGAGATTAAGAACCACCCTCTGCTCAAGGGAGTGGATATTGGCCGCACCGGCAAGCCAACACGCTCTGGCTTGGTCCTCACAAAAACTTTGCTGTTTGCAGGTGAGGGCGTTGGGGGAGATCCTGTGCTCTGGGCCTTCGATAAAGCCACTGGCGAGATCGCCGCAAAGATCGACATGCCGGGTGTTGTAACAGGCGTGCCAATGACCTATATGTACCAAGGCAAGCAGTATCTTGTAATGGCCATCAGTTCGCGTGGCGAAGCCGCTCGCATCGTGGCCCTTGCATTGCCGTAAGTAAGACTTGGCAGGCGCGGGGCAAAGCTAAGCCCTGAGCCTGCCTTCTATCTGGACAACAAGGAGAGGTTATGGGTATCACGACTATTATCGTTTTGGTTGTAATTGCGGTTATTGCGCTTTACGCGGTTGCCATTTTCAATCAACTTGTCAGCCTGCGAAATCGTTTTCAGAATGCGTTTGCGCAGATCGAGGTGCAACTCAAGCGCCGCTACGATCTCATTCCCAATCTCGTTGATACCGCTAAGGGCTATCTCGCTCACGAGCGGGAAACACTCGAGGCGGTAATCTCTGCGCGAAATGCAGCGGCCAACGGGCTAGCAGCGGCAGCGGCTAACCCTGGCAATGCTTCTGCCATGAGCGATCTCGCGGGTCAAGAGGGGGCCTTGGGTGCCGCTCTTGGCCGCTTGAACGTTGTGATGGAAGCCTATCCAGACCTGAAAGCGAATCAGAATATGATGCAGCTTAGCGAAGAGCTCACCAGCACCGAGAACAAAGTGGCGTTTTCTCGCCAAGCCTTCAACGATCAGGTGATGGCTTATAACACCTATAAGCAGTCCTTTCCCCCAGTGGTTCTTGCGGGAATGTTTGGGCATGGAGAGGACGCGTCACTATTGCAGTTCGAGGACAGCGCTGAGATTCAAGCTGCTCCGAAGGTGTCATTCTAATTTCGTAATAGTTGAGAGCCGCCATGGATTTTTTTAAATCACAGGATATTGCCCGTCGCAATACGGTCAGACTTGTGATTCTGTTTGCCCTGGCGCTTATCAGTCTCATCGCGATTACCAACCTGTTGCTTCTGTTCGGTCTTGGGGCATTCGCTGAGACAATCGATACGCCGATGCTTCAGCAGATAGATTGGCATCTCTATGCCTATGTCAGTGTGGCGGTTGTTGCCATCGTGGGCTTCGGCTGCGTCTACAAGATCATCAGCCTCTCTGGGGGTGGCGCAAAGGTTGCCGAGATGATGCAGGGCCGCTTGATCGTCCAAGGCGGCAATGATCTTGACGAGCAGCGCATCCTCAATGTCGTCGAAGAAATGGCGATCGCCTCGGGCACTCCAGTTCCCCCGGTCTACCTCCTCGATGAAGAGGGTATCAATGCCTTTGCGGCGGGATACAGCCCGGCCGACGCGGTTATCGGCATCACTCGAGGCGCAATCCAGAGCCTCAGTCGCGACGAATTACAAGGCGTTATTGCTCATGAGTTCAGCCATATTTTGCATGGCGATATGCGTCTCAATATTCGTCTTATTGGGATTCTCCACGGCATCATGGTGCTGGGAATCATGGGCTATTATCTGCTGCGCAGCTCTGCTCTCTCGCGCCGCTCGAAGAACGGCGGCAATATTGCGGTGGTCGGCATTGGCCTGATGATTATTGGCTTTGCTGGCACCTTCTTTGGCAACCTCATCAAATCGGCCGTTAGTCGCCAGCGCGAATTCCTTGCCGACGCCTCGGCAGTGCAGTACACCCGTAATCCCGACGGTATTGCCGACGCACTAAAGCGCATCGGCGGCAGTAAGGCCGGCTCTGTGCTCGAGAATCCAGGCGCCGCGGAGATTAGCCATGCCTTGTTTGGCAATGGAGTTCGTTTCTCGATTAATTCCCTCTTTGCAACGCACCCTCCACTGGAGAAGCGCATTCGCGCGATTCAGATAAATTGGGATGGCAGTTTCGATATTGAGGCAAAGGTCGAGCAACCCGAGCCTAAGAAGGACGCTAGCGCTAAGCTCAACACTAAAGGCGCGATGAGCGCACTCACGGCATTGGCGATGACCGACGCGCTGCTCTCGCAAGCGGGTAACCCTCAACAAGCGAATCTGACGAGAGCAAAGCAGCTGCTTGGCGCTATTCCAGGCACGCTGTTGGAGGCGGCACACAATCCCTTTAGCGCCAGAGCGCTCATTTATCTATTGTTGCTTGATGATGACGAAGCATTAGCTCGCCAGCAGCTGAAGACGATGCAGGAACGGGCCGACCCCGCCGTGTATAAGGCGCTGCTCGAAATGTTCGAGACGCATCTCGAGATCTCTCAGGAATTGCGTCTACCTTTGGTGAATCTAGCGCTACCAACGCTGCGGCAACTCAGCGCGGAGCAATACACAGTGTTCCGTGAAAATCTGGATGTCTTAGTGTCGAGTGACGGGCGCACCAGCCTTTGGGAGTGGGTGTTGCAACGGGTCGTCTTGCATCAACTGGATGCAGTGTTTCTACCCGGTAACCGTTTTCATCATCAGGCACATCGCAGCCTCAAGCACCTCGCGCCGCAGTGCGCCATTGTGTTGGGCTTTGTGGTGCGGGCTGGCCGCCAGGAAGGACTTACAGATCAGGAAGTCTTTGCGAAAGCGATGGTGGAACTAGGACTGCCCGAATCCAAGATGCCGGACAAGGACGCGTTTAGCATCGACAGCATTAATATAGCGCTCGATGCCTTGCAGGGCTTGCGACCACTGAAGAAACCAGCGTTCTTAAAAGCCTGTGCTGTGGCGATTGCCGCCGACGGCGTTGCTCATGCGCTCGAGCTAGAGTTATTCCGCGCCATTGCCGCCACGCTGGATTGCCCACTACCTCCTATTCCTCTTCCAGACGAGACCTGAGAGGTCCCGATGCTCAACGCTTTCGCCACGCGATTTGCGCTCCGTGCATGATGGCGGCACTAGTTGTATTGATGACATGCCAGCAGCATCGAAGATTTGGCTAGCGCGGCGCGAGAAGGCGCCTGCGCTAGCATTATCTGTGCTTAGGCTGTCTCTAAGGCTAAGGCGGGATAGTCTGTGTAGCCTTCCGGGCCGGATCCGTACATGGTGGCCATATTGAGCTCGTTCAATGGCGCGTCGGTGCGCAGGCGCGTTACTAGGTCGGGGTTGGCGATATACCAGCGTCCAAAGGCGACAGCGTCCCCGATGCCTTGCTCGATCAAGTCCTCTGCCATCTCTTTCGTCATCTGCTCATTGATGATGACCGCGCCACCAAATGCTTTCTTGAGCGCAGGGGTCAATGCCGGTTGTTTGAAGTGTTCACGAGTGCAGATGAAGGCAATCTTGCGCTTGCCTAATTCACTGGCGACAAAGGTAAAGGTCTCGAGAGGATTGGCATCTCCCATATCGTGAGCATCCATGCGCGGAGCGAGATGCATGCCGACGCGATCAGCACCCCAGACAGAGATTGCAGCATCGGCGACTGCGAGCATGAGGCGGGCGCGGTTCTCTAGGCTGCCACCATAGCTATCGGTGCGCTGATTGGTCGAGCTTTGTAGGAATTGGTCCAGTAAGTAACCGTTCGCACCGTGGATTTCGACGCCATCGAAGCCGGCCTTTTTTGCATTCTCCGCGCCTTTGCGATAGTCGTCTATTACCTGCTCGATCTCTGCAGTGGTTAACGCGCGAGGCGTTTCATAGGCCTTTTCGGGCCGCACTAGACTTACATGGCCCTTTGCCGCGATAGCGCTAGGCGCGACGGAGGACTCTCCATTGAGGTAAACTGGATCGGAGATACGGCCGACGTGCCAGAGTTGCAACAGGATCTGCCCCCCCGCTTTGTGCACAGAGTTGGTTACTTTCTTCCAGCCCTCAACTTGCGCATCGGACCAAATACCCGGAGTGTTGGGGTAGCCCACGCCCATCGGGGTCACGGAAGTCGCTTCACTGAGGATCATGCCGGCATTGGAGCGCTGGGTGTAATATTGCGCCATCAAGGCATTAGGGACGCGGCCCTCACTTGCACGGCAGCGAGTGAGAGGGGCCATGATTATACGATTTGGTAGCTTAAGTGCGCCGATTTGAATAGGATTGAACAGTATATTCAACTTTGACTTCCTTCTATATTTCAATAGGATGGTGTGACCAGCGCCGCCCTTGGAAACGTTTTCCTAGGTGGCCCGGTCTTAAAAGCAAGCGATGTAGTAAGCCTGCGCGCAGTATTCGGCGTCCTAAGTACGCCGCGAATGTATTCTTAGATGCGGTCAGTTAGCTCATATTTCAATCAAAAGGAGAATGTTTATGTTACGTCCATTTTTACTCGCGGCAGCGCTGAGTGTTGGCTTGGGCAGTGTTGGCGTGGTGCAAGCGCAATCAGACGTGCAGCGCAGTGCCCTGCATGACTTCCGCGTAGTGACCGTTGCCGATGGTCTAGAGGTGCCTTGGTCGATGGCGTGGCTGCCCGGTGGCGATATGCTAATCACTGAAAGAGCGGGAAGGCTGCGCATTGTTCGTAATGGACAGCTCTTACCCGAGGCGGTACCAGGGGTGCCCGAGGTGTTTACAACGGGCGGCCAAGCAGGGCTCTTCGATGTGGTCCCTCATCCCGATTTCGCCAATAATCAATATCTTTACTTGAGCTTTGCCAAGCCGCTCGAAGCGCTCGGGACTTCTACCACTGCAGTCGTGCGTGGACGCTTTGTTAATGATCGCTTAGAGGACGTGGAAGAGATATTCGTTGCAGACTCCAATGGTGGCGGGCACTACGGCGGTCGTATCGCCTTCGACGAGGATAATTACCTGTTTTTGACCGTGGGCGATCGTCAAGCGACACCAAGCGGCGATTTGCAGGCACATCCAGCACAGGATCGCTCCAATCATCATGGCGTAGTCGTGCGCCTGAATGATGATGGCAGTGTGCCCGCCGACAATCCCTATGTAGGTCAGGCAGGAATGAAGCCAGAGATTTGGAGCTACGGTCATCGCAGCCCCCAGGGACTTGCTATAGACCCCTCTACAGGCAATCTTTGGATGACCGAACACGGTCCGCAGGGTGGTGACGAACTCAACCTCATTCAACCGGACAAGAACTACGGTTGGCCGGTGATTGGTCGTGGTGTGAACTACGGTCCCGGCGTGCCGATTCATGAATCCATCGTAGCTGAAGGCATGGAGAATCCCGTGCATTTCTGGGTGCCCTCTATCGCCGCCTCTGGCTTGGCGGTGTATACCGGATCGCGTTTTCCTTCGTGGAATGGCAACCTATTTGCTGGCGGTTTGGCGGGCGAGCAACTAGCGCGTCTTACCCTCAGTGAAGATGGCAGCAAAGTGCTAACGGAAGAGACTCTGCTACCCTATATAGGTCGTATCCGCGACGTGCGCATGGGCCCTGATGGTTTTATCTATGTGGCGCTAGAAGACCGTAGCCGAGCGCCAACTGCGGTGGTACGTCTCGAACCAGCAGACTAATCGCTAGCTTAGATAATAAAGAGTAAGAGGGGGCCTTAGGGCCCCTTTTTTTTGGTCCGCCAAAAAGTCTAAGGTTGTCTGCAATTAGGGATAGTGCCTCCGTTCGAGAGCCAGGTCGCCTGCAGATAAGGTATGTGCCTTCGTTCGAGTGTCAGGTCGCCTGCAGGCAGGCTCCTACCGGAAATCGGAGCGCTGTTTTAGAGTAGGAGCCTGCCTGCAGGCGACCAGAAACCTGCTATGGAATGCAATACGCCTGTTGGAGCTTGCCGTGCAAGCGAATGGATACGATTGAAACAGATATGCGGGAAATTTTGGCCTTTCGCGGGCAAGCTCTCCCCCTTTTTTTCTATAGAGGCAGAATTTGCATACTGCGAAAGCGTACGGTGCCACGAGCCCACTGCAGACCAATTGGGCCAGCCGCGAACTGAGTGTCCGTGACGTGAACAGTTTGTTCGCCGTTGAGCGTCACCAACAAGTGCTCATCGCTTAGCGTAATTTCGTAAGTATTCCATTTGCCGCCCGCTTTCGGATAGGGCTCAGAGACAGGGCCGACATGGACAATGCCGCCAGTGCCGAAGCTTAGATCGGGGCGTTGATCATAAATATTAGCCTCATAACAGTTACGATCTGTGATCGCGGCACGGTCTTGACAGCGCATATAGATGCCGCTATTGGCATCATCACTGACCCAAAATTCGATCTTCAGCACAAAGTTACTATAGGACTCCTTAGTCAATAGAAACGATGTTCCTGGCCCTTCAGTGGCTTGTAATGCGCCATCTGTAATGTGCCAATTGGCCTCTCCTACGATATCGAAATTCTCCATTCCCTCACTGCCATCTATGAGAATGATCCATTCGTCCTCGGCGGCTTGTGCAGAAAATGCGAAGAGCCCACTCATGAGCAGGGTGCTAATTAATTTTAGTGTGCGGTTCATATCTTGCTCCTTGTTTTTGTTACTTCATTAGACCATATCGTCGAGGTTTTTAATCCAGAACAATTCATCCTTTTGTTGGCGGGTCAACGTTATGTCGATGAAGAGAGTGCGGTTCGGAATGAAGAAGTCCCGCACGCCTTGGGCGCTGAGGGTAAGTTGACCGATATCATGATTGCCGAAACTACGATAGCCAACGAGATTGCGCTCCTCGTTGAGATCAGGCATGGCGGAGATGCTGATATTGAGTACTTGGTCTTGTGCCTCGATGATGCGATACAGGGCAGAGCAGTCGATCATAAAGCTGCGATAGCAGACATTGTCCTTATGGGCGTGGACCTTGACCACCGCCTCCTTGTTGAATAATTCTGCTAAGCGATCATCGTCGCCCTTTGCGGTGTCATTGTAGAATTCGATGACGTAATCCTGTACGTCATAACCTTGATCGTCGCGTACTCTAAACACGGTATTTTGGAAGCCATGTTTATGGCTGTCGTTATCGTCATTGTGTAGAGTGAGTATGGCGGCCGTATGATTGTCGCAGACTTGAATCCACTGCTTGAAATTTTCGGTGTTAGTAATATCCAATGCCTGCAAAATGAAGCCAAGCAAGGCATTGTTCTCGGCATGTGTAGCGCTCTTATGTGCAATGGAGGAGTGGTTGAAATCATCCAACACAAGAAAGGCCGTATCGCCACGGGATTTACGGATAGCATTGAACTGCGGTCGGCGATCTCCTGCGGGAAAACTCACCTCGATCGCGGCGCAATTGAGATTTGCGGTAGCGACATAAACAGTGCCGTCAGATCCCAATTCATTCGCTAAGGAGCTGATACCGCTGTAGCCAGTGTTGCCGACGATCACAGTGGTGCGTACTCCGGTTGCGGTCATGGCATTGTCTTGAAAACGATCGCGCTGGGCTAAGTCCCAAGAGTAAGGGCTGGCCATCTCCAACGCCCTGAGGATATGGGTGCCGGTTTGAAAACGTTTCTTGGCGTTAAAACCCTTTATGACGCGGCCGTATAAAGCTCTGCCCTTATGGGCAAGGGGAGAGCCGAAATTAGCTGGCGCAAGCATGAGTAGGTTGTTGACTGGCGGTTTTAGGTGCTTGGCAGTGAAGTAGGTAGCCATCCAATCGCGGATGATTAGTCCACCAGTGGAATGGATAATTACATCGATGGATTTGGCGCCTGTAGGAAGGCTCTGCTGCGTCCATGCTCGCTGCAAGCCATTGACCAAATCCTTCATACGCACGTCGTCGTCTAATGAGACGTAGTTGCTTAGATAGACCGAAAGCACTGTGCGGCTGCTAGCTTTTTCGATTGCCGTCGCGAGGGTAATAAAAGCGTCTGCCTCGTCACTCCAACCGTGAATGATGAGCAATGGTTTCATATTGATCTCCTAGGATTATGCCGGAGTTGCCACTCCCAAATCCACTACATTGATCACTTGCTTTTCTCCACGGCGACGCGTTATTTCATCCATGGAATGACGGCAGGTGCCCGCTAAGTTTATTAACTTACTCTCACATACATCACAGCGTACGCATTCTTTGAAATCGATTTTCTCGCTACGAATTGCTCCTGTTGGGCAGGCTTGCTCGCACACTTTACACATGGTGCATTGGGGTACTCGTTTGATGCGATTAGGGCTAAGCATCGACACGACGCCTAGGGCTGCACCCAGAGGGCACACGTAACGGCAATAGAAACGTTCGACCACGACGCAGGCGGCGAGTATTAGGATGAGTATCCCCCACAGGACAGGTGAAGGGCTGAAGAAGAATAAAGTGCCAAATGGCTCAAAATACTGAAATATGCTTAGATTCGCGTTGACCATAGCGGTAACTATGATGACGGCGAGAATGGCATATTTTATGTAAAGGGCATTATCGTGAATCTTCTGCGGCACTTTGATGCGCCATTTCTTTGGAGAGAAGCGCGCTATAAAGTCTTGTACCGCACCGAATGGGCACAATGATGAGCAGAACACGCGCCCCCAAATGAGGGTGGTTATAATCGTGAACACGGCAATCATCAAGGTCGTCAGATTATTGGTCAACGCCTCAGGGCCAAGCTTGATGACGCTGGTAATATGGGAGACGGAGAGGAAGCCATTCTTATAGAAACCTAGGTAGAGCATTGTTGCAGTAAGCGCGACCCAGCGCAGGCTTGCGTTCTTACTCAGGAATGCCGCCATGACTAAGGTGAAGATGATTAACAGTAAGTAGACATCGCTCATGGGCGTGATTTCCCATGGTGGCGCTAGACGTAAACGCTCGAAGAAAGAGGCATTCTCTAAACGCGCTGCCAATTCCTCTTCCTCGGAAAGGACCATTTCATTGCGCGCCAGCGTCAGGGCCACGCCTTGCAAGGCGTAGTCCACGGAGGCATCGACGTTCCTGCCTGGGGGGTGATAGATCAGTGTAAAGGGTTGGGTGATGTCGAAATCGGGATGCATGGTCAATGCCACGCCATAAGCGGCGTTGCCGGCAATGGCACCTGTCCCGCCACTACCGGCAGAGCTGTAGCGGTAGCCTGCGACATAACGAGTCAGCTCCCCTTGTTTTACCGACATTGGAAACTGGCGGAAGGTCTCGCCCGCTCCTGGACCGCTGGGCGCGATGAGCATTATCTCGCCCTCGCCGGCTTTGAAGGTCGCATCGGTAGCGGCAATATTGTAGTCTTCGCTACCCACGAAGAAATCACCAAGCGCCGGGCGTCCCATATAGGTAAAGGCAAGAGTCAAGGGGTCACCTTCGGCACTTGTTGACTCCAGCTCCACGATGACACCTTGCTCGAGCAAACTGCCCCAAGAATATTGTGAGAGTTTCGTCTTGGCGTTCTCCGCTGAATTTTGTTCAGCCTCGGTGCCTTCTCCGAAGCCAAGATAGGTCCGTGCTACTCGGCGAGCTGTTTCCCCCACGCTGCGCGAGATGGCGACACTGGTCGCACTGGCTGCGCTTAACCCATCGATGTCGCGATTTAGGCGGAACTCGTCGGTGATAGGTTTATTGCGAAACTGTGAAAGGAATACGGAGTTGTCGATGAAATCGCCGCGTGAATACATGTAGGACTCGTAGTAGTCCAGCACCTTCATATTCGTGACAACGCCTTCCATGTCCATGCCGATCAAGACATCGATTGGCGCCGCGTAGCCTACTCTCATGGGGGGGTAGTCCCGATTAGTAAACACGAAACCGACCTGCTCTTGCTCGCCTGTATCGAGATTTTTGCGGTAGCCTTTGTAGACAGGAAAATCGCCTAGCTCTTTTTCGGAAAAGCTTTCCGCTGCGGGGAGTACTTCTTCTAACCAGTCGGCTTGCACGATAGTGGAGTAGGGGGTCTTGGCCAGCGCTGTGGCGCTGCAGAGCAGCATTAGAGCGGCCAGAAAGCACGCGAATAGGTTCGGGCGGTGCATCGTGGGTTTTTCCTGTTCTTATTGGCTTTGCGGAGTCGGGGCTAATATACCCTGCGCGGCAGCATTGCTCCAGAGTGCAGGCCAATCATTACATTTCGTAAAGTTTTGCTTGAATAGAAACCGACTAGTTGGTATTTTTTTACGCCATGAGTAGAGACACAATAGATAAAGCCAAGAAGGAGAGTGTCAGGACTCGGCTGCTAGAGGCTGCCTTAGCATCGATTCGCCGCAAAGGTTACAGCGCCACTTCGGTGGACGAGCTTTGCGCAATCGCAGGCGTGACCAAGGGTGGCTTCTTCCATCACTTCAAGAGTAAAGAAGCACTAGGGGTGGCTGCGGCAGATTTTTGGTCGGAGATGACAGGGGCCTTATTCGCGAATGCTCCTTACCATGAACCGGATGACCCGCTTGAGAGGGTAATGGCCTATATCGATTTTCGCAGCGCCTTGATCGATGGGCCCGTTGAGGAGTTCACCTGTTTGGTCGGGACCATGGTGCAGGAGGTTTACGGCAGCAGCGATGCAATTCGTGCCGCGTGTGACGCCAGTATCTCCGGCCATGCGGCGACACTAGAGATCGATTTAGAGGCTGCTATGCAGAAGTATGGCCGAACAGATGGGGTCAGCGCGCAGAGCCTTGCGCTGCACACACAGGCTGTTCTGCAGGGCGGCTTTATTCTCGCCAAAGCGAAAGGGGGGGCCGAGATCGCTAAGGACAGTGCTGCACATCTCAAACGCTATATCAGGCTGTTGTTTCAAGCCGAAGTACAACACAAAAATCAATCTTAGCTAGTAGTATAAACAACTAGGAGAAAAGTAATGCGCAATCAACACGGTGACTTCATTTGGTATGAACTATTAACTACAGACATAAATGCTGCGGTGAAGTTCTACAAAGCTGTACTCGATTGGGAGGTTGAAGATGCAGGCCATCCCGATATGGAATATCGCTTAGCGTTCGCCGAGGACATGGCGATTGGTGGAATGATGACAATGCCCGAAGAGGCCATCAGTGCGGGTGCTCAACCGGTCTGGATGGGCTATGTTGGAGTGGATGACGTCGATGCAGCAGTCGCCAACATTGTCGCGGCAGGTGGCAGGTTGCAGATGCCCGCATTTGAAGTGCCGGAAGTAGGGCGCATGGCGATGGTGATGGACTCGGATGGGATCCCATTCTATGTGATGCGTGGGTCTACCGACGACACTAGCGATGCTTTTGCCTTGGATAAGATTGGGCATTGTGGCTGGAACGAGCTCGCCGCGAAAAACCTCGATCAAGCCATTAAATTCTATGGCGAGCAATTCGGGTGGACCACTGGCTTCGAGATGGATATGGGCAGCATGGGGGTCTATAAATTTTTCGAGCAGAAGGACAATGCTATCGGCGGTATGATGCAGGCAAACGACAACGCGGGCCCCGCAATGTGGACTTTCTATTTCCGCGTCGCAGATATCGATGCGGCTGGCGAAAAGATAACGGCCGCGGGTGGCAAGATACTGCATGGTCCCGCCCAAGTGCCTGACAATGACTTTATTATCAATGGCCTCGACCCGCAGGGCGTATTTTTCGCGCTGGTGGGGGCAAGCGCCAGCAAAAGTGCGAAATGATGAGTAAGATTGATCTAGCGGCGCTAGATGTCATCTTTAAAGGAGTATGCTTTGCGTTCTAAGACAGAGTTGGGAGTTGATTTGAATATTGTCCGTAATCAAGAGAGGCACGCATTATGCGCGAAGTGATTATTAGCCGCGAACCGGTAGAGCTCTATAAGATTCTAAAATTCGAGGGGCTCGCTGAAAACGGCGGTGCGGCAAAATTGATCGTGTCCGAGGGACATGTGAAAGTTAACGGCGAAGTCGAGACCCGTAAGCGCCGCAAGATAGTTTCGGGGGATGTCATCGAGTTTCAGGGTGAGACTTTGCAGATAAAGCTTGCCAGCTAAACCTCTCGCCCGCTCGCCCGCTCGCCCGTTAATCAGGACGAGATTTTTCCATAATGAGAGTCGGTTCGCCATCGAGGCTGAGCTGATTTTTGTCTTTCCAGTATTGAGCAATGCCAGCCTCGCCTTTCTTTATCGCCCAGTCCTGCAATTGTTCACGCGGTTCACTGTAGTCGAAGAATGGCACGGCCATGCCGCATGAAGACTGCGCCATTTCTACGTGCATATCGAAGACTTGTCGCGCGCCGGGGAGTGCCTCGAATTGAGCAAAGAGCTCTTCCCAATCAGCATCGCCGTTGTGCACGGCGCGAGCAGTGCCATAGAGGCGAAGAATCATCGGAGAGCCTTCGAATGCGCAGAACATGAGCGTCATGCGCGGGGAGCTAAGTAGATGCGCCGCAGTCTCATTGCCACTGCCGGTGACGTTCAGCCATAGAACACGATTCGGCGAAAGTACTCTGAAGGAATTCATGCCTTTAGGTGAGAGGTTGACTCGACCTTGGGGTGCCGCAGTGCTGACAAAAAAGATTTTCTGCGTGGCGATGAAATTCGTGAGTTTGTCGTTCAAAGCATCGTATTGCTGGCCCATTTTAAGGTCTCCTAATTCCTTCGGTACTTTCCCGCTTAAAAAACATTATTTGGAAAGTTTGGCGACATTCAGGGTCATTGTCACGTCGTCGATAGAGACTGTCTCTATGTGGAACAGGTCATTAGTATAGCTGATTTCCGCGAACACCAAGGACGCATAGAGTTTACGTGCAAGCTTATTTTGTGCGAATACCATTAGGTCCAGCCAATCGATAGTTTCGGTTTCGCGCGCGAAGTTAATAGCGGTCTCCATGAGACGCGTGCCTAAACCTAAAGCGCGGTAGTCCTCTTCGATGCCGATTCCCAACACTCATCGATGGGCACTAGTCCGCAGGGCGTAGCCTTTCAAATCTCGATAGTCTGCGGCTGGGTGTTAGTCATTGGGCCTTGTCAATTTCAGGGCGCGTTTCTTCGAAATATTTTGGTGTATACATCCTGCTGCCTTGTTTAGTGCCTAGTCTCAGAGACTTTCAATAAAGTCCCGGATGCCGTTGAGTAGCATCTGCGTCGCCAGTATGACCAGCACCATACCCATTAGTCGCTCTAGTGCCCGCGAACCGCGTTTGCCTATGATCTTCAGTAACTGCGCCGAGCTGAGCAGGATCACCGTGGCGCCAAGCCAGGCCATTAACAGCGCGAGGCTCCACTCTACCATGCGTTCGGGTTGGTTCGAGCTGAGTAGCAGCAACACTGCGATCGTCGAAGGACCTGCAGTTAGGGGCACGGCGAGGGGCACGATAAAGGGATCGTCATCGACGTTTTCATCGTCGTTGTTTTGAGGTGCAGGGAATATCATGCGCAGCGAAATGATGAACAGCAGCACACCGCCTGCTATGTTCAGAGACGATTGGGAAAGCCCTAGGAATGCGAGGATCGCGTTGCCCGCCAAGAGGAAACTTAGCAGTATGAAAAGGGCGATGAGCAGTTCACGCGCGACCACACGTGTGCGACGCTTCTCGTCGAGATTCGACAGAATCGCATTGAATACTGGCACGTTGCCAATAGGGTCCATGACCAGAAAAAGGGTGACTGCGGCGGAGCTGATTTCGATCCAATTCACGGGCTAACCTCAAAAAGACGCTATTGTCCTCCAAAAGCACCGAAGAGTCCTGTAATAAGTCTTTATCTCGCGTTGGTGGAGAGAAAGGTCAGCATGCGGCCTTCTACGGCTGCTCCTACACCTGGCACAAACAACACGCTGAGAGCGACGATGGCGCTTAGCACAAGGCAGAGCATGAGGTAGCTAGTCATTTTCATTATTCACGTCCTCTGGGCGCAACTTCGAATACCCAAGTGTTTCCTGTTTCGATCGCTTGGCGGGTAGTAGGTGAGCCATATTTATTCGTCATAACGCTAGCTACGCCGTCGAGAACTCCTCCCTGTAGTACGCGAACAAGACGGCGCTGGTAGCGCACGCCGTTGATGCGAACAACGGCGTTGCCGTCTCCTTCAAACGCCTCTACTGCCCAGTGTTTCCACGTGCGTCCGAGTATCGACCCCATATAGCCAGAGGCAACAAAGAGTCGGCCGTTTACAGGGAGCGCCCAAACGAAGCGCGAACTCATTGGATTGTTAAGCTGCAATTCGATCGTCTGAATATCAGAAGTAAAACTCCAATCAGGTTCGGGCCCATCATAGAGAGTGCCAGTTGTGAGTTCGCCGCCTGGGAATAGTATAGAGGGGCCGTCTGCATCAGTGTATTGATAACGCAATGTACCCAAGGCTACTACGGGAAGTAAGATAATGAGGCCTAACAATTGCAGAATGATTTTCATAACATTTGCCCTGAAGCCAACAAGAGCCTCGCGGATTTAAGTTAGGTAACACACTGTTATGCATTTAGCACCGGGCGTAAGAAGCTGCGCTCGTAACTCATAATACAGTCCGCGTCTTTCGCGTATTGAAATGCCGCTAAGCACTCAGTATCTTTAAAAGAAGCTGTACGATACTGTTCATAGGCCGCCAAACTCGCAAAACTAAATATAGCGTAAGCGATATTGTTCGCCCCCTCACTTGGCAAAAAATAGCCATGATGTTGGCCGCCAAACTTGGCGACCAGTGGCAGCCACAGCTTGGCATAATGTTCGAACTCGCGATGTTTCTTCGGGTCGATGACGTACTTGAGATGACAACTAATCATAAATCTTCCTAACGGGTTACAAGCCTATTCCGCGGCTCTGCGTTCCTCAGCACGCGCTCCGGAAAGTATGCCTTCAAGTGCGTAATTACCCTCGTGACAGGCATATTCATAGATTGGGTCTTCGCTGTGCGTGTAGTTGATCACGGCGGTCCATGGGCGCTCCCAAGTCTGCTCGTCATCAATTGTGAACTCGTAGCGAAGGACATCGTCGGCGGTGCGGGTAAAGCGTTCTGAAAACAGCCGGTTCCCCTTAGCACCCATGAACACGCTATCGTCGGAGAAGTTACGCGTTTCGATCACCAGTGTATCGCCCTCGAAATGACCGCGCGAGTCGCCGTGCCACAGGCGAATATTGGCATCGACATGCGCGCCGCCATCTAATGGAATCAAGCGCACATCGTGTATCATTTCCTGAATAATCGCAACATGGGTAGCGCTCTGCACGATCTGATAATAGCTGTTATAGCCTGCTAGCATATAGGGCATGCCATAGGTTATGCAGCGCTCCTGCAATGGGCGCGACAAATAGGAGTCAGAGGGGTTTTCGCGTCGAATGAGTGCCTCTGTGCTTATGCGCTCGCGCGCCTCAGATAGCATAGCTGGCAGGCGGCCATTTGGTGGATCGACAATGAGGGAGGTGCGGCGCTCGATATTGCGGCTAGCCATCCAGCTCTGATCGTAGTTGCCGGTCGAGGGGTCATAGGACTCTACTTCACCGGTGATCACGGCGTTGAGAAAACCATCCCCGAATAGTGCGTCACCACCGCCAGCTTCGATTTCAGCGGCGCGCGCTAAGAGCCGCTGATATTCATCCTCGGTCAGCGTAGCCCGATCCGCAAAAAACTCCGGGCGCTGTAATGGAGTGGTGCTGTTATTCGCCCACACACCCTGCAGATCCGGTTGTCCGTTTATAGTGCGAGGAACTTCGAAGTCGCTCTGTGCGTTTAGCCCTGAGGCGCTCAACAATAACACAAGGGCAATGAAGGGCTTATGGTGACGCCTGCTGGGGTTTATCTGCATGAAGATCTCCTCGTGTTCTTGCGCACGCTGTTTTGCTTGGCCGCGTCGGACACTACTAGTCCTGATCGACGTCTGCTCCTTTGACGAGATGTCCATAGAGTAACTCCTCGGTAAACTCGACACACTTGAATTCCAATAATTGCGCATTCTCTTCGAGCCGTCGATAAAGTGGCATCTTCATCGACCAAGGGCGGGTATAGACGCCGGGGTCTTCCAGGCGAGCTTCATACGCGATGACATCGGGACTGCGAAAAGTATACCGCTCGGTTACTTTTAGCTGCTCGGTATGGTGATTGCCAGAGCGGTCTAGCCATGAGTCTGGCATCTGCTCCGTTACGTCGATCACTAGCGTATCGCCTTCCCAGCGACCCAGAGAGTGCCCCATCCAGCTCGGGATTGGCGCGGTAAAATCGGGGCGATTCAGATAGACGATGCGACTCGCGCTGGAAAACTCGTAGGCCATGACGATGTGCTCTGGGGACTGTACGATTTGAAAAGGGAAGGGCATGTAATTGGCACGAGGGACTCCGGGCATATAACACTTAACCACTGGGTCTTCGCTTAACCAGTTGGCCTGATTCTCGCGTTGTTTGGTTCGTGCTGCCGGTGTGTAGGGGATCTGTCCACCTACCACCACGCCTAGGCCTGCCGGAAAAGCACCGGTGGCGGCCCACTTATAGTCTGGGCCAAAGCGCGCGTTGTGAGGCTCTACGCCCCAATGATTATTGCCTAGAGCTTGCCACAGGCCATTGAAATCTGGGTGGCCGTCTGCGGTGCGTGGGATCGCGCCGGCCTCGGCGGCCAGTGCAGAAGGGGTGAGTGTGAGTAGCGTTGCGCTCACGCAAAGGCAGAATACCGCGCTGAATCGAAAGGCTCTATTGCGTAGGCTCGCCATCGTTTTTAGATTCCCATTCTTATTTTTATGGCGCTATTTGCTGCACTACTAATCGCGCTATTAATTGCACTATAAATTGCACTATGCGGGAGATGAAGTAGCCCGCATAGCAAGCAATTGTGGCCGGTACTATCCCACGAGTTTGCGGGCTAACGCAAGCCGAAAGGCGCGCTCGACAGCGCGCCGTCTATCAGGCCATGGCGTTGATCATGGCTAGCTTTTCGTTCAACGCTGTAATGGCGCTCTCGTTGCTGCGCTGACGTTCGCGCTCTGTGTCCACGATTTCTTTCGGGGCGTTGTCCACGAACTTTGCGTTGGAGAGCTTGCCTTTGATGCCAGCGAGATTCTTCTCCAGCTTGGCGATTTCCTTCTCTAAACGCCCAGCCTCTGCTGCCTTGTCGATAAGACCCGCGAGTGGGACCAGTATCTCCACATCTCCGTGCAATTGTGTGGCACACATCGGCACCTCGTCATCGCTGGCGAGAAAAGCGATATCCGCCAGCTTGGCGAGCTTTATCAAGAACATGCGGTTCTGTTCCAGCCGCCGACGATCCTCGTTGTTACCGTTACGCAATAGCACTGGAATAGCCTTGCCCGGTGAGATGTCCATTTCGCCGCGTATATTACGAATGCCGATGATAATGCCTTTGACCCAGTCGATATCGGCCTCTGCCTCTGCATCGATCAACGCGTTGTCGGCCTGCGGATAGGCCTGCATCATTAAGCTCTTATCCTCGCCTTCGGCGCGCATATCCAGCAATGGTGATACTCGTTGCCAGATCTCCTCAGTGATAAACGGCATCATGGGGTGGCATAGGCGTAGGCTGCCCTCTAAGACTGACAGTAGCGTGAGGCGTGTCGTCTGTGCATGCTCAGGGTGATTCTCTTCGTCCCATAGTACGGGCTTGGAGAGCTCAAGATACCAATCGCAATATTCGTTCCAGAAGAAGTCGTAGATAGTCTGCGCCAGCAGGTCGAAGCGGAACACCGCGAAATGTTCATGTGCTTGCTGCACGGTGTGTTGGAAGCGCGACATGATCCAGCGGTCCGCAAGGCTAAAATAGTCCTGTTCCCGCAGCGCGTCCTGTTTAGCCTGATGGAATACGATGCCCATCTCCTCGGTGTTCATCAACACATAGCGCGAGGCATTCCAGATTTTATTACAGAAGTATCTATAACCCTCCATGCGGTTCAGGTCGAATTTGATGTCGCGACCTGTAGAGGCTAGAGAGTAAAAAGTGAAGCGCAGCGCATCGGTGCCGTAGGCGGTGATGCCTTCGGGGAATGAGGCGCGCGTATATTTCGCGATCTTCTGTTCAAGTTGCGGCTGCATCAGATCACTGGTGCGTTTGGTGACTAACTCCTCCAATCCGATGCCGTCGATTAGATCGATGGGGTCAAGTACATTGCCCTTGGACTTGGACATCTTCTGTCCGTTCTCGTCCTTCACTAGGCCGGTAATATAGACGGTCTTGAAGGGAATCTCCCCTGTGAACTTGAGGGTCATCATGATCATGCGGGCGACCCAGAAGAAGATTATGTCAAAGCCAGTGACCAACACATCGGTCGGGTGGAAGGCTTTCATCGTCTCTTTGTCTTCCGGCCAATCTAGCGTTGCGAAAGTCCACAGGGCCGAGGAGAACCAAGTGTCCAATACGTCTTCGTCTTGATGCAGTGTCAAGTCTGGGCTGATGCCGTATTTCTCGCGAGCGGCCGCTTCGTCGCTGGCGACATAGATATTGCCTTGCTCGTCGTACCATGCGGGAATTCGGTGGCCCCACCACAGCTGGCGGCTGATACACCAATCCTGAATATCGCGCATCCAAGCGAAGTAGGTATTCTCCCAATTCTTAGGGACAAACTGGATATCACCATCCTCGACAGCCTTGATCGCAGGCTCTGCAAGAGACTTCACCGCCACATACCACTGGTTAGTGAGGTAGGGCTCGATGACGGCGTTGCTGCGATCTCCGCGGGGTACTTTAAGTTTGTGCGGGTCGATCTTCTCAAGCAGGCCTAGGGCTTCGATATCGGCGATGACTCTTTTGCGCGCCTCGAAGCGGTCTAAGCCACGGTAAGCGGCAGGCGCATTCTCGTTAATCGCGGCGTCGGCCGTGAGGATATTGATGACCTCGAGATCATGGCGCTTGCCGACCTCGTAGTCATTGAAATCGTGGGCAGGGGTGATCTTGACGCAACCGGTCCCGAATGCGGCGTCGACATAGTCGTCAGCGATGATGGGGATGCGGCGGTCACACAATGGCAGCAGCACAGACTTGCCGATCAAGTCGGTATAACGCGGGTCCGTAGGGTTCACGGCAACGGCGGTGTCACCAAGTAGTGTCTCGGGGCGTGTTGTAGCGATGATGATGTAATTATCGCCCTTGCTAGTAGTGGCGCCATCGGCAAGCGGATAGCGGAAGTGCCAGAGAAAGCCGTCCTCTTCTTCGGAGAGCACTTCGAGGTCGGACACGGCCGTGTGCAGCGTAGGGTCCCAGTTCACGAGGCGATTGCCGCGATAGATGAGCTTCTCGTCATAGAGCTCGATGAAGACTTTCTCTACAACCTTAGAGAATTTGGGGTCCATGGTGAAGCGTTCACGGCTCCAGTCGAGAGAGGAGCCGAGGCGACGAATCTGCTGGGTAATAATATCGCCGGATTCTTGTTTCCAATCCCACACTTTCTCGAGGAATTTCTCGCGGCCGAGATCATGACGAGTAAGGTCTTGGCGGGCGAGCTGGCGCTCGACGACCATCTGGGTGGCAATGCCGGCGTGGTCAGTACCAACCTGCCAGAGGGCTTTCTTGCCGAGCATGCGTTGGTAGCGGATTAGGGCATCCATTATGGCGTTCTGAAAGCCATGTCCCATATGCAGTCGGCCGGTCACGTTGGGGGGGGGTATGACAATCGAGTAGGCGTCGCCGTCACCCTGGGGGGTGAAGTAGCCGTTTTCTTCCCATTGTTTGTACCAGTGACTTTCGATCTGATTGGGTTGGTATGTCTTGTCCATTGTTTGCTGCAACTATGATATCTAGTGGGTTTTAGGTAGGCGGGAAGTATAACGTAGTTTGGGATGTTGGGGAGTGTCGAGAATGCAGGAGCAAGTCATCGGCCAGGCGGCTCAAGGTCCGTCATCAAAGCACCCCACATTGCCCCTCTGATTTTTTAGGTGCGACTCAGTTCAGTCTCGAATTTACGTTCATTCGCTAACCGGTGTAGTTCACGTCGCTTTGAAGGCGCTTGTTATCTCCGCTTTTTGGCACTCGCACCGCCGCCACCCAAGAAGGCAGAGGTGCCAATAAAGAAGCCTAAGTCGTAAAAGATACCTGACCCTTTGATGCCGTTCTCATTCAGTACACTTTCGTTCTTTTTCAATGTTGCCAATGAATGTCATAAAGATGGCTGCAAGAATTGAAAACGTGAAGAGTAACAAAAAGCTTACTACCGTAAGATTCCCAAAATAATACTGAGCCCCAGATATACCTATGATCGGTCCAAGTGCGATAAATAGCGCTGACTTCCAATTCATGCTTATCTCAATGACTTGCTATGTGTTTAAAGATAGGCGCGCTTTGGTGCGTCTCTATCTGCTAGTTGTCAATGTGTTGCCTCATCTCCCCAAATCTCTTGTAGCCGTTGGTCACGACCGCAGCCCCAGCGATAAGCGGTGTAGCGAATTGAGTAATTCTTATAGTAGTCTTGATGATAGCTTTCATCGCCTTTAATGGGATAGAAAGTTGATGCATTTAAGATTGGTGTAACAACTTTTTGCTTGGGAAATTTATTTTCAACTTCCCTTTTAGATGCCTCGGCAATTTTCTTTTCTTCGTTGTTTGCCACGAAAATTGCGCTTAAATAACTTGGACCTTTATCACAAAATTGCCCTATTCCATCGAAGGGGTCGATGTTAACCCAGTAATAATCTAGCAACTCTTGGTAAGTCACTTTGTCAGGATCGTAGCTTATTTCGACGGCTTCATAATGGCCTTCATGGTTGCCATTGTAAGTAGGGTTTTCTGCGGTTCCGCCTGTGAATCCTGAGATCACGTCGGTTACACCCTCAAGTTTTTCAAAATCGGACTCCATACACCAGAAACACCCTCCAGCCAAAATGGTTTTATCAGCAGCGGCGTTAGAAGCATAGGACAATAAACTTGCTGCCAATGTCATAAATACTAGTGCGCGTTTCATAAAATTCACTCCTATTTTTTCAGGTCAAAATTTCCTGTCTGCCCATTCTGGCACATTACGCCCGCAGAAAAAGGAATAGGCTCGAATTTTTACATGGCTCAGCCGTTCACTATCCGTGGTCCGGAGCCGCACGGCGAGGTATCCCCCGCCGTGACACGCCGTAAACCCATCCATACTGGCGACGGTTCACCTAAACGAATCCGGCTAAGGATCGATGGACTAAGCCTTCTGGCGACGCAGGTACTCGACTAGGAGGGGAACTGGGCGGCCGGTCGCGCCTTTTAGGGCGCCGGATAGCCATGCGGTGCCGGCTATGTCTAGGTGGGCCCATGTGTACTTCTTCGTGAAGCGCGCTAAGAAGCATGCTGCAGTGATTGTGCCTGCACGCGGTCCGCCGATGTTCGCGATATCCGCGAAATTGCTCTCCAGAAGTGTCTGGTACTCATCCCAAAGAGGCAGCTGCCATGCCAAGTCTAGAGTGTCCTGGCTGATGCCTAGTAGCTCGTTTGCGAAGTCCTGATTCGGGCTTAAAAGCGCACTTGTCTGGTCGCCGAAGGTCGCCACTGCAGCGCCCGTGAGTGTGGCGATGTCGATGACTGTTTTTGGTTTGAAGCGTTCTACATAGGTCAGTGCGTCGCACAAAACTAGGCGGCCTTCCGCGTCCGTGTTCAGAATCTCGATGGTCTGGCCGGACATGCTGGTCACGACGTCGCCTGGCTTCGTCGCCGTGCTGCTGGGCATATTCTCCGCCGCCGCGATTACCCCAATCACATTGATCTTCAGGCCCAATTCCGCAACTGCTGTCATGGTGCCGATCACGCTTGCTGCGCCGCACATATCGAACTTCATTTCATCCATTCCAGCGCCACCCTTCAGGCTGATGCCGCCGGTGTCGAAGGTGATGCCTTTGCCCACTAACACATAGGGCTTGCTCGTTGCCTTGCTGTTGCCCTTGTATTCGATGACGATGAGTTTGGCCTCTTCCTTCGAGCCCGCGCTAACAGACAGGAGCGAGCCCATGCCCAGCTTCTGCATTTGCTTCTCATTGAGTATTTTAGTCGTTAGAGACTTATGCTTGCCTGCGAGCTTGGTGGCGGTGCTAGCCAGATAAGTTGGGGTGCAGACATTGCCGGGAAGGTTGCCGAGCTCTTTGGCCATGTTCATGCCATTGGCGATTGCGTTGCCCGCTTTGAGGGCTTCGTTCATCGCCTTAGCATTGGCGTCCTTTGGCGTGCTGCAGGCGATGCTCTTTAAGGCGTAGGCCAGTTTCTTGGCGCTCTTAGTTTGGTCGTATTGATAGCTGCAGCTTTCGCACTCCTGCACGAGCATGGAGACTGCCCATGCGCCATCGCGGTCTTTTAGGGACAGTTCCGTCAGCGTGAAGACTGCGTCTTTAGCATTAGATTTAAACAGGGCTTTGACGGCAGCGTTGACTGCTTTGCGGTAACTACGCGCCTCAAGGGCGGTCTCGTCGCCGCAGCCGACTAATAGCACTCGTTTCGCCTTGCCAGCACTAGGGTGTACGAAGAGGCTATCGCCTACTTTGCCGCTAATGTCGCCAGTCGCCACTACTTTACGTAGCTCTTTAGCGAGCGCGTCGTCTAGAGCGTCAACGGGCGCCGTGAGTTTGCCCTTGGTCCAGACGCCGATCACTAGGCAGTCAGTGGCTTTGGTGGCAGTCGCAGCATTTAACAGTGTGTACTTCATAGGGCGGTTCCCTTTACTGGAGCGGATAAAAAAAGAGGAGGCCTGTCTCGCAGCCTAGGGTGCCAATGCTAGGGAGTTTCGGGGTCTCGCGCAATAGCGCGGCTCCCATCAACCATGACGCGGCACACCTAAGGCAAGCGGGAAAGTGGTATACATCTTAAGTGACGCTGATTAGAATTGGCGGCCTCAAAGCTAGGGAATTGAGCTTCGTCTATACTCGATGTGAGCGCAAATCCTTCAAAATGCCCTGCTGGGGCTCTTCGTCACGTATCTGGTGAACTCATGTCACGCATTAAGATTGCGATGCCCGAAAAATTTCTGTTCTCGCAGCAGCGCGCGGTGGGGATAAGTGACCTGAATTATGCGCGTCACCTCGACAGCGTCTCCATGGTGCAAATCATTCACGAGGCGCGCCTGCAGTTTCTTGCTGGTTTGGGCTTTACTGAGGCGAATATCTTTGGCCTAGGCATGGTAGTGACCGATTTAGCGATGGACTATCAATCTGAGTCTTTTGCGAACGATGTGCTGAACGTTGAGGTCGGTGTGGGGAGTTTCAATCGTTATGGCTGCGATATCTTTTATCAAATTACCAACACGGCCTTAGAACGTGTGGTTTGCACTGCGCAGACTGGAATAGTCTTTTTCGATTTCGATAAACATAAGATTGCTCTGATTCCCAAGGCATTCAGCGAATTGCTAAACGCCCAGCAGCCTGAGGCTGTTTACGCGCACAAGAGTTGATCAGCGAGGAATGCCTTAGTGTGATTATTTTCCGGTATTTGGCTCGACAGATCTTTCAGGTCATGAGCGCCGTCACCCTGATTCTCATAGTCGTGGTGATGATCTCCCGTTTTTTGGGCTACCTGGGCCAGGCTGTGGCCGGTGAGATATCCTCTGACATCTTGCTGCGGCTCATGATTTTCCGCCTACCCGAGTTTCTTCTCGTCATCGTTCCGTTCGCGCTCTTCCTCGCCATCCTCTTAGCCTTCGGTCGCATGTATTCCGAGAATGAAATGACGGTACTTAGTGCCTGTGGCTACAGTCAGAAACGGGTGGCGCTCAGTACGATTATTAGCGCGTCTTTCCTATCAGTGATAATGGGCCTACTTAGTCTACAGATCGCCCCGATGGGATTGCAAAATACCGAACTCCTATTGGAGAGCCAAGACGAGTTGACGGAGTTAGACCTCATCGTGGCGGGGCAGTTTCAGCATTTTGACGGGGGCATGCGCACCACTTATGCGGAGTCCATCAGTAGTAGCAGAGCGGGTCGCTTACTCAATAATACTTTCGTGACTTGGAGGAGGGGTAACGACGGCTCTAATGAGCAAAGCTTGCGCGTGATACTGTCCAACACCGCACGCCCAGTAATTGACGAGGAGACCGGTCGTCGCTTTATGCTGTTGGAGAATGGAGTGCTCTATGAGGGCATACCGGGCCAGGCTAATTATCTGGTCACACAATTCGACGAGCAGGCGATTTTGCTGCCGGAGCCCGAGCGCGGTACGGAGTTGGTATTGGAGAAATCGCTGCCCACGCAGATGCTGTGGAATTCCACTCTGCCTTCTTATCAGGCCGAGCTACAGTGGCGCCTCTCAGTCATTCTACTGATTCCGATCCTCACTCTAATCGCAGTGCCGATGAGTAGAGTAGAGCCGCGTAAGGGACGTTTCAGTAAATTGCTTCCAGCCTCGGTGCTCTATGCTGTTTACTATGTCTCGCTACAAATGGCGATGACTCTGCTAGAGGACGAAGTGGTGCCCATTATAATTGGTCTATGGTGGGTGCACGCAATCTTTCTTAGTTTGGGTTTGTATATGCTATTTGCTCCACGACTGCGCAGCCCACCCAAGAGACTTAAACGCGAGGCGCTGGCATGAGATTGATTGACGCGCATATCCGCAACAGTGTCCTGCTCTCGATGTTTGTCGTGCTGGGCCTTACGTTCAGTCTCGATTTTATCTTCACACTGACAGATGAGCTTGGCCGTGGAGCGAAAGACTATACGGCCATGGATGCCTTGACCTATACCCTGCGGATTATGCCTACGGGCATCTACGAGATGTTGCCATTCACCGCGCTGGGAGGCGCGTTGATTGGCTTGGGAGTACTTGCCTCTAACAACGAGTTAGTGGTTATTCAGTCTGCAGGTGTTAGCACCTGGCGCATCGTCTGGTCGGTCATGAAACCCACAATCGGGATTATGATTTTGAGCTTGGTATTGGGTGAATATGTGGCTCCGCGTCTGCAACAAACAGCGCAAAGTGAGCTGGCAATGATTCGAAGCGGGGGACAAGGTGTCAGCTCCTTTTACGGCGAATGGCGCAAAATTGGCAATGAATTTATCCACATCAATGTGATCCTGCCAGAAGGAAAAGACTTGCGAGGGATCACTCGTTATGAATTGGATGAGAACCGGCACTTGCGTACCAGTAGTTTCTCCGAGAGTGCGCGTTATTTGGAAGACTCTCGGGGCAATTATTGGCAGCTAAATGGCGTGCGTGAGACCGAGTTCGGCGACAACAGCATTGCTGTGAATGAGTACGAGTCATTGGATTGGCGCATCGATTTGTCGCCGGAGTTATTGAGTGTCTTGCTGGTAGAGCCAGAGCGACAATCGATCTCTGGCCTATACCGTTTTGCGGAATACTTCCGTGCGGAGGGGCTGGAGAGCGACAGCTATTTCCTCGCCTTCTGGAAGAAGTTACTGCAACCCTTGGCCACCGCATCGCTCGTGTTGGTGGCGATCTCCTTCGTGTTCGGGCCGCTGCGCTCCGTCACCATGGGCGCGCGGGTGTTCATTGCGATAGGCATTGGGCTTCTCTTTACCATCGCCCAACGCGTGCTTGGACCAGCGAGTCTCCTCTATGGCTTTAGCCCAGTGATTGCGGTGATGATTCCGATCGGCGTGTGCTTTGTGACAGGCGTGTTGTTACTACGTAGGATCTAGGGAGCCTCTGAACAACTCTGATATGTCTCTGCGTGAGTCTGTCGCGTGTTGCCGCAAGGCGTCGTTCGAAGGCAATGGCCGTAGCCCTTGGCAAGAACGACAACGCAGCGGCGGCGCGCGACA
>Ga0209491_10000152_pt1 | contig 126382 bp, 97 predicted proteins | sample BON02_FD_187213 | JGI IMG/M metagenome (GOLD analysis project Ga0209491, IMG submission 187213) | Freshwater microbial communities from Lake Bonney liftoff mats and glacier meltwater in Antarctica - BON-02 (SPAdes) (version 2) | ecosystem: Environmental > Aquatic > Freshwater > Ice > Glacier... | reverse complement strand
CATTCCCATCACCACTGCCTTTGTGGGTCGGGCTTTACGCCCGACATTCCGCACCCCGCTTTCTCTTTTTACTTCTCCGGCCCCCGACGACCAACGCCTACTGTCGGGCATAAAGCCCGACCCACCCCATTCCCATCGCCACTGCCTTTGTGGGTCGGGCTTTACGCCCGACATTCCGCACCCCGCTTTCTCTTTTTACTTCTCCGGCCCCCGACGACCAACGCCTACTGTCGGGCATAAAGCCCGACCCACCCAATTCCCATCGCCACTGCCTTTGTGGGTCGGGCTTTACGCCCGACATTCCGCACCCCGCCTTCTCTTCTACTCCTCCAGCTCCTCGACGACCAACGCCTACTGTCGGGCATAAAGCCCGACCCACCCCATTCCCATCACCACTGCCTTTGTGGGTCGGGCTTTACGCCCGACATTCCACCCCCCGCCTTCTCTTTTTACTTCTCCGTCCCCTCGACTTCCAACGCCTACTGTCGGGCCCTAACGCCCGACCCACCCATTCCCCTTTCTCCGTGCTAGCCAAACTCCGCCAATCTCTCTCCCAAGTCGGCCCCCTTATCGGACTCATCGTCATCTGCGCCCTGTTCGCCTCACTGCGGTGGGAGACCTTCGTGAGGTGGGATAACTTTGCCATCATCCTCCAGCAAACGGCGGTGATCGGTATCGCCGCCCTCGGCATGACCATGGTCATCATCGCTGGAGGCATCGATCTTTCCGTCGGTTCGATCATCGCGCTCGGTACCATCGTTTTGGCTCTTCTTCTGCAAGCCGGTTGGCCCCCGTCCGCCGCCGCCATTGCCGCGGTCGGCGCCTGTGCATTCTGCGGAGTGTTATCCGGATTACTCATCACCAAACTCCGGCTACTGCCCTTCGTGGTCACCCTCGGCATGATGGGAGCCCTGCGCGGTGCCGCCAAAGGCCTCGCCGGTGAGCAACCCATCTATCCCGACAACGAGACCTGGCTCAACAACCTCATGCAGCTCGGCGAACGCGGCACCCTTCCCGGCGGAGTCTGGCTCATGCTCGGCTTCGCCGTCCTCGTCGCCGCCGTGCTCAAGTTTACCCGCTTCGGGCGCCATCTCTTTGCCGTCGGTTCCAACGAACTCACCGCCCGTCTTTGTGGCGTTCCCGTCGAGCGCGTGAAGATCTATGTCTACGCCCTCGGGGCCGCCTTTGCCGGACTCGGCGCCGTGCTCCAGTTCGGTTACCTCACCGGCGGAGACCCCACGACCGCGGTCGGTCTCGAACTCAACATCATCGCTGCCGTGGTGATCGGCGGCGCCAGTCTCTCCGGCGGGCGAGGCACCGTCGCGGGAACCCTCGTCGGTGCCCTCATCATGAGTGTAGTTGCCAACGGTTGCACCAAACTCGGCCTCGCCAACTGGGTGCAAGAAATCGTGACCGGCGTCATCATCGTCGCCGCGGTATCGCTCGATGCCCTCCGCCATCGCGGTTCGAAAGACTAATCCCGCCGATCAATCGGCGTTCTCAAACGGAGCATTCCACCTGCACTCTTGCGGGTCGGCCAAGATCCGCTCAAACCGTAGGCAGTGATTTCCGTTCAACGTCATTCCCGTCCCGCCGCTCGATGAACCGGGCTTACTGGGATAATCTAGCGGAAGACTACGACGAACAGATCTTCAGTGTGCTTCGGTCCGACGACACGGGCAAAATCGCCGAATGTATCGCCCAGCATGCCTGCCCGACTAAAACCGCCGCTGACCTTGGTTGTGGCCCCGGACAGATCACCCCGCTGCTCGCCCAAAGTTTCCGCCACGTGCACGCCTGCGACATCTCGCAAGGCCTCCTCCAAAGCGCCCGCACCAGATGCACCGATCACTCGAACGTCGATTTCCATCGCGTTGACCTCACCAACCGCAAGGCCCCGCCCTTCGAACCCGTTGATTTCGTGCTCTGCGTGAACGTCCTCCTCACCGCCGATCTCGAACTCCGCGAACGACTCTGGGAAAGCATCACCAGCCTCGTCGGTGAAGACGGCACCCTGCTCCTCGTGCTCCCTTCTCTCGAATCCGCTCTCTACACCAATTTCCGCCGCGTCGACAGTCACGTGCGCTCCGGCAGCAGCGGCGAAGAAGCCGTCTCCGCCGGTCTCGACCACGAGGAGGACAACGTCGCTTTGCTCGAACAAGGCGTGCGCGGGATCGATGGGGTGAAAACCAAACATTTCCTCCGCGAAGAGATCATCGTGCAACTCGCCGACCGTAGTCTCCGCGTCACCGAGATTTCGAAGATCACCTACGACTGGACGACCGAGTTTGCCGAGCCCCCCGAATGGCTCGGTCCGCCGCACCCTTGGAACTGGCTCGTCATCGCCAAACGCTAAGCGGCTAAAAAAACGGCACTATCGGTCACGTTTCCGACGTGGGTCGGGCTTTACGCCCGACATCCGCAACCAGACCACGGAGGTTTTTTGTAACTTTGCCGCTCCGGCCGGGTTCTTTTAGAACGTCACCGTCGCACCAATCGAGGCGAAGGCGCTCCCCAGCCATGTTTTCCGACCTCCGTCTCACCCTGCGCAACCTCGCCAAGTCGCGCGCCTTCGCCCTCATTACAATCCTCACGCTCGCCGTCGGCATCGGAGCCTCGACCGCCATCTACAGCACCCTTCGCGCCCTCGTCGTGCATCCGTTCGACTACCCCGAATCCGACCAACTCGTGCACGTCTGGTCCGGCGATGGCTGGCCCCTGTCGCCCGCCGATTTTATTTCACAACGCGACGAGGCCACTGCCTTCGCATCTTTCGGCGTTTACTCGCCCGGTTCCGTCAACATCGGCTCCGAAAACGCGCAAGCCGTCGTCGGGGTCCGCTCCACTCACGACGTGCTACCCGCCTTCGGCATCGCTCCCGCTCAGGGTCGCTGGTTTGGGCCGGCCGATGACGCCGACGGCGCGCCGCCCGTTGCCATCATCAGCCACAGCCTCTGGCAGCAAACATTTGGCCGTGATCCCGATCTCGTCGGGCAATCAGTGCGGCTCAACGGCGCCAACACCACCATCGTCGGGATCATGCCCGCTGATTTCGAATTTGTCGGACCCTGGATGCGCACCGAGGACTGCCAAGTTTGGCTGCCCTACCAAATGGATGAGGAAACGCGGCTGAAACGCGACAGCCACTGGCTCTGCGGCGTCGCCCGGCTGCGCGAGGGCGTAACCGTCGGAGCCGCCGATGCCGAAATCAAATCCATCGGCACCCGCCTCTCCGCCCTCTATCCCGATAGCAACACGCTCAAAAAATTCCTCGTGCGTTCGCTCCATTTCGAAATGACCCAAGACGTGGCGTCACAAGTCTGGATGCTGTTCGGCGCCGTTGCGCTCGTTCTGCTCGTCGCTTGTGCCAACGTCGCGAGCATGCTCCTCGCCCGCAGTGCCCAACGCGCCGGCGAATTCGGTGTGCGCGTCGCCTTGGGTGCGACCCGGGGCAACCTCGTGCGCCTCGCCCTCCTCGAGAGCTTTGTCATAGCCTCCATCGGAACGGTGCTCGGGCTCGGTCTCGCCTTGGGCGGCATCGAAGTACTCAAAGCCATCGCCCCCGCCAGCGATGCCCGCAAAGCCGCGATCACGATCGATGGCACCGTCGTGCTGTTCGCGATCGGAGCCATGATATTAACCAGTCTCCTCGCCGGTATTCCCCCCGCCCTCGCTGCCATGCGCACCTCGTTGTCCACGGTCATTCGCCAAGACACGCGCGGCGCCGTCGGCTCGAAATCGCGTCATCGCATGTTGCGCAACTTGATCATCAGTCAAATCGCCGTCGCCTTCATCTTGACCAACACCGCCGCCCTGTTTTCCGCGAGCTACTTCAAACTGCTCGAAGAGAACCAAGCCATGGCCAGCGACTACGTGCTCTCGGCCAAAATCAACCTCCGCGGCGAGCGCTACGACGACGATAAGAAGCGAGTCGAATTCTGGCGCGAAGCCACCGAGCGCCTCTCCGCCCTACCCGGGGTGAGCTCCGCCAGTATCACCTCAAAACTTCCCCTCGAAGGGGGTAGCAATACCAACGCCTTGATCAATGACCAAGTCTACGATCCCACCCAAGAACGCATGCAAGTCGAGCGATCCTCGATCACGACCGACTACTTCGCCAGCATGGGCATCACCCTCCTCCAGGGCCGTAATCTTCGCCCCGAAGACGACATGAATGAAGACGGTATCCTCGGCGTGGTCGTCAATCGCACCTTGGCCGAAAGATCGTGGCCGGACGAAAACCCCATTGGTCAAATCCTCCGGGGCAACTCTCCCGACAAACCCTGGTTCACCGGCACTGTTGTCGGGGTGGTCGAAGACGTAAAACAATGGGGGGCCTCCTTGCCCATGCAGCCCGAGATGTATACCACGCCACCAAAGCACTGGGGCAACACCGCCTACTTAATCGCCCGTTCGCCCCGGCCCGCTGCCTTCCTCGCCCCCTCCCTGCGTCGCGAAGTAAGCGCCCTTGACAACGAGCTCGCCCTCGAGGGCGTGCGGACTCTCAAACAAGTTCTCGCCGATGCCACGCAAAGCGAACGAGCGGTCGCCGGCCTCATCAATTTCTTCATGGCCACCGCCCTGGGCCTAGTGGCCGTGGGCCTCTCTGGCACTCTCTCGTATAATATCCTCCAGCGCACCCGTGAAATTGGGGTACGCTTGGCTATCGGAGCCCTCCGCAGCGACATTCTGAGCCTCGTGTTCGGTCAAGGAATACGTTGGGTCGCCGTGGGAATCGCCCTCGGCGTTGGCGGCACTTTCGCGCTCAGTTCCGTGCTGGAAAGCACCATCCCCGGTCTGGCGCGAATCACGGCCCCACCGCTGCTGCTCGCTACTGTAACCGTCACTCTCACTGGCACCATCGCCATCTGGCTCCCCGCCCGCCGCGCCGCCAAACTAGATCCGCTAACCGCCCTGCGAATCGACTAAGACTTTAATTCAAAGCCGGATCATGCCAATACTTGGTGCCCTGTAAGGTCGCCTGCAACGCGAGTCCGTTCTTGGTGAACTGGAAGACCTCTACTCCCTCCGCCAAATTACCAGCCAGGGCGGCTTGACCTCCTTTATCGTCCGACTTCGCCGCCGCGTCGGCTTGGACCGAGAAGTCCCAACCCTTTTCAATAAACTGGTCCAACTTCCGCTGGTCGTAGAACACGAAAACCACGCGGAAATCCTTAATCCCGAGACCAAGCCCGAGTCCCGCTGACCCCATCTTCATAAAGGTTTCCTCCCCGCGGCGGTCGACCACCACCCCTTTGCCTCCCGCAAACGAGGCGAAAATGACATTGATGCCTACATTTGAAAATACCGCATAACCTTCGGCCTTCTTAATCCGCGCCTTGGTTTCCGGTTTGGTGGCGTAAAGTTCAGCCAACACTTCATCGCGCATCTCTCGCACCTCGTCGCGTTGATCTTCGATACTGGGCTTCGCCTGCCCCACCGCTGCGGTAAGAAAGCTAAAAACCAAGAGCCACCCGAGCCGACTAATAAGTACTTTATTCATGGGCCTAACTTACCGCGCCCCTCCTTGGACGCAATCGCCGCAGAAAATAACCTCAGGTCAGGATGCCTGAGACTCGACCGCTTTCGCCGCCGTATCCCGCTTGAGCGTCCATTCCCCATGACACTCTCCCGACCCTCGGGAGAGATCCCGACAAACCTGCGGCCGCGTTTCATAAATCGAACACACAAACTTCGCCACCGGTTGAGTTAGGGAAGCCGGCTCCAACCGCAGGGCAGCACAATGCCCAGACTCCATGCGCATAAACGCCCGGTTATTCCCAAACACTGCCCAACGCTCCGCGGTCGCCCCCAGTCGCGACCAATCATCCCCCGTCACTGGCACATAATCATCCGCCCCCGAAAAACAACACGCCCCGCAGTTTAGACACGCTGGCGCCACAAAGCCCCCTTCCTCAATCTTCTCCTCCGACTCACCCCCTGCTCCCCCTGCAATCACCCTCTCCACCCCAACCCCAAAACCAGTTTGTCACCTAATAAGTGACCAACTCGCGGACGCCTCATTTCAGCTAAACTAGGAGGGTTCATTCGGCTAGGGCGGGCTTGGGCTTGATTGCTCCCGGATTTTCGCGCGCGATCAGCCAGAATAGTAATTGCAAAGTGCGCTCCGCATCGGGCGCTTGCGAACCAGCGACAAAATAGTCGTTTACCCGTTGCCTCGGCACTCCGAGAATACCCGCTAAATTAGACTTTGCTCCGCGCTTTTTCAGGTGGACCCGCACTCGCGCAACCAACGCATTCCAGAGCGGGGTATCGACCCCTGGTCGGCGCGTTCGTCCGACCCGTTTGCGGTTTCGATTGGCACGATTCTCGGCCGCATCGGCCGCCATGTCCAAAGCCAACATCCCCAACGAATCGAGTAAGTCGATGAAAAGTCGAGGTCCGGAATTCATTCCCATATCAAGCGGCATCACGGCGAAACATCGAGGTCGCCCGCGAGTTTGTCACTGATTAAGTGACAAACTGGATGGGCGCGGGCTTGCCATCGAGGGGGAAGGAAGTCCTCGGGTCATGGGTAGATTGCGGGTCTGGGACTACGGGTTTCTCTCGCTGGCGGACTTTTCTCCGACGACCTAAGGTTTGGGTCTATTATGCGCGTTTCCCTCTCTCCATTCGTTTTTCGCGTGACCGCTTTGGTGGCCCTTTGTTTCACGACCGGGTGCTCGAACGTTTACTATCGCGCACTTGAAAAAGTAGGCATTAAGAAACGCGAACTCCTCGCTGATCGCGTTGAAGACACCCAAGAATCACAACAGGAAGCCAAAGAGCAGTTCGCCAGCGCCTTGGAGCAACTCCTCACCCTCACCAGAGATACGGGCGGCGACCTCAAAGTCAGCTATGACAAGCTCGCGGACGAGTTAGACGAGAGTGAAGATCGAGCCAAGGAAGTGAATGATCACATCGCCGGGGTGCGCCGTGTGGCCCAAGCTCTCTTCGGCGAGTGGGAGCAAGAACTCGATCAATACACCAGCCAAACCCTTCGCAGTCGCAGCGAGCCGGCGCTTCGCTCCACTCGCAAACGCTATGATCGCCTCGTGCTCCTCATGCAACGCGCCGCCGATCGCATGGATCCCGTGTTCTCGACGCTGCGCGACCAAGTGCTGTGCTTAAAACACAATCTGAATGCGCAAACCGTCGCTGGTTTGGATACCACCGCCCGCGAACTGCAGACCGACATCGGCACGCTGATCGCCGACATGGAACGCTCGATCGCTGAAGCCGACGCCTTCCTCGCCGACTGGACCGGCGTGAAAGATTAGCCGCGACTCAGCGCGCTCTCACCAAGAGCAACGTCCGGTCATCGTGGCGCGGCGCGAGCACACAGAAATTGCGCACGTAGCGGTCGATGGTTTTCACGACCTCGCTCAAAGGGCGATCAAGGTTGCGCTTCAACCCACTCGCCAAACGGTCGCGACCAAATTCTTCGCCCGTCGGATTTACCGCTTCGGTGATACCGTCCGTGTAGAGGGCGATTAGATCGCCCTGCTGGAGTTGGATTTCACATTCCTCGAGCATCTCGTCGAAGAGCGGTCCTTCATCGAGCCCGACCGCAAGCCCCGCACCGGGCAACTGCTCAACCTCACCATCAACGTGGATCAAAAGTGGTGGTTCATGCCCCGCGCGGCAGAAACGCATCACTCGCGTTTCCAAGTTTATTATACCATAGAAGGTGGCGACAAACATGCCGGGACGCATATCGGGCTGCAGCATCCGGTTTACCCGGCGCAGCACCGCCGCTGGACTTAATGCTCCCTCCGCGCAGAGGCGGAGCATCGCCCGGCACTCGGTCATAACGAGGGCGGCCCCGGCCCCCTTGCCCGATACATCGGCCACGACGAATCCCCAGTGCTTTTCATCAACCCTCAGCACGTCGTAGTAGTCGCCCCCGATCAGCATTGAAGGATCGGACAACGCTTCAATTTCGATTTCCGATATATCCGGAAATTCCCGGGGACGCAGATGAGCCTGAATCTCGCCCGCGGTGCGCAAGTCACGTTCACGTAGCTCGCGCTCACGTTCTTCGGCTTCTTTGCGTGGGGTGATGTCGGTGATCATCCCTTCGTGGTGCGTCACCTTCCCCGCCGCATCCCGCCGCACCATCGTGTGATCATCGATCCAGCGCTCCGAGCCATCCGCACAAACAATCCGATATTCCTGATTATATTCATCGTGCTGGGCCAGCTCATGCGCCCGCAGTTCGGCGGCGATACGACCTCGATCTTCGTCCGCAGTGATCGCGATAAAGCCCCGGTTCGAATCGGTGAAATATTCCGGCTCATAACCAAATTGCCGCACACTCTGCGAGACGAATTCGACGGGCCAATTTTCCTCCGCCCGCCACAGTACCACCACCGAGGGGGAGCGATTAACGATGCGTTCCATCTCCTCCCGACGAGCCAAAGCAGCCTTGAGTTGGTTCTGGGTTTCCAAGCGAAGCGTAATATCTCGCCCGACCCCCAAAAACGCCGTGCGTCCGGTTCGATCCAAATAAATGGAAGCACTCATGGCATGCCAAATCCAGCGACCATCCGCATGCCGAACCCGGTGCTCGATACTGACGGCGCTCGCCCCGTTGGTGAGCGTAGTCTCAAAAAACGTTGTCCACGCGCCTGCGTCCTCGGGGTGCACGAAATCAACATATTTCGTTCCCAGTGCCGACTCATTGGAGTGCCCAAGTTTTGTGGTCCAAGAGGAGGAGGCAAATTTGATCAGCCCCTCCGGCGTGATTGCGTAGAGGATCTCACTGGCGGTATCCAGGTAGGTGCGCCAGCGCGATTCGCGACTCTGTAATAAATCGATCGCATTTTTTCGCTCCGTAATGTCGGTCAACATCGCGAAGTGGTGCGTCACCCGACCAAGTTCATCGCGTAACACCACAATGGTCAGATTACACCAAATCTCTTTGCCGTCAGGACGCGTGTAGCGCTTCTCCATCGAGACTTGGCTCTCGGTGCTCGCATAAAGCTCCGCCGTGAGCCGGAGCTGCTTTTCGCGGTCTTCCGGATGGGTAATCCGCAAAATGTTCTCCACGTCGGAGGCCTCTTTTTCCGACAACCCGACAATCTCCGAAAAACGGGCATTCACGTGATTGATCGCGGAGACCCCTTCAACGTTGAACTCCCGCCAACTGATTCCGATCGGAGCATGATCGTAAAACGCCGCGAGTTGCTCCTGGGTCGATTTGAGCTGCGAGAGCTGGTCATGCAGATTACTCTCCGCTAACTTCAACGGGGTGACATCCGTGCGCAACGCAATGAACATTCGCGGCTTGCCGGCCTCATCCAACAGGGGAGTGATCGTGCTCGACACCCAATAGGCCCGGCCGTCCTTCGCTTGATTGCGAAAGGTGCCCTGCCACGTTTTGCCCGCGTTGATCGTGCACCACATCTCCGCAAAAAACTCCGGCGGATGTTCATCGGATTTGATAATCCGGTGGGTCTTACCTAGCAATTCGGCCCGCGAATGCCCCGAGATTTCACAGAACTTGTCGTTTACATACACAATCATGCCGACCGCGTCAGTCACGGCTATGATCGAATGCTGATCGGCAGCTTGGCGTAACCACGCCAATTGTTCGTCGTTTTCGAGAGGTAGATCACCAAATTTTTCGACAGGCGAAATCATCACCCTAGGATTCGTTGCAGGCTAGGAACGGAGGGGCGAGGAGGAAGCAACTGGATCGTCATTAAATTTAACTCAACCAATTGAGCCCAAAAGATCGCACGAACGACTCTCGCCAAACCTCCTCTCCGGTGATTTGATCATGACATGAAAACGGTCGCCACCTTTCCTGAAGTCGCGGAAGCCCAAGTCATTCGTTCCGTTCTCGAGGGGCATGGGATCGAAGCGGTCATTCCCAATGAGCAAACCGCCGAAATAGCTCCGCCTTATTTATGGGCTTCGGGGGGGGTTCAATTGCAAGTCGCCGAAGAGGATTTCGAGACTGCCAAAGCCGTCTTGGCTACGTTCGAGACGACCGACAATGACGTTGCCGGTGATGACTCAGAACCGACATCGAGTTAAGGCTCCATGGACGATACCGAACCGCTGAAGTCCAAAGCGTGGCGCTGGATTCCCACGCTGTATTTTAGCCAAGGCATTCCCAATGTCGCCGTCGTCGCCGTCGCGGTGACGATGTATGCGAATCTCGATGTTCCCAATACCCAGATCGCCCTCTACACGAGCTGGCTCTACCTGCCCTGGGTCATCAAGCCGCTATGGTCTCCCCTCATCGACCTCGTGGGCACCAAACGAGGTTGGATCGTCGCCCTTCAATTCGTGATCGGGTCAGCCCTGGGATTGATCGCCTTTACCATCCCGACCTCGTTCTTTCTCCAGGCGACCCTCGCCGTGTTTTGGTTGGTCGCATTCAGCTCGGCTACCCACGATATCGCCGCAGATGGGTTCTATCTACTTGCCCTCAAGAAGCCCGAACAAGCCGCGTTCGTCGGCGTGCGCAGCACCTTCTTCCGCTTGGCGATGATCACCGGTCAAGGAGGGTTGGTTTATCTGGTGGGAAAACTCCACGCCAACTCGGGTAGTTTCACTGCAGCCTGGGCCATCGCTTTCGCGGTATTGGCCGGATTCTTTCTGCTGGTGGCCGTCTACCATTGGCGCGCCCTTCCCCGATTAGAAATCGACCGGCCGCAAACTCGATCCCACAATCCTTGGCAGGGTTATTGGACGGTTTTTTCAGCCTTTTTTCGAAAACCGGAGATTCTCACAATCCTCGGTTTTTTACTCCTCTACCGAGTCGCAGAGGCACAGTTGGTGCGAATGGTAACGCCCTTTCTATTGGATGCTCGCACCGAAGGCGGACTCGGCCTGTCTAACGAAGAACTGGGGGTTCTATCCGGCACCTATGGCGTAATAGCCCTAATCGTCGGAGGTCTCCTCGGCGGATATTTAGTGTCTTGGTATGGGCTGCGAAAACTACTGTGGTGGATGGTGGCGGCAATGCATGTGCCGAACGTAGTTTATGTGGTATTAGCAGTCACTCAGCCAACGGGGCTGGCCCCGGTGGGGGCCGCTCTTGTCTTCGAACACCTTGGTTATGGTTTCGGTTTTACGGCCTACATGGTCTACATGATGCTCGCGGCCGAAGGGGAGCACAAGACAGCGCACTACGCCATTTGCACTGGTTTCATGGCTTTGGGGATGATGCTCCCGGGGATGGCATCAGGCTGGATTCAAACTGAGCTGGGTTACGCTAATTTTTTCTGGTGGGTTTTGATTTGCGCGGTGCCTTCAATCGCCGCGGCGGCGTTCATCAAAATCAATCAAGACTTCGGTCGTAAACCGAACTGATTGCCCCCCTGCGAACATGACTATTCTGATCATCGGCGGCGGCGTTTTTGTCGGGCGGGCTCTCGTCGAAGCCGCCCTCGCCCAGGGCCACCCACTCACCACCTTTTCCCGTGGAAACTCTCCCCTCCCACGCGCCACCGAGATCGAATCCATCATCGGCGACCGCAACCAAGACCTCAATAAACTGGTCGGGCGGAAGTGGGATGCCGTGATCGACACCTGCGCCTACCGACCTGAGGAGGTAACATCTCTCTGCCAAGCTATCGGCACAGCAACCGGCCACTACACGTTGATTTCGTCGATTTCGGCCTATGGCGATCCCGCCCGAGTCGGGCTTTCAGAAACCCACGCCCTGTCGAAACCACTCACCGCACCCGGTCCCGAGATCACCGCAAAGAACTACGGTCCCCTCAAAGCCGCCGCTGAACTCTCCGCCGCCGCCTTTGCTCAAACTCTAATCATCCGACCCGGCATCATCGCTGGCCCCTACGATCCCACCGATCGTATGACCTACTGGGTGAATCTGATTGAGCAGCAATCTCACATCCTCGTCCCTACCGGTCTCCCCTCGTGCCCCGTTCAACTGATCGATGTGCGTGATCTGGCGAGCTGGGTGATTGCGCAAATTGAGCGCAGCGCGACCGGCGCCTGCAACGCGGTCGGGCCCCAACAACCCATCACGATGGGCGAAATGTTTACCGCGATCGCAGCAGGTCTGGGTAAAACAGTCACCACCGAAGAACGAACCCCCGACTCCCTCACCGCCCTGGGAGCCAATCCTAAAACCGACTTCCCTTTACATATTCCGGTGGAATCCGAGCGAGGAGGGCTATTTCAAGTGAGTGGCCAAAAGTCTTGGGCTTCCGGTCTCGTGAATCGCCCCGTTCGCGACACCGCTCGCGATACCGCGGCATGGTTTAATCAAAACCGAACCGAACCGCCCAAGGTCGGGTGGTTGGCGGAACAAATGGCGGCGGCGGTCCAACGGACCGGCAAGTAAGACCAATTTCTCTTAGCCGAAACTTGGCCCCTCTTAATTTTCAATCGTCACTGAAACGATGGAAATCACCCCGGCCATGCGAAAGTTCATCCTCCACTGGGGAGAGATGGGCAACAAGTGGGGGGATCAACCGTTCGGTGGCATAAGTTCATGCGCTCCTCTATCTCGCCGGCATGGCCCTCCCGGCCGACTAAATCGTCACCCACCTTGAAATCGCCCGGTCCAATGCGGGCATGAGCCTCAAAGAACCCAGTGGCCGGCGACTCGTTCGCACCGGGGATCGCAAGGGCCACTTCGCGACACATTATGATGTCGAGAAACTCTTGAGGATCATGATGATCGAGCGTCAGAAACGGAAAATCGCTCCCACCATCCGCAGCTCGCAAGTGGGGGGGGGACGAGCGTGCGGCCAAGGCCACCAAGGCCGATCCGGAACGCCACGCCCGTCTCAGGGCGACGCAGGAATCGATGCGACTCTCCGCTTCCCTAGGTCGTCGCACCGCTTCCCTCTCCTTTCCGCAGATGCGCAAGCTCGCGAAACTCGGAGACGCCGTCCTTCACCTGCTCGATTAACCTTCTTTTTGAACTTACCTCACCGTGTTTATCGAAATTACAAAAATAAAGGAATTCGAAATACCCCCGACCAAGCCCCGGGGCATTTGACCAAATTCACCCCAAACGAACCATGCCACCGGTTTCGTATCCCATCTTTAGGAGGCCTGCCGGCAGGCGATGGGCCGCACCTACCATCGCGGGCAAGCAGGCCTCCTACACGCCAACCAAGCGGGAGCGAGCTCCGGTGTTTCCAACGCGTTGCGAAGGAAAATCGTGATCGCTGGCGGTAGCGGAAGGATTGCGGCGATGCGGCGGCGCGCGTTTGAATATGAAGGCGTTGCAACAATCGTTCTAAGCCGTTCCAAGCCGTTCGCTGCGCTCTACTTTGAACGCCGCGCGGGTGGTGTAATGGGACGGCGAGACCCGCGGTGATCGGCCAAGCCATCCGCAGTGCAAAGCGACCGCCCCAAGTCTGGTTGCAAACCGGCACCGCGACCCTCTGCGCCCATCGTTTTGAGGCGGCCAATGATGAGGCCACCGGGATCATCGGAGGCAAAGAACCCAACTCCCCGCCGAAGTGGAATGCCAGTATCGCCATCGCCCGGGCTTGGGAAGAAGCGCTCGAACGTTCTGAAACGCCTTCCACGCGCAAGGTGATGCTCCGATCGGCCATCATTATGAGCGCGGATTCCGGCAGGGTGTTCGAGGTGCTCGCCAAACTCGCGCGCCGCGGACTGGGCGGAACTATCGGCAACGGAAAGCAGTTCGTCTCGTGGGTCCATGAGGATGATTTCTCCGCGGCCGTAACCTGGTTAATTGAACACGACGAAGTCGCGGGCGCCGTGAACATCGCAGCCCCGAACCCACTGCCCAATAAGGAGTTCATGCGCGACCTGCGCAGGGCGGGTGGTCGCGAGTGGGGACTACCCACTCCGATTTGGTTGCTGGAAATCGGCTGCTGGTTGCTTCGCACCGAAAGTGAACTCGTGCTCAAAAACCGACGAGTGATCGCCGGGCGACTGATGCAGGCCGGTTTTAAATTCGCCTATCCTCATTGGGGAGACGCAGCCCAAGAGTTGGCCAATCGCTAGCGTTAGGCAGTCGGACATAAAGCCGGACCCACAAATTAGATACGTCCGAAACGGGGGTCGGGCTTTATGGGCCGACTTTCCTCTTTCAGTATTTCACCCCCGAGAATCCGGCTTTTTTCAACGTGCGGTGCAGCGCGCGAATATGGGCATGGTCACGGGTTTCGACCGTGCACACCGCCAGCACCGCGCTCACATCGGGTCCGCTAAATGCCCGATCATGAGCGATATCGCGAATACTGGCCCCTGCCTCGCCAATGACGCGGCTCAACGCCGCGAGACCGCCCGGACGATCGCTGATCCGGACTTTGAAGCGACAAAGACGACCATCGGTTACGAGTCCTTTTTCGATCACCCGGCTGAGCACGGCGGGATCGATATTTCCGCCACACACCGTCAGCACGACTCGTTTGTTTTTAAGCTTGGGCAGTTTACCCGCGAGCATGGCACCGAGAGGAGCAGCCGCGGCGCCCTCAACGACGGTTTTCTCGAGTTCGGCATAGCGCAGAATCGCTAACGCGATCCAATCTTCGCTCACGGTGACAACTTCGTCGATGTGATCACGAGCGAGCGGAAACGCATTATCGCCCACCCGTAGAACCGCCAAACCATCGGCGAGGGTGGCACGCCGGGGGATCGTGACGGGACTCCCTTTTTTCAAGGCCGCTGAAAAACTGGCCGTCGCCTTCGATTCGACCCCGATGATTTTCACATTTGGCCGAAGTGCTTTGATCGCGACGGCCAAGCCGGCGATCAAACCAGCCCCACCAATTGGAGCGACGATGGCTTCGACGTCTGGCACTTGTTTAAGAATTTCCAGCGCCATGGTGCCTTGCCCTGCAATGATCGCCGGGTCATCGAAACCGTGCACATAAGTCAGGTTTTCAGCGTCGACCAAAACGTTGGCTTCCGCTCGCGCCGCCGAAAAGTCGATGCCCTTGACCAAAACGCGGGCCCCCAGTCGCCGACAAGTCGTGATCTTAATGAGCGGAGCATAATCGGGCATCACCACGGTGACGGGGATTTTGAGCAGCTGCCCATGGTAAGCCAGACCCAGGGCGTGGTTCCCCGCAGAGGCGGCGATCACTCCGCGGCGGCGTTGCTCTTTGGTGAGTAGGAGCAGAGCGTTGCGGGCGCCGCGTTCTTTGAAGGATCCAGTGCGTTGAAGGTTGTCGAGTTTACAGAAAATCTTGGCTCCCGTGAGTTCAGACAAGGGAATCGAGGCGGGACAAGGCGTGACTTGGACTCCGCCCGCGATGCGGCGAGCGGCAGCGCGGATGGCCGAGAGCGTGACAGACATACCCGAAGCATGCCGAGTCGCGGACTCCTGAAAACAAGAAAGAAGCTTCGTTTGTGGACACAAAAAACGGCTCCCTTGAAGAGAGCCGTTTTAGCCAGTCAATCGACCCCTCGATTAACTGATAACCTTACGCATTTCCTGACAAATTAGTTAGATTGACCTTTGCCTTTACCCGTGCCGCCAGGACCGGGACCACCCCCGCCGCGGGGACCGCGTTGGTTGCCTAGTGCTTTCTGCGCGACGGTCCATTCAGCATCACTGACTTTACCGTCACCATCGGTGTCGACTCGGGCCAAGGCCCGGGGATTGGAAGCCAAGTTAGCCCGCATGGCTGTTGCGGCGGCGGCTCGCTCTGTTTCGTTGAGCTTACCATCTCCATCCTGATCAAATTGAGCCATACGATCGGCGCCGCCGGGTCCACCGGGTCCGCCTCGGTCAGCAGGTCCACCGGCTCCACGTTCCCCGCCGGGTCCGCCTCTGCCGCCACGTTCGGTACGCTCGCCGCGCGGTCCGCCGGAGCGATCGGCGGCGGCCTCCCGCATCGCGGTGCGTTCTGATTGGTCGAGTTTGCCGTCATTGTTGGCATCGAAACGTTTCATCATTTCTTCGCGGTTGGGGCGTTGATTGGCGGGCTCATCCGCCGCTGAAAGTGAAGCGGTGGAAACGAGGCCGATCAGAGCAATGGCCACGGTGGTTGAAAAAAGTTTGAATTTCATAATGTTTTCAAGGGTTGAGGTTCGTTTGTTACTCAGACAAAGACGACGGTGGTTCTGCCGGGTTACACTAATCTTACTCGAATTCTTACTTCGCGATGTTCCAAGTCACTTTCGCTTCCCAAGCTATGCTTGAGCTCAATAAGCTCGATAAACTCTCCCAGCTCACGGCGCTTGATCCGTTGAGCATGCTCCGTGCGACCGATCTCGAACACCCTCGCGAGCCGCTGGGAAAAATGACTCGTTCTGGACAAGAACTCTACCGGTTAAGAAGTGGCGATCTACGGTTCTACTTCGAAGTGCGACCAGACGAAACTCTCCGCGTGCTTTATATCCTACATGAGCACTCCCTGGAGGATTTCCTTTTACGGAATAAGTTGCCCGTTTCGGAAGAACAACTCACCGAGCAGCATTCTAAGTTTTGGAAATACTTGGAATCACTCACCAAGCTTTAGCATCCTTTCCAGGTTTCCTTTCTACCCCATCCTCCATGAGCAACCCTTCTTCGTCTGATCCTGATTCCGTCTCGGCTCCAACTTCGAATAGCGAGGATCCGTTCACGATCGAAAATGCGAGCAGGATCTACTTTCTGCCCAACTTGATGACCGCAGGAAATTTGTTCTGTGGTTTCGTCGCGTGCATCAAGTGTATCCAGGCGCACTATTTGATGCGCAGTGCGGAGATCATATCGACCGAGGCGAGTGGATTATTCGTGGAAGCAGTCTGGCTGATCTTTGGCGCGATGGCGTTTGATATGCTGGATGGCCGTTTGGCCCGAATGGGGGGCAAAGAGTCGTTGTTCGGGGCAGAGTTCGATTCGTTGGCCGATATGGTCTCGTTTGGTTTAGCCCCCGCATTGATGATGTTCTTTCTCATCCTGTCCCCAACCCAGGGTTATCCGGTGTTCCAGAAAGTGGGATGGTTCTTCGGATTTATTTACCTCCTCTGCGCCGCAATCCGGCTCGCGCGATTTAACGTTATCACCCACCCACTGCTGAATCGGAGCGAAAAACCGACCAATAAAGACTTCATCGGCCTACCCGTGCCCGCGGCGGCGGGCACGGTCGCCGCAATCGTGCTCTTCCTCGTCAATCTCGCCGCCCATGACAAAGAGCTGCAATTCTGGGCGCTGGGCTTGCCTCCGCTGCTCCTGTTGATCGCGGTGCTAATGGTGAGTAAGATTCGCTACCCGAGCGGCAAACAGATCGATCTACAGACTAAGACCCCTCTCACTTCTTTTGTGTTGTTCCTCGCGTTAGCGGGAGCGATTGCGGCCTTCAAGGAAGTCGGCATGCTCACGGTGATGCTCGGCTACATTTTCTTCGGCCTATTCCGCTCGATGCGGCAGAAGTCCACTCCCCCGAAAAACCTGTGAGCAACTTGCGCACGACCTCCCAACAACATTTAGGCTGTGAAGAAGTGCCTAGTTATTCCGAAATTGTTCTCGGTTGTTCACACGACTGATCAATCTTTGGTTTCAGTGGTAAAACGGCCAAATTTAAGGAGGTTGTTGTAGTTTTCCCGCCTTCTAATAAGACTGCTTTAATTACTGATTGAATCAGATAGTAATTAGACTTTGTTAATTTCTTTCGATCACAGGCAGTGATCCCCTCCCCCATTCATGAAACTCAAGATCAATCGCGACCACTTCAGCAACGGCCTCGCCCAGGTTCTCAACGTAGTGGGCTCCAAGGCCACAATGCCCATTCTCAGCAATGTGCTGATCGAAGCGGAGAAGGATCACATCACTCTCACGACCACGAATCTCGATCTGGGCATTCGCTGTAAGATCAAAGCCGACGTCAAAGAGGGCGGCGCGGTCACTCTCCCCGTTAAACGTCTTGCTACCATCGTTCGCGAACTCCCGAACATCGACGTCAGTTTCGATGCTTCGCCCAACCACCAGGTGAAAATCACCTCGGGCGGATCTAAATTCCGGATCATGGGCATCGGTAAAGATGAGTTCCCTCCTCTGCCTGAGCTTGGCGAAGAGCGCTCATTCACCCTCGAGCAAAGTGAGCTCACTTCGATGCTCAAAAGCGTGGCTTATGCACAGTCTTCCGACGAAACGCGCTACATTCTCAACGGAGTCTATTTCAATTTTCGGGATGGCAAACTCTCGCTGGTCGCAACGGATGGTCGCCGTTTGGCGCTGACTTCCAAGGAATTGGATGTTCCCGAGGATGCGGCGGGAGCGATTATTCTGCCGGCCAAGACCGTCAGCGAAATCCAACGCATGCTCGATAAGGGCGAGAAGTTGAAGGTGTCGTTCAACGATCGTCGGGCGGCTTTTCAGATCTCCACCGACAAGGATTCGAGTGGTTTGATCGACTCGATCTACCTCTATTCGAAGGTCGTTGAGGGGAATTATCCGAATTACCAACAAGTTATTCCCAAAGAGACGCATCAACGTATCAAGTTGGAGCGTGAGCTGTTACAACAGTGTATCCACCGTGCAGCCCTCGTTTGTAGCGAGAAATCCAACTCGGTTAAGCTCAAGTTGACAGCCAATCTACTCGAGATCACCGCCCAGAGCCCGGACTTTGGTGAAGCCCATGAATCGATGGCGATCAGCTACAGTGGCCCCGATCTCCAAGTCGCCTTTAATCCTCAATTTCTGCTCGATCCGCTCAAGGCGTTATCGAAGGACGAAGTGTTTTTCGAAGTGAAAGACGAAGTGAGTCCGGGCGTTTTCAAGACCCTCGAAAGCTTTATCTGTGTGATCATGCCGGTGCGCATCAGCTAAGCTCGTCAAATCTCACTCTAATGCGGTTCAATGGGGCGGTCTCTCCTGGCGCCCGGTTTTTTTGTCTCCTCATGGATCCTACTTATCTCCTCGTCGTCACCATGGTCGTTTCCCTGATTTTGTATCAGGTTAACCAGCGGCGGGCGTCACCGGTGATCGCCATTTTTAACCGCTGGATGCGTTGGTTGATCTTCGGTTTCGGTTTGGCGAAGATCATCGTCGATCTCGGATCAACGGGTCGCCCCTATTGGGTTTGGGCGGTGACCTGTTTGCTGGTCTATCTGCTGATTGAAACGGCTTACCGTTGGTTGGAGATTAAGGCGTTGAGCTTAAGTCCTATTCCGCTTTTCCCGCGATTTGCCGTCAATATGAGCGGCGAGGAGTGGCCGACTCACAAACAGTTCCTGAAGACCCGTGATTGGTTGCGCCAAGAAGGTTTTAAAGTGGTGCAATCACTCAAAGCCGAGGTTGCACCGAGTGTGTATCTGCGGATGTCGGTTTATCATGACGGGTCGAATCGCTTACGAGTGCAGGTACTCTTCCTGCCGCAATCCACGGGGAACATCATCATGTGCGCGAGCTTGGCCTCATTGACGGTCAGTGGCACGCGTCATGTCACTGATAACCTTTTCCTGCCATTTGCGGGGTTTTATCCGGAAAATTGGATGGTGGACCGCTCACCATGGCGTCGAAGCCTCCCTGCGCTGTTAAAATGGCATAGAGCACGCTTACAGCACGAGACCGAGACGCTCCAAGAATGGGATATTGAGCCACTGGCGGATTTGAACGCTCAACAGCAATCATTGGAGCAGGTGAACACGGAACTGGGGTTTCTCTGGCCGCATCACCACCGCGAAGAAAATGGCAAAATGACGGTTGAGGCGCGGTATCGGGTTTGGAAGGAGATCTGGTTGCTCAACTATTTCGGCCTGAGTGCCCGGTATCACTGAATCGGTTTGCGAAGGGTGGCCGAGGACAGAGCGGTTAAAAAGCGTCCGCTTTATTGAGGAAGGTTGCTATGTGCCGACGTTCGGTAGAGGTCTAGATTCTGTCCTTAGACGCGTTTGGCATCACAATTTTTTTTTCGATTTCGCATGTCCCTCGTTGAAAAGTCTGCTCGTAGCCAAGGGTCCGTCGAAACCCCCGGGTTTTGGGCCCGAATAAACTGGATTGCGGTGGCGGTGGGATTGGTTGGGTTGGTCATCACGGTGGGATCGTATGCGGTCGTCCGCCGATCCGCCATCGCGTCGGATCGACTCCATTTCGAACGGATGACGGATAACTTGGGCGCGAGTTTCGACACCCGACTTCTGTATGCGACTCAGGTTCTCCGCACGGGCGCGGTGGCGGCTTCAAATACCGATTCAATCAACCGCAAACTCTGGGAGGATTACTTGGTCGCATCGGGTCTATCTGCTGAAAATGGAGTGTCGGGTCTCGGCTATATTCACCGCGTGGAGCGCGCCAACGTGGATAAATTTGAGTCCCAAGTTCGCGAGCGGGGCTTACCAGATTATCAAGCCGAAAGGGCTGGAGATCATGATCCGCTCTACTTGGTGGCTTTTATTGAGCCGTATGAAGTCAATGCGGGAGCGCTTGGAATTGATATCGCCAATGGAACGACGCGCCGCTCGGCGGCCGATATTGCGATGTGGACGAACAGTATTTCGATGTCGCGGAAGATTAACCTCGTCGTCAGCGACAATGAGATCCCCGGTTTCCTAATATTTTGCCCAGCGTATCGAACCGGCTTTCCACTTAGCACGAAAGCAGAACGTGAAGTGGCCTTGAAGGGTTGGGTCTACGCAGCAGTGCGAGTAGATTCTTTGGTCTCACCGGTGGAGAATGAGTTTCTCCAAGAAGTGGAATTTGATGTTTACGAAGGGAGCTCCAGTAAGACTGGACGCTGGCTTTGGTCGAGTTCGAGAAATGAGCCGGAGGAGAAGGTCACGGCTCATTCCAAGGAGATTTTTAAATACACCATCCACCTTGATGTATTTGGACAACCTTGGACGCTTGACGCGCGCTCGCGGATCAGTCCGAGACGCGATCCGGCCTACATTTACGCATCGCTCACGCTGGCCGCTGGAGCGTTGGTCTCAATGGGCTTGGTATTGCTGACCCTGCGGTTGACTCGCAGTCACAGCCAGGCGCTGGCTCAGTTTGAACAAGCTTCGGCTGATCTTGAGGTGGCGACCGCAGAGTCCCTCCGTCTCGCCTTCGTGGCCGATCAAATCCACAATGCGGTGATCATCACCGACGCAGATGATCGCATCAAATGGTGCAATGAGGGGTTTACGCGCCTCTGCGGTTGGACGAAGGAGGAAGTGATCGGTCGATCACCGCCGACCTTTTTGCACGGACCCGAGACTAATCTTGAGACCGTAAAAATGGTCCAAGCGAATATGGTAAAGGGAGATCCGTTTGAGTTCGAGATCCTGAATTACCGGAAAGACGGATCAACGTTTTGGATCGCTGCAAATGCCCAGCCTCAACGTGATACGGAGGGTAATAGTGATGGTAACCTGGCTATCTTAATCGACGTGACGGCCCGAAAAGAATCGGAGCTGAAGATCGCGACCCAGGAGGCCCAAATGCGGTTGATTTTCGAGGCGTGTCCCGCCGGCTTGACTTTGGTCCGAGACCTCCGAGCAGAGACCCGGATTGTGAACCCCGCGTTTGAGCGCATCACGGGGATCACCGCGGAAATGGCGCGAAGTGGCCACGCGTTTTTAGATGCCCTTCACCCTGACGATCGTGAGGCATGGCGGGATTATCAGCAGGCGTTTGAAGCCGGTGAAAACGTAACAAAAACGTTGGAGATTAGATTTACGCATGCCGATGGCAGCATGGTCTGGGTCGAATATGCCCGGCGCTTCTTTGTCGATTCATCTGATGGCAGTCGGGCTGACGTGACCGCCCTGGTCGATATTTCTGCGTTAAAGAAACAAGCGACCGATTTGATTGAGGCCAAGGAGCAGGCGGAGATGGCGAGCTTGGCCAAGAGTCAGTTTCTGGCGATGATGAGTCACGAGATCCGCACGCCGATGAACGGCGTTATCGGCATGTCCTCTTTGTTGACGGACACGAGCCTCGACGAAGAACAACGGGAGTGTGTCGAAACGATTACCCGCAGTGGCAATGATCTACTTTCCATCATCAACGATATTTTGGATTTTTCCAAAGTAGAAGCCGGACAAATAGAGATCGAAGCCGCCGAATTCGACCTGATCGAATGCACCGAAGGCTCAGTCGACATGTTGACGCTGCGCGCGGGAGAAAAGGGAGTGGAGATCCTTCTCGATATTGATCCATACCTTCCCCGCATCGCGGTAGGGGATCCTACCCGGTTGCGTCAGGTTTTGGTCAATCTTATCTCCAACGCCGTGAAATTTACGGACGTAGGTGAGGTCTGTTTGTCGGCGCAAGTAGTGGCATCGACGGAGACAGCGACCGAGATAAAGTTTGAAGTTCGCGATAGTGGAATCGGGATCAAAAAAGAGGATATTCCACGACTATTTGATGCCTTTACTCAAGCCGATGCGTCGACGACCCGCCGCTACGGCGGCACCGGATTAGGTCTATCGATTTGCAAAAAACTCGTGAATGTCATGGGTGGGGAGTTGGCGTGCGAAAGTGAAATTGGTCACGGCACACTACTAAGTTTCACTTTGACAATGCCGACGCGCGGGTTGGATCAAGCGTTTGGAAAACAGACCCTCCAGGGGATTTCAGTTTTGGTGGCTCACCAAAGCGAGACGGCTCGTCGGCTGATTGCGAAGCGGGCCGCTTTTCATGGGATGATCACCGGCGAAGTGGAGTCAGCCGATCAATTGGAGCGAGTGTGGTTCGAGGCCGATGGTTGGGATGTCGTCATCGTCGATCGGCAATTCGACAGTGGACTGGGAGTGCAAACCGCGACCCGCTGCCAAGCATTGGCCAACGATCAACGACTGGGGATGATTCTACTGGCTTCGAGTGCTCAACCGGCGATGAACGAAGAGATCTCGTGGTTTGATGCCGTCGTAAAAAAACCGATCCGACGAGCATCGCTGGATGCTGCTTTGTTCAAGGCAGTTAAAGTGCTTGAAGTTGATTGTGAAAGCGACGCCGGGGAATCGGAGGCTCTCGGGTCGATTTCATTGCCCGCGAACGAAGGGGATAGCGGGGGTTCGCCGCTGCGCATCCTGATCGTTGAAGATAATCTAGTGAATCAACGCATTTTCTCCGCAATGGTGCGTAAATCGGGTAATGAACACGTGCTGGCGAGCGATGGATCCCAGGTTCTGCCAAAATTAGCAGAAGCGGCATTTGATGTGATTCTGATGGATGTGCAGATGCCAATTATGGACGGGTTCGAGGCGACGCGCTTAGTCTGCCAAAAATATCCGATGCTGGTTCGCCCATGGATTATCGCTCTCACCGCCAACGCGATGGCGGGGGATCGAGAAAAGTGCATGGAAGCTGGGATGGATGACTACTTCAGCAAACCAATCAAAGTGCGGGAATTTGCCGGTGCCATTGCTCGCGCCCGGGTTGAGTTAGATCGCCGTCGGATGACCGGATAAACGCGGCGCTCGTTGAAAATAGTTTCGATAAAATAGATCTGAAACCAAATTTGAAACGGTTGTTAAAGGAACGTCGGGAGATTCCCTCACCCCGTTGTATCCACAAATAACTTTCAAACCTATCCAAGATGAAGATCCCAAAAATGTTAGTCTCATGTTTTTTTATTATGGCTTCTCTCTCCTTCGCTTTCGGGGATGACCACCGCGAAAAAGACATCGTCGACACGGCGGTTTCGGCCGGAAATTTTAAAACGCTCGCGGCGGCTTTGAGCGCGGCCGATTTGGTGGATACCCTGAAGTCAGACGGACCCTTTACCGTGTTCGCCCCCACCGACGAGGCATTTGCTCAATTACCCGATGGCACGGTGGAAATGCTCCTCAAACCGGAGAACAAAGATCAGCTGATCGATGTGCTCACCTATCATGTCATTGCGGGGAAAGTTCCGGCCAAGACTGCGGTGACGCTCTCGGAAACGACGGCCCTGAACGGGAAAACCATTGCGCTGAATGTCCGCGACGGTGACTTGTTTCTCAACAACGCGAAGGTCGTAAAAACTGATCTAGAGACCAGCAACGGTATCATTCACGTTATCGACTCAGTCTTGCTCCCGCCGTCCATGGTTTCGCCAAGCGAAACGCGCAGCCGAATGGGTAAGTCGGCCCAAAAAATCGTGGGGATGGCCATTGATAAAGGCGTGCCGCTCTTCAATCACGGCAACCATGCGGCCTGTGCGGCGGTTTATGAAATGACCGCCGAGATGCTGCTGATGATGCCCGAAGATGAAGTGGGCCCGGCTCAACGGCAAATGCTCAAGATGGCTCTCAATCAAGCGGCGATGAATCCGAACGCCACGGACAATGCCTGGACGATGCGTCGTGCGCTCGATTCATCGATGGAGATGCAACTCACAATGGATCGGTAACCCCTTTGAGCCATAACATCTCAGCCTTTGGGGCGAGGCGTTAGGAACTCAGCGATCGATGCCGGAGATTTCCCCCGGTGTATTTCCCGCACCGTCGTCGTTGGTGCGAACCTGAGGGGGGTAAGCGCCCCGCAATAATTCTCCGCCGGTGGCGGCGTGTAAGCTCGCTGAATCGGACCGGGTAAAGCCGCCCAAGGCTTCACTATGATTAAGAACAGCAGCGTGGCCGGCCCCGTTGTCGTTTGTCGCTACGGTATTAATGCCGGAAAGATCGGCTAATTCGGGATCTTCCTCAAAGTCGGTGACGCCGAAGTTGGTTGTCAGATTCGGGCCGACCGTGCGGACAAGAAGGGGCAGCGAGTCTGGTCCCTCGACGACAAACCCCGCGACCGGCCTTCCTCTTCCGGTAACGAAGGATTTTAATCCGGGTGGATAAATCGGTGAAGTGAGGTGCCGCTCCGGTAGAATGGGGTGACGGCGGGTAAAGCGTTAGTTTTTGCGGAGTGTCACCACACACTCAAGGTGGCGGGTTTGGGGGAAGAGATCGAAGGGTTGCACGTCGGTGAGGTGATAGTTTGCCGTGGTGAAGTGCACGAGGTCGCGCATTTGAGTGGCGGGATCACAGCTCACGTAGACGACGGCTCTGGGCCCGAATTCGAAGAGCTGACGGAGGAATTTTTCGTCACAGCCTTTGCGCGGAGGATCGATGATGATGACCGTTTCCTCGGGGGGGAATTCGAGGCCGGCGAAGATGGCGGAGGCGTCGCCGGCTTGGAAGGTGGCGTTGGTGATGTTGTTTGCCGCGGCATTTTCGGTCGCGAAGCGAACGGAGGATTCACTGATCTCGATGCCCGCGACTTGTTCGAAGGACGGGGCGGCCGTCAGCGCGAACAGGCCGCTGCCACAGTAGGCGTCGACGAGAAAACGAGCTCCGCTGGAGGCGACTTGTTGGCGAACGTAGTCCGTGAAGGCGGGCAGGATGAAGGGGTTATTCTGGAAGAAGTCGCGGGCGAGGAAATGGAGCTTCAGATCGCCGACGGTTTCGGTGACGACGGTTTCATGGTCGGTGGTGACTTCGCCGGAAGCATCGCGCAGTAAAAGCGTGGCTCCTTTTTTGTAGCCGCCGGCGGCGATCTTGGTCCGCACGGCGGAGCGCACTTCCGGTAGCCGGACATTGATGGCTTCGGTCGCGATATCGCAGTGAGGCACATCGAGGAGATCGAAACGGGTGCCCTGACGTAGAAATCCGATTTTAGTTTCATGAGGGTCATCGGGGATGACGGGGGCGGTGGAGGGTTTCGGGGATCTGGGGAGCTGGAAATGGGGCGTGATCTTCGAGCGGTAGTTGAACTGTTGGGGGGAGCCGATGACGGGGTTCACCTCGTACTTGAGGTCCGCCATATGCTCGAGGAGCTCGGCGACCTGCTGGCGTTTCCAGACGAGTTGGGCGTCATAGTCAAAGTGCTGATACTGGCAGCCGCCACATTCACCGAACAGCGGGCAGCGAGGGGAAACGCGGTCGGGGGACGGGGTGAGCACCTCGACGAGGTCGGCTTCGGAGAAGTTTTTTTGATTGCGAAAGATGCGGGCCCGCACGCGTTCGCCGGGGAGACAGAACGGAACCATGATGACCCAGCCGGCCGGGTTTTTTTCGCTTGCGGGTTGGGCCTTGGCATCATCGGCCGGTTCGGGCGGTGCCGGCAGGTCGACCCGGCCCAGGCCGATGCCTCGGTTGGTGAGAGTGCTGATCTCTAGTTCGATCTCCGTGTGATACGGAAACGGGAAGTCGCGCAGTGCGTGTTGTTTTTTTCGGCCCACCTAAGACTCGAAACACACGAAAAGGACTTAGAAAACCAAATTGATGCGGAGGACTTAGGCGTTTTAGCTTCTTGCTGTGCCTTTTGATGCCGAAAAAATCACCAGTTTACAGAATCCGCGGGTCAAGCAGCTCGTGAAGTTGCGCGATCGTCGTCCCCGAGATGCGGCGGGGGTATTTATGGTCGAGGGGTATCGGCAAATTCGGCGGGCCTTGGACAAGGGGTATGCGCCGACGGAATTTTATTATTCACCGGACTGGTTTTTAGGGGAGAAGGAGAATGAGCCGGGTCTCATTGAGGAGGCGGTGGAAAAAGGAGCGCGAGTGTTTGAATTATCCAAGGATACGTTTGCCAAAGTGGCTTATCGGGAGCGGCCGGATGGGTTGCTGGCGATTTTGCCGCAGTGGCGGAACGCGTTGGATGATTTGGAGCTTTCCCCTACCCCATTCTTATTGGTCGTGGAGGGGATTGAGAAGCCGGGGAATTTGGGCACGATCTTAAGGAGTGCGGATGCGGCGGGGGTCGATGGTTTGATCGTGTGCGATCCGGTGACGGATTTGTTCAATCCCAATGTGGTGCGAGCTTCGACGGGGGTGTTATTCTCCGTGCCGGTGGTCATTGCGGAGAGTGCGGAAGTCAGGGGCTGGCTGAAGGAGCGAAATATTCGCGCGGTCGTCACGACTCCGGCGGCGACCGATTCCTACACTGATTCCGACCTGACGGGGCCGATGGCCATCGTGATGGGCAGCGAACAATACGGGCTGAGCGACGATTGGCTGCGGGAAGCGGATCACCGGGTGCGCATTCCGATGTCGGGTCAAGCCGACTCATTAAATGTCGCGATGGCGACGATCATCACCCTGTTTGAGGCGATGCGGCAGCGGTCCTAAGCCCTGCTTTTGGCCCGAAGATGGGCAATGAGTTCGGCGGTGCCTTGGGCCATGGATACGGTGGGGGTGTAGCCGAGATCGCGTTTGGCGGCGGAGAGGTCGAACCAGTGGTCATGGGCGAGTTCGGCGGCGATGAAACGGGTCATGGGCGGCTCATGCTCGATCCGGAAGAGGCGCCAAATCGTCTCGCAGACACTTCCGATCCGGGAAGCGGTGGAGAGTGAAATACGTTTGGTGAGCGGAGGTTCGCCGAGGGCCGTGAGGAGCTCATTGACCCAATTCCAGAGATTCACGGGTTCATCATTGGTAATGAAATACGCCCGGCCGGCCGCGGCCGGCAGACCATTTTTAGCGATCGTAAACCTCGGTTGAATAAATTGATCCGAAGGATTGTCACCGATTAAGTGACAAAATTCCGGGGAGGCAGTCGCGCTCGCGGAGGGGGCGGTGGTGGGTTGGGTGAGGGCGGCTTCGGCGGCGAGGTGGGCGGCGGTGGCGTTGGTGATGTGCACCATGTCGACTCGGTTGGTGCCGGGGCCCACGATACGGAGGCGACCGGCGCGGGCTTTGGCCAGAATTCTGGGCACCAAGTGGGGGTCGCCGATACCCCAGATGAGGTGGGGACGAAGGGAGGTGGTGAGGAAATCGGGGCGGTTGGCGGCGAGTACGGCGCGTTCGGCGATGGCTTTGGTGAGCGGATAGGGGCTCGGGCAATTTGTGGTGAGGGGGAGCGATTCATCGGCGCCGGCCAGGTCCCCACCGTGGTAAACTACGCTGGGAGTGCTGGTGTGAATGAATCGTTTCACTTGAGCCGATTGCGCGGCGGCGAGCAGTGTTGCGGTGGAGGTCACGTTGTCGCGGTAGAACGCTTCGTCGCGACCCCAGACCCCCACGCGGGCGGCGACGTGAAACACGGCGGTGACGTTGCGCACGGCCTCGGCGCAGACGGCGGGATTGTGGAGAGCGCCGACGACGACCCGGATGCCCAGGGCGGTGAGGGCAGGGCGCGGTTGGCGGGAAACAACGGTGATCGAGCGGCCCGCGGCGAGGAGTTGCTCGACGAGGTGAGAACCGAGGAAGCCGGTGCCTCCGGTGACGAGAACGGGATCTTGGTCAAGCGGCATTGCTTAACGTTTTCGATGATCGATATCGAATCCGGTGGCTTTTTCCCCGGCCCATTCGGCGAGGGTGAGCCGGTGGATTTTGGCGTTGTGGCGCACGTCGACCGGGAAGCAGGGATGGAAATAGAAGAGCGCAATGCGTCCCGCGTCGGGATGGTCTTTAGTGAGCTGGCGGAGTTGGCGGCCAAGGCTGCGGCATTTGGAACTCGATTTGATGACGCTGGGATCGATGGGTTCGATGACGATGGCGGCGCGTTGATGGGGCCGCTCGCCGAGGCCGATAAGCGCGGATCTTCGCACGCCGGGATGTTGATTGAACGCGGGTTCAACTTGCTCGGTAAAGAGAATTCCTTGTTTGGTTTCGACTCGTTCCACGGCGCGCCCGCAGAACCAGAGGCGACTTTTTTCGTCGAGATAGCCGCAGTCGCCCATGCGGTGCCAATCGGGGGCGATTTTGGCTTTGATGGTGGCCTGGGGGAGGGCGTCGTAGATTTGAGTGACGCTGGGACCGCGGACGATGATTTCGCCGATTTGCGGAGAAGAGATTTCGAAGGCGTCAGCCAAAGAGTTAATCGGGCCATCGGAGAGATCGATTATTTTCACCTCGTTGCCGGCGATGATTGAACCGACGCAAGTGCCCTGCCCTCTCAGAGTGTCGGCGGCGGTTTCATGGATGACGGTATCGGCTTCGATCGAGGAGACGGGTAAGGCTTCGGTGGCGCCGTAGGGGCTGTGGAGCTTCCCGTTGGGCAGAATGGGCCGCATCATCTCCCAGAGATCCGGGGGCACGGGCGCTCCGGCGGAAAGCACGCGCCGCATGGTATCGAGCGTTTGGTGCTGGGCTTGGCAGTGACGGGCGATTTTGGCCCAGAGCGTGGGAGAGCCGAAGGAGTTGGTGACCTTTTCTTGCGTGATGGCCTGCACAATCTTGGCGGGATCGACGGCGGCGGGGCGCGTGGGATCGATTTCAGGCACGATGGTGGTCATGCCGAGGGCGGGATTGAAGAGGGCGAAGATCGGCAACATCGGCAGGTCGATCTCGCCGGGTTTGATATCGAAAGTGCGACGGATCAGTTCGATCTGGGCGCTGAACATACCGTGTTCGTAGGAAACGCCTTTAGGGGCACCGGTGGAGCCGGAGGTAAAGAGGATGGCGGCGAGTTCGTTGGTCGCGGAGTGAGCGACTTTGAGCTGAGTGGGGGTGTTTTTGGTGGGGCAGCGCGCGGTGGCGGAGCCGCTGGCGGCGATGCGGATCGAAACTGATTTGAAAGCGGTGCGAAAGACGTGGCTGAAGAGCCGGGCGAGTGGGATGCCAAGGAGCGCCTTGGGCTGGGAGCGTTCGACGCAGCGGAGGAAGGCTTTGCGGCCCATGCCGGGATCGATGACGACGGGCACGGCACCCTGGGCGAACAAGGCGAAAACGCTGGCGATGAGCGGCAGGCCTTGGCGCACCATGACGAGGACGCGGTCGCCTCGTTGCACGCCGGCGTGGGTGAGCACGGACTGCCAAGCGGCGGCTTCGGCTTCGAGTTCGGCGAAGGAGAGACAGAGGTAGTCGATGGCTCCGTTGGAGGTGCGTCCGCGAGGGATTTTTAGGGCCGCCACATTGGGTTGCGCCGCCGCCATGAGCGGCAGGTGGCGGGCGATGTTGGCGGACTCGGCGGGGAGCGTGGGCACGGGTTTACTCGCTGGACGAGTCGGGAGCGGAGAAGGCGGGAATCTGGCGGATGAGGTTTGCCTGCCACGGGAGGAGCAAGGTATCGAGCTCGGCGGGGGCTCGAGCGAGGATAGCAAGTTGAGTGCGATTGGCGATCAACGTGGCGTCCATATTCAGTTTGGTCGCGAGCACGTCGCGACCGGCTTTGAGGCGATCTTGAAAGGCGATCTCGGAGGGAGTGAGCGAGCGGTTGTCGCGATTGCGCACCCGGCGGGGCAAGGTGCTGGGGTCGCGCGCGAGGCCTTTGCGCACGGCCGCGGTGAGGGATTTTACGAGGCGATCGTGGCGGCGGCCCAAGTTGATGCAGCCGATAATGGCGGCTTCCGGTGCTCCGTCGTCGGCGGCGTGACCCATGAGAAGGAGCAGGGCATTGTTGCAGACCTTGAAGGGCGGAGTGTCGAGGCGCTCGGCTTGGGCTTCGCGCCAATGCCAGACATCGTGCAGGACGGCGAGGCCCTGGCCACGAATTTTTTCGGATTTGCCGATGCGCCAAGCGTTGGGGTCGCTGGTGGGAAAACCGACCTTGCCGGCTTCGATTTGGCGGCGGCATTGCTGGTCGAGCCAGTCCATGCGACCGAGTTTTTTGAGCTCCTTGGTGAGTAAATCGCGGAGGGTGAAGAGGTGCCAGACGTCGAGGGACGCGTAATCGAGAAGCTTCTCGGTGAGGGGGCGACGCGACCAGTTGGCTCTTTGCGACTCCTTGGACATTTTGAAGCCGAAGTAGTCCTCCATGAGGGCGGCGAGGCCGACGCGTTCACGGTTGAGGAGCTGGGCGGCGAGCATGGTATCGAACAAACTCTTGGTCTCGAACTTGCGCAGATCGTGCAGGAGGCGCACATCGAAATCGCTGCCGTGCATGACGAGGTGCTTGGTGGCGAGTTTTTGATAGAGGGGGTCGAAATTGAGGGGGGCGAGCGCATCGACGAGGAACACTTTGCCTTTCACGAGAAACTGGAGGAGGCAGACTTTCGTGCGGTAGCAATTCATGTTGTCGGCTTCGGTATCGAGCGCGACTTCGTCGGCTTGATCGAGGGCATCAAGCAGGGGCTGGAGTTGACCGGGTCGGTCGATGAGTTGGTAGGCCGGGGGCTCAGGTTTCACGGTGATGCCGAGCAAACGGCGAGCGGAGCGCGGAAGAAAGCGTTTTATCACGAATAAGAGGCCTCCCCGGCCCAAGCAGTGAGAAAAGTGTCCACAAGTTGGGGGAGCTCGGCGCTGTAACCGCCTTCGAGGACGGCAGCGGTGGGCAGCCGGGCCTCGCGAAGCCAAGTGCCGAGGGTGGCAAAGTCGTTCTTTTTTAGAGTCATTTCGGTGATTGGATCGCCAACGTAGGCGTCGAATCCGGCGGAAACCATCACAAGCTGGGGCTCGAAGGCAATCACTCGATCAAGAGACTCGCGGAGAGCGGCCAGGTGTTGGGTTGCGGGGGTGTGGGGTGCGATGGGCCAGTTGTGGCAGTTTTGAAAGGAAGAGGTCCCCGTTCCGGGATAGCCGGGATACTGGTGGACAGAGCTGAAAAGTAAGCCATCGCGGCCGGCGAGAATGGCTTCCGTGCCGTTGCCATGGTGGGCATCAAAATCCCAGATGGCGACGCGGTCGAGGCGGTGCTGGGTGCGGGCATGAAGCGCGGCGATGGCAATGTGGTTGAGGTAGCAGAACCCCATGGCTGCGTGAGCGGTGGCGTGATGCCCGGGCGGGCGCATGAGGGCGATGACGGGTTCAGTGGGGTTGGAGATAGCGGCATCGGCGGCGGCGATGGCGGCGCCGGTGGCGCGGTAGGCGTGTTGGTCGATATCATCAAACCAAGGGGTGTCGGGATCGAAGTCCCGTGGTTGAGCGAGGCGCTTTAAGTATGCCGTGGTGTGGGCGAGCGCGGCGTGGGCCGCGGTGGCCGCGGTGGGTTGGAGCCACTTCCAGTCGGGGTGTTGCTCGCGCAGAAAGGGGGCGGTTTTGAGCAACCGCGCGGGTTGTTCCGGGCGGAGGGAGGAGCCGTATGCGGTGCAACGAGGGTCGTGGACGATAAGCATAGCGTTAAGGTGACGTAAAAGAGTCGAGTTCGGGGCTTGGCGGCAAGCTTGAGTGGCGGACTTGCGTGGGCGCGAGCATTCGAGAGAGTGATGGGATGTGGCATGAACTGGGAATCGCGGAGTACTGGTGGGGGGTCCACGTGGCGGCGACGTGGGCGCTGGTGGGGCTGATCTGGACCGTGCAAGTGGCGGTTTATCCCCAGTTCGCTCTGGTAAAGCCGGAGGTCTTTCCTTGGTGGCATGCGTCCTACACGCGGCGCATCGGGTGGCTGGTAGGGCCATTGATGGGGGTGGAGCTGGTCACGGGACTAGGCTGGGTTTGGAGCCAATCGACGAGCGAATGGGCTTGGTTGGGGCTGGGTTTGATTGGGGCCAACGTGATCTGTACGGGATTGGTGCAGGTGCCGCAACATCGTCGACTGGGGGAGAAACTTGATCGGGAATTGGTGACGGCGTTGGTGCGCGGGAATTGGGTGCGCACGGGGATTTGGACCTTGCGAGGTTGCTTGGTCGGGGCGGTGAGCGCGGGGATTTTCTAGTCAAAATTGGGAAAATTCTCAAAGTGTGGGTAGACGCGGTGTGGCGAATGCTGCACGGTCGCTGAAGCTTATGATTTTTGCCCCCCGCTCCCCCTCCTCTGAAGAGTTACGTCAAGCAATCGCCCTGCGTCTCGGGCTACTCGGGTGCCCGACTGGTCCGGGCGATGGACCGAGGGGCTGGACGGCTCTAACCGACCCGATTTTTGCCCGCCACCGCGAGATGACCCGCCAGATGGTCGAGCGGTATGCGCCGGTCGATGGACGCATCCAGCATTTCTTAAGGAAGTATCTCGCTGAGATCGGGCCGGCCCCCACCCTGCCGCTGCGCACGTTTGTCTTGGATCAACCGGGGATGGCGCGCGAGTTGTCGCTGCCAGATCGCGGAGATATGACGGAGTCCCCATTGCTCAAGAGTTACCGGTTGCGCAATGGCGTGCTGCATAACCCTCGGAGTGACCGGCGCACGACCAAGGGGGTTTTCCATATCGCCGAAGGTGGACTCGCGGTGCCGGACGATAAACGAGCGGTGCCCAAGCAGGCGTTTGCGAAGTTACTCGAGATCGCATTGCAACCGCCGGCGGATTTATCGCGCCTGCCCTATACGTCGGATTGGCAGCAGCCGGCGGAGTGTTTCGTTTCGTTGATGTTGCGCCCGATGGTCGTGCCGGAAGTGCCGGGCTTCACCAAAGCAAAGTCGCTGGAGACCCGGTTTTTCGTGCCGGGGTCTTTAGTCGCGAATTTAGATTTTGTGGAGTCGATCTTTGGCAATGCGGGCGACCCGTTTTTACCAGAAAACGACGCGGGACTCGATATTGATGGTTGGACGGGGCACACGGGCTGCGTGATTTTGGCTCCCCATTTGGTGAAGACCCCGAAAGTGGTTTTGGGTCTACCGCATTGGGATCTCGCGACGCCGCGCCAACGCCGGGATGGCATGTGCTGGCAGGATGAGAGCGAACTCTACAATGAGGGCTCGGCGTTCAAGCTTTGTGCGCGCGATGAGAACGGTGTGGTGGTGACCTTGATCGCAGATAATTATTTTGGTTACTGCAAAAAAGAGGTGAAAACCCAGATCGGCTATGCCGCTAATCTCTACGGCCTCGCGGAAGAAGAGCATGCGGGGGGGGCACTGGTCTACCCGTCGTATGACTTGGGCGAAGAGTTTTCCGGTAGCGTGCACGTGCAATCGCGCGGCCACTCCTACGAAGAAGTGGTTAAGCTTTATGGTGAGCTCATGGACGTGAAGCCCGAAGGCTACGCGATCGACCGGGAGTATCCGACTATCTACTACGTGCCGGAAGACGTGACGTTTGATCTACCGGGTCAGACGGTTTCGTGGGCGCGAAACGACGAAACCCACACGCTGCCATTACGGGCGAGTGTGACTTATGTGCGGCCGTCTGGTTATCGAGTGCACTTGGAGCAGCCTCCCGGTCATGACACTTGGAACCTGGTGGGCACGGTAGCGGAGCCGACCTTTTGTCACAAGCCGAGCACGGTTTCAGGGGGAGGAAAGTCGGAGATTTCCAAAGCGATTTCTGATGCGATTTTGCCGGGAGCGGTGTTTGTGGCCGACTTCGAACGCGACATGCAGCGGGTGGGTCAGTTGCTGGAGCATCCGTACGAGGATCGCTTCGCAGACCCTCAAAAGCGGGGTAAAGATTCGCGGCCGTTGATGAGTTCAGAGCGTTCGCTTGGCTCGGTCATCAAGCTGCTCACGCCATCGTCGGAATACTCGGATGAGTTTAACGATTGGTTGCGCGTGATTCCGCAATACTTGAAAGAAATTGTCTTTGTGGTGAAGCGCTATTCTCGCCCGGAGTGGGGCAATGAGTGGCGGAGCCATTTCTCGGTTGATATTATCAACGGCACGCCGGGCAACGCTTTAAAATGCGACAATCGTAAGCTGACTTCGAGTTGCTTGCGGGTTGGTTTTCGCGACGATGGCTCTTGGCGGGTATTCGGGTTGCGCGAGGATTTTCATCCGGCGGCCAAGATTCAGATGGAGGACGATATTTCGGCGTCGGTGGTGGTGCCGAAAGCCGCGTTGCAAGGCCTCGCGGCCACGCAGGCGGCGGAGTCATTCAAATTTGTATCCAATTGTGAAACCCGGCTGTTTCAGCGTCCCGATGATGCGATTCATCGTGGCTACGACAAGCAGACGGAAATCGATATGTCGAAGCCGGGGAATTTTATCTCGAATTTCGAACCATTAAATCGGAGTGATGCCAAGGCACTCGTTGATGACGCGATCAATTTCGTGAAGTGGACGGAGCCCGTGCAATCCCTGATCAAGCAGTCAGCCTCGGCGCCCGATGGCATTTCGTATTTCGTCTCGCCGGCGCATCCCCGGATCGTGGATGGCAAGCCGACGAAGAATCCGCGTTATCTGCAAATGCGTCCGGATCTGGAGAACCCCCGTTCGGTGTATATGTCGCGGATGGCGACGCGGCTTCATCGCCGGCTCGCGGCGGACGCACCGGTGCACACGCCGGTGGATGTGGTGGTGCCGGGGCGGCGAAATAATCCGCCGGATGATGCCACCGGTATTCGGGCCCTCGCGGTATTTAACCCGATTCATTATTTCGAATTACCCGAGTTGTTTTTGGAGTATATCAGCTCGATGACGGGCAAGTCGCCTTCCACCACGGGGGCCGGCTCGGAAGGGGCAATGACCAAGGGACCGTTTAACTGTCTGCCGGCGGTTTACGATCTCAACGCGGCGTTGGTTTCGATGCTGCTTACGGGCCACGCGGCCTTCGTCTCGGCGGCGGGATATGTGGGACCAAAGGTGCGAGTTGATCATGACGTGAGTCTGCTCATCCCCGAAGTCTGGTGCCGGATGACGCTGCAGGAACGTGACCCGAAATATTTGCTTGAGAACGGCTACTTGGAGCAGTGTTTGGATTTCGAACACGAAGGCGAAAAAGTGCTGGGAAGTCGCCTAGGATATCGCATCACCCATAAGTTTGCGCGCAACTTCTTCGGCCGCGTGTTCAACCACCCGCATGTTGTTTTCACGGATGAGATGTTGCGGCCGGAAAATCAAGATTTGGATATCTTCGTGGATGGAGTGGCAAATATTTGCGCCACTCATCAACGGGTGGCGCAGAGTTACTTCGACGATGGCACGATTGAAGAGGCCTGCCCTCCCCTCGCCGCTTTGCTCCATATCATGGCCTACGGTCAATGGGAAGGTCACGGACTCGACACCCCGGAGGTTCGCGGGATGTTCACGCGTGAGGCGGTGTTAGCGAGCGATTGGTATCAAGACCGCATCAAGTCGAAGCAGGATTGGGACATGAAAATGTGGGAACGTCATGTGGCTTCACTGCGTCACGTGATCGATAATCCAGCCAATGCTGATGTGGTGGAAAAACTGGATCTGAACGTCCGATTGATTACCGCCGAAGCCGAACAACAGCGCGTGAGTCAGGCTGATTATCGGGATTGGTTGATCGGCACGATTGGACGACAGCCGGTTTGAGGGCGAGTCCCGGAAGACAGGCTAGGCACCGGTCTTTTTCTCCGGTCTATTTTGGTCGACGAAGATGCGGACCTCCGCGTCGCGTCGGCCAAGAATCTTGGTGGCGCGCTTGAGGGCGTCACGGGTGGAGACGGTGGGATTGGTGGGGTCTTCGCGAAAGAAGTTATCCTCGCCGATTTGTTCAATGGTGCCGGCGTTGCGCAATACGCGGGTGACTCCGCGGCTGGCGCCGGAGATGACGAGGTGGCGTTTTGATTTGATGAGAAACTCGTGGAGTTCAGAGATCGCCGCGGCGGCGGTGGCGTCGAGGTTGCGGGCGCTTTTAAGGCGCAGGATGATGACCTTGAGGCTCGGGTCTTTGATGATCTGTCGAATTTGCTGATCGAAGATGTCAGTTGATCCGAAAAAGAGGTCGCCCTCTGCGTGCATGATCGAAATGCCGGGAACGGTGCGGCGAGCGCGCGATGGCAGTTCGGCGAGGTGGCCGTCTTGGTTGAAGTTGTATTCGACGAGTTCGGGGGTGCCCGCTTTGCGCAGGAAAAGCATGATCGAGGTGAAGGCCCCGAGGTAGATGGCGAGGTCGATGGTGAACAGGAGCGCGGCCGCGCAAGTGACGGTGAAGACGATCGTATCGGAGCGCGTGGTGCGCAGTGCCATGAGAATATTGTGCCGATTGAACAGAGACATCGCGATGCCCATGACGACGACGGCGAGGGCGGCTTTGGGGATAAACTTGATCGTGAATCCGAGGGAAAACATGAGCACCAGCACGAAGAGTCCGGCGAAGATACTGGCGAGAGGTGAGCGCGCGCCGGAGGCGTCACTGAGCACGGAGCGAGTGAGTGAGCCAGAGGAATTCATGCCGCCGCACACCGCACTCGCGGCATTGGAGATGCCCATGGCATACATCTCTTGATTGACATCGATGCGGCGACCACGGCGGGAGGCGAGGGTTTTGCCGATCGAGGTGCCCTCGAGCACAGAAACGAAGGCTAAGGCGAGAGCGGGGGCGGCGAGATCACCGACGAGTTGGAAATCAAAATTTCCTCTAAGAAATCCGAGGTCGCCGAGGGAGAAGCCGCCGAGGTAAGCGATATCCCAATCGATGGTCCGAAAGGCGAAGCCAAATGCGGACATGAGCACAAGGGTCACGGCGACGTTGGGCAGTTTTGGGGCCCAGCGGGTGAGCGCCATGGTGCAAGCGAGGGTGCCGACGGCCATCGCGAGTTCGGGCAAGTGGGTCTGGGGGATGGAGCGCACCGTTGTGGTCACGATGCCGAGGAACGTGGTGGCGTTGCTGATTTTAAACCCGAGCGCGTGCTGAACTTGGTTGGCGAAAATGAGCGCGGCGGCGGCGGTAATGTAGCCGGTGACGACGGTCCGAGAGATATAGTTGATTAACAATGACGCGCGGGCGAGCGCACCTAGGAGCATGAAAAACCCGACCAGAAGCACGAAGACGGGCACGGCGGCCATGCGTTCATCGGCGGGTAGACCGGTGGCGGCCAGGCCGGTGAGCATGAGAATCGCGGTGGCATTGGTGGGGCCGAGCACGATGAAACGAGAGCCGCTGAAGAGGGGGCCGGTGGCGGAGCCGACGGCGCTACTCATGAGGCCGAACTGAGGGGGCAGGCCGGCGATTAGGGAATAGGCGATGCTTTGAGGAAACGCGAGGAGGGCGACGTTGAGTCCGGCGCGAGCATCGGCGACCAGGGTGGCGCGAGGGGGTTTGCGAAAGAAGCGGCGACCAGGGAACCAATCGAGGGTGATACGGCGAAGAACTCCCCTGCCCCAATACCTAAAAATACGACCCCAGCGACGCTTTTTTTTGACCGGCTCGGGTGGGAGAGTATTGGGAGTATTGGGTTCGGCCACAGGGAAAGTTGATGAAGGTGGGCCGAACGTGGCATCCACGTCAATCAACCGGGACCGTCAACGATTGAAGCGTTTGAAGGTGAACGGACGTTGATCAGAGGTGGTCGTCTTCCCCGGGATAGGGTTGGCCATCGATGACGGTGCCGAGGCAGTGGGTGGTGTATTCGAAGGGGTCGCCGTTGTAGAGGGCGAGGTCGGCGTCTTTGCCGGGTTCGATGGTGCCGATGCGATCGGAGAGTCCGAGGATCTGGGCGGGAGATTTGGTGATGCTCGCGAGCGCTTGATCCCACGTGAGGCCGCGGGCGACGAGGACACCGGCCTCGAAGAGCACGTTGCGCGTCTTGGGCGCGTAGGATTCGTAGCCGCCTTGGATGGCAAACGGGATGCCGTGGGCTTGGAGTTTGGCGGCGGTGGTCATGCTGATGTTTTCCATTTCGCCAGCGGCACGAACCATCGTGGGATGCAGGATGACGGGGAATCCGCTGGCCTTGATTTCGTCGAGGGCGAGGTGAGCTTCGGCGCAACCGTCGAGAATGATGGAGAGGTCAAACTCGCGGGCGAGACGGAGAGCGCCAAGAATGTCGATGGCGCGTTGGGCGGTGACGAGTAGAGGTTGGCTGCCGTCGATCCCGCGGCCCAGAGCTTCGAGGTGGAAGTTGCGAGCGGGGTGTTTGGTTTTGTCTTCGAGTAAGAATTTGGCGGCGTATTCTTGAGCTTTGACCAAGTCGGCGCGGAGCATGGCGAGGGACTTGGGGCGAGTGCCGGGGGATTTACCGGTGGAGGAGGCGTCACTGGGGATACCGAATTGACCCAGGGTGACGGTAATCATGCGCTGCGGGTGAATCACGTCTTGGTCGGCGGTGCGGGCATGGAGTTTGGCAACCATGGTGGTGCCGGAAATGAGGGCGCGCGGGGCGTGTCCCGTATTGATGGTAGTGATACCGAGAGAGCGGCTGAATTCAACGAGAGGTTCTTTGGCGTTGTAGGCGTCGATGGCGCGGAGGTCGGCTTGGAGGGGGGCGCTGCGGTCGAGTTGGTCCTGGTCGTGCGGTTGGTTGAGTTGGCCGGACAATCCGAGAACGGAGTGGGCATCAATCAGACCGGGGATAACGACGGCGGCTTCGAGGACGCGACCGGTGCGGGGGGTGGCCGTCGAGGCGGCGGGGCCGAGCCGCACGATTTTACCGTTAGCGATGATGACGACGGCGTCCTCAATCGGAGGACCGGCCATCGTGTGCAGCATACCGGCGCGGACGACGAGGGTTTGGGCGGAGAGGCTGGAACTGGCCAACGCAGCCAGTGCAAGAAAGCAGATGAAAGGGTTCATGGGGTAAGGGGGGTAAAGGGTCGCTTAGTGGTTTTGCGCGAAATCGATTTGAGTGCTGTAGCAGCACAAGTAAGGGGCGGTGGGCGCGCTGGCACCGAAGCCGCCATCGGCGAAGAGTTGGTCAGCGGGATCGGTGATATCGAAGACGCATTGGCCTTCGATATAAGTTTGTTCGATGCGGGTGTAGGCGCTCAGGGGATCGCCGGAGAGCACGATAAAGTCGGCGTCTTTGCCGGGTTCGAGTGAGCCGATGCGGTCGTCGAGTTCCAGAATCTTGGCGTTGTTGATCGTGAGGGCGCGGAGGGCACCCTCGCGACTCATGCCGCCACGCACCGCCAGGGCGGCGGCGCGAAGGAAGAAGCGGGAGTCGACGATGTAGTCATCGGTGTGGAAGCCGACGAGGACGCCGGCTTTTTCGAGGACCGCGCCGGTGCGCCAGGCGAAGTCGCGGGCTTCGAGTTTACCGCCGGGACTATCGAGCACAATGAGGGAACAGGCGACGCCGGCCGCGGCGATTTGGTCGGCGACTTTCCAGCCCTCGCTCACATGTTGGAGGACGACGTTGAAGCCGAATTCTCGTTTGAGACGGAGAACGGTCAGGATGTCGTCGTGGCGGTGGGTATGGTGTTGGACGGTGCGGCGTCCTGCTAGCACTTCGACCAGCGTTTCGAGACCGAGGTCACGGGCGGGGCGTTTTTCGGGGTCGTCGGCGTGGAGCGCGAGTTTGTCGCGATACTCGCCTGCGGCGACGAAGGCTTCGCGCACGAGGGCGGCGGATTTGGCGCGCGAACCGGGGAACTTGGCGTGCGTGGTTTGTTTGATCGAGTTGGTGCCGTTGGCCATTTTGACCCCGCCGGCCATGCGGCCGTCCGGAAGCGTAATGACCATATCTTCGATGGAGCCGACATCGCGGAGTTTGACGTAGAGGGTTTGACCGCTGACGAGGTTGCCGGAACCGGGCATGATGTTGGCGGTGGTGATGCCGCCGGATTGGGCGCGTTGCACGGTGGCGTCGCGGGCATCGATGCCGTCGATCACCCGAGTTTCGGGTTGGATGGGCGAGGAGTCGTCGGCCCCGAATCCCGGCCACCCACCGATGTGGGAATGGGAATCGACGAGTCCGGGCATGATGGTTTTGCCGGTGACATCGACGTGGGTGGCGTTGGCAGGAATGGTGACGGATCCGAGGGGGCCGAGAGCGACGATTTTGCCGGCATCGATCACGAGAATTCCTTGCTCGATCGGGTCGCCATGAACGGGGATGATCTTGGCCCCCAAATAAGCGACGGGAGACGTTTGGGCAAAAGCTGAAAGCGCGGCGATGATCAGGGCAGCGCTTAAAGAAGGTTTTAGCATGCTGTAATCCTGTGGATTTCGGTCATTTTGGCAACTACGGGTTGTCGGTAGCGGCCATGAAATGACCGAACTTGCCACAGCAGGCGCGGCGTTTAAGGTGCCTCGAGTAATGAAGGGATTATCAGGTCAATGGCTGGTGGGCTACCGGGTTGGGATGCTACTTTCATTGGTGGCGCCTTTGCGGGCTGTCGACGTGACGAGAACCGGCGAGGTGAAACCAAAAACATCGATCGGTTTGGCGGAATTGGCGGGTTTGGATCCGGAAGTGCTCAAGAATCTCTATGATTTAAATGCCCTGTCGGTTCAGCCTAGGCCGCGATTTCAGGCCAAACCCATCTACCCGTTAGAATTGAGGAAAGCGGGGATTACGGGAGAAGCGTTGGTCGGGTTTATTGTGACGAGTTCGGGCGAGGTGGCCGAAGTTTATGCGATACGAGCGACGCATCCGGAATTTGGCACGACGGCGGTGGCAGCGGTCAGTCGGTGGAAATTTAGCCCCGGCTTGATCGGGGACCGAAAGGTCAACACTCGGATGAGTGTTCCGATACGTTTTAATATAACGGGGAAAGAGCCCCCTCCTAAGGGTTTGGCAGAATTGGCGGATTTGGATCAGGAAATGCTCAAGGATTTCTATGATTTAAACGCGTTGTCGGTTCAGCCCACGCCGCGATTTCAGTCCAAACCCATTTACCCTTTCGAATTGAGGCAGACGGGGGTTACGGGAGAAGCGATGGTTGGATTTATTGTGACGACTTCGGGTAATGTGGCCGAAGCTTATGTGATGCGAGCGACGCATCCGGACTTTGGCACGGCGGCAGTCGCCGCGGTCAGTCGGTGGAAATTTCGCCCCGGCATGTTGGGAGACCGCAACGTAAACACGCGGATGAGTGTTCCGGTGGTCTTTAATATAGAGGTTCACCCAGGGGTTCTCGCGGGCGAGTTTGACGAGCCGCCGAGTGTTTTGCGGGGAAAGGATCCACGTTATCCAAGTGAGTTGGAGAGGCATGGCCGTGGCGGCCAAGTGTTCGTCTCTTTGACGGTAAATGAGAGAGGAGAGCCAGAAGGTGCCTCTATCAAGGGGTCCACTTATCCTGGTCTGGATGACGAGGCGTTGAATGTAGTGGAGCGTTGGAAATTTAAACCGGCCGAAAAGGAGGGAAAAAAAATAGCCGCAAATTTGGATGTGCAAGTGGTGTTTGCTCATCAGGGTAAATCGATTTTTGGCGCAGGCTGGCAGCCGAAACGCCCGAAGGCTTTTCCTCCTGCTTTAGCGGAAGTTTACCACTGGGATAAAGCGCCGGTAGTCCGGGATTACTACGCTCCCGTCTATCCTCGGTCCGCGTTGGAGGAAAAAAGAAAAGGAAAGGTTTTGGTTAAATTTTTGGTCAGCTCCACCGGTGAGGTCGAACGGGCCGAAGCGGCGGGGAATACGGACGAGGATTTGATGGCGGCAGCCGTGGCGGCCGTGAACGCTTGCGGGTTTTTTCCAGCCCAGCGCGGAGGTAAGCCTTCCCCGGCCTGGTTGGAGTTGGAGTTCGATTTCAATTGGTCGAGTCGCAGTCATGCGCCGGTGAACGATCGCACCGAGCGGATATTAAAATTGATGCTGAAAACTCCCGACAAGGTGGTGGCGTTTACGAAACTCGATGCCCGCGCCAAGCTTCTCGTCTCTCAAGCTCCGGTCGTGCCACCAAGCCGAAAGATTCCTCCGGAGGGAATCGAGGTGCGAGTGGATGTGGTGATTGATCGGTCGGGTGTGGTGAGACTGCCACAAGCGCAGCACCGTTCAGACCGGGAGTTGGGGTTTGCCGCAGTGCAGGCCATAGCCGGCTGGCGGTTCGAGGTTCCGCGGCAGCATGGCCTGCCCGTGGATGCGTATGTGACTATTCCGATTGTATTTAAGCCCGACGAGTAGTCGAAACCTAGACGTGAGGGCAAAAAACGAGAAGCAACCGCTATGATGGAAGAAGCACCTGAAGCCTTGCTGCGCGAGAATAGTCAGATTGCGACCACGGTGAGTGATGTGGCGGAGGCGTTGTATGGGGAAAACCCCGAGCTCGAGCTGTCGTTTGATGCGGGGCTGAACTTGGGATTTTTTCAGGGGGGAGGGAAGTGCGCGTGATGCTGCGCACACCAGGGGTCTGGGGGGGCAAGAAATCGGTGGTGCATTTCTCCGTCTCAGGCGTCGTCGACACCCACGCGGCGATCGTCGCAAAAAGGGTGGTCAGTGATCGCTTCCCTGCCTTTGCGGCCCCGAGGGGGGGGGCATTTTTTATGGGTAGAGTTTTTGCGCGATATGGGCGGTAAGTTGGCGGGTTTGACGAAAGAGGTGCGCCCGCCGGTAATGAAGGAAAATTAAGCGATGAAGAGTATTATTATTTTATTGGTGGTGATTGGATCAATGGGCGGCGGTTTGTGGTGGTTTGCGGACCAACGTAACGCCCAGATAGCCGAGGACCGGGCGGCGGCTGAATTGGCGGCGGCTGAACAATTGCGGGATGATCGATTGGCGCTCTATGGCGAAGAGGCGTTGGCCGAGGACATCGAATGGACGCCGACGGGACTTGGGATCCAGCATTTGGTCGCAGGCACGGGACCCAAACCGCTTGCGGGGGGCTATGTGACGTTTAATTATCGCGTGAGATTAAAGGACGGGGAGGAAGTCCAGCACACAGAAAAACCAACGGAAGCACGGATTGGGCAGATGATTCCCGGAGTTTCGGCGGGGTTGATGCAGGTGGGCCGGGGGGGGAAGGCGCTCCTTTTCATCCCGCCGAAACTGGGTTATGGGAAATCGGGTTATGGTCCGATTGGTGCTGATGCGGGCCTGCTTTTCGAAGTGGAATTGCTGGACCGTTAGGTGCCAAGGGCTGCGGAGGCTCTCTAGACCCGAGCCTGCCCGGAAATTAAAAACGGCGGATGGTATGCTGCCCTCAGGAAGCGGACTTGTGGGAAAGCTTAGTCGAAGGACAAGCACACTGCCCTCCTCCACCGCAGCCTTGGCTGGCGCGATGGCGATTTTTCCACCAGCGGTGGGTCAAGTAACTGATGGCCAGTAGGACGACCAGAATTGCGAAGATTGATTGATTCTCTGGGTTCATGAGAGCTCGATTAGTAGCCGAGAGCAGAGCCGATTTGGAAAACGGCGAGGCAAAGGAGCCAAGCGAAACCGGTTTGATAGCCGATTTGGAAGAGCGGCCATTTCCATGAGTTGGTCTCTCGTTTCACAATTGCGACGGTGCTGATGCACTGCATGGCAAAAACATAGAAGATCATCAAGGTGAGGCAAACGAGGGGGGTGAAAAGAGGCCGCCCGTCGGGCCAACGAGAATTTTGGAGCGCCTCTCGGAGCGGAGCCGTATCTTCTTCGTCCTCCTCGACATTAAACACGACACTCATGGAGCTGACGAAAACCTCACGGGCGGCAAAAGAACTGATCAAACCGATGCCAATCTCCCAATTGAACCCGAGAGGTTTGATCGCGGGTTCGATGAGTTTCCCAGCTTGGCCGGCGTAGCTTTGGGCAATTTGTTCGGCGGCGGTGGCGTCTTCGCCGGCTTTTGGGTAGGCCGTGAGAGCCCAGAGCACGATGGAGATGGCGAGAATGATGGTGCCGGCGCGTTTGAGGAATAGGCCAGCCCGCTCGATCATGTGGAGGGTCACATCTTTGATTTTGGGCATCCGGTAAGGGGGGAGCTCCATGATCATGAGAGGGGGGTCGCCTTTGAGTAGAGTGCGTTTGAAGAGCCAGGCGAAACCGAAGGCACCGAATGTGCCGAGGGCATACATGAGGAGCATGAGCCCGACTTTCGTGAGCAAGGGAACTTCGCCGTTGGGAACGAGCGCGGCGATCATGAGCAAGTAGACCGGTAGTCGCGCCGAGCAGCTCATGAAAGGGGCGACGAGGATCGTCACGAGCCGGTCTTTGGGATCTTCGATGGTTCGGGTCGCCATGATACCGGGAATGGCACAGGCGTAGGAACTCAGCAGCGGGATAAAGGATTTTCCATTGAGACCGACTTTGCCCATGAGACGGTCCATGATGAAGGCGGCCCGGGCCATGTAACCGGTGCTTTCCAAGAGACCGATAAAGAAAAATAGGATGAGGATTTGGGGAAGGAAGATGACTACTCCCCCGACTCCAGCGATGGCCCCGTCGGTAATGAGATCGCGGAGGTCACCGGGTGGCATGGCGCCTTTCACCGTATCGCTGAGGGCGACGACGGTGGCTTCGATGAGTCCCATGGGATACTCAGCGAGGGTGAAGATGCTGAGAAATAAGGCGGTCATCAATGCGCCGAGAACCGTCCAGCCCCAGAATCCGTGGGTGGTGATGGCATCGATGCGGTCAGAAGTGTTTTGGGCGACGAACGTATCGACCTGACGCACGGAGTCGGCGGTGAGTTTACCGATGGCGTCGTAACGGGCGGCGACGAGGGTGCCGGCCCAATCGGTGCCTGCTTTTTGCCAGGTGGTCTTCCAGTTTTGGAGGATTTTTGAAGTTTGTGGGCTGATAGGTTGTGAGCCTGAAACTCGTAGGGGATCTTGATCGGTGAGGAGCAGAAGGGATTCGGCTCGGGCAATGAGCGGCGGTTTTTGATCGAAGTTTTGAAGCGATGCTTGGATTTCCGAAACAGCGGATGAGATTTCGGCGGGAATATCCCAACGATGGCGGGGAAGCGGAAGATCCTGCCGGCTCATGGCTAGCTTCAGTTCAATCACGCCCTGGCCACGGGCGGCTTGGGCGGCGATGACGGGAATCCCAAGCTGGTGCTCGAGTTGATCGACGCGAATCTCGAGACCGGCCTTGATCGCGAGGTCCATCATGTTGACGACCAGAATAATGGGTCGGCCTAGGTCGAGGATTTGATGAACCAGATAGAGATTACGTTCGAGATTAGAGGCATCGACGATACAGACGATCCGATCTGGCATCTCGGTATCGGTGCGACGGCCGAGCAGGACATCGCGGGTCACGGCCTCATCGGGGGAGCGGGCGGCGAGTGAGTAGGCTCCCGGTAGATCGATCACCGTCATAGGTTGACCATGCTGCGAGTAGGCGGTCCCTATTTTGCGTTCTACGGTGACGCCGGGGTAATTGCCGACCTTCTGTTTGAGTCCGGTCAGGGCGTTGAACAGCGTCGATTTACCGCAGTTAGGATTGCCGACAAACGCGTAGACGGGTTTGCGGTTCGCGGTTTTGACGTGAGCTGGCAGGCTCATTTTTCCTGGAGGGGTTCGACCGTGATATGATCGGTTTCGGTTTTCCGGAGGGTGAGGTTGTAGCCGCGCACTTTGATTTCTAAGGGATCTCCCATGGGGGCAGCTCGCATGAGGGTGATACGAGTCCCGGGCAAGAGACCCATTTCGCGCAGTCGAATGAAGGCGGTGCCGTTGATCGGGAAGCTTTTTACGACAGCCGATGCTCCGACGGTTAGGGCGGACAAGGAAATGGATTCAGCCATAACGTCCAGTAGGTTGGCAGCGCGTTTCTAGTGGAGGATTCGGGAATCCTAAACTGGAACGACTAAAATTTGACTGGCCGCTTTGTGGCTGAGGGCGATGCGGGTGCCATTGAGTTGGCAGATGATGGTCGATCGGCCGGAAATTTTGGTCACCAAGGACGATTCACCGAAACCGATCTCCCTAATGTGTTGCCGGAAGTTTCCTTCACCGGTCAGTTCTTTCACAATTCCACAGGCGCCGGCGGATAACTGGCAAAGGGGTTTTAGGTTAGAGTGCTCGGATTTTGTCATTGGAAGGCATGAGACTAATTGAGAACGAGTTTCAATGTCAATGGGACGCTTGGAATTTTAACGCCAAAAAAACGCACCTTGGTGAGAGGTGCGTTTGGAAAAGAATGGGATCGTCCGTAGAACTAGGAAGATGGACTAACAATGATGGCGTTGCCGGGAATGCTGACAAACGCACCCGGGCTAGCGGCGAGGATCGCGGCGGTGAGCGTGCTGTTCAGATTCGTCAAACGAGCGCCGCTGATGGGCGCTCCAGCGATAGTGGGGAGGGTGAGATTGGTGATCGAGCCGGAATTACTGGAAATTTCATTTCCAATCGACGCAGAGCCAACGGGCAAAGCCGCGACGGTGACGATATTGGTGATGTCGTTCACGGTGATCACGAATTTTCCGTAAGAAAGCGCGAGGGTGAAGCTCGTGAACACTGGAACCACCACGTTATCGATGACAACATCGACAGGGGCTGGAGTCTCTGTGACCACGACTACAACAACGGGGGCCGGCGGGGCAACGGGTGCGACCACCACGGCAGCAGCAGTGGTTCCCGTGTTAACCGCGGTAGTGACCGTAGCGACATTCACATTGTTTGCAACGGCAGCAGTCGTTGCTCCGGAGGTAGATCCTTGGGCGGAAGCTTGAGTCACAGCGGCCATTTGAGTGACAGAAACATTTGAAGCAACCGCTGCAGTCGTCGCGCCACTTGATGAACCAGTCGTCACCGCGGTGACGACGGCGGCTACGGAAGCAGTTATTGTCGTGTTGGTGGAGGTGGCAACAGCGGCGACCGCACCATTGGAAGCACCGGTCGAGGCGGCCTGCGCGGCCGCGACGACATCACCACCGGAAGCGGCGGCAGCGGCGACCGCACCAGACGAAGCACCGGAAGCAGCAGCCTGGGCAACGGCGGCGACCGAGGCGGCGCTAGCGTTGGGAGCGGCCGCGGCCCGCGCCACGACGGCTTGGGTAGATCCTTGGGCGGATGCTGTAGTCACAGCGGCAACTTGAGCGGCGGAAACATTGGTTGAAGCGGCAGCCGCAGTCGTCGCGCCACTTGAGGAACCAGTCGCCACCGCGGTGACTACGGCGGCTACGGAAGCAGTTATTGTCGTGTTGGTGGAGGTGGCAACAGCGTCAACCGCACCATTGGAAGCACCGGTCGAAGCGGCCTGCGCGGCCGCGGCGACATCACCACCGGAAGCGGCGGCAGCGGCGACCGCACCAGACGAAGCACCGGAAGCAGCAGCCTGGGCAACGGCGGCGACCGAGGCGGCGCTAGCGTTGGGAGCGGCCGCGGCCCGCGCCACGACGGCTTGGGTAGATCCTTGGGCGGATGCTGTAGTCACAGCGGCAACTTGAGCGGCGGAAACATTGGTTGAAGCGGCAGCCGCAGTCGTCGCGCCACTTGAGGAACCAGTCGCCACCGCGGTGACTACGGCGGCTACGGAAGCAGTTATTGTCGTGTTGGTGGAGGTGGCAACAGCGTCAACCGCACCATTGGAAGCACCGGTCGAAGCGGCCTGCGCGGCCGCGGCGACATCACCACCGGAAGCGGCGGTAGCGGTAACGGCCCCAGTTGATGCGCCGGTAGCTGCAGCCTGGGCGACGGCGGCGACCGAGGCGGCGGTGGCGTTTGGCGCGGCCGCGGCCCGCGTCACGACGGCTTGGGTGATCGCTTGGGTAACGGCAGCAATTTGAGCAGCAGGAACTTCCGCAACGATTTCTGCAACAGCGGCTTGGATTTCAGCGGGTTCGCTGACGTTCACGCCGGAAGCGTCTAATTCGGCAACGATCTCAGCTGGAGTTGAGCCGGCGGCAATCAGGGCGGCGATACGGGCTTTTGCGGCGGCGTTGAGTGGCGCGGCGAAGGCGGTGCCACCAACGAGAAGACTTATTAAAAGCCCGGCGATCAGTTTGCGGAGGATATTCATCGTAGGTATGGTTTGAACTGAGAGTTTAGAAAATGGAAGAACTACTGGATAAGAAACACTTAACCCTATGAATGCAAATCAATAGAATTAAAGTTATTCACACTACGTTCTTAGAGAAGAAGTGGTTTAAAACCACGTTCATCTTGGATAAGTGAGGCGGTGCTGCGAGAGAAAATTAACGACGGCGGCGTTTGATACCTAATTGGGCGACGGAGAAGCGGACGACACTTTCGAGTCTTTCTATTTCAGCCGGGTCGATTTTGGAGTCTTTGGCCTCATTGAGGGCGCTTTGAGCTCGTTGCATGGCTTTCTCGACCACATTTTCATCGATGGACGATTCCTCAATGGCGTGTTCGGCAAGGATGGAAACCTTATCCCCTTGGATTTGCACAAACCCGTCCCCGATAACGAGGCCTTCGGTGGTGCCGTCTTTGGTGACGCGGAGTTCACCATCGGCCACCTGAGAGAGCAGCGGCAAGTGACCCGGGAGGATGCCGATTTCGCCTTCAACCGTGGGGATGACGACGTAGTCGACCGTATCCGAGTAAACTCGGGCTTCCGGGGTAACGATTTCGAGGATGAGCGGCATGATCAGCGGGGACCGAATTATTTCTTACCGGCGGCTTCGAGCACTTCGTCGATGCCACCCTTCATGTAGAAGTCACCCTCGGGAACGTCGTCGAGTTCGCCGTCGAGAATCATCTTAAAGCCACGAACGGTGTCTTTTACCCCGACGTATGCCCCGGGGGTGCCGGTGAAGACCTCTGCGACCGCGAATGGTTGGGAAAGGAAGCGTTGGAGCTTGCGGGCGCGGTAGACGGTGAGTTTGTCCTCCGGGGACAGCTCATCTAGACCAAGAATGGCGATGATGTCTTGGAGATCCTTATAGCGTTGGAGAACGCGTTGAACTTCCCGAGCGACGGCGTAATGTTCCTCACCGACGATGGCTGGTTCGAGCGCTTTGGACACGGAAGCAAGGGGATCGACGGCGGGGTAGATACCGAGCTCAGCGATGGAGCGTTCCAAGACGATGGTGGAATCCAAGTGGGCGAAGGTATTGGCGGGCGCTGGATCGGTGAGATCATCGGCCGGCACGTAGACTGCTTGCACGGAAGTGATCGACCCTTTTTTGGTCGAGGTGATACGCTCCTGGAGAATACCCATCTCGTTGGCGAGTGTGGGTTGGTAACCCACTGCAGAAGGGGAACGACCAAGCAGAGCGGATACTTCGGAGCCGGCTTGCGAGAAGCGGAAGATGTTATCGACGAAGAGTAGCACGTCTTGATTTTGCTCGTCGCGGAAGTATTCGGTCATGGCGAGAGCGGAAAGGGCGACGCGCATACGGGCTCCCGGAGGCTCATTCATTTGACCGTAGACGAGGGCGACCTTGGATTTACTGAGATCCTTTTGGTTGATCACACCCGCTTCGGACATTTCGTGGTAGAGGTCATTACCTTCGCGGGACCGCTCCCCTACTCCCGCAAACACCGAGTAGCCACCGTGGGCTTTGGCGATGTTGTTGATGAGTTCGAGAATGATGACGGTCTTGCCTACCCCGGCACCCCCAAAGGCCCCGGCTTTACCGCCCTTAATGAATGGGCAGATGAGATCGATGACCTTGATACCGGTCTCGAGAATTTCGGAGCTGGTATCTTGATCGGCCAACGCAGGTGCCGCGCGGTGAATAGGGTAGCGTTTCGTATGAGGCACTTCGCCGCGGCCATCCACCGCGTTGCCAGTGACGTCGAAGATGCGTCCGAGCACACCTTCGCCAACGGGAACGGTGATAGGATCACCCGTATCGATAACTTCCATGCCGCGTTTGAGGCCCTCGGATGAGGACATGGCAATGGTCCGAGCGACGCCAGCGCCGAGATGTTGCTGGATCTCGAGCGTGAGAAGTTCCTTTTTGCCGGAGACTTCAAACGCTACGGTGAGGGCTTGATAGATGGGCGGGATACAGTTAGCGGCGAACTGGACGTCGACGACGGGACCGATAACTTGGACGATTTTGCCGGTATTACTCATGGCGGGTTGCGTGGGTCGTTGGATTTGTTGAAGTGGTTGGCTTAGGCCGCTGTGAATTGGGCAGCGGCAATCTCGAGAATTTCCTGAGTGATGGCGGCTTGACGGGCTTTATTGTATTCGAGGGTCAAATCTTCGAGCAGGCCGTTGGCGTTGTCCTTGGCCGTCTTCATCGCCACCATGCGAGCGCTGTGCTCGGAGGCTTTGGCGGAGAGTGCAAGTTGGAAGAGGTAGCGGTTGACGTAGAACGGCAACAGGGCCTCGAGGACGCTTTGGGCGTCGGGCTCGAAGATCATTAAGCGATCATCGGCCGCTTTGGTGAGGCTGCCGTCCGCCTCGTCATGCGCGAGGCTTTCGACAAACGAATGAAGATTATCGAGGGGGAGCATCGGACGATGGATAGATTCCTGCACCAAAGTGTTTTTGAAGCGCGGGTAGATGACTTCGATGGTGTCAATTTCCCCATCGAGGAAGAGTTTCATCATGAAATCGCCGATCACCTTGATTTCGGCGAAGGGGACTTTGTCGTGGATGCCAAAGTCGGCGATGATGTCGCGTTTGGAACGGGCGAGGAATTGAGCACCTTTTCGTCCTGAAACGACAAATTTAGCCGGAGTTTTGATGTCGGTCACCCGCTTAAAGAGATTGGCGTTGAGCGGTCCGCAAAGTCCTTTGTCCGTCGTGACGAGGAGGATTCCGCGAGTCTTTACTTCGCGGGGTTGCAAGAAAGGATGGAGAGTACCGTCTACTTTGGGCGCCAAGGCGGCCAACATGTTGGCGAGAAGCTGAGCATAAGGGCGACCGGCGACGGCGGCGGCTTGTGCTTTCTTCATCTTGGAGGCAGCGACGAGCTCCATCGCCCGGGTGATTTGGCGAGTGTTTTTTACCGACTTGATGCGCCGGCGGATGTCGCGAGTGGAAGCCATGAGATAAAGGAAGGACTGAAGCGAGTCTTAGGCTTGAGCAGAAGCCCACTCTTCGCAGGCAGTTTTGATCTCGGCTTCGAGTTCAGGTGAGAGTTTGGCCTGATTGCGAATTTTGGTGAGCAATTCGTCTTTGCGAGTGGCAAAGAAATCGCGGATACTGACCGCGGCGGCCGTGACCTTGGAAATTTCCACGTTCGCGTAGAAATTGTTTTGGAGAGCCCAAAGGGTGACCACCTGTTGTTCGATTGGCAGGGGGTTGAAGGCGGGCTGTTTGAAGAGCTCCACGATGCGGTTACCGCGGTCGAGTTGAGCTTTGGTTTTGGCATCAAGATCGGAGCCAAACTGTGCGAAGGCCGCGAGTTCACGGAATTGAGCGAGTTCGCCCTTGAGCTTACCACCGACTTGCTTGGTCGCTTTGATTTGGGCAGCGGAGCCGACCCGAGACACGGACAGTCCGACGGAAACAGCGGGACGGATGCCTTGATTGAAGAGATCGGTCTCGAGGAAGATCTGACCATCGGTGATCGAAATCACGTTGGTCGGGATGTAGGCCGACACGTCACCAGCCTGGGTTTCGATGATGGGGAGCGCGGTGAGCGAACCTTTACCATCGAGACGAGCGGAACGTTCGAGCAAGCGGCTGTGGAGATAAAACACATCTCCGGGGTAGGCTTCCCGACCGGAAGGCCGTTTGAGAATAAGAGAAATTTGACGGTAAGCGACGGCGTGCTTGGAGAGATCGTCGTAGACGATGAGGGCGTCCATGCCGTTTTCCATAAACCACTCGCCGATCGCGGCGCCCGAGAAAGGGGCGAGGTATTGATTGGCCGGATTGTCGGCGGCGGGGGCGGCGACGATGATGGTGTATTCGAGGGCCCCCGCTGCTTCGAGAGCACCGAGGGTGCGGACGATATTGGAGTTCTTTTGGCCCACCGCGACGTAGATCGAATAGACGGGGCGGAAGTTTTGATCGCCGGAAGCCAAGCCGACTTTGTTGATCTTGGCTTGGTTGATGATCGTATCGATCGCGATGGTGGTCTTGCCGGTGCCACGGTCACCAATGATCAATTCACGTTGGCCGCGGCCGATAGGAATCATCGAATCGATCGCTTGGATACCGGTGAAGAGAGGTTGATCGACCGATTTACGAGCGATGATACCTGGAGCGATGCGCTCGACGGGGTAAGTTTCTTTGGATTCGATCGGACCTTTGGCATCAACGGGGTTACCGAGAGCATCGACGGTGCGACCGAGCAGGCCCTTGCCGACAGGAACGGAGAGAAGTCGACCGGTGGTGAGCACTTCGTCACCTTCCTTGAGGCCGGAGATGTCACCGAGGACAACGCAACCGACTTCGTCTTCTTCAAGATTCAGCGCAATGCCGATGGCGCCACCGGGAAATTGCACCATCTCGTTATACATCACGTCGGACAGGCCGTCGATCTTGGCGACACCGTCGGCAACGGTGCGGATGGTGCCGGTGTTCTTTTTAACCGCCCGATTGGAAAGGTTGGCGATTTGGGATTCGATTTGTTCGAGGACAGTGCTCATGGCTGCGAGGGACTCGGAAGAGTTTTGAGTTTGTTAAAGGGAAAGGTAGCGGCTGATTAGAGCGAGGCGGCGAGGGTGTCGAGCTGGCCACTCACAGTGGATTCGTAGACATCGTCGCCGATGCGAACGCGTAAGCCGGCAATAAGATCATCATTGGGGATGCCGGTGGCGGCGATCGCGCGGTGATACTTCTGGGAGAGTGCTCCGGCGACGAGCCCGAGCACTTGGTCGGAAATCTGTCCGGCGTGTTCCACGACTGCGTTGGTCTTGGCGAGCTCCCTGCTAATGAGGCGATGGTAGGCTTTGAGCACGGCGACGGGTTTAGCGGCAACGTGCTTTTCGATGTAGGCCAAGACGCCGGCGACGCGTTCGGAATCCACCGCTCCATCGGCCCCCAGGCTCAATTTGGAGAGCTGCTTAGCGAGTTGGGAAACTTGTTTGGTTTTGGTGGCCACGGGAAAGGATCAGTTACGAGATAGACAGCTCTTTGGCGGCCGCGTTGTTGTAGCGGGTACGATCGTCATTGGAGAGTTCCTGGGCGAGAACCTGACGGGTCGTCGCGATCACGAGACGGGCGATTTCACCGCGAGCCTCGGCGATCATCTTACGATGTTCGAGCTCGGTAGCGTGTTGGGCTTTGGCGATAATTCCCTGAGCTTTGACGGTGGCTTCTTGAGATTGTCGTTCGATGACCGCTTTAGCGGAGATGCGGGCTTCTTCGATGACTTTGGTCGCTTGGGCCTGCGCCGCTTTTACGATGGAGACGCTTTCGACGGCGGCGGCATCGAGTTTGGTCTTCATCTCTTCGGCGTGCTTGATGCCTACATCAACGGCGGCCTGACGCTCTGCCATGGCTCCGATGGTCGGTTTGATGGCCTTGAAGTAGATGACGGTCGCGAAGATCGAGAAGCCGATCAATTGAGCCACGACGTATTTAAGTTCGATGCCAAAATGCTCAAGCATTCCGGGATTGGCGCCTTCGGTGGCTGCGAGAACGAGCGTGGTCAGCATAATCTTAAGAAATAAAAGAAGAGAAAAATGGAAGAGTCGCGCCGAACAACCTTACGGTGATGTTGACGCGACAGATTGATATCAATCCCTACGCGAGAAACAACGCGAGGATACCAAGACCTTCGGCGAGAGCCATACCGATGATGGCTTGAACGAGGATCTTACCAGAAGCGCCGGGATTGCGTCCGACGGCTTCAACGGCCTTGAAGCCAATGAGTCCTACGCCGATAGCGGCGCCGAGGAGACCGAGACCGCTAGCGATATTTCCGGTGATTTGAGCAATGAACATGATGGGTGTGTTTTGGTGGTTTGGTTGCCGACGTGCACGCTCTGGGCATACTCCCGACGGTAAAGTGGTTAGTGCGCGGTCGCGGCTTCATCTTCGTGATCATGGTCATCGCCATGATTACAAATCAGGCCGATGTAGACAGCGGTGAGCAGAGTGAAGACGACGGCTTGGATCAAACCGACCAGCAGCTCCATGAAGTAGAAGACAAAAAAGAAGGAGGTGCCGTGGAGGAGATTTTCACCGCCGTAGACGTTGCCGAAGAGGCGAACGGAGAGGGTGAACGGGCGGATAAGGATCGAAAAAACTTCGATGCAGCCCACGACCAAGAAGACCAAAGTGAGGATGGGGTAGAGCCAGCCGGGAGTTTCCTTTTTCTCGGCCTTGTTGCCGAAGAGATCGACGAGCAGAAATTTCAGGCCGGCAAACCTGAAGACCAGAATTGCCCAAGCGCCGAAGGAAAGAATCGCGAGAGCGATGGTGCCATTAAAGTCCGAAGTGAAAGGACGGATGAGCGGACTGCTCATATGGAATTGCCCTTCGGCGTCAGTGTGGCCCCAACCAATGGTGCCGACGCCAGGAATGAGTCCCATCCAATTATTGAGCAGAATGAAAATGAACAGCGTGACGAGGATGGGGAATGACGCGGGGAATGCTTTCTTACCGACAATCGGTTCGAACAAATCGCGCAATCCGCTGATGAGGGCTTCCATGAGGGCTTGGCCCTTAGAAGGAACGATCGAGGGCTTCCCGACCATTCGGATGATCAGAACGACGACGATCGCTGAGAATACCCAGCCGGTGAGAATTGAATTGGTAATGAAATCACCGAACAATGGAGCTGCTCGAGGTGACACACCGGATCCATCGCCCGCAGCAAATGCCGAAGTGGCAATCGCAATGAGAAGTGGAAGAAAGGAGAGTTTTGTTACCCGAGGCATGGAGACGCAGTCGTGCTGTTGAAGTGCAGGAAGGAGAGCCGTATCGGATCGCTGTCGCTTCCGTCAACCCCTGAAACCGCTCTAGGTCGGGCCAGGGTGCAGTCATTAGCACTGGGCGCGGTTTATGGTTGGCGCTGCTAATTATCGGCTACGCCGGAATTTAAGGCAAATTTCGCCTTGATTCAGCCGCTTTTACGACGGGCGGTCAGAGATCGGAATCCGTCGGCACGTGCTTCAAATACGGTGAGTCGTTCGAATGGCCAAAGGGTTGGAGACTCCACCGTCCAGTCGGGGTGGTCGTTTATCACGATGGAGGCGGCTTCAAAATACGGGGCGTGATCGGTTCTGAAGCAAAGTTGAGTATCGGGAGCCGTAATTTTTGCCAGTTTGTCCAAGAACCCCGATTGAATAAGCCGATTCTTCCAGTGTTTACGTTTGGGCCATGGATCAGGGAAAAGGATGAAGACTTTGCGGTTGAAAACGAAACCAGGGGGAAATGCGTCAAAAAAGTCCTGATCGAACGCTCGGAGCCAACTTACATTACAAAGACCGGCCGCGTTGGTTTTGCGGTTCGCGCGTTCTAGGCGGTCCTGGATGATATCGAAAGCGACACAGTGCTCCTCGAGGTTTTCGGCGGCGTAGGCCGTAAGAAAGTGCCCGTGCCCGCAGCCGATTTCCAGAGTGAGCGCTGGGTGACTAAGCGGAAGCTCAGCCAGGATCGTTTGGAGCGTGGCGACTCGGTCGCGTTTTATGCGTATAGCCTCTTCGATTGGCATGATCGCGGGTTAACTGGTTAGAACGAGTCAGCGCAAGCTCAAGCCGACGGTTTAATGGATCACGATCCTCGATTTACCCTGAAATGCTCGCGTGTTTCGATGATTGAGGCAGGGTAATTACAAAAGTGGTCCCCTGCCCTACCCCGCTCTTCACCCGCACGTTTCCACCGTGGAGTTGAATTATGTGTTTCACGATACTCAGCCCGAGGCCGGTGCCGCCTCGCTCGCGGGATCTCCCTTTTTCTACCCGGTAGAATCGCTCGAAAATATGGGGTAAATCTTCCTCGGGAATCCCGGGACCATCGTCCGCTAGCCGAATCTCTACTTCCCGCTGACGAAGTTTAGCGGTGATGGAAATGAGGCAGCCAGAAGGCGTATATTTGAGCGCGTTATCCAGCAAGTTGGCAAAAACTTGAGAAATTTTAAGCGGATCAAGCAGCAGGTTATCAATTGCGGGGTCGATTTCGACGGCGATTTTGTGCCTCGCAGCCGAGGGTCGACCCCGGTAATCGTCCACAATACTGGTAATCAGTTTACCGATATCAATGGACTCGGGACTGAGGCCTGGATTGATCGATTCTAGCCGGGACAAGGTGAGTAAATCTTCGAGCAGAGAATTTAATCGTTCGGTGTGGCGGTGAATGGTGGCGAGGAAGCGAGAGCGGTCCTCCTCCGGGATCTCGTTTTGTCCGTCCACCAAGGTTTCGACGTAGCCTTTGATTACACTGAGAGGTGTGCGAAGCTCGTGCGAGACATTGGCGACGAACTCTTTGCGGACGAGTTCCAGCCTTTTTTGACGGGTAATGTCGTGGAGAACGAATAGCGCCCATTCGCCTTTGCGGCCATCGAGTGGCGGGATGGTTGAACCGGTTACCTCGATCCATCGAGTCTCATTGCCTTCAACAAATTCGATGGGAAACTGCGGGCCAGCTTCCCCGTTTCTGACTGATGCAACGTAGTTTAGAAACGAAACGCTGTGGAGAACGACCTCCAGTCGCTGATCGATAATTTCCACAGCGTTGGGAAAAATATGATGCAAAGCATTGTTTGCCAACATTATATGATTTCTACTATCCACCACTAGGACGGCTTCCTTGAGACTACCGAGGGTCGCTTCCAGTTGTGTGAGCTGTCCAGATTGTTGCTGCTGAAGTTTCCCGTGGTCATCGAGCAGCTGATTGGTGGTTGCACAAAATTCATCCCATTCGGTGCCGGAAGCTCCGGGATGGGCGTCGCGCAGGAAGGGTTGACGTCGGATGATGGATTCCCGGATGTCGGATAATGCGCGACGGTGCCCTCTCAGCTTTATCCAGAGGAGAAGCGAAACGAAACTTAAGACAACAATGACGACGTAGACCATGCGGAGGATGCACCAAGGCGGGAAGGTCGGTTAGATCAAGCCGACGTTTCCTGGACCTTGCGCTCGGCGATGCGGTAGCCGACTCCTCGAATTGTTTCAATCCAATCAGCTTCTGCTCCGAGTTTTTCCCTCAATCGACGGACGTGAGTATCGACCGTGCGGGTTTCGATCTCGGTCTCGTAATTCCAGACATTAATGAGGAGATGCTCGCGAGTCTGCACCCTGCCCCGCCGTTTCATGAGGAGATGGAGGAGTTTAAATTCCGTGGCAGTGAGATCGACAATCGACTCGTTGACCGTGACTTCGTGCCGTTCGATATCCAAAACGATGCCCCCGACGACTAATTTGGCGGAAATGGCAGGTGTTTTTTCGGTTGTGCGGCGCAGGATGGTCTGCACGCGAAGAACTAATTCTTTAGTGCTGAACGGTTTACAGATGTAATCGTCGGCGCCCGTTTCGAGTCCCTGAATCCGATCATTCTCTTCTACTTTAGCGGTGAGGAAAATTACGGGCACGGCTTGAAGTTTCGGGTCGGCTCGCAGCATGCGGCAGATTTGGATGCCGTTGAGTTCCGGCATCATGACATCGAGAATGACAAGGTCGGGTAGGAAAGAGCGAGCAGTGCCGATACTGCGATTGGGATCGTTTACGGTCTCCACCGAAAACCCCTTGGATTTTAGATGATAGGCGACCAAGTCAGCGACGTCCGGTTCATCATCTACGACTAAAATCTTTTTGCGGGAGTTTTCCAACATTCCGTCAACCTACGGGTAAAAGGAGTTTTCTCCCAGTCGAAACTATTGCTGTTTCACGAATGTTACAAACCATGCAGTCAATATGCATGAGGAGAATTCAAGTGGTTGGCTTCCGGCGTTGAGCTTCAATATAGATTAGTAAGATACTGATATCTGTGGGGTTAACTCCGCTGATGCGACTAGCCTGTCCCAAACTAAAGGGCTGAGTCTCGGAGAGTTTTTGGGCGCTTTCTCGTCTTAGACCCCTAACCGCGAGGTAGTCGAGGGTCGCAGGAATCTTTACTCCTTCGATATTCGCGAGTTTGGCGATTTGGCGTTGTTCACGCTCAAGATAGCCTTTGTAGCTCACTCGATAGGTGACCTCTTGTTGAGTGGCTGGCGGGAGCTTAGTGAATTCCTCCGGTAGTTCGGGCCAAGGGTCCCTCCCGTTGGTGGCGCGGCGAACGAGATCGCCGTAAGTCCCCTGCCCTCCCTGGGGTCGAGTTGCTTCCAGCGTTTCTATCCAGTGCTTGATCCGCCCTACTTTTTCCGCGATCCGACCTAGGCGATCAGTCGAAACAAGTCCATTATTTTTGGCATGTTCGAAAAGTCGCATTTCAGCACTGCCATGGTTAAAAAGGAGGCGATGTTCGGCGCGGCTGGTAAACATACGATACGGTTCCCGCGTGCCCTTGGTGACAAGATCGTCGATCAGGACGCCGATATAGGCCTCGTGCCGACCGATAATCATGGGCGATTCGCCGCGAGTTTTATGGACCGCGTTGACGCCTGCCACCAGCCCTTGGGAAGCGGCCTCTTCGTAGCCGGAGGTGCCATTGATTTGTCCAGCGAAGAACAGGTTTTCGACCTTCTTTGATTCTAGGGACGGGAAAAGCTGCGTTGGAGGCGCAAAATCGTATTCCACGGCGTAAGCCGGTCGCAGGAGTTCGGCATTTTCCAAGCCCGGGATGGTTCTCACCATGGCCACCTGCACATCGAATGGCAGTGAGGTGGAGAGCCCGTTGACGTAATATTCATTGGTCGTGCGGCCTTCGGGCTCGATGAAGAGCAAATGGCGAGGTTTGTCGGCGAAACGCACAAATTTATCCTCAATACTAGGGCAATATCGTGGCCCCGTTCCGGATATTTCACCTGAATACATTGCGGACCTCGTTAGGTTGTCGCGTACGATCTGGGCGGTCTGGGCCGTAGTATGCGTCATCCAGCATGAAAGTTGGTTTGTTCCGGGCTCCCAGCCAAGGCGTGATTCGCCGGTTTGTTCCACGTGGAACAGTGCCTCATCTTGACGAGTATCACTAAAGGCGAAGCGAGTTGGCGTAGCATCACCCGACTGCTCCGTCATCTTAGTGAAATCTAAGCTCCGACCCAGCAACCTGGGAGGCGTGCCGGTCTTGAGGCGTCGGAGCTCGATGCCGGCTTCCTCGAAGCTCGCTGAGAGTGTTTTCGCGGTGAAATCACCCATGCGACCGCCTTCGTTCTTGTTTTGCCCGATATGCATCAAGCCTCGAAGGAAGGTGCCGGTCGTGACGACCACCGTCTTACCGCTGAAATCTAGATCTAGATTGGTGCGCACCCCCGTGACGCGGCCGTGGTCGAATATAAGCGCGGTGACCGTGGCCTGGAAGAGCTGAAGGTTGGGTTGAAGCTCTAGGGTGTGCTTCATGCGAAACTGGTAGGCTTTCTTGTCTGATTGGGCGCGAGGGGACTGGACGGCGAGTCCTTTGGATTCATTGAGGAGCCGGAACTGGATTGCGGTCACGTCGGTATTGATAGCCATCTCGCCTCCGAGCGCATCGATCTCGCGGACCATTTGGCCCTTGGCCTGCCCGCCGATGGCGGGGTTACAGCTCATGGCGGCAACCGTGTCGATATTGCCGGTAAGGAGGAGGGTGGAGGCGCCCATGCGAGCGGCGGCAAGGGCGGCTTCGCAGCCGGCGTGTCCACCGCCACACACGATCACATCGTAAGGTAACTTATTGAATAACATCTATTTACCTATGCAGAAGGTGGAGAAGAGGCGATCAAGCATCTCTTCGTTATCGATGCGCCCGCCAATCTCGCCGTAAGCGTCGAGCACGCCGCGCATATCGCTGGCCAGGAGTTCAGTGGGGCCGTTGGAGTCCAAATTTTGCAAGGCGGTTTGCAGGCACTCTTGAGCGCGTCGTAGGGCATCGGCATGCCGGGCGTTGATGGCGATCTGATCGCCGGAGTGAGCCGGCAGGAATCGATCAGCAAATTGAGTGATTTTCGATTCCAGTTCGGGCAGGCCCAGTTTCGTCACGGCGGAAAGAGAAAGGGAGGGGAGGTCGGCCGGTGGTTGGGCCACAGATTCGGTCCCGTTGAGCAGATCGGATTTATTGAGAATCACTAAGGTGGAGGACGGATCGAGTTTGGTCGTAATCTCGAGGGGAAGCGCCGGGGTAGGGCGGGTGGCGTCGAGGACGAGTAGAATTAAGTCTGCTTCGGCTACTCGTTCGTAAGTTTTATCGATGCCAAGTTTTTCGATGGTTCCAGGGTTGGGGTTGATCCCCGCGGTGTCGATGAGGCGCAGGCAGTGGGCTCCGACGATCACACGTTCTTCGAGGTAGTCACGGGTTGTGCCGGGCTCGTTGCTGACGAGCGCACGGTCCCGGCCGAGGAGGGCATTGAGGAGGGAACTCTTGCCCGCATTCGGTTCACCAAGAATCACGGTTTTGATGCCGTCACGCAGCAGATCGCCGTAGCGATGAGTGGCGAGGAGGCGATCTGTTCCACGTAGAACATTCGTGATGGCCTGCACGACAATGGTGCGATCTTCGCTGGGCAGGTCTTCTTCGGGGAAGTCGATATAGGCTTCGACGCGGGCGAGGGCGAGGAGCAGGTCATCGGTGAGTCGGGTGAGGTGTTCGCCGAGGCTGCCGCGGAGTTGTTGATTGGCCATCGCGATCGCGCGGGCGCTGCGCGCATGGATAAGGTCCATAACCGCTTCGGCCTGACTGAGATCCAGGCGTCCATTCAGGAACGCCCGTCGGGTGAATTCTCCGGCTTCGGCCGCGCGACAATTTCGATTAAGTAGATCGTCGAGAACAAGTTGACAGATCAGGGGGTTGCCGTGGGTAGAAATTTCTAGGGTGTCTTCGCCGGTGTATGAATTGGGACCGGCGAAGTAAGTGACGAGCACGTCATCAACGATTTCGTCGGCTTGGTTTCGGTAACTGAGGTGGGTGGCTTTACGGGGCTCGAGTTCTTGTCCGAACACCGCCGTCGCCAGAAGGGTGCAGGCGGAACCGCTGACACGGATGACTGCGATGGCAGAGGTGCCAGCGGGCGTAGCGGGAGCAACGATGGTGTCTTGCGGATTGGTCATGCGAATATGCAGACCGAACCGCGTTAGGCGGCGGATGCAAAGCGAAACGTCTTTTGATGAAGATACCGCACGTTTCAGTTCTCGCACAAAACCGTTCAGTCCTCGATCGAACTGACCCGGCTGCCGTCGGAAATTTGGTCGCCGGGGTAGACAATGACGGTATCACCCTCGACTAATCCGCTTTTTATCTCGGTCACCAAGCCGGTGGAGAGCCCGGTGGCGATCTCGCGAAGCTTTGCCGTGCCGTTTTGGACGGTGAAGGTGAGCCAAGTATCGTCTCGTTGGAACAGCGATCCGGCGGGGACCTGCACGATGTCCGGGCGGCGGGAACGTTCAATGCGCGCTTCGACGCGGTAGCCGTCACCGAGAGAGAGGCGCTGGTCGGGTGGAGTGATGAGGTCGGCGAGCACATTGACCCGCTGTTCTTCCACGCCGAGCGCGGAGATTTTAGTAAAGGCGGCGGGTTCCACCCATCGCACCCGGGCTTCGAGAGGGGTTTCGCCGCCCCATTGCTCGAGCCAAACGGTCGCGCCGGACTGGATGGCTACGCCATCGCGGGAGAGAACTTCGATCCGGATTTCCAAGTCGGTAGAATCACCGACTTCCAGCAGGGGTAAGCCGCCCGAAACGACCCGGGAGCTCTCTTGGAAGACCCGCAGAACCCGGCCGCTGATCGGGGAGGTGATTTTTAACAGCTTATTTTCGGTGCTGGCTCCGGGAACCGAGCGTTGGAGCACGGCTTGAGCGCGTTCCAGTTCGTAGCGCGCGACTTGGAGGGCGAAGGTGGACGCGCGGTTTTCTTGGGCGGCCGTGCGCTCGCGGTTTTCGGCGACATCGAGCGTTTGCAAGGAAACGAGGCGGTCGCGGGCGAGCACGCGTTGGCGAGCGGCGTCGGTCTGAGCGAGATCAAGGGACGCGGCGGCGCGGGCGCGCTCAGCTTCAGCTTGATCGACCTGGCTCTCGGCGCCGCGGGCCCGGGCTTCGGCTTGGGCTTGGCTACTCGCATCGAGGATATCGCCACTGGCGGGCTCGAGGACGGCGATCACGGTTTCTCCGGCGATCACGGCGGCGCCGGGTTTCAATTCGATGCGTCTCAACTGTCCGGATACAGGACTGGAAACGACGAAACGATGACGCACCTGGGTGACGCCTTCTTCTTCGATGGTGACGACTAAAGGGCCGCGACTAACGGTCGCTGTTTCCACGGGTTGAGGCTGGGGCCAGAGTCCGAAGACGATGAGGCCAAGGAGGGCGGCACCGGCAAGGTAGCGCGAGCTGTGGCGACGTTTCTGATGATCGTCGTTGGCGGTGGGATCGTAGTCGGGGGGCGGAGGATTAACGGTGGCGGTCATAGTGACGGGGCGCGTGGGCAATAAAGAGAAATTATTCGGGTGACTTCAAGGCACCGACGAGATCGAGCTGGTTGAGTTTACGGCAGGCGATGGCCGCGGAGATGGCCGTGGAGAGAGTGATGACGAGAGTCGCGTAGGCGTAGTTGGAGGCGGACAAAACCAATGGTAGGCGCACGGTTTCGGTGTTGATGCTCTGCATAAGGGCTTGGGCCATGCCGGAGCCGAGCCCCAAGCCGAGCGGAACCGCAATGAGAGCGAGGACCACGAGTTCACCGACAAGCACGCTGCCCACGTCGCCTTGGCTAAAACCGAGCACGCGGAGGGTGGCGAGTTCGCGGGCGCGCTCGGAGAGGGCGATACGGGCGCTGTTGTAGACGATGCCGAAGGCGACGATAGTGGCGAAGGATGAGTAGAGCACTTGGATGAGCCCGATGCTTTCGGCGGTCGTTTTGCGGAAGCTCTGCCGCATCGCTTCTTTAATGATCACGCCGGAGGCTTGGGGGGTGTCTTTGATCGCCCGCAGGAACTCGGGCCAACGGCCGCCCGCGACCGTCATGGCCGCGCCGGTGGTTCGATCACCCTCGCCGAGGAGGGCATTCAGCGCGTCCATTTGCATGTAGGCCGCGATACCGGCGAAGTCTTCGGCGAAGCCTGCAATGCGCACGGATTTCACGGCGCGGCGACCTTGAAGTACTTTAATTATGACGGTATCGCCGGGGTTGATACCGAGCACTTCGCCGAGAATTCTGGAGATGATGATTCCTTGGGGAGGCAGGGGAAATACGCGGCCCTGGGCATCGATCACCTGGTTGAGGTGGGCGTCTTTGGCGAAGCCGCGAATAGCGAGGCGGCGGGATTTGTGCCCGGCTTTGACTTCGACGAGCACGGATCGAAAGGGTTCGGTGTGCACGACGCCGGGCAGGTGGCTAAAGTCGTGTACGGTGCGTTTCGGGCCGGGTTCGACCAGGGCGACGGTGACGGTTTGGCGTTGCACGACGTCCCATTGGTATTCGAGGACATGACGGATTCCGTCGCGGAAAGCATTGGGGATAATGAGGATACCTGTTGCCATGGCGAGTGCGATGGTGGTGAAGAGCGCCTGCCACGGTTTTCGTTCCAGATTCCGAAACGACATGCGGAGCGAAACGGAGAACCAGCGGGAGATGCCGAGATGCTCGATCAGAGCAGGACGAAAACTCGCGGGCGGTTCGGGACGCATCGCCTCGGAGGGGGAGAGTCGGACGACTTTGCGCACGGCACCAGTCACCCCAATCAGGGCAGCGGCGGAGCTCGCGACGAGGGCACCGATGATTGCGCCGGTGGCCGGAACGAATTCCAAGACGGGAAAGCGAAAGAACAGGTGATACATGTCGACCAGCTGCAGGCCGAAGAGGAATCCTCCCAGGGTGCCGAGGCCGGTGCCTAAGACCACGATCACGAGGGCGAACTTCACAAAATGAAAACCGATGGTGCGATTGGTGAAACCGAATGCTTTTAAAATCGCGATCTGCTCGCGCTGGAGGGCGATCTGACGGCTCATGACGGAATGGGTCATAAACGCGGCCACACTCAGGAAAACGAGAGGGAATCCAAACGAGAGTCCTTCGAGGACGCGGATTTCGTCGTTTACGCGAATATCGGAGGGATGGTCACCGCGACCGAAGGCGCCGAGTCCGCCGTAAGTTTCGAGCATGCGATCAATTTCGGCGATGACGTTGGATTCTGAGGCACCGGGGGCGAGGGCGAAGGCGATGCTGTTGAAGGCGCCGTCGAGGTTGAAGGCTTCCGCGAGCTCGGTTTCCCGCATCCAGAAGACGCCGAAGGTGCGATTGTCGGGGAGGGCGGAACCGGGCGGTGCTTCGAACACGTATTGCGGCGCGAGCACGATGCCCGCGATCCGGAGATTGATGCGACTGCCGTTGAGCACGGCGGCGATGTGATCGCCGGGTTTGATTTGGTTGGCCTCCGCGAACGCTTCGCCGACTAGTACCTCATGGCGATGGTTGGCGCCGAGGAGACTACCCGTGCGCAGGTAGAGGCGGTTGAGTTCGAGGGGGCGTCCCGCCGGGAGGGAATGAATGATGCCGGAGGCCGGCTCAGCGAGAGTAGGGAGATCGAGCGTGACGCGCACCTCGATGCCGGTTTCGATGCCGGCTACGCCGGGAATAGCGGCGAGGCGTTTGCGCAGGCTGTCGGGGGCGCGTTTGAGGGTCGCGAAGACGTCGGCGAAGCGGTGTTTCTCGTAATAGCCGTCGCGGGCGGAGTTGAGCGATTCGATCAAACTGCGCGTCATGATCATCATCGCGAGGCCGCAGGCCATGACGAGTGCCACGGCGAAGGCTTGCGACTTGAGCGCGCGCAGATCGCGGAGGAGCTTGAGATCAAGGAGCTGCATTAGCGGGCCATGCCGGTGACTGAGGCGGACATTTTACCACGAAAGCTCACGGACGGGGCGGGGGTTGTGGTTGAGTTGAGGGGGCGAAAGCCGGCCGTCGGACATGGTGAACACGCGATCGGCCATTTCGGCGAGCACGGCATTGTGGGTGATCACGACGGTGAGGGTGCCGAGTTCGCGATTGATACGCTGGACTGCTTCGAGAACGAGGACGCCGGTTTTAATATCGAGCGCGCCGGTGGGTTCATCGCAGAGCAGGATATCGGGACGCTTGGCGATGGCACGGGCGATGGCGACGCGTTGTTGTTCGCCGCCGGAGAGTTGAGCGGGGAAATGGTGGGATCGAGGAGTGAGGCCGACGAGTTCGAGGGCTTCATCGGGGCTCATGGGGTCCCGGGATACTTCCGTGATCAGCCCGATGTTTTCACGGGCAGTCAGACTGGCGATGAGGTTGTAGAACTGAAACACGAAGCCGACGACATCGCGGCGGTAGGCGGTGACGCCTTTTTCGCCGGCGCGGCCGACGTCCCAATTGCGATAGTGGAGGGAGCCGGCGGTGGGCTTGTCGAGGCCACCGATGAGATTGAGCAGGGTCGACTTCCCCGAGCCTGAGGCACCGAGCAAGACGACCAGCTCACCCGGAGGGAGGTCCAAGTCGACGTCACGCAGAGCGTGGACCGCGGCATGGCCGGCACCATAGGTCTTGGACAATCCGCGGGCAACGAGGATAGGCGGGGCAGCGGAAGTCTGGGCGGAATTATTCACCAACTTGCAAACAAACCCGAAGTCAGTTCACGTGCAAGGATGGCTCAGGACTCTACGGAGTATTGAGCCATCCTTATGTCGTTTATGGTGCGGGTTATTTCGTGGGATGGGCAGGCGGGCGGGGGGTGGCGCGCGAGCAGAATGGAAACGTTTAGGCCGGTGACCACTACGTCTATCGCCGCACGGGTGCGGGAATTTGATGAGCACGCCGTTGGGGGAGATCGTCGATAGCGAGGAATCGCGTCAGTTTGGGCGGGATAAATCGGAGTGGCCGCCGCGCCAAGGTCGGGGGGGGGGACTTGTCCCGGTGGTGGTCCGAAGCATCGCATCGCAACGGCGATGGAGGGGGAGCGATTAAACGTTCGGAAAAGATTGGTTGGAAAACTCTAGCCAAGCCCAGTGGAGACGACAGATTGGGGTCATGTTATTACCCCGCGGACGATGGAAATTTGCTTTGGTATTTTTTTTGACCGGAGCAGCGATGTTCGCAGAACCCCCGGAGAGCTTTCGGTCCCTGCTCAATGGAAAGGATCTCAAAGGATGGTGGGGCGCGGTGACGGAAAATCCGCGCGAGTGGATGGCAATGTCAGATGAAGCGTTGCAGGCGAAAAAAGCGGCAAGTCGGATTGAGGTCGCAAAGCATTGGCGGATCGAGGGGGAGGAACTGGTCAATCCGGGCACCGGGCCGTATCTGACGTCGAACGAGAATTTCGGGGACTACGAGTTGTTGGTGGAATACCGCACGGTCGCCGGGGCGGATAGTGGGATCTACTTAAAAGGGTGTCCGCAGGTGCAGATTTGGGATTACACCGAGGCGGGTGGGAAATGGGAAATCGGAGCGGACAAGGGCTCAGGAGGGCTGTGGAACAATTCAGGGGGGGCGCCCGGTAAGGACCCCCTCGTCTTGGCAGATCGTGCATTTGGGGAGTGGAACCAGTTTCGAATCGTGCAGTGCGGGGCGCGTACTTGGGTGTGGCTCAATAGTCAGCTGGTGGTGGATGGAGCGTTGCTCGAAAACTATTTTGATCAGGCGCGTCGTTTGCCGATTCCGGTGCGAGGACCGATTCAGTTGCAGACCCACGGCGGAGAGATTCGGTGGCGGAATATTTTTGTACGGGACATTGAGGTGGAGGAGGCGAACGAGCGATTGCGGGAGAGAGCAGACCCCGGGTTTGCCATGATTTTTAATGGTCACGATTTCTCGGGCTGGGCGGGGGCGCTGGACGGTTATGAAATCAAAGCCGGCGCGCTGTTATCGCACCCGGAAAAAGGTGGGGTGCTACACACGGACCGAGACTACGCCAACTTTGTCGTGCGGTTTGAATATCGACTGCCAGCGGGTGGCAACAGCGGGCTGGCGATTCGGTATCCGGGGAGTGGTGACACCGCTTATGTGGGCATGACCGAGGTGCAGGTGCTGGATGACACGGCGGGTAAATATGCGGAGTTGGACAATCGGCAATATAACGGATCGGCCTATGGCATGGTTGCGGCGCACCGAGGATATCTTCGACCGTTAGGGGAGTGGAACTTTGAAGAAGTCACCGTGGCGGGGTCGACGATCAAGGTGGAGTTGAACGGAAGCGTTATCCTCAACGCTGACTTGAGTGAGGTGACGGATTTTATGGCGGATCGGCCGCACCCGGGCAAAGATCGCGTTTCGGGTTCGTTTGGCTTTGCTGGCCATAGCAGTCCCGTCGCGTTTCGCAATATTTTCCTGAAGACCTTACCTTAATACCCTGACGATACCCCATGAAGAACTTTGAAGAAATTGATCGCCGCAAGTTCCTGCGCACCCTGGCTGCCGCCGGGATCGCCGCTCCGATGCTCGCCCGAAATTTGACGGCGGAGACGGCGGAGACGGCGGGAACCGGTCGCAAGTTGCGTCATGCGAGTTTTGGCGCGAGTGGGATGGCGTGGAACGACATCCAGATGATTTGCAGTGCGGGGCTGGTCGAATTGGTTGCGATCGCGGAAGTAGATTTAAGTAAAGCGAAGGAAGCGAAAGAGGCTTTTCCCGCAGCGCGGATTTATCAGGACTGGCGTGAACTGTTGGATAAGGAGGCGGACAATATTGATTCGGTGAACGTTTCCACCCCGGACCACATGCATGGTCCGATCGCGATGGCGGCGATGTTGCTCGGCAAACACGTGTATTGCCAGAAGCCCCTCGCGCACGATTTGTATGAGGTGCGGAAGCTCACGGAGTATGCGCGGGAAAATAATCTGACCACGCAGATGGGCATTCAAATCCACTCCCAGCAACCTTACCTGCAGGCGGTATCTTTGGTGCAGAGCGGCGCGATCGGACTCATTAAAGAGGTTCACCTGTGGAGTAATAAGAAGTGGGGCGCGGAAGGGGCACCGCCGATGGGGGCAGATGAAGTGCCGAAGGCGCTTGATTGGAATAATTGGTTGGGGGTGGGCGCGGATCGTCCGTACTCGGGAAACGACTACTACCATCCCGGCCAGTGGCGCCGCCGATTGGATTTTGGCACCGGCACGTTTGGGGATATGGGCTGTCATATTTTCGATCCGGTCTTTGCGGCGTTGGCACTGACCGCTCCGATTTCGGTGCGCTCGGAAGGGCCGGCGCCCGATGCGTGGAACTGGGCGATCAACGCCAAGATCGAATATGTTTTTCCCGGCACCGACCATACGGCCGACGACACGATCAAGTTCAACTGGTATGACGGAGACAATCTACCGCCGGAGGAAATTTTGGCGTTGGTGAAGGAGGCGCAAGTGCCGGACTTCGTGCCTTCGGAAGACCAGCCCAAGCCGAGCAAAAAAATGATGGTGAAGCTGCGCCGGCAGCGGAAACTCGGGTTGGATTTACCGGAGCAAGGGTCGATTTTTATCGGGACGGAGGGGGTGATGTTGCTGCCGCATTACAGCGAGCCGATTTTGTTTCCGTTTGATAAGTTTGCGGATTTTGAAGTGCCGAAGATCAAGTCGGGCAATCACTGGTTGGAATGGGTCGAGGCTTGTTTGGGCAAGGGAACGACATCGACGCCGTTTGACTATTCGGGGCCGCTGACGGAAACGGTTTTGTTGGGCTGTGTGGCGGTGCGTTTTCCGCAAACCACGCTGGAGTGGGATGCGAAGGCGCTGCGGTTTACTAACGTGGCTCAGGCGAATGCGCACGTGCGAAAAGCCTACCGCGACGGGTGGGAAGTCGTTGGGCTTTGAAACGGAATTTAAACTTATCAAAATTTTAGCTATGTCTGATCCTTCTTCTTCTCGACTCCGGGTGCTCGTGGTGGGCTGTGGGCACATGGGGCTCTCGCATGCGCGAGCTTACTCCGCGCTGAAAAATGATTTTGAAATTGTGGGTTTGGTTTCCCGTGGCGCGGGATCTCGCGGTCGAGTGAATGCGGACTTGGGCGGTGGACTCGCGGAGTTCTCCGACTATTTTGAAGCGCTGAAGCAAACGCAGCCGGAGGCGGTTTGTATCAGCACGTATCCGGATACTCATGCCGAGTATGCGATGGCGGCGCTCGGGGCGGGCGCGCATGTGTTTTTGGAGAAGCCGTTGGCGACAACGACGGAGGATGCGGAGAAGATTGTGGCTCGGGCGAAGGAACTGAATCGGAAAGTAGTCGTAGGCTATATTCTGCAGGTGCATCCGGTGTGGCAGAAGTTTGCGGAGATGGCGGATTCGCTGGGCCGACCTTTGGTGATGCGCATGAATCTGAATCAACAGAGTTCGGGGTCGGAGTGGGAGACCCATAAGAACCTGTTGAGCTCGATTTCGCCGGTAGTGGATTGTGGGGTGCATTACGTTGATGTGATGTGCCGGATGACGGGTTCACGGCCGGTGAGCGTTAATGGGATCGGGGCGCGGTTGACTGATGACTTGCCGGCAGGGGCGATTAACTACGGCCAACTGCAGGTGACTTTCGCCGACGGTTCGGTGGGCTGGTATGAGGCGGGTTGGGGACCGATGATGAGCGAGACGGCGTTCTTTGTGAAAGACGTGATCGGGCCGCGGGGCAGTCTTTCGATCGTGGCGAAAAATGCGTCGGAAGCGGGAAAGTCGTCAGACGTTAATGCGCACACGCAGACCGAGGCGTTGCGATTACATCACTCCGAATTACAGGCTGACGGCACTTTCGTGAAGAGTGATGATATCATCGAAGTTGATGATGAGCCGGATCACGATGCGCTGTGTCAGCGCGAACAGGAACTTTTCCTGCGGGCGATCCGAGAGGACCGAGATCTATCGATTCACTTACAGAGTGCAGTTGATAGTCTCAGAATCGTTTTGGCGGCCGACCAGTCCTTCCGCGAGGGTCGGACGATCAAGCTCGAGTAAGCCGGCGAGGAGGCTTTGTTTTTGAGGGCTTCAGGGTGAGGGGGGCATGGGCATCCCCACTGCCATGGTTTAGCCACCGCATCGTTCGATGAACGCGTTGAAAATTTTCCAAACCGGAACGAATCGGATGACCGGAAGGGGAGGGAAAGCGACGTTGGCGCGAGAGCCGACGGCAGCGCTGTAGTCGATGCGCATTTGATCTTTGACGAATATGCCGAAACCGCGGTGGCCGATGAGTAGGAGAATGATGGTGAGCCGACCGAGGAAGTGGAGGGCGCTACGTTTATCTCGGTAAGCGCGAATTCAAGGTAACTCGCGGGCCGGTTTTTAGCTTTCAGGGCAAAGGTACCGCCCAGCATCAGCAGTGGAGGAAGTCAATTACCGGCGCGCTCCCAAAACTCCCAGCTGCCGGACGTGCCGAAGATCGGGCGAAGGACGGCGTTCCGGCCTTTAAACAACCTACGGCGGTTTGGGTATCGTCGGATTCGGCGCCGGAGAGGAGCTTGAGGTGGTTTGCGCAGGAGAAGGCGTTGAAGCCGAACTACAGATTGTGGCGGGCCTCACCGCGAGCACGAGCTGGGCGGGCGTCGCGGCAGATGCCTTGAGCGGCTTGATATTGGTCGCGCGAAACGAGCTTCACTTTGTTTCCATCCACCGAAACAGGGGCGTGAGGGACGCGCCCTTTTTATCTGGCGTGATGTTGGCGGGTTTTTTGACGAGCAAACCGTCGGAGGAAGCGCACGTCTCCGCCGAGCCAGATGCGGCCAGATCGACTTTGGGAGTCGTTGAAAGAGTTGCCGGCGGAATCAGTGCCGGTGGGATAGCGCCGACATACTGCCGGGCGACGCGCCTGAGAGCTTCACGAGGGACAACCGAGGGGCCTTCGCGCGGTGAAGGGTATTCTATTCGGGCCAGTTTTTGGAGGTATCATCCGCGGTGGCGGGGGGGGGCGATCCTGAGTGCGATCAAGCACGGGATGAGACGGAAAAGGCGGGCGAGATTAGAGGAGTGGACCCGGGATTGAAGGGGAATTCACGACCAAGAGGCGACAGCGGGAAACGGGGCGAGGGAGTTTAACCGCCAGAATCACCTCGCGGCGAGAGCGAGCGAGCGATGATGCCAATTGGGTTTAACCGGATCAACTTCGGTGGTGGCGGATAGGCGTGGACGCGAATGATCCGCCGGCCGGGGGGCTCGGCGGCCCGGCTGCACCAGTGAATTTGCCTTTTCGTTATCCGTCCGTCGAGGCGGGCGGCGGCGCAACGGGAGGGGCGGGCTTGGGCTTGGGGATCGAAATGCTGGGAATACCGATACTCGGGGCACTGGGTCGGAAGGAAGGGAAGGTAGGGGCGGGGGTGAAATTGATCGGCGCGGGTGCCAATGGGGGGGCAATAGTGGGTTTCGGGGCGACCACGGCTGGTTTGGTGGGGCTGGCGGTGGGAGGGGTTGCGATGGGGCCCGATGAGAGCTCGGCTTTCAGACCGGCGAGGCGATTCTCGGCGCGTTTGATGTAGTCGGGGCGGCGTTTGAGGCGGTCTTTGACGGCGGCGACGGAGTCGTTGGGGTCGGAGCCTTGTTCGGCGGCGAGGAGGAGCCACGCGAGGCCTTCGACGTAGTTGCGCTTGGTGCCGCGACCGCTGACGTGCATAGCCCCTACGTTGTAGGTGCCCTCGGGTACGCCAAGTCTGGCGGAGCGTTCGTAGAGATCGAGGGACCGAACATGATTTTCTGGTTGGCTGAGCAGTCCTTCATGGGCGATTTTTCCGAGACGGAACACGGCGTCGGGATGATCTTGCACGGCAGCCTTGCGGTAAAAGGCGAGCGCGAGGGCTTCATTTACTTCAACTTGGTCGCCACTTTCGAGGAGTTGAGCGTATTGGAAGCTGGCGTCGGCATCGCCTTTCTCGGCGGCGGCGCGGAGTGCGGTGATGGTCTCCCATTTGGGGCCACCACCGGTGGTCGAGACCAAGACCGGCGCGGCCGTGATGACTTCGTCGTCTTGGGCCGTTACGGGCACGGCAATGCCGGCGATGAGGGTCGCGAGGCAATAGGTGATTAATGAAGTACGATCACTCATGAGTGGGTAAACGGCTAAGTAGCCGGGTTCTTAGGCTTCTTTGGCCTCATCCTCATCCTTATCCTTATCCTTCGACTTGGCCTTCGCTTTGTCTTTGGCCTTATCTTTGTCGGATGTGGCGGTGAGGTTCACCTTTTCTAAAATTGCGGCCATGAGCTCCTTCTCGAGCTTAGGATTCTCTTTGAGGGCAGCCTTGGCCGCGTCCCGACCTTGGCCAACGAGGTCGCCTTTGTAGGAAATCCAGGCACCACGTTTTTCGAGAATCTTGTGCTCGAGGCCGAGATCTATGACCGAACCAGTGGCGGAGATGCCCTCGTCATACATGATGTCGAATTCGCACTCGGTGAAGGGAGGAGCGACTTTGTTCTTAACAATTTTAAGTTTGGTGCGATTGCCGATGACTTTGCCATCGGGTTGCTTGATTTGCTCGCGGCGGCGGATGTCGATACGGATGGAACAGAAGAACTTAAGGGCGCGGCCGCCGGGGGTGGTCTCGGGGCTACCGAACATCACGCCGATCTTTTCGCGAATCTGATTGGTGAAGATACAGATGCACTTGGTCTTGCTGACTACGGCAGTGAGTCGACGCATGGCTTGCGACATGAGGCGGGCTTGCGAGCCGACCGTGGCGTCACCCATTTGGCCGTCGAGTTCGGCTTTGGACACCAAGGCCGCGACAGAATCGATAATGATGACATCAATGGCGTTGGAGCGGATGAGCGTCTCGGTGATGTTGAGGGCGTCCTCACCAGAGTCGGGCTGAGAGACGAGGAGATCGTCGAGGTTGACCCCGACGGTGCGGGCATACTTCGGATCGAGTGCGTGCTCGACGTCGACGAAGGCACAGAGACCGCCGTTGCGTTGGGCTTCGGCGAGAACGCTCAAGCAGAAAGTGGTCTTACCGGAAGCTTCGGGACCATAGATCTCGACGATGCGGCCGCGAGGCAGGCCGCCGACGCCGAGGGCGAGGTCGATGGCGAGTGAACCGGTCGAGATGGTCTCGACCTTCATATTCGCGTTGTCGCCTAACCGCATGATGGAGCCTTCGCCGAATTGTTTGGTGATCGCGCTGATGGCGAGATCGACGTTTTTGCGAGCGGCAACTTGGTTGGCGGGGGCAGGAGCGGTGGTTCTTGAGACGGTAGAGCGAGCCATGGAAGGGAGGGGAAGCGGGTGGGTTCGGAGGGAACGTTAGTGGTTAAACGAACACGTTGATATTGCCATGAGCAGCGCGCAAGCGTGGACGCGAAAAGACCGGCAACATTGCAAACAATGTTGGTCGAGTGCGAGGGGACTTCACGACGAGAAAACGGGTCAAGCCCCTCGAAAATGGGCAACGAGGCCGACTAGCAGGTCACGTCTTTGCCCTCGGCACCGAAGGCTGCGAGGCGAACGGCAGGGGGAGTCGCGTGGATATCGTCGGGCGCGTAGTGAAACTGGAGGGCGCGGCGGCGATTGGGCGATGAATTGTGGGGCGTGCCATGGGGCAGTTTGCCGTCGAACAGGAGGAGGCCACCGCTGGGGAGGGGGGCGGCGACGGAATCGGTGCCGAGCACGGCTTTGTCACAAAGTTGCCAATCCCGCCGTTTGAAGTGAATAAGAGGACCTTTGTGGAGGCCGGGGAGGAGCTGCATGCAGCCGTTTTCCGTGGTGGCGTTGTCCAGCGCGATCCAGACGCCCACGACGGGTGTATCGAGGGGGTAATCGAAGTAGGCGTGATCCTGGTGCCACGGTTTCTCGCGACCGATTAAGGGCGGTTTGAGTAGAGCCATGTCTTGAAACATCTCTGGCACGCGATCGTGGATCAGGGTTTTGACGACGGCGAGCAGGGCGGGATGCTGTGAAAGGGCTTTGAGGCGAGGCTCGTGGGGCTCGAATACGCCGATTTTCCGAACGGCATCCATGCGTTCCTGGGGCCCCATTTGCGGTAGCTTGTCGCGGACTGCGGCTTCGAAGTAGATGTGTTCGAATTCGGGCTTTTCGCCCATAATGAGGGAAATGAGCCCGGCCAGGGCGTCGGATATCTCCGTTTTGGTGAAGGCTTGGCGGACGGAGAGGTAGCCGTTTTCGCGAAAGAAGGCGATTTCTGCGGGGCCAATATCGGCCAAGGTCTCGACCTGAAATGCTTCTGAGGTCGGATGGTAGAGTTTCGGGTCGTGCATCTCGGCGCCCTCGTCGAAGAGAGGTTCACCGGGGCCAGCTTGAAAAGTGGTGGTTTGGGTCATGGGAAAAGCCAGAGAAGTTGTGGGAGAGCGACGTGATTACTGTAGCGAATTCATCCGCGAAAGGGAATGGACGCGTCGGAGTATTTTTTGTATCTATCCGATAATGAATGACGGAATTTCCCCAAATAACATAGAGTTATCCGGTAATACGGGGAGGGTGAAGTGTGAGCCGGGTTGGAGTTTGGACGTATCGTGGTCACGGGGGTTGATGGATTTTGACTTGTGGTTGGTCTGGGCAGGAAGAGGCCGAATGCAGCTTACCGATGGAGTGATCGACTTGGTGCCGGGAACGTGTGTTTGGATGAGACCGGGAAGGTCTTACATCGCGCGACAGGACCCCAAAGACCGTTTGGGCGTGAGCTTTTGTCATTTCAAACTCGCGGGTAATAAGGGACAGGTTAAAAATGAGCCGCCTTTTGAGGTAACGAGCGTGAGGTCTCTGGAGTTAGCCCAGCAGTTGATGGCGGAGGTGGTGCGGCAGAGCCGGGCAAGGCCGAGGTTAGCAGCGCGGGTGCTGTCGTCTTTGTTGGAGGTGTTGACGGCCGATCATCGGGAGGTCGCCTCGGCAAGTCTCAGCCGCCATCATGGGTTGATGCATTCCCTCGCGGCCCAAATTGCGGAGGAACCTGGGCGTTCGTGGAGAATCTCGGACATGGCGAAAGCTGCCGGGTATGCGCCGGATCACTTTTCCCGAGTGTTTCGTGACGTGATGGGTCGACGCCCACAGGCCTACATTTTGGACGCTCGAATGCTCAGGGCACGACAGTTGTTGAAAGAAACTCACCTCTCAGTCGGAGAGATCGCGCAGGTGCTCGGGTTTCGGGATATTTTTTACTTCTCGCGACAGTTTAGAACCTTATGCGGTCAACCACCGACGAGATTTCGTCGTCGTGAGGCAATTATTCCAGTGCGCGATAGTGAAAGTTCCGCTTGAATGGGTATATTGGTGCCCTTTAAACTGGTCGTCGTTTGTCAATAAATTTCTTAAAGTCATGATCATCAAAGCATACCTAAAACCTCATTGTGGTTGGTCCAACGGCGTTCGCGCCGTTATGGCTAAGCACGGCCTCCAATATGAAGACATTGACATCATCAATAGCGCGACGAATTACGCGGAGATGGTGCAAAAATCCGGGCAACCTCTCTCACCTTGCGTCGAAATCGACGGAGTGATGCTGGCTGATGTTTCAGGCGAAGAAGCAGAGAATTACATGCTCTCCAACGAGCTGGTGAAACCGGCTTCCACTGGCACTGATGTGGCGACCAACGCGGGTTGTTCCGACGAGGAGCACGCGAAGATGGCGACCAAGACCGTTCGGTTTTTCTAAGCGAGGCTGGTTTCCCTCTGATTTCCGAGGCCGGCTTTCGCTGAAGTGCGACCGGCCTTTTTTACGCGCGGCGGGCTAAATCCTGCGGCCCGTCTTCTGCTCTCAACTTTTCTCGATTCATCCTCGTCCCCTTTTTTCATGGCCAAACTAATCCCGTCTCCGCTTTACCACCCAGACCAAGAACACGATGCCTGTGGTGTCGGCTTCATCGCGCGCATCACAGGTGAACGTAGCTACGACGTTATTAATCGTGCCATTAGCGCGCTCAAAGCTCTCGCTCACCGGGGCGCGATCGACGCGGATGCGATCACGGGAGATGGAGCGGGTCTATTGACGCAAATTCCCGTCGAGTTGCTACGGGAGCGCTTGGAAGAGCGAAACAAGGTGCTCTACCGCGATCAGGACTTAGGCGTGGGAATGATTTTCCTGCCGCGCGACGACGAATATGCAGCCGCGCATTGTAGGAAGATTGTGCGGGATGCGGTCGAAGCCGAAGGTCTCGTTTGGCTGTGCTGGCGCGAAGTACCGACCGATGATTCTTGTCTCGGCCGTAAGGCGATCGAGACCCAGCCGTTGATTGCGCAGGCCCTGGTCGCGTGCACGGATGACATTGATGACGAGGGAATGGATGACGATGCGTTTGAACGGAAGTTGTTTTTAGCGCAGAAGATCATTGAGCGCAAAGTGACCGCGGCGGGGATTGAGGGCTTTTACATCTGCTCTTTCTCGTGCCGCACCATTGTTTACAAAGGCATGCTTACGCCGCAGCAGATTCGGAAATATTTCACCGATCTGAAGTCGCCCAAGTTTACCTCAAACTTCGCGATTTTCCACCAACGTTATTCGACCAACACCTTTCCGATGTGGCATCTCGCGCATCCGTTCCGGATGGTCGCCCACAATGGTGAGATCAACACGATCCGAGGGAACCGCAATCTGATGCGAGCGCGCGAGAACTCCCCGAATCACGGCGTGTGGGGAGATCGTTACGAAGATCTGAAGCCTCTGGTTGATCCGGGTGGAAGTGATTCGGCCACTTTCGATAATGCGCTCGAACTTCTGACGCTCGGCGGCCGCAATCCTTTACACGCGGCGATGATGATGATGCCGCCAGCTTGGGAAACCGATGACGACCTGTCCCCTGAGGCGAAGGCGTTCTTCCGTTACCACGCGACGATGATGGAACCGTGGGATGGCCCCGCTGCGATTGCGTTTACCGACGGCAAAATAATCGGTGCTGCGCTCGATCGTAACGGACTGCGCCCAGCCCGCTACAAGATTTACGACGACGGTTATGTGATTCTCGCTTCGGAAGCGGGGCTGGTTTTCGACTTCCCGGGCAAAGTGGTGGAAGCGGGTCGACTCGGACCGGGACGGATGCTCGCGATCGACTTCAAGGAGCAACGCTTCTACCACGACGATGAGATCAAGGACCGCTTCACCCAAGATCCGATGTTCAAGGAGTGGTGCGAAGGGCACCTCGTCAATTTGCACGACGTGGCCGGTGCGCCATCCCCCGAAGCTTTGACTGCTGTCAGCTCGGTGGCGCAACAGATCGCGTTTGGTTACGAGACCGACGAGATTGATCTGGTGATGCAGCCGCTGGCTGGGGGTAAAGAGCCGACGGGCTCGATGGGCGAAGATACGCCACTGGCAGTGCTTTCGCGTCGTCCGCGCCTGCTCTACAATTACTTCAAGCAGCTCTTCGCGCAGGTCACCAACCCTCCCATCGATTCGATCCGCGAAAAAGCGGTCATGTCGCTCTCGATGTTCATGGGTGGACGCCTCGGTTTATTCGAGGAACTCCCCAAGACCGCTGGTTTCGTTGAGCTCAAGACGCCGATTATTTTCGACCACGAAGTGACCGCGCTCGACCGCATTGATTTCTTGCAAGATCGGGTCGTGCGGTTGTCGGTTTTGTTTGATGTGGCCACCGGACCTGATGGCTTGGAAATAGCGCTTAAACTGTTGGCGGGAGAAGCGGTCAGTGCGGTTGTCGACCGGCGGGCGAAGATCATCATTCTTTCCGATAAGGGTGTGACCAAGGACCATGTGGCGATTCCGATGTTGCTGGCGGTGGGCGCGGTGCACCAGGAACTGATTCGTACCGGGGTGCGCGTGCGCTGTGATATGTTGGCGGAAACGGGGGAAGCCCGCGAAGTTCACCAGATCGCTTGTTTGCTGGGTATGGGCGTGAATGCGGTGAACCCGTATCTCGCGTTTCAAGTGGTGAGTCAGCTCGCAGTCGACGGCGAAGCGGGCGAAGGCACGACGGCGATCCAAGCCCGCCAAAACTACGCGACGGCGATCGAAGCAGGTCTGCGTAAGATCATGGCCAAGATGGGTATTTCCACGCTCTTCAGTTACCGCGGAGCGCAGATTTTCGAAGCTCTCGGGGTGTCGCACAAGGTCATTGAGGAATGTTTCTTTGGCGTGCCATCGCCCATCGGCGGAGTTGATTACGTGCATATCGCTGAGGCCACGTTGACGCGTCATGCGAATGCCTTCCCGGAACTCGATTCAGCCGACCCGGACAATGCGGGCCAATTGGCGACGGCAGAGCTCAAGCCCGAAGGCTACTACCGTGTCAACAAGCGCGGCGAAGGCGAGTATCACGCGTGGAGCCCGAAGCTGATTGCTTCGATGAACAAGTTTAACCGCAAGGGTGATTTCGAGGCCTTCCAGCCTTGGAAAGAGCAGGCCGATCTGCATCAACCCGTGGCCTTGAAAGATCTGCTCAAGATTCGTTTCCCCGCGGAGGGAGTCGCACTTGATGAAGTCGAGGGGATCGAAGACATCCGGAAGCGTTTTACGACGGCGGGTATGTCGTTGGGGGCGCTCTCGCCCGAGGCGCATGAAGCTCTCGCGATCGCGATGAATCGCATCGGCGGTAAGTCCAATTCTGGCGAAGGAGGCGAAGATCCCGAGCGTTACTCGCAGCGGGCGAATGGCGACAACGCGAACTCCGCAATCAAACAAGTTGCGTCGGGTCGTTTCGGTGTCACCGCCGAGTATCTCGCTAATGCCAAGGAGATTGAGATCAAGATGGCGCAGGGCGCAAAACCTGGCGAGGGCGGTCAACTGCCCGGGCACAAGGTGTCGCCGATGATCGCGACGCTGCGGTACTCAGTGCCGGGGGTGACCCTCATTTCACCGCCTCCTCATCACGACATTTATTCGATCGAGGATCTCGCGCAGCTGATTTTCGACCTCAAGGAAGTGAATCCTCGCGCCAAAGTTTGTGTGAAGCTCGTTTCTTCTTCCGGAGTCGGCACGGTCGCTGCGGGCGTGGCGAAGGCTTATGCCGATGTGGTGCTCGTCTCCGGCCATGATGGGGGCACCGGGGCATCGCCGCTGGCTTCAATCAAGAACGCGGGTTCGGCGTGGGAAATTGGAGTCGCCGAGGCGCATCAAGTGCTCATGCAAAACGGTCTGCGTGGTCGCGTCGTGCTCCGAACGGACGGCGGTATGAAGACCGGTCGAGATATTGTGATCGCGGCGCTACTGGGTGCCGAAGAGTTCAACTTCGGCACGGCGGCACTCATCGCGGCGGGCTGTGCGATGTTCCGGGTCTGCCACTTGAATACGTGTCCGGTCGGGGTGGCGACCCAGCGCGAAGATCTGCGGGCAAAGTTCCGGGGTAAGCCGGAAAACGTGATTAATTTCTTCAACGCGGTGGCCGAAGACGTGCGGCTTTACTTAGCCAAACTCGGGGCTCGCTCGGTCAATGAAATCATTGGTCGCGTGGACCTGCTTGAGCAGATCGATGACCCCGCCAATCCTAAGACGAAGCTCATCAACCTCTCCGGTTTGCTGCACAACCCCGACCCTTCGGGCGAAGCCGAACGTTACCATCAACGCGAGCGCAACGAGCGTTTCGGTGGCGAAGGTTCGCTTGATGAAGCCATTCTACAGGAGGCTCGCGACGTGATTCTCGGTAAGTCGGCCCGTCTCGTGGCGCGCTACAAGATCACCAATGTTAATCGCGATATCGGCACACACTTGGCTGGTCAGATCGCCTACCAAAAGGGCAATGCGGGACTCGCCCCGGGGACGATCGATCTCACCTTCACGGGTTCGGCCGGACAGTCGTTTGGCACGTTCCTCGTAAACGGAATTCGTCTGACGTTGAATGGCGAAGCCAACGATTACGTGGGCAAGGGCATTAATGGGGGCGAGATCATCATCCGGCCCCAGGACAACTCGACCTTTGAGTGGCACAAGCAATCCATTGCGGGTAACACCTGCCTTTACGGCGCCACGGGCGGATTCTTATTCGCAGCGGGCCGCGCGGGCGAACGTTTCGGCGTGCGAAATTCGGGTGCAACTGCCGTGGTTGAAGGCATTGGTGATCACGGTTGTGAATACATGACCGGGGGTAATATCGTCGTGATTGGACCGACCGGTAAGAACTTCGGTGCGGGCATGAGTGGCGGTTTGGCGTTTATTTACGATGACGAAGATAAGTTCGAGAAGCGGATCAACCCGGCGATGATCGGGCTGGAGCGTTTGTCGGATGAAGAGGAAATCGCCGGACTCGTTTCGCTCATCAGCGTGCATGCCACCCTCACGAGTTCGCCGTATGCGCAGGATCTGCTCAAGAACTGGGACACCACGGTGAAGAAGTTCTGGAAGGTCGTGCCGTTCGCCCCGACACCCGAAACTCCGAAAGCGCTCTATCGTTTCGATGAGGCCAAAGCGCCAGCGTTGGTTTAGGCAGACGATCTAATCAAATCAGTTTTCGCGACTGCACTCGACGAGGAGTGCGGTCGTTTTTTTTAGTTGCTGCGGACTCGGGGGTAAGGGGGTCGAATCACGCGTGCGATCTGTCCCCCGTTCTCAATCTAGGCTGAAATCTAAGCGGATGTTGTGGCAGTTTGGGGTGCTGTATTTCAGCGAGGGTGCGCCGATTGGTTTCTTGTGGTGGGCGATGCCGACGTTGTTGCGCACGGAAGGAGTGGCGGTGGAGCGAATCACGGCGCTGACGGCGGCATTGGTCTTACCGTGGACGTTGAAGTTTTTGTGGGCACCGCTGATTGACGCGCTCCGCGGACCGCGATGGGGTTTTCGGCATTGGGCGGGAGCGGCTCAGATCGGGATGGGTTTGGCGTTGGTGCCGTTGTGTTTTATTGATCCCGGCGAGACTTTTGCCTGGTGGTTTGCGCTGCTACTGACGCATGCGGTGTGCGCAGCCACGCAAGATGTGGCGATCGACGCCTTGGCGTTAAAAGCCGCGGACGAGCGGGCGCGGGGAAAACTGACGGCGGCCATGCAGGCGGGGATGTTGGTGGGCAGAAGTTTATTCGGTGGCGGCGCAATCTTGGTGGCGGGTTACGCGGGGTGGCCGGGAGTTTTTGCGGCACTAATTTTGGCGGTGTGGAGCGCGTTGGCCGTGTTGTGGCGGATGGATCCGGAACCGCCGATGGAGACGGTCGTGGAATCCAAGCTACACACCTTTGCGACGACGTTACGCGAAGGGTTTGCCCGGCGCACGACGTGGTGGGGTTTGGGGTTTGCGCTGTTGGCCGGGGCTGGGTTTGAGGCCGCAGGCGCACTGGCTGGGCCGCTGTTAATCGACTCGGGCGTGACGGCAGAGTCGACGGGGTGGTTCTTTGCGGGACCGGTGGTGGTCGCGATGGCGTTGGGCGGTGTAGTCGGTGGACTGTGGGCGGATAACGGTTCGCGGGTGTCGCGGGTGTCGTTGGCTTCGGTCGGGGTCAGTCTCGGCGTCTTGGCGGTGGGGTTCGCGGCGCTAAGTGGCGCGACGGGTGCCGGGTTGATGGGATGTTTAGCGGGGTTGTATTTAGGTATCGGATGCTTCACGGCCGCGTCCTATGCGCTATTCATGGATCTCACGGATCCAAAGATAGGGGCGACCCAGTTTAGCACGTTTATGGCGGCGACCAATGGCTGTGAGGCGTGGGCGGTTTGGATGGGAGGAAAGTTGGTCACGCGTTTTGAATACGGGCCCGCGTTTATCGCGATGGCAGTCGTGGGTCTGTTGGGATTGTTGTTCCTGCGGCCACTTCGAACGCGGCGAAAATGAATCGACGGAGAGAGTTGAGCCTAGGTCAAAGAACGAACTAGGGTGAGGGAATGATCATTGATGTTCACACCCACTTGAACTGCTACGACGAAACTCAAGTAGTGCCCTTGCAGGCGCGGTTCGAAGCACTCCAAGAATCAATGGCGTCTAACGGGGTTGGCCATGCGTTGGTGCTGACATCTTACACCGTCAACGAGCATCGGCCTTCGACGAAAGAGGTGGTGGAGATTACGAAAGATTGTCCGTCTATGTCGGTGGTTGCCGGCATCAGCTTCCTCAACTTCAAGCAGCGCGACTTGTCGGAGTTGAGCGATTATCTCGAAGCGGGATTAGTCAAGGGCTTGAAACTGTATCCGGGTTACGAACCGTTTTATCCGTATGATTCCCGGTGCCGGATTCTCTATGATTTGGCGTTGGAATATGATGTGCCGGTGATGATCCACACGGGGGATACTTACTCACCTAAGGCGAAGGTGCGTTATGCCCATCCGTTGGCAGTGGATGACGTCGCGGTGGATTTTCCGGAATTGAAATTACTGATTTGTCATGTGGGTAACCCCTGGATTCGCGACTGTATGGAAGTCGTCTATAAGAATAAAAACGTGCATGCGGATATCTCGGGTTTGGTGTTGGGTGATTTCACCGAACGATTTGAGAAATTTATGGTGGAGCAGGTGAAAGACATGGTGCTTTACGCGGGTGATCCGAACTACCTGCTCTACGGCACCGACTGGCCCATCTGTCGGATGCACACGTATTTGAAATTTGTGCGGAGCCTCGATCTTTCCGAGGAGCACTACCAAAAGATCATGTGGAAGAACGCCAACCGGTTCTTCAAACTGGGCCTTGCGCCCGCCGAATAGGCGCGGTCGAATTTCTCGATATGGCTAAATCCAAACCTATTCCAGGATCGACCGGGGAAGTGCTCACTTGTTTGCCGTCGCCGTATATTCCGCACGGTGCGACGGGGTTATTGTATCTCCCGCGGATGATTGCGAAGTGCCATTACGTGAAAAAACACGGCGAGTTACCGAAGAGTTATCGGAAGAATTACAAGCGAGGGCTGGATCGATTTATCTCGATGCATCTCGGGGTGGAGCCGGCGCAGATCGAAGAGGCGGTGCAATCGGCAGCGAACGATGCGGAAGTGGATGCGAATCTATTGGCGCTGTTTCCGGATGATGTTCGAGCGATGAACTGGAATCGTGAACTGGTGCAGAAAGGGATGACGGTAGCGGGGCGTGAATTCTTGGCCGAGGCGCTCACTCACATGGGCTGCACTGATCGGATTGGGGAAATCATCAGTGTGCCTGATCTCATCGATTTCGATGAGGGGCGGATCGAGTAGGTGCGGGTGGCGTTGGGTGGGGTTGGCGGAACCGAGAGGCAGGGGCTGTCGGGGCGTAAAGACCCGATCCACGTTGGCCGCGTCGAATCGTTATTGCCGGTCCACGGGGGTGAGGGGCAGGAAGCCGAGGTCGTTGGTGAGGGAGCCTTCCAGTCCGCCGCCGTTCCAAGTCGTGCCGGCGTCATCGGACCAGGCCGTGCCTTCCTCGAAGGTGCCGACCCAGAGGTGACCGGAGGAGGGGTCGTAGGTCAAGGTGAGCACGTTTTGGCTGGGGAGACCGGTGGGACGATGGTGCCAAGATTTACCGCCGTCGGAGGAGGTGTAGACGCCGGTGCCCCAACCGCCGATGGCGAGGTTTCGGGCATTGGATGGGTCCACGGCACAGGCATAGACATTTGCTGCAGCGACAGCCGGTGCGGTGGGGTGCCACGAATTGCCTGAATCGGTGGAGCGCCAAGCGCCGCGACCTTCGGTTACGGCGAGCCAAACCTTAGGCTGTTTCACGCCATGGCGCAGGCGCAGTACGTGAACCGCGGGGACGTCGGTGACGCGTTGCCAGGAGTCGGCGCCGTTGTCGGAAACGAAGAGTCCGCCGGCGGTGCCGACGAAGAGTCGTCGAGGGTTCTGCGGATCGATGGCAATCGTGCGGGAGAACTGTTCGGGCAGGCCTTGATCGACCGAGTCCCAGCTTTCACCACCGTCGGGTGAACGGACAATCCCCCAACCGGAAGCAGCGTAGACGGTCTGGCCGTTGGTGGGATCGATGACGATCGCGGTGACGTCACTGACGCGCCAGTCGGTGACGAGGCGCCACGTTTTCCCGGCGTCGAGACTGCGCACGATGCCATTGCCGCAGGCGAGGAAGATGCGGGACGGGTCGGACGGGTCGACGGATGCGCTGGCGACTTGTTGGATCTTGGGTCCAAAAGGCATCCATCCTTTTTCGGGATCCCGCACGAAGATGCCGGCGTCGGTGGGGATCGAGGAGTTTTTCTGCGCTTTTGTGAAGGCGGCGGCGGTGAACAGGAGTTCCGGGGGTTGGGCCGGGAGGGAGAATGAGTTGAGGACGAGCGCCCCAAGGATAAGGATTCGTTGCGTGGGTTTCATGGTTGGGCGGGGCTCACGTGACTTGCGTTGGTGGATTGGCGAAAATCGAGCACTTGAGAAGTGTCATCGTGGCGCATGGTGAGTTGATTGCTCCCGCGGGCGGACTGAGCAAAAGGTCCGTCGAATAGGGGCCAGTTGGCGTAGTCGACCGGTTGGTTATCGATCGTGGGGGTTTCGCCGTAGGTGGCGGTGATGGTGGCCCCGTCGAGCGTCGTGAAGGTCGCGGTGGCTTGGGGGGACAGGGCGAACGAAAGGGGCAAGGCTTTGATGGCGGCTTGGAACGCTTCGAATGATTCAAAGTCGCCCACGTTGGCGATCTGGGTGACGTAGCCGTTTTTCGGGGCCTCGCTGACATAAACCTGGTGGCCGGTGCCCCATTCGGTGTGGCCGCTGCTGATCCAGGCGCCCGCGCCGCCGGCGAGAAGTCCGGTCCAGTCGGTGGGCCGCCACTCGCCGGCGACAAAGGGCCGATAGGCAATGTAGGTGGGGCCGCCTTGAGCGAAGATCCAGCCGGTGGGGTCTTCGACGCGGTTGGTGAGATCGCGGGAGAAGAAGGTATTGAGATGAGGGAATTGGGTTCCGGCGGGGATGTCGTAGAGTCCGACGATGGCGGACTCGTGTTGCACGATCTGTTCGTGAGGCGAGCCGCTCATGAGTTTATCGGGGGAGTTGTAGTCGACCTTGGAGCGGGCGATGAGGTCGACGACGGTATCCCAGTCGGCCCCAAAATACATGGTGCCCTCGAGCTCGGAGTAATAGGGGTGGAGGGCGAAAAACGTATTGGATTTACCGAGGGGTTTTTCTTCGTGCCAGATCATGCTCCACGTTTGCTGTTGGATGGGTTGGAGGAGGCCGCCTTGGCTGGAGCCGAGGAGATAGTCGGGATCGACGTAGCTGTATTTGTAGACGGGCACGGTGTCGTGGCCCTCGATCTTGATGGCATCGGGTCCCTGGTGGCGCATGCGCCAGCGGGTGCGTTTCAGTTCACGATGCACGTAGGGCTCTTCGCGATCGGTGGCGATGCGCTCGAGGATCGCGGGAGGGCGATAGCCACTCAGTGAAACGAGGAGGGATGCGCCGTTAAGCTGCATTTCACCTTGGCCCCAAAGTAGCCAAGCGAGGGAAGAGGACGCGGCGAGGGCGGGTTGCACGGCGTGTTTGGGGTAGATGCGGCTATGCGCTCCGCCGTAAACGCCGTCGAGGTTTTCGACCGCGAAATCGAGGAGGTCGTAGTTGAGCATCATCTCGGCCTGATGTCGCAGTTCGGGATCTTGACACCAGCCGGCGAGGAGGGTCATCGCGGAGACGTAGGGGTCGATGTAGTTGGGTGAATCATACTCGCCGCGGCCGTAGGCCGAGGTGATGTGGAATGTGTGGAGCAGGTATGCTTTGGCTTCGGCGCGGTTCTCGGCGGAAGTCTTGCCGTTATACCATTCGCGGCCGGGGAGGTCGGGCCAGTGTTCGGCGGCGAGGTAGAGACTGGCGTAATACATCAACCAATGATTCTCGGTATCGCCGCGATAGGGAAAGTAGGTGCGCCAGGCTTCCCGGATGTGGGCCCAGTCTTGGTCGTTGAGGTGGGGCGCGCCGGCTTTCATGACGAGAGCCATCGGATACATCCAGAACATGGCGCCAGAGGGATTGGCGGTGAGGGCTTTGAGGCGAGCGCGGGCCCACTCGAGGTGGGTACCTTGGGCGAAGTTGACCGCTACGTCGTGTAAACCACCGCGATCGAGGTCGGCCGGATCGGTGCGGGCGAGGTAACCGGCGATGAGTTCTTCGCGTCGCTCTTGGTAGGCGAGAGCCATTTCTCCATCGGAAAGTTGAGACGGAGCGGGATATTGAGCCGAGACGGCGAGGGAAAGGCTGCAGAACAGGATTAGAAAAGCGATTGAACGCCTAGGCCGAAGATGGGGGATCATGGGTGAGGATGAGATTGGGGCACAATATCCGGTTGAGGAAGTGCAAGCCGGGTGAAAGTTTAGGCGAAGAGAAAGGGTGACACTAATACTTGAGGGAGAAGCTCAGGCCGATTTGACGGCCACCATTAGAGGACTAATTTAACCGGATATGCCCAAGAAGAAACTACAGGCTCGAGTTAAGGTGCGTCGGGCGACCAAGACCGATATCCCGGAATTGATCAAACTGAACATCGCGGCCTATCCGGTGCTGGCGGACGATAACATCGTTTGGGGAGCGTCGCATCTGGAGAGTCATTTGCGGATCTTTCCGCGCGGGCAGTTTGTGGCGGAAGTGGATGGTAAGGTGGTGGGTGCGGCATCGACGCTCGTGGTCGATATGGGACCCGACACCCTGCGTAACCACACGTGGTCCGGCATCACCGACAGCGGTTACTTCAACAATCATACGCTGCAAGGTGACACCCTGTATGGGGCCGATGTTTACGTGCATCCCGATGCGCGGGGGGTGGGGGTGGGCGCGGCGCTTTACGAAGCGCGCCGCCAACTTTGTAAGAAACTCAACAAGCGTCGTATTCTAGCCGGAGGTCGGTTGTGGAACTACAAGGACCACGCGAGTAAGATGACGCCGCAGGAATATGCGGAGCGGGTGGTGGCGGGAGAGTTCCGTGATTTAGTGCTGAGTTTTCAGTTGCGCGAAGGTTTCCAGTTGCGCGGGGTGATGCCGAATTACCTGCTCGATCCCTTCAGTCACAACCACGCGAGTTTGATCGAGTGGTTGAATCCTGACTGCAAACCCCAGCACCGCGGTGCCCGTAAGGTGCGGGTGGCGTGCGTGCAGTATCACATGCGCGAAGTGACCTCGTTTGCAGATTTCGCCCGGCAAGTGACTTACTTCACCGATGTCGCGGCCGATTCGGATGCGGACTTTGTGCTGTTTCCCGAGTTATTTGCGGTGCAGTTACTGTCGATCACGAAGACGAAATCACCACGCGAGGGGTTCAAGCAGCTGGCCAAGTATGCGCCGAGGGTGGTCGCGCTGCTGCAACAGCTCGCGATCAAGTATGGCGTAACGATTATTGGCGGCAGCCATCCGACCCGGGTGGGTAAGGAGTTGAAGAATGTTTGCACAATTTGTTTGCCCGATGGATCGCTGGCCGAGCAACCGAAGCTACACATCACGCCGAACGAGCGGACTTGGTGGGGGATTACGGGCGGTGATTCTTTGCAGGTGGTGGATACCCCGACCGCGAAGATTGGCGTATTGATTTGTTACGATTCGGAGTTTCCGGAAGCGGCGAGGCATTTGGCCGACCAAGGGGCGGAGATTATCTTTGTGCCGTTCTGCACGAATGACCGGCACGGCTACTTGCGCGTGCGCATTTGTGCGGCAGCGCGAGCGGTGGAGAACCAAGTCTACGTGGCTCTCGCGGGTAATGTGGGGAATCTGCCCGACGTTGAAAATATGGACGTGCAATATGGGCAGTCCGCAATTTTCACCCCGTGTGATTTTGCGTTTGCCCGTGATGGTATCGCGGCGGAGGCCGAATCGAATGCGGAGACGGTGCTGATTTGCGATCTAGACCTTGATGACCTGCATGAGTCTCACGAACTGGGCACCGTGACGCCGCGACTTGATCGGAGAGAGGATTTATTTAAGCTCACTACGTCGCTGCGTGCGCCAGAGCGACGTCCGCTTGACGAAGTGGGACCGCTAGGGACGCAACGAGGTTGGGGCGGGGCTGTTCGGGATAAAACGTAGGGTGGCTTGCCAAAGGGCGAAGAGATGGTTGCGCTCCGCGATATGATAAAAGGTCAAAGCGTGGTCTGTATTAACGATAAGTTCTCCGACATGGTGCGGGCGCTGTATCAGCAACTGCCTGGGGCAGGGAAAACCTACACCATTCGAGAGGTCTTTTTGGGGCGGGAGAAAATTGTGAAGGGCGGTGATTCGGCCACCGTGGGTTTGTTGTTGGAAGAACTGACAAATGCGGTGGATCCGTTTCACGTCGAACGGCAGGAGCTGGGGTTTTCGTCGGAACGTTTTGCCCCGCTAGAAGAACTGCCGCCGGAAGAGGCTTATGCGGAAGCGGAGGGTGAAATGGAATTGGTCGGGCCGGGGCCGGGGCCGATCAAATGGGATGTGAACTAAATTCGAGTGATCGGCGGAGCCGCGCGCACGAATTAAAGAGTTCGAGGCGGCTCGGTTTTTAGATCCAAAAAAGCAGCCGTCCAATCAAGGACGGCTGCTTGGTAGGGATTAACAGCAGAAGAGAATTACTTCTTCTTAGCAGCGGCCTTCTTAGCTGGAGCCTTTGGTGCGACAACCTTTGGCGCGACAACCTTTTTGGCTGGGGCTTTCTTGGCGACAGCCTTCTTGGCTGGGGCTTTCTTAACCGCAGCTTTCTTAGCCGGAGCCTTTTTGGCAGCGGCCTTTTTGGCTGGGGCTTTTTGAGCAGCGGCCTTTTTGGCCGGTGCCTTTTGAGCTACAGCCTTTTGGGCTGGGGCTTTTTGAGCAGCGGCCTTCTTTGCAGGGGCCTTCTTAGCGGTCTTTTTGGCTTTAGCCATAGTGTCTCCTATTTGGGGATCGTTGTGTTGGTTCTGATCTGAACTTCCGATTGATATTAGCGCTCGGATATTTTGGCGCACCATGCGCCATGTGGCCTGAGCATCAAACACTAGAATCTAATTGCAAGTATCCAGTGATCCATACTTGCAATTTTCTTTCCGCTCTTAATTAGCGGGAAAACCACTAGATATCCAATAATTGAATACGGTAGTTTTTGGGGAAAATCGAGTTAGCCTAGGTTGATTAACGGGCAGAATTACTCAGTATCGGAAAAAAGGATACTCCAGTAAATTTCCGCGTTAAAGCGGAAGATTGATGAGGGACGGGCCGGGGATTTTTTGAGGATGCCGGGGGCCGATTTACCTTCGCTCGATCCATTCGGCCGTGGCGTAGGACGCGGCCAGGGAATCAACGGACTCATCCCAGGAATCCGGCCAAGGGCACGCGGTGGGATCGGCGTGCAGGAGGGCGCCGAGCTCTAAGATGAAAGTGTTTTCAAATTTGTCCCAATCGATTTCGCCGACGGCGGGTCGCCAGATTGATCCTTGGAACAGCAGCCCGCGTTTGGCGCGTTTTTGGGCAGCACCAGCGATCTTATGGCCCGAAGGGGATTGGATGACGTCAAAAAGTTCGGCGCGATCGAAACAAACCGTGGGTCTGGCACCACCGGAGCAGTCGGGATCGGGGGCGCAATTTTCTTTGATGCCCGCATCACACCCTTGCCGACGAAGGCTCGAGGCCAAGGCGCGATGCACGGCTTCATAGCTTGCCACGGCGCGCGCGTCGTAGAGGGCGTGGCCGCGAGGAATGACGAGAGCGTAAGTCCAGTCATCGCGATGATCGACAATGCCGCCACCGGTCGGACGCCGACACAGTTGGTCGGGAGGGTTGGTTGACAGTTGCTCTCGCACCTCGGCAATTTTTTGACCGAAGCCAAAGGTGCAGGCGGTTTGATGCCAGCCGTAGTGACGAAATCGGGCGTGATCGGAGGCAGGGTAATATTGAAGCGACAGAAAATCGGTCGCCATATTGGTGGCGGCGGAAGCGGCACGCGTTGAAAGCAAGTCGAGGAGCATGGGTGAAGTGACGGGCGAAGCCGGGTTTATTCGAGGGGCAACAACTCGGGGGCGAAATGCCAACCAATGCGCCATCTAACCTGATTGGTCGCAGCGTGAACTTTGGCGGTGCGACGCAACATGATCGTGGCGTTTTTCTTGAGGTGAAACGCAAGCGGAGCGGTTTGGCCGCGCACTAATAAGGTGGCGAGAGCGGCAAGGTGAGGTTCGTGGCCGACAATCGCGAGGTCTTGGATGAGGGGATAGCGGGCAAGTCGGGCTTGAACAAGCAATGGGTCATCGGTGGGGAGAAGCCCGTCGGTTTCGACGACCGCGATATCGGGATTGATGGCTCGGCCCAACAGGATGGCGGTCTCGTAGGCTCGAACCAAGGGACTATGCCAGACTTGAGTGGCGGTGAACGCCTTGCTGGCGCGGAAGGATGTGGCCATCCGCAAGGTGGTTTTGCGGCCACGTTCGCTCAGGACTCTTTTGGTGTCGTCATCGTGAGGTTGAGCGTGACCGTGACGAATAAGGTAGAGACGCATGAGTGAAGCGGTAACTTAAGCGAGATCGAGAAGTCGCCGCACTTCTTGGATGATGGTGCTGAGAGCGAAGGGACGAGGGAGGGAACTTTGACGTTTGAGGGGAATGAAAGCGAAGGGGTGGGCATTCTGGCGGGAGGTGATGAGCACGGAAATTTCAGGAGAATCGCGCAGCAGTTTTTTCACGAATTTTCGATATTCGGTTTCATCGTGATATTGATCGGAGATCACCAGATGCACGGTTTGGTCGTCACCCCGCAGTTGATGCAGGGCTTGGGCGGTGCAGGTGAAATCGCGAACAGAATACCCGTCGGTCGTGAGAATGTCGGCGACCATTTTGCGGATCACGTCATCGTCTTCGATCAAGATGAGGTTTTCACGACCACGGGTTTGCGGCCGAGGGACGAGAGTGCCGGCGGTGGCGGGAGCCGGTTTGTCATGAGCTGGGAAAAGCATCTCAAAAGTCGCCCCCTGACCGGGAGCACTTTTGACGACGATCTGACCTCCGCTTTGCGTGACGACCCCGTGGGCCAGGGCGAGTCCGAGTCCAGTGCCGAGGCCTTCGCCTTTGGTCGTAAAAAACGGGTCAAAAACGATTTGGCGAGTGGCCTCATCCATGCCGCTACCGTTTTCCGTAATACTGAGGGCGACGTAATCGCCAGGATTGGCGTCGGTTATGCGAAGATTTTGCCCGGGCTCGATGGTGCGATTTTGAGTCGAAATGATGATATGGCCGCCTGCCCCGGTGGCATCGCGGGCATTGATACAGAGGTTGAGGATGACCTGTTGGATTTGAGCCGGATCGACGAGGATGTTTTTCGCGTGGGGATCGAGATCGAGTTCGAGGGAGCGCTCTACTCCGCAGATGCGGGAGAGAATTTTGGCGTTTTCCGCCACGAGTCGATTGGGCTCGATGAGGCGGGGATCCAGTTCTTGGCGCCGACTGAAGGCGAGCAGCTGGCGCACGAGGATAGTGGCGCGTTGCGCCGCTTGATGGATCGCGAGGATTTCGTCGCGGCCTTTGCCTTGCGGGCCGATGGTTTCGTGGAGAATTTCACTGTAGCCGTTGATGACGGTAAGGAGGTTGTTGAAGTCGTGCGCCAAGCCGCCGGAGAGGCGCCCAACGGCATCAAGGCGCTGCGAATGAATGAGGGCGTCTTGTAAGCGGCGGTTGGCCGTCATATCGCGATAGGTGATCACGATGTGGGTGATGCGGCGGCGCGAGTCGGTGAGGGCGGTGAGGGTCCAAGCGACGTAGATTATGTTGCCGTGTTTATGTTGGAGGTCGCCTTCGCCTTCGAGGGGATCGGCGGCGGGCAGGCGTTGATGCCAGCGCCGCATGATGGGCAAACCTGCCCGCTTCGTGTGGAGGATGCCGTGAAACTCTCCGACGAGATCCGCCGCCGTGTATCCGCTGATCTCGCACATAGCGTCGTTGACGTGGCGAATGCGGAGTCCGTTGCGCTCAAAACCGCGGTGGGCCACGACGACGCCCTCGTTGATGCTCTGCACCACTCCGGCGAGGAGTTTGAGAGAAGGCGGACGGGGCGGGCGTGATTGATTCACGAAGGGAGGTTGGAGGGAGCTCACCGTGGTTTACGGTGCGAGGCGTTCGATGGTCCAGCCATCGTCGGTGCGGCGGTAGCGCAAACGATCATGAAGCCGATTACGGCGACCTTGCCAGAAGTCTACCGTCGTGGGCGAGACGCGGTATCCTCCCCAGTGCGGCGGGGTCGGAACGATTTGGCCAGCGTAGCGTGTTTTGATCGCATTCAAGCTGGCTTCGAGGGTGTCGCGATCGGGCACGATGGTGCTTTGAGCGGAGGCCCAGGCACCGAGTTGACTGCCGAGGGGGCGACTTTGGAAATAGGCGTCGCTTTCCTCGCGGGAGACCTTGGTGACGGTGCCAGCGATAATGACTTGGCGTTCTAGTTCGAGCCACGGAAAGACGAGTGACGCACGGGGGTTGGCCGCGAGATCGCGCCCCTTGAGGCTTTCGTAGTTGGTGAAGAAAGTGAAGCCGCGGCCGTCGACGCCCTTGAGGAGCACGGTCCGGGCGGAGGGCATGCCTTCGTGATTCGAGGTGGCGAGGGTCATGGCGTTGGGCTCGTTGAGCTTGGCGGCCTCGGCTTCACCGAACCATTGGTCAAATTGACGGAAGGGATCGCGGGCGAGATTGCGCTCGTGTAGGCCGGCGAGTGAGTAGTCTTTGCGAAGATCGGCGAGCGGGGACATAATGCGCTAAAGGGAGCGCTTTGGTTTGATGGTGTCAAAATTCATCTCGGGAATGGCGCGCGTTTGGGGGAGAGGTTTTGATCTTGGGATGGACCCGGGAGTTGCGCAGAATTCGGGGCAATGAACCCAACCGAATACCTTTCACAGCATTCTCAGGATTTAGTCGATTTGCTGAGAGATCTCGTGGTCTGCGACACGACCAACCCACCGGGTCGTCACTACGATGAAATCACGCAACGGTTGGTGGGCGAGTTGCAAGGAGCGGGATTGACGGCGCGCCGAATTAAGATGCCAAAAGCACTGCAGCGCGCGGCGTTGCCGGAAGCGCAATGGGATTATCCGCGCTACAATGTGATCGGTCAGCGCAAAGTGCGGGGGGCGAAGAAGACGATCCACTTTAACGCCCACTACGATGTGGTGCCGGTTTCGGGTCAGTGGCGGCACGGCGACCCGTTTAGCGGAACGGAGGACCGGGGGTGGATTTACGGGCGAGGCACGGCGGATATGAAAGGATCGATCGCGGCGCTGGTGTTGGCGTTGCGAGCTTTAAAAGCGACCGGTCAAACGCCGTTGATGAACGTGGAAGTGTCTTTCACGGCGGACGAGGAAACGGACTCGGTCTTGGGGACTGATTGGCTCACGGCGAGTGGCCCGATCAACCCTGACTATGCCGTGGTTTTGGAGGGGGGAGAGGGGGATCACATCTGTTGCGGGCACAATGGGTTGACGTGGCTAGAAGTCGTGGTGTCGGGCCAGGCGGCACATGGATCGCAGCCCGATCAAGGCGTGAATGCGTTGGAGAAGATGGCGGCGCTGCTGCTGGGTTTGGAGCCCTACAAGAAGCGGCTGGCGGAGAGCTCGTTTACCTCACCGGAAGGGGTGGTGATGCATCCCACGGTCAACTTGGGAGGGGTTTTTGAACAGGGGCCCGGGGGGAAGATTAACACGGTGCCGGCAGAGGCGCGTTTCACGATTGATCGCCGCGTGCTCGCGACGGAGAAGGTCGCGGTGGTGGAGCGGGAGTTGCGGGCAGAATTGAAGCGGGTAGCGGCTTCAATTCCGGGCTGCCGAATCAAAATTAACAAGATTTCGGAGAATCATCCCTGTTTCAGTGAGCCGGAGGGGCCGTTTTGCGAAGCGATGGCGCAGAGCTTGGCAAAAGTGCGACGAAGGCCGGCGGGATTTCGGGTTTCGAACGGATTCAACGATATGAATTTCTTCGTCACGCGAAAAAAAATACCGACCCTGGGCTGGGGACCAGGCGGGGTAGAATGTCATGCGATCGACGAGCGAGCGCGGGTGAAGGATTTGGTCGATGCGGCAAAGGTTTATGCGGAGTTGATCACGACGTTTGCGGGTTGAATTTCGGGGACAAAAGGTGCGGCGGCTTGCGTCAAAGGGTGAGAGTCGACTAGAGGTTGTGCTCTGTGCCTGTTGAACCTCTGCTTTACGAATCCCACTGCCATACGCCGCTGTGCCACCATGCCATCGGGGAACCGACCGAATATGCCGAAGAGGCCCTGAAGAAGGGACTGAAAGGAATCATCTTCACGTGCCATTGCCCGTTGCCCGATGGCATCAGCAAGTCGGTGCGGATGTCGCCGGTAGAGTATGAGTTTTACCACACGATGATTCGTAAAACGCAGGAGAATTTTGCCGGACGCCTTGATGTGCGCGTGGGACTGGAGAGTGACTATTATCCGGGGGTGGAGCCATGGTTGGAAAACCTGCATGGGCGGCACCAACTGCATCATGTGTTAGGTTCGGTGCACCCGCAGGTGAGTCACTACCGCGACAAATACGATACGGGCACGGCGTTTGAGTATCAGCAGGTGTATTTTGAGCATTTGGCGGAGTCGGCGGAGACGGGGCTCTTCGATACGCTGGCTCATCCTGATTTGATCAAAAATATGGCGCCGGAAGCGTGGGACTTTAAGCGCATCCAGCCTGATATTGAGCGGGCGTTGGATCGGATCGCGGCGACGGGGGTGGCGATGGAGATCAACACGAGTGGCTTGCAAAAGGCGATCGAGGAAATGAACCCAAGCGCTTCGATGCTCGCATTGATGCTCGCGCGCGGAATTCCGGTGGTGATCGGGTCTGACGCTCATGTGCCGACGCGGGTCGCGGCGGATTATCCGCTGGCTTTGCGCACGTTGCAAGGGGTGGGCTTTACGGAAGTGAACGTATTTTTGGAACGGGTGCGGCAACCGATCGCGATCAAGGATGCGCTGGCCTCGTTGGGCGAAGCGTAGTTAAAAAATGAAAACGATGCAGATCGATCATGGGGAAATTTTTGGGTCGGGCCGCGAGACGGCGCGCGTCTGGTATGGCGAGTGGTTGGGTTTTAAGCCCATGCCTGAGCCTGCGGACTGGGTAGAGGCCGGGCCAACCCGACTCACGAACGAGGGAGGCGCGACGATGCCGGCGTTGTTGACGAGGGACTCTGGCGCGAGCGACCGCGTCGCCCGAGGGTGGTGCCGCTGGGCGTTTCGAGTAAGGGAAGCAGCGTTGCTGAACTGGCCGAAGGGTTTCCGTGATTCGGGTCAGGCGCCCGAGGGGCCCGGTGATCACGGCAAGGTGTGGTCGGCTTACTTTTCGGACCCGGGGGGGGGCGCGCTGGAGGTGGCCACCTATGATGATGACGAGGTGCGGGAAGTTGCGGAGGAAACGAAGTGAGCGAATTGAAGGATAAGCGTATCGCGTTGTTGGGCTTCACGCGCGACGAGGTCGCCGCGTTGATTGAGTCGTGGGGATTTAAGGCGGTGCATGCGGCGAAGATTTGGCGGCATCTGTATCGGTTGGGGCGCGATGATTGGGCGGAGATCGACGGCTTGCCGAAGGAGTTGGCGATCAGGCTCACGGGTGAGACCCGGACGGATTTGTTGCCCATTACGCGGGAGACGCATTCGAACGACGGATTTACGCGGAAGTATTTACTGGGGCTCGACGATACCCGGCAGATTGAGACGGTGTTGATGCGTTATTCGGGACGGGTTACGGCGTGCATCAGTTCGCAAGTCGGCTGTGCGATGGGCTGCGTGTTTTGCGCGACGGGGCAGATGGGTTTTGCGCGTCATCTGACGACGGCAGAAATCGTGGCGCAGGCGATGCACGTGGATCGGGTTTTGCGCGCGACGACGGTGGACAATCCGGCGTTGGCTCAAAGCGATCACGAGTCGCCGCATCATCGCCATGAGCGGTTGCGCAATATCGTGCTGATGGGCATGGGCGAGCCGCTGCACAATTACGATGCGGTGATCAAGGCGACGGAGATTTTGCGCGACACGGTGGGTATCGGGCTGGGCGCGAAGAAGATCACGCTGAGCACGGTGGGGGTGGTGCCGGGCATCATGCGATTGGCGCAAGAGCGGCAACCGATCAATCTCGCGGTTTCGTTGCATGCCGCGACGCAGGAAGGGCGCGCGGCGCTGGTGCCGGCAGCCCGCAAGTGGACGCTCGATCTGCTGATGGATGCGTGTCGGTTTTACGCGGAGACGATGAAGCGTCGGATCTTCTTCGAATGGACTCTGATCGAAGGACAGAATGACCGGGCCGAAGATGCCCATGCGGTGGGGAAATTGCTGCGGGATATTCCGACGCAGGTGAATTTGATTCCGCTGAATCCGACAGACGGGTTTGCGGGAGCGCCGAGCGATGGCGAAGCGGCGAAGCGCTTCCAAGCGGTGTTGGCGGAATATGGGTTACCCAGCACGGTGCGGCAGCGGCGGGGGATCGATATTGCGGCGGGATGCGGGCAGCTGGCGTCGGCCAGTTAAACCGTAAAGCGGATGGAAGGTTGAAATGGCGCGGGGCGGCGTGGCAGGCTGCGGCATGCTTTTACCCCGACGAAGGATTTTTGGATTACTACTGTTGAGTGGTGGGATGGCGGCGTTGGTGCCGGCGGCTGACGAACGGCCGAATATCGTGCTGATCATCGCGGATGATATGAATTGGGATGATTGCGGGGCTTATGGGCATCCCCATATTCGCACGCCGAATATTGATCGATTGGCGGAAGAGGGGATGAGATTTGAGCGGGCTTATTTGACCGCGAGTAGCTGTAGCCCAAGTCGCTCGAGCATTATTACGGGTCGGTATCCTCATAACACGGGGGCGGAGCAGTTGCACTGGCCGTTACCCGGTGAGTCGCGCACATTTGTCGAAGAGTTGAAGGCGAGCGGCTACTACACGGCGGCGGCGGGTAAGTGGCATCTCGGCGATGCGGTGCGCAACCGATTTGACGTGGTGCATGAAGCGTCGATGGCCGGCTTTATTTTACCCACGCCGGGCGCGGATGGGGCGCCGGCCAAGATGGTGGCGAAGTCGCCGAGTGGTTGCGAAGCGTGGGAATCGACGCTGACGGACCGTCCGAAGGATAAGCCGTTTTTTATGTGGCTCGCGGCGCTTGATCCACATCGCGAATACGAGGACGGCGCTTTGATGCCGGGCCACACCAACGAAGATGTGATCGTGCCGGTGCATCTGCCGGATACGCCGGAAGTGCGAGGTGACCTGCGCATGTATTATGACGAGATTGGCCGACTCGACCTCTACGTGGGTAAGGTGATGGCTTTGCTGGAAGAGCAGGGGGTCGCGGATAATACGTTGGTGTTGTTCATCACGGACAACGGGCGGCCTTTTCCGCGCGACAAAACGACGACTTATGAGGGCGGCATTCGCACGCCATGGATTGTGCGGTGGCCGGCTAAAGTGAAGGCGGGGCAGGTGACGGAGAGTTTGGTGAGTTCCGTCGATATCGCGCCCTCGTTCCTGGCGGCGGCGGGCTTGAAAGCCGGCGGTAGTTATGAGGGAGAGAACTTTATCCCGGTGCTCACGAATTCGAAAAAGAAGATCCGTGATTTCGCTTTCGCGGAGGACCATTGGCATGATTATACCGACCACGGACGCGCGGTGACGGACGGTCGTTGGAAACTGATTCGCAATGATTTTTACGACCTTGCGAGCACGCCTTCGGCGGATGCGGGACGGAGCCCAACCTGGGTCGAGATGACGAGGCAATACCACGCGGGCACCCTGACGTATGCCCAGTTGATGTGTTTGGTGGCCCCGCGGGCGCAGTGGGAGCTCTTCGATACGAAGGCAGATCCGAATGAGCTCAATAATTTGGCGAATTCACCGCAGCACGCGGATCAGTTGGCGCGGTTGCGGGGGGCGTTGGGCGAGTGGACGACGGCGACGAATGATTATTTGCCGACAAAACGCACGCCGGATGAATTTGACCGGATCACGGGTGAGCCGGACCACTCGGTGCGCAAGCGCCCGCGTCCGTCCAAGATGGATATGTATGGGACAAACGGGGCTTACTAACGTTGAAGTTGAAACGGGGTTTCGTCGAGCAGCTCCCCTACGTTCTCGGATTTAGCCGGATGTTTTTCCGCCGGTTTGGTGGAGACGTTTGGCAAGGTCGGTGAAGTTGCGATCTCGAGCAGGGTCGGGGGGCGTTTTGCCGAAGAAGTTTTTGGGGTTGGGATTATCCACTCCGTTTTCGAGCAGCCACGCGATGAGTTCGATGGAGAGGGAAAGGGTGGCGGTGTCGGTCGCTCGGTTACATTCGCCGGAAACATGGGAGAGGTGCGGGACCACGATCTCGGCGATCGCGGGTTGGTCGACGGAGGAAGGCAGCGGGAGCGTGGGGGCCTCAGACTGGCTGCGGCGGTGACCGATTGAGCGTGAAGGAGGGGAGCGGTGACGATGGCGGTGGTGGCCAGGAGGGATGAGGTAAGAAAACGGTGGCGATTTTTTTTGGTATTTTTGCGGGCGCTCGCGGAAGGCGTCTTTGCCGATCCAGTGGGCGCTTTTCGACTCGCGGGTGGGTGGGGGCTTCCGCGAGATCGAGGGCAGCGGTGAGGAGGGTTTTGCGGTGGCGTTGACCGATTTGGCGGAGCGCTCAGTTGACGGATTTTTTGACGAAGTTGCGGTCGTCGTCGTCGGCTCGGTCGATGAGGGGGAGGAGGGCGAGGAAGGTGGCGTCGGGTTCTTTTTTGGCGTGCGCGCCGAGGGTGGCGAGTAGGGCGAAGGCGGTGCGGCGTTCGAACCCGGGCTCGCGGTTGGCCCAGGCGGGGACTTTTTCGAAAGCGTAGGGCGGGCGGCGAAAGACGTTCAGGCAGACCTAGTCGCAGAGGTCCCAAGTATCGAAGTCGGTGGTCCCCGCAGCCATGAGTTCGGGCGTGCATGGCGGGGGATCGGCGGTGAGGGAGGCAAGCCACTGGGCTTCGTGAATGGGGTGGGCCCAAAGGGCGGGTGCCAGAGTGTGGTGGTGACGGGGTGATTTGGCGAGGTCACGGAGAATGACCCTGGAAAGACCGAGAAGTTCGGTGCGGGGCCGAATACCGAAACGGTTTTGGCCGGCGACGTTTTGGGGGTTGGCGAAGCGGCGGACGTGGGCGATGAGATCGATCGCGAGTGGGGTGGAGGACGCGGGGGGGGATGTCGGGCGTAAAGCCCGACCCACGTTGGGGGGCGTTAGGCATGGGGATCCGGGTGGTCCGACGCGCCGGCGGGAGAAGGAGAAAGATTATTTTCGGCGAGTGCGGACGGCTTGGGCGAGGGCGTCGAGGACGGGGAGGGTTTCCTCCCAGCCGAGGCAGGCATCGGTGACACTGCGGCCGTAAACGAGGGGCTCCGTGTCGAGAGACTGGGCGCCACCGACGAGATGGCTCTCCAGCATGACGGCGGAAATGGCGGATTCGCCGGCAGCGATTTGAGTGGCGAGCTCGGCAGCGACCAGCGGTTGGCGAGCGGGGTCTTTGCCGCTGTTGGCGTGACTGCAGTCAACCATCAGATGCGGGGGGAGATCGTGGCGGCGGAGGAGTTCGGTGGCCTTTTGGATATGCTCGCGGGAGAAGTTGGGTCCGGCGGTGCCGCCGCGGAGAACGAGGTGAGCATCAGGATTGCCGGTGGTGCCCATGATGGCGGGGGTGCCTTCTCGGGTCAGGGAGGGGAACCAATGGGATTGGGCGGCGGATCGGATCGCATCGACGGCGATTTTCACATTGCCGGCAGTGCCATTTTTAAAACCGACGGGCATGGAAAGACCGGACGCGAGTTCGCGGTGAATTTGGCTTTCGACCGTGCGGGCACCGATCGCTCCCCAACTGACTGCATCGGCATAGAATTGGCCTAGGGTGGTGTCGAGAAACTCGGTGCCGATAGGAATTCCGAGTTGAGCGATATTGACGAGGAGTTGGCGGGCGATGCGGAGGCCTTGATTGATCTGATACGAACCATCGCGGGCAGGGTCGTTGATGAGGCCCTTCCAGCCGACGACGGTGCGGGGTTTTTCGAAATAGACCCGCATGACGATCAGGAGGTCGTCGGGGTGTTGAGCGGCGGCTGATTTTAAGTTGGCGGCGTAGTCCAGCGCGGCGACGGGATCGTGGATCGAGCAGGGGCCGACAACCACGACGAGTCGATCATCGGTGCCGTGCATGATGGCGGCGATGTCTTGGCGGGCTCGATCGATTTGGGCGGAGGCGAGCTGATCGAGGGGGAGGTCTTCGGCCAGCACGCCCGGGGCGATGAGTGGCTTGATTTTGCTGATGCGGAGGTCGGCGGTCTGTGACATGGGGGCCGAACGCTGGTCATTCGCGATCCGAATGGCAAGAAGGAGGGTTTAGTCCTCGTCGGGCTTCTGGGGCAGGTCGCGGGTCGATCGACGCTTGCGAGAGGATTTTGCGCGTTTAGCCCACCGGAGGAGGGGGGGGCTGAACGCGACGAATTCGCCATGCAGAGATTGCCATACCCATCGCGATGGCGGCGAGGACGAGTCCGACGGTGAAAAAGCAGGTCGTTCACGAGGGGTATCCGAATGCCACCGAAGAGCAGGCAATTTGGTCGTGAGAGGATGAGTGAAATTTTATCCTAAGGGCAGTCCAACGTGACGATCTAGGGCGATCGCCCCGGCTTGAGGGAGGAATTAGCTTTGGCCGAGGGCAGAGCGGGCGGCGTTGACTAACGCAGAATCCGGCACGGCGCTGGTTGGGGCGGGGACGCCGAGACGGTTACTGCGATCGGTGAGAGTGAGGTGGGCGAGGGCGGCGGCGTCATTGGAGGCTGGGTCGGCGAGGGGGGACGGGAGCGCGCCGAGCTGTTCGCGGGGCAGCACGTTTTTATCGGCGAGAAAGGTCGAGAGCGATGCTCCGAGCGTATCAATCCAGGCGGTGGGGGAGGTCGGGGGAACATAGGCCATGCCCTCGGCGGGTTTCCACTCGAAGAAGAGACGGATCTGATCGTGCAGTTTGGCGAGTTCGGTGTCGGCGGTGGCGGGCGTCCAACGGGCCTCGAAGCACTTGCGCTCGCGAAAACCTTTGATCTCCCAAAGGCGGAGTGTGAGCGAGAAATCACCGTCTTGTTCGCGGAGCGCGCCGGTGATGACGTAATCGATTTTCGCGCTATTGGAGTCGATGACTTGGCGGATATTATCGGTGGTCCACTCCACTGGGAAGAGCGCGTAGTGGGCCTTTTCTTTGAGGCCGATGGCAGCGAGAGTCGTGTATTGGGGGGAAAAATAGAGAGTCTCGGCGAGCCAGAGAGGGAAGCCGCGGGTGAAGCGGCCGAGAGGTTCTTCGGGGGTTTTCGCCCGGGAATCGGTATCCGTGATTCCGAGGAGAGCGAGCTGACCGATGGCGATGGTTTTGAGGCGATCTCCTTTGGCGGGGAGGAGGTTGGGCACTTCTTCGATGCCGTAGGCCCAGATCGGCTTACTGATGGTGACGAGATTTATTTGCGAGGCGGGACCCTTACCGGAGGCTGAGCCGCGGAGGTTGGCGAGGAGGTCTCCGATGGCGTTGGAGAAGCCCCAGAGGCGATCTTCGAGCTCAGGTTTCTTCAAATCGAACAAGAGATCGAGAACGTGTTGGGCGGATTCGGGACTGTTGAGGGCGAGATAGGCTTGGAGGAGATTAATACCGGTCGCGGGGCCGTGACGTTCGGCATCGTAGCGTTGAGCGATGAGTTCGATTACGGTGCCGACATGACCGGTCGCGCCAAGGTCGCCGGAGATGCGGACGAGCACGTCGGGTCGATCACCGGCGGTGGAACTGAGAATCTCTTCGTAGATGGCTTTGGCTCCGTCGAGGTCGCGAACTTCGAGCAGTTCCAGGGCTTCGGCGAGTTTGGGCGCGACCGGGCCGATGTCCACCGGAGGCGTTTCTTCCATGGGGGTAATCGGTTCGATACCAGGAGGAGGCGCGGGGGAGGATCCGAGACTGGGCATCGCGGGGGAGTTCGTGCCGTTGACGCCTTTGGCGGGCGATTTGCCGGAGGAGGACTTGCCGAGGAAACGATCTAAGAAACCCATGGGGTTACGTTGAAATCCTGCTCTCCAGAATGGCGAGCGGTTTCGGCGGTGCCGGGGCAGGATCCCCGAGCTGGTTTCGGCTTAAATCGTGGTCGATGGGCCAGGACGGGGCGGTAAGCGGGGCTGGGGAGAAAACTGGTTTATGAGGGAAATTACTTAGAATAGACTCATTAAGTTGCAGATCACTCGCATCTATGCTGGGATTTTCGCTATGTATTGCCTCAAAGCCGTCAACTTCGCACAATTTTTTCCGTTTGGTCGAAATACAAGATTAAGAAGAGGGAGAGGGAGTTCGGCCATTTTGGCGGTGGGATTGGCCTTGGGCGGCCTGTCAGCTTCTGCCACTGAGCGATGGGCAGCGGATGAGTCGTTCCAGAGTCCGAGGATATCGCGTTCAGCGATTGCGGATCGGGTGACAGAGGGGCCGGATGGCAAACTTTACCTCAGTTTTTTCAACGGCGGCACGCTGACAGGCGTGAAGGACCGGCCTCAACAGGGCGCGATTATCCGGCTCAATGCCGATGGTTCGCATGACCCGAGCTTCAATATAGGCACAAAGTTAACGTCAGTTTGGGCCATTGCGTTTCAGGACGATGGACAGCTTTTGGTGGGAGGAATTGATGGCACCGAAACGTCTCAAACGGGGTTTCCGCAATACCGAGTGTTTCGTTTCGATCAAAACGGTGGTTGGGATTCCAACTACAATTCCCCGGTGTTTCGCGGAATTCCCCGTTTCATGACTCTGCAGCCTGACGGGAATTTGTTGGTGGTCCCATCCAACGGCGATAGCGGCAACGGGGGTATTGCGACTATCGCTCGTTTGTGGTCGGACGGGGTGCGAGATTGGTCATTTGTCGAGCCCAACTTGGAATGGGGCTGGATTTTTGCACCGCCAGTGGTTGCAGATAATGGGCAGGTTTACATCGGCGGAGTGTTCGACACGGTGGATGGTTTATTTCGTCCGGGAGTGGCGCGGCTCAACGCCGATGGCACCCATGATACGGCGTGGGAACCGACCGGTTTCAGCAGGCCTTTTCAGGTTCGCGGGTTGGCGATGCAGCAGATTGGGGATAACGCGGGTAAATTGATCGTGGCAGCCGGTCCGACCCAGGTCGAGAGCTCGTCGGATCCGGATGCCAATCGTCCGTTGATTCGTCTCAATCTCGATGGCACGATCGACCCCAGTTTCACGTTGGTGACCCAGTCTGAGGCGGGAATGTATAATCGGCCCAGATTGTTGGAACGGTTGGATGACGACTCGCTGGTGATCGTTGGGGGAGGAGTGGCTCGTTTTGATGCTAATGGCGCGCTTTATGATGAGCAGTCCTATACCCGTCCGTTTTTCAGCACGGAGTTTTTCTGGATGGAGGCTTTGGCTGACGGGAGTGTGATCGTGCCGCCGCAATTTGGAGCGACGATCAACGATCAACCCGCACCGATGGTGACAAAATTTGACCCAAGCGGTCTGGTTGACCCAAATTTCAATGCGCCGGAATTGGTGAGCTACCAGTATCCCAGTCGTTTTGAAGTGGTGGCGGACGGTAAGATTCTGACGTGGGGCCGGTTCGACGAAGTGAACGGCGATGAGCGGGCAGGCATCGCGCGGTTGAATTCCGATGGCTCCTTGGATTACGGCTGGGTTGCCGCCGGGTTTCAGGCCCCCTCGTATGTCGTTTCGGCGGATGTGGCGGATGATGGCAGTGTATTGGCTTCGGTCTACAACCCGGATACTTTCGAAACGACGGTCGTGCGTTTGACCGCGGACGGTGGAGCAGATCCCTCCTTTGTATTGGATGGGGCGGTGGCGGCTGATCTCGGCGCGCTCGAAACGACCCTGCTGGCTAATGGTAATATTCTGGTGAATGGCACCGGCCCGCAACGCCTGTTGGATGACACGGTAGGACTCACGCAACTCGACAGCACCGGGGCGATTGAAGTCAATTTTGATGCCTCGGGACTCCCCGCCTTAGGCGCGGTCTATCGCTTCGGGGATGGCTCGTTGGATTCAGTCACGGTGGGATATTTCGAAGTCTTGGGTGAAGACGATACGGGTCGGATTTTGGCCCGCACCTCGGTGGGCCCCTACAATCAACGGGCGGGAGTTATTGATGCGACCTTGGTGCGCCTCCATCCCAATGGAGTCTTGGATACCTCTTTCAACGCCCCGCGGGTCGGGTGGAGCACCAGCGCAGGGTTCCCGAATGTTGATGATGGTGGAGTGTTTTTACAGACTGAGTCGACGTTGGCGGGCTCGCCCTTCCAGGGGTTAAAGGTGCAACCGGACGGCAAAATTTTGGTTTATGGGTTGTTTACCCAGATTAATGGGCAGGCGTCCTCGGGGTTGGCCCGGCTCAACGATGACGGGTCGTTGGATACGACGTTTGATATTGGATCTGGAGCAAAATTCACCTTGGCGGCGGATCGGTTGGCCCAAGTCACCGACGTGCAAGCGACCGCCTCAGGTCGGATTTGGGTGAGTGGTTATTTTTCGAGCTTTGACGGGGTGAGTGCGTCCGGTCTCGTGTTGCTGGAGGCCAATGGTTCGGTGGTCTCCGGTTTCGACAGTGGATTGGAATTGGTGCCTTACACCGGGGGTGATGTCACCACTCGGGTGATCAATGATGAAACCCTGTTGGTCGGTGGAACCCTTCGCCCGGACCGAACGCAGGGATTCCCGGTGCCCTTCCAGCGCATCAGTCGATTAGAGGCCGGGGGATCGACTTGGCTCAATGATACCAGTTTTAATGGTCCGGGTTTCTTGAATGACACTCGCGCCGGTCGAGTGACGGCAGATGCCTCGGGTCGGCTCTACGGCACCTTTGTTAACGGCGGTGAATTGACTGGTGCCGACGGGGTTCAAACTGGTGCGGTCGTGCGAATGTTCGCCGATGGCACGGTGGACACGACTTTTGATATAGGCACTTCGCTGGTGGCCGCATGGGCGGTCCAGCCGTTGGATGACGGCTCGGTCTTGGTTGGTGGAGTGGCCTCGATTGAGGGCTTCCAAACCGGATTTACCAATTATCGGATATTCAAGTTTGATGAAAATGGTGTGATGGATCCGAGCTACCGTTCGCCGCTTTTCGCGGGCCTGCCTCGCTTTATCACGATGCAGCCGGACGGTAGACTGCTGGTGGTGCCCTCGGGAAATAATGGTGGCAACGGGGGAATCGAAGTCATCGCGCGTCTCAATCCTGATGGATCACGGGATGAAAATTTCCATGAGATTAACTTGGACGGTGTCCTCTTCGCTCCTCCGGCACTCGATGCCGAAGGGCGAGTTTACGTCGGGGGTATTTTTTCCGATGTGGATGGAGAATTTCGCCCTGGGGTGGCCCGGCTGCATGCTGATGGGGCACTCGATGTCGACTGGGTGCCGTCTGGGTTTAGTCAACCGTGGCAAGTCCGAGGTTTAGCCATTCAACAGATTGGCGCCAATGCGGGTAAACTGCTTATCGCGGGTGGCCAAACCTTGGTGGAAAGTTCAGACGATCCAGATGCTAATCGCCCAGTCATCCGTCTTAATTTGGACGGCACGATTGACTCGACCTTCACGCTGGTGACGCAAGGGGATGCGGGACTTTCGGTCCGGCCGCGATTGATAGAGTTGATGGCAGATGATGGTTTCATGGTGGTGGGTTCGAGTGTCGCTCGATTTGGCCCTAACGGAGCTTTGGATGCCAATTACGCGCAGCCGGTGATGAGCCAGGAGGCCTTCTGGTTTGAGATGTTGGCCGATGGCAGTGTAATTGTGCCGCCGGAAGACGGCACGACTTTGGGTAATACTCCGCTGATGGCGTGGGTGAAGTTTGATAGCGCCGGTGCAGTCGATACCGCCTTCTCCGGGCCGCAGTTTGAATCGGCTTACTTCCCGGCTCGTTTTGCGGTCTTACCATCGGGCAAGATCCTCGCTTGGGGTCGTTTTTCTCAAGCCGATGGTCAAGCAGCTCCCGGTATTCTGCGCATGAACGCCGACGGGTCAGTGGACTCCACCTTTCAACCCCTTAGCCTAGATCCGAACAGTGCAGTGGTCTTTGCCGAATTGACGGATGATGGTCGAATTCTCGCCTCGGTGTCGGAGGCTGATGGTTCGCGAACTGTTTTACGTCTGCTCCCAGACGGCGCAGTGGATACCAGCTTTACGATTGATCCCGGGCTCGGCGACCTCGATGGCGTGGAGATTGGTCAGCTCGGCGATGGTCGAGTGTTGGTTTGGACGTCGTCTGCTCAGCGCTTGATCGACGATGCCGTTGGTATTGGTCGGTTGTTGGCCGATGGCACGCTCGATTCCACGTTTGATACGGATGATAATTTCCCGGACTTGGGCGTGGTTTACCGTAACGAGGACGGCAGCATCCGCTCGATTACCCAAGGTAACTTCCGACAACTCGCCGTTCAAAATGACGGTGGCATTATTGCCCGTAGTTCAGTGAGAGACTATCCGGAGAACGCTGGTTTTATCCCCAACACGATCATCCGGTTGAATGCCGATGGTTCGCGCGACATGAACTTTAACGCACCGGAGGTCTGGTGGTCCACCTCCCTCAGCTTCCCATTCATCACTGACGCTGGCACTAATGGCGGTGCGCCTATTCAGATCCAGACGAGTGTGGCTTCGACCCCTTTCTCAGGTGCTTTGGCTCAAGATGATGGCAAGGTGCTTGTATTTGGTCTATTCACCGATCTGGAGGGGTATTCTCGGCCAGGACTTGCGCGACTTAATGCCGATGGTTCGGTGGACGAGTCATTCGACGTCGGAACGGGCGCAGAGTTTCTCGCGGCTCCGGGTCGCTCCGGACAAGTGACGGATGTTTCACTTGCTCCGGGAGGCCAATTTTGGGTCTCGGGATTCTTCGACACGTTTGATGGGCTATCTGTCTCTGGATTGGTGCTGTTGGATCGCGATGGCGATGTGGTCGATCGGTTTGAAACGGATCTCGAATTTTCGCCTTTCGTCGGCGACGGTATGGGGGTCCGCATGGGGCCTGATGAAACCGCCATCGTGGGCGGCACATTCTCCGCGAATGGCGGGCCGGTCTCGGCCTTCCACCGACTCACGGCCGCCTTGGGCTTCGCGGAGGGTGGTTTACCAGCGGAGACTTGGTTCGCAGGTAACACCGAAGTCATTTTGGAGGTGGAGCTGCCCACTAATCGTGCGCTGACTTATGTTTGGCGCAAGGACGGTCAAGTTTTGGAGGGTGAGACCGGGCCGATGTTGTTTATCAGCAATGCGTCGCCAGCTGATGCGGGCACCTACGAAGTCACGGTTGATGATGGTCAAGGCATGGTGATTTCCACCGCGACGATGCTGCAGCAGGTCGGAAGACCGATGAGCACTAGCTCCATTTATGGGGTAGGCGATTTACCGGGAGGCATTTTCTTCAGCCAAATTCGCGATGCGACCAAAGTTGGCGACGTGATTTACGCGGTGGGCACCTCGACGGTCAAAGGGCAATCTACGAACGGGGATACCGGAGTGCTTTGGCGCTCGGACAGCGGACTCTTCGCGATGCCGACGCTCCAACCGGCCTCGCAAGGACAGGGCTTTGTCTCCGCGAGTGCGATCACACCAGATGCGGCGTTGGTGGCGGCTTGCAGTCGGGTCGATTTTGGTGATGAACGGCAGGCAGTCCGAGTCGACACCAATGACTTCTCGCCATTACCGCTGGCTTACCCAGATGGATTCAGTTTCCTGACCGCGGCCACATCGATATCGGATAATGGTTCGATCCTTTACGGTTTTGGCTACAATGCGGACTTCAAAATCCGGGGCATTCGATTTGATGCCGGATCGGTAACCTCAGCGGAGGTGCCGTTACCAGAAGGGAATTTCAATACGATGTTCACCGCCGGAGGACGAGGCACGTCCAGTGATGGATCGGTGGTAGTCGGTCAGGTCTATGACGACGCCGCTCCCGGCTTAGATCGCGGCTTCCGCTACGAGCACGGGGTCGGCTCCATGCTGTTGCCGCAATGGCCCAGTGGTTCGTGGTCTGACGCTCTCGCCGTTTCAGGCGACGGCATGTTGACGCTGATGCGGGGCGACTCTTTTGCCGCTCCTTACGGTGAGCTGTTCTTGCATGATATGGCGACGGGTGAACTGACCCCGTTGGGCAGCCCCAACACCGCGTATGCTCCCCTCAATCTCATGGGTATGACCAGTGTTGCATCCGTGGGAGTGGGGGCCTTCTACTCTCTCGAAGGGGATGCCGTAGAATCCTTCTTCCGTAATGCGAACGGTTGGTTCCCGTTAAATGCGGCCGTGCATACGCTGGGGATTGCTCTGGAAGGTTGGGAACTGAAGAAGGCCATCGGCATTTCGCGCGACGGGACGCTGGTCTTTGGCGAAGGATTCCGCCGCGGCAATCGGGAAGGCTTTGTGGTCGAATTCCCCGCGGGTTACCTCGCTTCGTTTGATGCACCAGCTCAACCGCCGGTTGACGACCGCCTCGTGGGCACATGGGTGTATTACCGCGGGGATGGCTCGGGAATCGAAGAGGCGGTGATCGCCTTTGCGCCGGACGGAACCTATGTGCTCACCCAAGTCGCCTCCCCAGAGGAGATTAATAATGGCGGTGCCACCGGAATGGAACGGGGGAGTTACACGTTTGAGACCAATGGCAGCTTCGGGCTCATGACTACGGTGGATTCCAATGGGGACATTGGTCTCGGTGACCTGAGTGGTCGCCAAGATCTCACGGTGTCTGTAAACGGTGATTTTCTCACCCTGCTCATCCCGGGAGATGAGGGAGCGGTGTTAGAGCGGCTTAATCCGGAGTCTGGCACCCTGCACGGGGGTTGGGCGGCCACTTACAGCGATGGCGACTTTTCCTTCGCGGCATTTTTGCCAAATGGTCGATTTTACTGGGCGGAAGATGGCCCGTCGGATGGCGAAGGCCGCACCGGGGTGGAAGTGGGCACCTATGATTGGAATTCGGAAGCGAAGACCCTGACGTATTCGTTTGAAGACGACACCAATGAACGGTGGGGAATCTCCGGTTACGGAGAGCCGCTCACGTTAGCGGTGGATGAGTTCCTGCGGACCTTATCGGTCACGGATCAATTCGGCACGGATCGGTTGGAATTGGTGGTTAATCGAGTCATCGACATCACGCAGCAACCGCAGGATGTTACGGAGATTGAAGGCGGGTCCTTGGTGCTGAGTGTGACGGCGACCGGTGACGGCGCCTTACACTACCAGTGGCGGCGCAATGGGGAGGCCCTCCCGGGTGAGACAGGTGCAAGCCTGAGCTTGGCCGATCTCTCTCCCATGGACGCCGGAGACTACGACGTGCTGATCACCTCGCCGGGCGGAATGCGGGTCAGTCACCTGACGGAAGTTACGGTGAATTCCGGGCCGACCCAGGGGCGTGCGCTGGGTAACCTTTCAGCCCGCGCCGAGATGGACGCTGGCGAAATCCTCTATATGCCGTTCCGGATTGAAGGCTCTGGTGACAAGACCGTTTTGATCCGGGCAGTGGGGCCGACCCTGGGCTCATTTGGCACTCCCGACGTGATGGAAGATCCGGTTTTACAACTGGTCGACGAATTGGGTTATCCGATTGCGGCCAACGATGATTGGGGTTCCCTCGGGTCGGTGGTCAGTGATGCCGCCACGGGAATCGCGTTCCCGCTCGTCGAAGGAAGTAAGGATGCCGCCTTGGTCGCGGTTCTGCCTCCGGGCAGCTACACCGCCGTGATCGAAGGTTCCGGATCTGGCACGGTGTTGGCGGAACTTTACGAAGTGGTTGCCGGCACACCGGGCAGCCGATTCGTGCAATTCGGGGTTCTGGCCCGCACTGATTCGGGCATCCCGCTCAATATGGGCTTTACGGTTCCAACAGCTGGAACCCATCCCCTATTAGTGAGGGCCTTGGCACCAGCAATTGGGTTGGACGGAATGATTGCCGATCCGACCATGGAAATCTTCGTCAGCCCTGACGTGGTCGCGCAAAACAATGACTGGTCGATTAACCCTGATACGATTCCGGCAGCGGTATCGGCGGGAGCGGCACCGTTACCAGCTGGGTCCGGGGATTCGGCCCTCCGTTTACTGGCCGGAGAGGGCGTTTATACGATGGTCGTTAGGGATGCCTCATCTGGTTCGGGTCTTGTTATGGCAGAGGTCTACGAAATCAATAATCGGATGCCCTCCACGAATCCTCCGGTCCTACTGGTGCCGCCCCATTCACGGACGGTCACCACGGGACTCACTGCACGCTTCGAAGCCTATGCGGGTGGACAAGAACCACTGAATTATCAGTGGTCGAAGGACGACGTTGAAATGACTGGCGAAACCGGTCCCACGTTGACTATCGATACGGTGACCTCCGCTGATGAAGGCGAGTATAAGCTGTTTATCACCAATTCAGTGGCAACCTACGTGGCCTATCCGGTTACCCTGACGGTTGTTTCCCTGCCCCTGCCCCTGCCGGTCATTACCACTCAACCGGTTGATGCCACGATTACCGCTGACGGCACTGCTTTGTTGACGGTAGGAGCCGATAGACCCGATAGCGTTACCTACCAATGGTATCAAGGCAGCAGTGGTGACACGAGTCAGCCGATGAGCGGAGCCACGCAGGCGGGGTTTGAAACGCCGCCGTTGTCGACCTCGCAGTCTTATTGGGTGCGGGTGACCAACGGCGTGGGCGACACGGATTCCGATACGGTGACGGTGACGGTGCAGATGGCCTCGACCATCACGGCGACGCATGCGCTCGTTGAAGCCGGATTCCGTCCGGGTGAAACGGTGACGATCAACACCACGCTTACTTACGAGGGTGACGCGTCCGGGATCGGGTGGCAGGTGCAATTGCCAGCGGGTTGGAGCTATGCCAGCACCTCAGGAGCTAATGCCCCTCCGTTCCCCCCGAACCCCGGTGATACGGGAGAAATCGCTTGGGCCTATATCGCCCCGCCAGCCAGTCCGGCCTCGTTCAGTTATACCTTGAATGTGCCGGCTGACGCGGAAGATCCAGTTCAGCTCATTTCAAATGTGCTCTTCCGGGATGGCACGAATCCGGAGCAGACGATTGTGGTGACCCCAAGTCCGCTGACGATCCCTCTGGCGCCTGCATTCCACACGGCTGATACGGATGGCGACAATCGCTTCAGTCTCAGCGAGCTGTTACGCGTGATCGAAATCTACAACACGCGTTTCGGCACGACCCGGACCGGCCACTACCAAGTGCAGTCCGGCTCGGAAGACGGATTCGCCACCAATCCTAACCTGAGCAATAGTGAATCAGGTAGTTTGGCCCGATTCCACGCCGCCGACAGCAATCGTGACGGCAAGCTGGGTCTCTCGGAACTCCTCCGCGTGATCGAGCTCTATAACTACCGCGAAGGCACGGTGCGCACAGGCGCCTATCGTGCTGAAAACGGCACGGAAGACGGATTCGCCCCGGGGCCAGCTCCAACTGGACTCTAGGAGCTTGTCGGACTTAACCCCTCGAAGCGATCTATAGGCTCAAGGATGACTTCAAAGTTCGCCGCGAAGTGATTGGATTGAGACTGAGGCACCTTCGAGACCGTCTTATTGAGATTCGTTTCTAAGTCCGACAGGCTGCTAGGTTGACTCCCTCCTCCTGCGCTCAGATAAAAACCTACCTCCAATCCACCCATGAAACGACTACTCGCTCTGTTACTTTGCTCCACCTTCGCCCTGTTCACCCTCCACGCGGAATCGGTCGTGGCAACGCCTACGCCCGCGGCTTTGGCCACTGGTGGGGGCAAGTTAGTGCTGGATGTCACCATTGACTACGGCGCTGCGCCGGCGGCTTTGGGCTTGTCGCTAGACCTGCCGACAGGCTGGAGTTTGGTGAGCGTGGCGGGTGACGCGAAACCGGTGATCGTGCCGGATCCCGGCACGACGGATAAGTTGGACTTCGCGTGGCTCACGGCCCCGGCGCAGAGCGCATCGTTCTCGATAACCGTGCAGTATCCGGCCAATGCCGGCGGCACCATCCTCGCGGGCAAAGCCATTTTGCGACGGGATGGAAAATCGCTGGATCTGCCGTTAAGCGTTTCATTGGGTGGCTAAAATTAACGTTTTGGAGGCGCGATTAAGCGCGAGTTTAAAGCCCTCGGAGACAACTCCCGGGGGCTTTCCCGTTTGACCCGTGGCTACTTGGGTTTAACCAGACAAGTTCCGATCGAATGAACCGCGTCTATATCAAAACCTACGGGTGCCAAATGAATGAGCGCGACAGCGAGGCTGTCGCCGCCATGTTGCGGGAACGTGGTTACCGTATTGTGACGACCGAAGACGACTGCGATATCCTGCTCCTCAACACTTGCAGTGTGCGGGATGCGGCGGAGCAAAAGGCCCTCGGCAAGGCCGGTTATGTGAACCACCGGAGAAGGAAGAATCCAGATTTCGTATTGGGGATTTTGGGTTGTATGGCGCAAAATCGAGGCGAAACGATTCTAGAGAAGTTACCGGATTTGGACCTCATCGTAGGCACGCAGAAGTTTCACCTCGTCCCCGACTACTTGGATAACATCCGGGCAGCAAAAGACGCCGGCGTGCCGATTGGAAGTTCGATCGTGGATATCGGCGAAGAGGTCGACTCCCAGAATACGATCCGCGATCACCTGGTGACGGACGAAAAGCAAGTCAGTGCGTTCGTATCGATCCAGCAGGGCTGCAATATGTCGTGCAACTTCTGTATCGTGCCAAAAACGCGCGGTGATGAGCGTTCCCGGCCGATGGAAGACATTATTTCCGAGTGTCGCCAACTTGCGGCCCGGGGGGTGCGAGAGATTACGTTATTGGGGCAGATCGTGACGAGTTACGGGCGGCGGGATTACCAGGGAATCGATGGTATTTCGCCTTTTGTGCAGTTGATCGAAAAGGTGCATGAGATCGAGGGCATCGAGCGGATTCGTTTCACGTCGCCGCATCCGCGGGGCTTTAAGCGGGACCTCGTCGAAGCTTACGGACGGCTGCCCAAGCTCTGCGAATACGTGCACCTCCCGATGCAGAGTGGCAGTAACACGATGTTGCGCGCGATGAACCGACCGTATTCGCGGGAGCGTTATAAGGAGATCGTGGATTCGTTGCGGGCGGTGCGGCCCGACATGTATTTTTCGACTGATGTGATCGTCGGTTATCCGGGCGAGACAGAGGAAGATTTTGAGCAAACCCGGGAGCTCTTCGAGGCCTGTAACTTCGATATGGCTTTTATCTTCAAGTATTCCATCCGCAGCGGCACGGTGGCGGCCGAGCTGGAAGATCAGATTACGGACGAAGTGAAAGAGGCTCGGAATCAGGCGCTGCTCGACGTGTTGCGCATTAACTCGAAGCGCCGCAATGAGTCGCTGATCGGCTCGGTGCAGGAAGTGCTGCTGGAAGGCCCAGATAAGAAGGGGCGACACTTCACCGGACGCACGCGCGGCAATCGAGTCGTGATCATCGATGCCGACCCTCGCTTGGTCGGTCAGCTGGTGGAGGTGAAGGTGTCCCGGGCGACGATTAGCACGCTCTACGGCGAACTGGTGCTCAGTGGCGTGGAGGAAGAACAACCTTTTGTTGGTGCCTAAGACTGTTTAGAGAATGCGGAAGCGATTGATTTAAATTTTATGACCCTCACGGCTGCTACTCTTATTACTGGAATTATTCTCATCGGATTGGGGATGCTTTTTATCCTGCGGTCTTCGGTGGTCGTGACTTCGATCAAGCGGTTTCCGCGTTCGCGCTCGCTGGCCTATGTGTTCTTCGGAATCGGGGCGCTTTGGTTTCTTTATCGGGTGTGGCATTTGTCGGAGGCAGACTTTGGCCAATACCGAAAGCAGCTCACGGTGTTCTTTGCCTTGGTCGCCGTCGGCGCCTTCATTTACGTGCCTGATTTTCTGGCGGTGCGGGGAGCGTGCGTGATTACGCTGCTCGGCGCGATGAACCTGCTCGACCCGGGTTATATGGTGTGGGATTACGGAGAACTCTTTGATGGCGGTCGCATCTACCTCTATAAGTTGGCGGTTTTCGTGGCGGTGGCGGTGGCGATCTATCTGGGGGCTTCGCCTTTTCGGGCGCGGGATTTTCTCGATTGGCTCTACCGTAAGGGTTCGCGGCCTATTTTGTTGGGCGGCGGATTACTGGCGTATGGCTTGATCGTCACCGTAGTGGGTCTGACTTACTGAGAAATATGAGCGCATCTTCATCCGCTGGAGCGACGCCGGTTTTAATGGTGCTCGCAGGGCCGGCGGGCTCGGGAAAAACCACTTTGTGTGAGCGCATGGTGGCGGAGGCGTCGGGGTTCTCCCGGGTGGTCACGACCACGACTCGCGAGCCGCGGCCGGGTGAGGTAAATGGGGTCCACTACCACTTTTTCTCCGACGAGGAGTTTGACCGGCGTTTGGCCAAGGATGAATTTCTCGAGTGGGCGCGGGTGCATACGGCTGATCGCCGTTATGGCACCCTGGCCTCGTCGGTGCTAGATCCGCTCTCAGCGGGACAAAGTTTGATCATCAATATCGATGTGCAGGGAGTGGAAAATTTTCGCAAGGCGGCGAGAGCGAAGCCGTTGTTGGTTAGTCACATGGGGACGGTCTACCTCGATGTGCCGATCCCGGAGCTTCGCCAGAGACTGGTGGGCCGGGGCGAGAGTGAAGCGGAAATCGAGCGCCGTATGGTCACGGCGGAGCGGGAGCAGCAAGAGCGGGAGAAGTTCGATTATGTGATCACCAGCTCCAGCAAAGAAGCAGACTTCGAAGCATTACGGCAGATTTGGCAGACGCTGGGAGATCGGGTGCAGGCGGGTTAAGTAAAAACCTCAAATTGACTGGTGAAGTGTAGTGCGACTTGCGCCTTTGATCTCGGTCGTCTTGAACGGAAGGGTTCACCCCGATTAATGATTACCCCCGCCGAATTTACGTTTCGATCCCTCTGGAGGGTCTCTCTGCTCACGATGGCAATTTCATCGGGGGTGGCTGGGGCGGCCAATGGCCCGGTTCCAGAGCAGATTGATTTCAACCGGGATGTGCGGCGGGTGCTGTCGAACACCTGCTTTAAGTGCCACGGCCCGGATACGGCGGCGAATGAGACGGACTTGAGGCTCGATCTGCGGGAGCTCGCCATCAAACCGCGCCAGAACAAATCTGGGCGCACGATTACGGCAATCGTGCCGGGTCAACCGGAGCAGTCGGAGGCGTGGCTGCGCCTATCCAGCGATGATCCACTCAGGGTGATGCCGCCGCCGGATTCGTTGCACCAAGTGACCGCTCGTGATCGAGCCATCATCAAACGTTGGATCGAGCAAGGGGCGGAGTATCAGCCGCACTGGGCTTATATCGCACCGAAGAAGGTGAGTCTGCCGCCGGTGCAGGGGGCGGAGTCGGCGCGGAATCCCATCGATCATTTTGTGCGGCGAAAATTGGAGCAGGAAGGACTCGCGCCGCATCCGGAAGCAGATCGGGCGACGCTGTTGCGGCGCGTCTCGCTCGATCTGACGGGGTTGCCGCCTACGCCGGCCGAATTGGGCGGATTTTTGAGTGATGATCAGTCGGGGGCATTTGAACGCATGGTCGATCGCCTGCTGAGCTCGCCGCACTACGGCGAGCGGATGACGGTGCCCTGGCTGGATCTGGTGCGCTTTGCGGATTCGGTGGGATTTCACGGTGACCAGCAGCAGAACATCTTTCCTTACCGCGACTATGTGATCGATGCGTTTAATCAGAATAAACCTTACGATCAGTTCGTGCGCGAACAACTGGCGGGCGATTTGTTGCCGGACGCGACGCAGGAGCAGATCATTGCGACGGGCTTTAACCGACTCAATCTCATGACCCGCGAGGGCGGGGCGCAGCCGAAGGAGTATTTGGCTAAGTCGGCGGCGGATCGAGTGCGGGCGGTATCGACCACGTTCATGGGGTCGACGGTTGGCTGTGCGGAATGTCACGACCATAAATACGATCCGTTTACGACCCGTGACTTCTATAGTCTCGCCGCTTACTTCGCCGACGTGAAGCAATGGGGCGTGTATAACGATTATAAATACACGCCAAATCCGGAGTTGGAGGGCTTCAATAATGACTTTCCGTTTCCACCCGAAATCGATGTTGATAGTGCTTACCGGCAGCGTCGGGCGGTGCGGTTACAGCAGGAGCAGGATGATCGGGTCACCCGCGTGGTGGATGTGATTTTGGCTCAAGCCGATGAGCGGGAGCGCGTGATCGACTGGACTCAGGCCAACGCGCAGGTGTTGGGTGATGATGCCGAAGGCTGGCATCTGCTCACGTTGGTGGAATCGCAGCGGGATGATTTCACGAAAGCGAACCCGCTACCTGACGGGTCGGTGCGCTTGTTGACGGTCCCGAAGGCGGAAAAGACCGGGGATGACCGGGGTGGCATTATTTTGACGCTGGAGGCTCCGGCGGGAGGTCTGGCCGCGCTGCGCTTAGAAGCCCTGCCGGATCCCGAGGGCAACGGCACCGTCGCCCGTAACGAGTTGGGGTCCTTCACCGTGAGTCCACGTCTTGAAATTATTAGAGCCGGTAAAAAGCAGCGGGAAATGCTTGATTTGGCTGGTGGGTTTCCCGATCGAGATTCTTGGACTTACGCAAATGCCTACCTCGTCACTTCGGTGGAGGACCGGTGGCGTTCGGCGCCAAAATACGCCCGCGAAAAGCAAGTGGTGATTTATCAGCTGAGTGCGCCCGTTGAATTGGAAGAAGGGGACAAGTTGGTGGTGACGTTGAAGACGACGGATATGGCACGCGTGCGGTTCACGGTATCGCCGTTGGGTTTACGAAGGGGAGGGGAGGCACCGTTGGTGGGTTTGAATGAGGCGCTTGAGGTCGTAAGGACTCGGGGGGCCGTGGCGTTGTCGGCGGCGCAGTGGCGCGTATTGGCGGCGCAGTTTTTCAAGGGAACGGGAGAACCTGATGGGGAGGCGTATGGCCAGGCGTTGGCTACCTTGCGTGAGATTGCGGCCGCGCGGGACGGCAAGGCCTTTACGATGGTGACGGAATCGATGGAGCCGTTGGTCACACGCGTTTTGCCGCGAGGTAATTGGCAGGATGAATCAGGTGAAGTGGTGCAACCGGCACCGCCTCAGTTCATGATGAAGGGGGTGGCCAAAACCGTAGGTCGTGCAACGCGCCTAGACTTGGCCAACTGGATCGTGGATCCGGAAAACCCTCTGACGGCGCGAACGTTTGTGAATCGATTGTGGAATCAATATTTTGGCACCGGCTTATCGGCCGTGGTTGATGATCTGGGTTTGCAGGGTGAGTATCCGAGTCATCCCGAGTTGCTGGATTGGCTGTCGGTTCAATTTGTCGAATCCGGCTGGGATGTGAAGGCGATGGTGCGATTGATCGTGACGTCGGCGACGTATCGGCAGAAGTCGGACTACCGCGCGGAACTACGCGATATCGATCCAACCAATCGATGGTTGGCCGCGCACCCCGCTCGCCGCCTCGGAGCGGAGTTTGTGCGGGACAATGCGTTGTTTGCAGCCGGTTTGTTGAATACGGAAATTGGCGGTCCGAGTGCTCACCCTTATCAACCGGAGGGGTATTATGTTTCGTTGAACTTCCCCAAGCGCGACTACCAGGCAGCGACCGATGACCAGCAATATCGCCGCGGACTTTACACGCACTGGCAGCGCACGTTTGTGCACCCGATGATGGCGAACTTCGATGCCCCCTCGCGAGAAGAGTGCACGGCGGATCGGACGATTTCTAACACGCCGCAACAGGCGCTCACCTTGCTCAATGACCCGACTTTTGTGGAGGCGGCGCGGGCACTGGCGGAACGGGCGATCCAGGAACCGGAAACAACCGATTTTGAGGCGCGGATTGATCATGCGTTCCGGCTTGTTTTGGCTCGAGCGCCGACGGCGGACGAGCGGGCTGGGCTGCGTGAATTCTATCAGACTCAGCGCTCCAACTATGCGGCCACTCCTGACGATGCGGCGAAGCTGGCGCAGGTCGGCTTGTATGAAGGCGATGCCTCCCTTGACCCGATTGAGCTCGCGGCTTGGACACAAGTCGCGCGGGTGCTGCTCAATCTCAACGAAACCCTCATGCGCTATTGATGCGCGGACGAATCATGCTGACGCCACAAGATATTCAGAACTTGGAAAACCACCAGCGGGCATGGTCGCGTCGCACGTTTCTGGGCAAGTCGGCTCAGGCGATTGGCACGCTGGCGCTGGGGTCGATCATGAACCCGGGCTTGCTGGGGCAAGCGGGCACGTGGCGAGGCGTGCTCGATGCGCCACACTATTATCCCAAGGCGAAGCGGGTGGTGCATCTTTGCATGGCGGGTGGGCCGTCCCACGTGGACTTATTTGACCCTAAACCGGTGTTGAATCGGCTGCATGGTCAGCCCTTTCCGGAGTCGTTTACCAAGGGGGAGCAATTGGCGCAGTTGCAAGGCTCCGAGCTGCTGGCGCGGGGGGCAAAGGTGGGGTTCCGGCGCTGTGGAATTTCAGGACAGATGATCAGTGATTTGCTTCCGCACACGCAGACGATTGCCGATGATATTTGTATCGTGCGCTCGATGCACACGGAGCAAATTAATCACGATCCAGCGCACGCGTTTATGAATGCGGGGTCGATCAACAAGGGGCGTCCGAGTATGGGGTCTTGGTTGCTTTACGGACTCGGATCGGAAGCGGAGAATTTGCCCGGTTACGTGGTATTGGTTTCCGAAGGCGGCGGTGGAGCACAGCCGATCTCGGCGCGGCAGTGGTCGGCGGGGTTTTTGCCGAGTAAGTTTCAAGGCGTGCAGTTCCAGAGTCGAGGGGCACCCGTGCATTACGTAGGCAATCCGGAGGGGGTTTGTCAGAGCACGCAGCGGCAAGTCATCGACGAAGTGGCGCGGCTCAACGGGCTGCAGCAGGAGCGTTCACTCGACCCCGAAATCGAAACGCGCGTGTCGCAGTATGAGTTGGCATTTAAGATGCAGACCAGTGTGCCGGAGCTGGCGGATATCAGTGAGGAGCCCCAGTCGATGCTTGATTTGTATGGGGTGAAAGAGGCGGGTGATGGATCGTTTGCGGCCAATTGTTTGCTAGCGCGGCGGCTATTGGAGCGAGGCTCGCGGTTTGTGCAGCTTTATCATCGGGGTTGGGATCATCATAGTAAGTTGGATACCAATATTCAGGTGGCGAGTAAGCTGGTGGATCAGGCTTCGGCGGCCTTGGTGAAGGACCTCAAACAGCGCGGTATGCTCGAAGATACGTTGGTGATTTGGGGCGGTGAGTTTGGGCGCACACCGATGGGGCAGGGGACGGGGCGAGATCACCACATTAATGCGTTTTCTGTCTGGATGGCCGGGGGCGGGATTCGCCCGGGCATGACTTGGGGATCCACGGATGATTTGGGCTATCGGTATCTCAATGATGGTCAGGAAATGCACGTGCATGATTTACATGCGACGATGTTGGCCTGCTTTGGTATCGATCACAAAAAGCTCACCTACCGTTACCAAGGGCGAGACTTCCGGCTCACCGATGTGCATGGGTACGTGGCGCGCGGTATATTAGCATGAGTGATTTGATGGAGTTTGTGGGAAGATTGCACCCGCTGGTGGTGCACGTGCCGATTGGGGGCTTGTTTTTGCTGGTCGGGGCCGAAGTAGCGGGAGCGTGGCGTGAGAAATTAAAACTTTCGGATGGGGCCCGACTTGTGGTCGTGAGTATGGCGGTGGCCGGGGCGATCGTGGCAGTGGGGTGCGGGTGGTTACGGGGCGAAAATGGGAGCTACGACGAAACGCTCTTGGATCGGCATCGCATTCTCGGGTTCGTGACGCTGGGGTTTACCGTGTTGTTGCTCCTTTTGCGCCGGCGAAAGCGGGTCTATAAGTTCGCCTTGGGCCTGACGGTGGTCGCTTTGACCCTGACAGGACACAATGGAGGTTCGCTCACTCACGGGAGGGATTATTTGACCGCGCCGTTGGCGGCTTGGCTCGGCGGTGAGTCAGATGACGCGGGTCCGCAGGCGTTGGCAGAAGTGATGGTATTTGAGCACGTGATACAACCAAGCCTGCACGCGAAGTGCGTATCTTGCCACGGTGAGACCAAGAGCGAAGGTGATCTACGACTTGATTCCTTTGCGGCGATCATGGCGGGGGGGGCGACGGGTCCTGCTATCGTCGTGGGTGATCCGACCGAGAGTTTGCTGCTGCAACGACTCTACCTGCCGATGGGGGACAAAAAGCATATGCCTCCAGCGGGTCGTCCGCAACCGACGGAATCTGAAGTAGCACTATGGGAATGGTGGATTTCGAGGGGGGCGGCGGAAGCTGGACGATTGGTTGAGTTGATTCCTGATCCGGAGATTTTGGCAGCCGTTGCGGCGCAACTGGGTTTGCCTTTGCCACTGGAACCAGATCGGGAAGAAATGCTGGCGGCGGCCCGCGAGATTGAATCCGAATTGGGCGTTGGGGTCCGAGCCCTGGCGGTGGCAGGACCTTGGTTGACGGTGAACGCGCGGCTTGCAGGTGAGGCTTTTGGTGATGAACAGCTCAAGCGACTTGGCCCAATTGCGGGGGCGATTCATCGGCTCGATATGGGAGGCACCAGCGTGACGGACGTCGGACTCGCCGCCTTGGCGGAAATGACCGAATTGCGGCAGTTACGTTTGGATCGGACGGCGGTGTCGGATGCCGGTTTGAGCCGGTTTGCTGGGCTGGTGCGCTTGGAGTCGCTCAACCTTCACTCGACGGCGATTACGGATGCCGGGGTGGCGAGTTTGGGGGAACTGCCGAAGCTGCGTCGACTCTACGTGTGGCAGACCGCGGTGACCCGGGAAGCGACTCAGGCGTTGGCCGCCGCATTGGAAAATCGCCGAAAGCTAAGCCGGTATCAATCGGAGCTTCGCACGTTGGAGGATCGAATTTCTGCCGAGACCTTCCAGCCCGACTTTGGCTATGAGGATCCGGTTGTCATCGAAGAGGAAAAGCCGGGGGATGGTGACGGTTGAGCGAACTGGACGGCTGAGGGGCAGGGGGTGTCGGGCATAAAGCCCGACCCACATTGTCGAACAAATATGGGGCCGGCGCTCGGCCTAGCAGCCTGTCGGACTTAGAAACGAATCTCAATAAGACGGTCTCGAAGGTGCCTCAGTCTCAATCCAATCACTTCGCGGCGAACTTTGAAGTCATCCTTGAGCCTATAGATCGCTTCGAGGGGTTAAGTCCGACAAGCTCCTAGGAGTTTGGCTTCTGTTGCTATGAGGGTCATGGCGGCACGGCCGTGGCCTTGGCCGCGGTGAGTCGGCATGATCTCAATATCGTAGAGCCAGGCGAGTCCGAGAGCGCCTTCCGTTGCACGTCCCACCCAGCCTTGGCCGACTAATTCGCTGCTGGTTTGATCCTCGATGCGCCGAATGTGGTGGCCGGGTTTTTTATTCCCCTGGGGGGAGTAGAGTTTGAGTGTCGGCCTCGGCGCGGGCGAGGGCCTCGGGCTCACTCCACGAGCCGTTAGCGACCTTGGCGCGAGCCTATTCACGAGTTTGATGCGCCCGCCATGCATCAAATTGGGTGGCAGCCAGATGCGTCGTCACTGGCGGCGCGGAGGTTGGACGGGTTAGTTGAGCACGGGGCCAAGCTTGCGCTCAAAAACGACGTTAAAGCTCTCTTGGCTAGCGGGGTGATATTCGCCTTCGAGTTGGCCGGATTCGGAGTTAAACTGTAGAATGTAGAAGGCTCCCTCGTAGCCGGTGTCGTTGAGATCCACGCGGATTTGGAGCGTGTCACCGCCGAAACGCCAACGGGCGCTCGCCACGCGAATGGGGCGAGGATTGAAGTAGCCCGCGCGTAGCGTGCCGTCTTCGAGCGCGTCCTCGATCTGGATCGAATACTCTCCGTCGGGTCGATGCCACGAGCCCTTGAGGATCGCGCCGGAAACGACGTTCGCGGGCGCGGCAGGAGGAGGCGTTTCGTCAGATTGAGCGAGGGAGAGGGAACTCCATAACCCGAGGGTGAGCGTTGCGATTAAGAATTTGCGCATGGTAATAAAATGATGGGTGAGCTGGGACCCGTTTTATACGGACGGGATTATGGGAACCAAGAAATATGGTTTAGGCGATGAAGATAAAGTGGATAGCTGACCGGTGTAGGGTGTGTGTTTTTCTACTTTTGGGAAAAAATCGTCATCCAGGGATCGGTAGGCTAAAGGAGTCGAACCTCTTTGTAACAATACCGCGAATACAGCCGGAGCCCCGGTGATTTTTTAGATATGGTTTGGGGTGAGCGAGGATTCTCAGCCGCGGCGCGTAACGGTTTCACAGATTACGATTCGAGGGAATGGGGCGGCGGGTGCTTGCTGCACTCACCTCACTTGAACCCCGGCTGCCCCGTGCTGGTGTTATTCTGCCTTTGTTCCTTTCGCGCGGTCCTCAGCTCCAACCAACCCCGATCACTAAACTACCATGCAATACCAACATTCCTCAGTAAGCCGCGAGGCTTTCAGACCGGGGCTTCGGCTACGGTCTTTGGCACTCTTCGCCGTTGCTCAGTTTCCGTTTCTTGTTTCTGCCCAAACTACCGTCGATCCCGAAGGCGCCGTGGTGGAGATGGAAAAATTCGAAGTGAGTGGTTACCGTTCCGCGTTAGCCGATTCTCTTGATGCCAAACGTCAATCCAATCAGGTGAGCGATTCGATCATGGCCGAAGAGATCGGCCAGTTCCCCGACACCAACTTGGCTGAAGCCATTCAACGTATCAGCGGTGTCGCAATGACCCGGAATAACGGCGAGGGCGAAAAGGTGTCTGTGCGTGGTTTGAACCCCAACTTCACCCGCGTCGAGATCAACGGCCGCTCTTCTATGATGACTGTCGACGACAACAGCCCGGAGCGCGACGCGCAGTTGTCCGTCTTCAATTCAGACCTCTACAACTCCATCGAGGTCATCAAATCCCCCTCGGCTCGAGACGTCGAAGGCGGGGTGGGCGGCACCGTGAAGCTCAACACCTTCAAACCGCTCGAAATCGGCAAGCTGTCTTATGGCGCCGACTTCAGCTACGTCTCGAATGACTTCAAGGAATCCGACGAGCCGGGCTTCAGCGGATTTTATTCCAATGTCTTCGCCGAGGGCAAAGTAGGCTTCTTGGTGCAAGCGACCTACGAAGATCGTGATCGCCGCGTTGACCGGATTGAGAGCAATCAAAATTTTAACATCGTCGACGCCGGTTTCTTGAAGGACGACACCGACCCGGCTGCACTTGCGCTAGTCGGCGCGGCTTTTCCTGGGCGCACCCGCTATTTCTCCAAGAGGGGTGATAATCCGCGGTTCAACCTCACGAGCACGTTGCAGTTCCAGCCCACCGAAGACTTGGAACTCTATATTGATACTCTCTTATCGCGGGAGACTCGCGCCGAGGAGCGTTCGCGCATTCAAATGACCTGGAGCCGGGGCGACCTCATTAGCGGAGTGGTTGATCCGGTCACTGGCACCCTCGTGCAGGCGACAATCGACCGTCACCGCACCGATCAGGATTCGATTTTTCGTGACACGGAAGTGGAATCCAACGGCGTCACCGGCGGATTCAAATGGAAGAACGACTTGCTGAAGGTAACCGGCGAAATTAGTCTCTCAGATGGCTCGGAAGACTGGTTCGAGTCTGCGGCCCAAAGCCGGGTCGATCGTGACGGGGTGGGATCCTACGACATGCGGCCAAATCACCAGATGCCGGCCATGACCACTCCGGGAATTCTACGCGACCCCGCTGATATTTCGCTGCGCGAACTGTCTCGCCAACATCGGATCATCTTTTATGAGGAGAACGTGATTCGTCTCGACGTGGAACGTGCATTTGAAGGTAAATTCTTTACGTCGGTTGAGGCTGGATTGCGGGTGACTGCCGCTGAGTTTGGTCGCACGCAGGGGCAATCTAATTCGCTTACCAGCGCCGGGGACATCCCGTTTACTCAAGGTGCAAACCCTGCCTGGGGACTGCAGGGAGATTTTGGTTTCGGCAAGGGTCCGGCTGGATTCCCCACCGCCTGGGCCACGACCGATCCCGATTTACTCATCGAGCAGTTCCCCTTGGAGGACGCCGTCATTCCGTTTAATGACGATAACATCTATACGGTGGAGGAAGAATCCACCGCGTTCTACTTCATGGCTAATTTCGAAGAGGGGTTTGGCAACGCCCGTGCCCGAGGGAATATTGGCGTGCGCTACGTCGGTACTCAGGCGGGTGGCGTCGGTAATATCAATGCCGAGACCAACAGCGGTGACGTTGTAGTCGTGGGAGAGCCGACCACCCTCGACCAGGACTACGGCCAGTTGCTGCCATCGCTGAATCTAATCCTGTCGCCGGACGATCCGCAGGCTCCTTATCAGGTGCGTGCCGCGATCTCCAAGGCGATGACCCGCCCGACCACCAGTGAGATGAGCCCGTTGGTGTCTATCAGCGAGCCGGATGGAGAAATCGTACGCGGCAACCCGCAGCTTGATCCGTTCACCGCTTGGCAATACGACCTCGGCATCGAGACCTACTTCGGGAAAGACGGTGAGAGTATGTTTGCCATCACGGGCTTTATCAAAGACGTGGAGAACTTCATCGTTCCGGATTCATTCACTGAAACCGTCGGTTTTCCGAGTGCGGGAATTGCGGACCAGTCCTTCCAAGTCGACACCTACAAAAATGGCGGCACGGCCGACATTAAGGGCGTGGAGATGAGTTTCCAGACTCCGTTCACGCTCTTGCCTGCACCGTTTAATGACTTCGGCACGATGCTCAACTACACCTACATCGACTCGAAATTCATCGATGAAGCCGGCAACGCCAATCCCTTCCCGGGCACGTCCGAGAACACCTACAACGCCGTACTCTTTTACGAACGGGGTGGTTTCTCCATGCGCTTCGCCTACAACTTCCGCGACGACTACTTGATGGTCCCGTCGTCGTCGTCCGATGGTAGGAATAATGAATTCACCGAGGGCACGGGTCGGCTTGATATCGGCCTGCGTTACCGCTGGAAGAGTGGTTTCAAAGTCGCGGTCGATCTCATCAATGTGACCGGGGAGCAGGACTACATTTACTACGATGTGTATGATCGCTTAGAGCAGCTCACGATGGAAAGCATGCTGATCAACGTGAGCTTCGGCTACAAGTTCTAGTTCTGGGTCGGTCTATTCCCTCTGGAAAGTTTTGCCGGGTATCCGCTTGAGGAGGATGCCCGGTTTTTTCTTTGCGTCGATTGAAGGCTGGCGGTGGTTTGGAACAGTTACGATCAGACACAGTTTCGTTTTTATCCCTTGTTAACCTCTCTTATTTTATGACCCCGAATTCTTCTGCCTCCGTTCCTAGTCGCCGTGATTTTATGAAATCATCCGCACTCGCGGCGGGTTTCATGGCCGCGCCGAATTTTATCCGCGCCCAGCAAAGCGATTCGCCGGCGAATAAGCTTAACATCGCCTGCATTGGCGTGGGAGGGAAAGGTAAGGGAGATACCTCGGAAGTCGCGCTCTACGGCAACCTCGTCGCGATGTGCGACGTCGACCTCGAAGGTGATGCCGCCAAGTCGGTGGCGAAGTTTCCGGGCGTGCCGATCTTCACCGATTATCGGGAGATGTTCGACAAGATGGGTGATCAGATCGACGCGGTCACCGTGACGACGCCAGACCACTCGCACTTCCCGGCGCTGATGACAGCCATGGCACTCGGCAAACACGTTTTCTCGCAGAAGCCGCTCACAAATTCGATTTGGGAAGCGCGCCAACTGCTCCTTGCCTCGCGGCATTATGGGGTGACCACGCAGATGGGGATCCAAGGACACACGTTTCAGGGCATGCGTATCATGCGCGAATGGCTTGAGGCGGGGGCGATCGGTGACGTGACGCAAGTGCGCTATTGGACCAATCGGCCGATTTGGCCACAAGGTCCGGAGGTTGACTATGCTCCCACCGCCAACGAACGGAGCGTGAATTGGGATGTTTGGCAGGGCACGGTCGACGCCTACCGCCCGTTCAGTGACGAACTACATCCGAAAAAATGGCGGGCCTCCTGGGACTATGGATGCGGAGCGCTGGGTGACATCGGGTGCCATTTGTTTGATGCGGCGTTTTGGTCGCTCGATCTGGGTATTCCCGATGAAGTGGTGGTCGATGCGGTGAGTGATTTCACCGAGCTCTCAGCGCCGGCGAGTTCGGTTTTGCGTTATAAGTTCACGCGCAATCGCGAGGGCCAAAAGATCAAGCCGGTGGAGTTCCTCTGGTCCGACGGTGGACTCAAGCCGACGCGCCCAGAAGATTTGCCCGAAGGGGTGGATTTGCATGAACAGTTTGGCCAGATCCTGCACGGCACCGGTGGCACGATTTATTCGCCCGGTGGTTATTGTGAAAGTCTCCGCTTATTGCCGGAGGCGGCGATGCAAAGTTTCAAGCGACCTCCGGAGAAATATGCGCGCGTGAAGGGTGGGCCAATCAGCGAGTGGGTCGAGGCCATCAAAAACGGCACCCAGCCGGGAGCGAATTTCGAGTATGCCGCGCGCCTCACCGAAGTCGTGTTGTTGGGCAATCTCGCGATCCGTTTGGGTAAACCCATCAAGTGGGACTCGGAGAATTTGAAGGTCATCGGCGCCCCCGAAGCAGACGCTATGATTCGCCGCGAATACCGCGACGGCTGGGAGTTTCCGGTGTTTGAAGCTTAATTCTACTTAGTTAAATTAATGAGAGTTCAATCATCTAAGTGAAGGCCGATGGTTTTGCCGCGTCTGCGCTCGATATCTTTGGCTCTTAATTGGTGGCGCGCCTTGATCTGCCGATAGATTTCGTCGG
>Ga0209491_10000151_pt1 | contig 126384 bp, 111 predicted proteins | sample BON02_FD_187213 | JGI IMG/M metagenome (GOLD analysis project Ga0209491, IMG submission 187213) | Freshwater microbial communities from Lake Bonney liftoff mats and glacier meltwater in Antarctica - BON-02 (SPAdes) (version 2) | ecosystem: Environmental > Aquatic > Freshwater > Ice > Glacier... | reverse complement strand
CTATCGCAAAGCTTGTCAGGATGCTGATGTTAATCAGATCCTCAAAATATCAAATGGGAATCCCTTTATTTATTTGTTTACCAAATGGCATTTTAAGTTCCGAAAGGCCCTATTATTGCACACAACGTTGTTGTGTATGATTAGTTGCGTGATTAAGCACGAAAGTTAGCAAATAAAAACCAAATAGAAAGTTTGCGAGAACTTTCGTAAGTAATTAAAAACCAAGCAATTAATTATACACGGTGTTGTAAGTAGTGCTTTTTTCATTCAGCTTGTTTTTCCAATGTTTGTTATTTAGTTCGGATTTGAGCGTTGGCTAGACATACTCTTTTGCAATTTTGGGCTTGTGTGGTGGCTGAAGCGAATTGCAAATGTGTATGGCTTTTTAGCGTTGGCGTTTTACATTCCGCTTATTAATTCTTTCGCTTTGTCCAGCGTAAATGCTCCTTTAACTTCTTTCTTGTCAAAAACCATAAAATAAGAAAAGTCGTTACCAGCTTGTCTTTCCCATTCGTTTCCGAGTCTGCATTTTCCTTCGCTGTCAGAACCGTCCAAATGGTCTCCTTTTGTTTCTATTAATATTGTTTTTCCAGATTTAGTTTGCAAAATAAAGTCAGGATAATGATTGGCTCTTGGCAAAAAAGCAAAATTTCCAATGGGACCTTTCCATTTGGGAACCCGTTTACAAGTACCGGTGTTATTTGTTTACGTTATGCGCGAGCCAAAAAGACATTACCATTTATATGCGAGACGGGTGGATGTAAAATATAATGATCCACAAGATCTTTTAGAAAAATATACCGAAAATGTACAACGTGTTTTGAAAAAATATCCGTTACAATGGTTTAATTTTTACGATTTTTGGGAGGATGGTACTTTTAAAAAAATGTTGAAATTTAAAAACATAACCATACTTGCTTTTTCCTTGCTGTTAGTTCTTGGGGCTTTTGATATTTTTATAAATGTTTCGGGAATCGCCTATCTTTTTATAGGTTTTGTGTGGTTTGTGCTCATAACGGTAGGTTCTTTTTCTATGAGTTGGAATTTTTTTACACCGGCTTTTACTTCACAAAAAGTATTTTCAGAAAAAAAAGTAGCCATCACTTTTGATGATGGCCCGCATCCGGAATACACACCTCAAGTTTTGGAATTGCTAAAAAAATACAATGCAAAAGCCACCTTTTTCTGTATTGGTAAAAACATTGAAAAACATCCCGAAATCCTAAAAGCTATTGTTGAAAACGGACATTCCATCGGAAACCATTCATACTCTCATGCTTCTAGGTTTGGTTTCTTCGGAAGAAAAAAAATAATAAGCGAAATTGAAATAACAGATCAACTTTTGGAAGCTGTTTCAGGAAAGAAAAATAAATTATTCCGGCCGCCGTATGGCGTTACAAATCCTTCAATTGCTTCCGCAGTAAAACAAACAAATCATAAAGTGATCGGGTGGAGTATTCGGCCGTTTGATACAGTAATTAAAAACCCAAAAACTGTTTTAAAAAGTATTACCAAGAAAGTTTCCCCTGGAGCAATTGTCCTGCTTCATGATTCTCATGAACGCATTCCGTACGTTTTGGAACATTTGTTGCTATTCTTGGAAAACGAAGGTTACCAAACGGTAACTATCGAAACGTTAATAAACAAAAATTAATGATACGTATATTATTTTTTGCGCTTATTTGTTTGAATTTTCAGGCAATAAATGCTCAAACACCTCTTTCTGAAAAAGAGCAATTAATTTTAAAAACTAACGTGCAAAAAAACGCCAAACAAACCCAAACTATTGTGAGCGATTTTGTGCAAACCAAAGAAATGGAATTTTTAAATGACGTTGCCGAATCGAAAGGCAAGTTAATTTTTAAATCACCAGATAAAATCCGTTGGGAATATATTTCACCGTATCCCTATACCGTTATTTTTAAAGAAGATAAACTGTTTGTAAATGACGACGGCAAGAAAAGCGATATGGATTTGAGTTCCAATAAAATGTTCCGCAGCTTCAATAAACTTATTATTGGCAGTATACAAGGCGATATGTTTGATGAAGAGGCATTTGATATTTCTTATTTTAAAACTGAAGAAAATTATATGGTTAATTTTATTACGAAAGAAAAAGGGATACGAAAATTTATAGCTTCGTTTCAACTGACTTTCGATAAAAATACTTCGGAAGTTTTGCAAGTGAAAATGACGGAACCTTCTGGTGATTTTACCACGATTGTTTTCAAAAATAGAAAGGAAAATACTTCGGTTTTAGATTCGGTTTTTAGCTTTTAAAATCTTTATTCCAGAAAAGGTTACTTTTACCAAAACCCTTGCTTTTATGTTGATTGAAGGACTTTATGACATACTTACAACAACGACCCTTTCTGAAGAAAATGACAGCACTGTAGCGGTTCATCTTAATAAAGAGCACGAATTGTTTAAAGGTCACTTTCCTGAAAACCCAGTACTTCCGGGGGTTGTAATGCTTCAGATTATCAAGGAACTTTCAGAAAAACAACTTCAGAAGAAATTATTTTTAAAAGCAGCTTCCAACGTCAAATTTTTAGCGCCAGTAGATCCGGGAGTGAATTCAAAACTTATTTTAAAGCTTCATATCCAACAAGATAACGGCTTTATAAAAGTAAAAAACCAAACAACTTTTGAAGATGGCACGATAGTATTAAAATGTAATGTTACTTTTGTGGAACTTAATGTTATCCTATAAATGGAATCCGCCGAAATACAAATAGTGGAGCAAGCTACAACGAAAACCCAAATGAAGCAACTGCATTGTTGTGTGGTGATACCCACCTACAACAATTATAAAACACTTCATAAAGTTTTGGATGGGGTTTTGGTGTACACTCAAAATATTATTTTGGTGAATGACGGTTCTACAGATTCCACGCTTACCATTCTTAAAAAATATCCTCAAATAGAGCAAATCCATGTCCCAAAAAACAAAGGAAAAGGGAATGCTTTAAAATTAGGTTTTAAACGTGCTGTCGCCTTAGGGTTTCATTATGCGATTACTTTAGATAGCGACGGGCAACACTTTCCAAAGGATATCCCCGTTTTTGTTGAAACAATTTATAAAGCTGAAAATAAAAATATATTGCTCATTGGCGATCGTAATATGAACGAAGCCGCTGTTTTTGCCGCAAGCCGAAAAGGAAACAAAGTTTCTAGTTATTGGGTAAAACAGGTGATAGATATGCAGCTCAACGATTCACAGTCTGGGTTTAGATTATATCCCATAAAAGCGATGGAGGGCATTCGGTATTTTAGAAATACCAGAAAATTTGAGTTTGAAGTTGAAGCCATCGTAAAAGCATATTGGGCAGGAATCGATATTCAACACGTGCTCATTCAGGTTTTGTACGATGAAAAAGAGCGCGTGTCTCATTTTCGACCCTTTATGGATATAGCTCGCATTGTTATACTTATTATCTGGTTTTTATTGGTAAAGTTATTTTATATTCGTCCACTTAATTTCTTTCGGAATATAAAAAAAAAAGGAATTCGGCGTTTTTTTATTGAAGATTTTATAAGTAGTGGAGATTCCCCTAAAAAGAAAGCATTTTCAGTTGGATTGGGTGTTTTTATTGGCCTTTCGCCATTGTGGGGTTTTCACACAGTTATTGTTATTTTTTTGGCGATTGTTTTAAAATTAAACAAAGTCATCGCCTTTGCTTTTTCAAATATTAGCTTGCCGCCTTTTATTCCGTTTGTGTTTCTGGCAAGTCTCACCGTAGGTTATTGGGTTTTGGGTGAAGAAAATGAAGTGACTATGGAAAGTGTCCAAAATAATTTTGAGTTTTTTAAATCGATGCAAGCCTATTTAATAGGAAGCCTCACATTGTCTATTGGCGCGGCACTCATTTTTGGAAGTATAGGATTTATGTGTTTTTCGGTATTTGAGAAAAAGAAAACCCTACAAAATGGATAAGTTCTTCTACAACGCACATCAGTACATTCAAAACAAGAAAGCGCTTTTTGGAGTACTGGCCTTGTTGTTATTTGGCGGGCTGTTATGGGTATCGTTTCAAATTAAATTTGAAGAGGATATTTCGAAATTAATCCCTGCAAATGATGAAAATAAAACACTTCAAAAAGTTCTGCGGACCGTTAATTTTTCAGATAAGATTATTGTAAATATTCGTGCGGATGCGGAAGGTTCTTCGGAAGACCTTATTGAATATGCTTCTGAATTTGTGGATAGCGTTGAAAAGAATTCAACCAATTATATTATAAATATTCAAGGGAAAGTAGCAGATGATGCTGTGTTGGAAACCATCGATTTTGTGTATGAAAACGTCCCGCTTTTTCTTTCGGAAGAGGATTACACTATTCTGAAAGAAAAGATAAACAAAGATAGTATTGCCAAAATCACTCAAGGTAATTACAGAACATTGGTTTCTCCTTCGGGAATGATTGCGAAAAGCACGATTTTGAAAGATCCGTTAGGGATTTCTTTTTTGGGTTTACAAAACCTGCAGCAATTGGGAATTGGGGAAAATTTTAAACTGAAAGATGGTTTTCTAATCACCAAGGATGAAAAAAATATTTTACTTTTTATCACGCCTGTTTTTGGCTCGGGAGACACTTCAGAAAATGAAATTTTTACAAATCAATTAAAAGAGCTTCAAAACCAACTCAACTCAAAATATTCCAACAAAGTTGAAAGCGATTATTTTGGTGCGGCATTTATTGCGGTGGCAAATGCACAACAGATAAAAAAGGATATCAAATTTACAATGGCGATCGCACTTTCGGTGTTAATCCTCATTTTTATATTTTTTTACAGAAAATTGACAATTCCTCTAATACTATTTGTGCCCACTATTTTTGGGGGTTTGTTGTCCATAGCTTTTTTATATTTTCTTCGAACAGAAATTTCGGTAATTTCATTGGGTATCGGGTCGGTTTTATTGGGTGTTACGTTGGATTATTCGTTGCATATTCTTACCCATATCAGAAATAACGAAACCATTTTCAGTCTTTTTAAAGATGTTACAAAACCGGTTTTAATGAGTAGTTTAACAACGGCTTTGGCTTTTTTATGTTTGCTATTTTTAGATTCGCAAGCATTGCAAGATCTGGGGATTTTTGCTGCTATAAGTGTTTTGGGGGCATCGGTTTTTGCGTTGCTTTTTATTCCGCAGGTTTATAAAGGGGAAGCAGCGAAAAAAACAAAAACTACTTTTTTAGATAGGATTGCCGCGTATGATTTCCAAAAAAATAAAATATTGATCGGTGGAATTTGCGTGTTTCTTGTTGTGAGTGTTTTCACCTATAATAAAGTGATTTTTAACAATGATATTTCACAACTAAATTATGAACCTGAAGAAATTATAAATGCTCAAAATAGACTGAATGAAGTAACTGATGTCGCTTCAAAATCGGTTTATGTTTCCACCTACGGGAATTCCTTGGAGGAAGTTTTACAAGCGAATGATGCGGTGTATGATAAACTCCAGCAACTTCAAAAAAACAATCAAATAAATAGCTTTAATTCGGCTGCAGCCTTGGTCTCTTCTGAAGAAAAGCAATTTAAAAAAATTGAAAAATGGAACCGTTTTTGGCAAACTGAAACCATTCAGCAAACAAAAGAAGCGCTTATTAAAAGTGGAGATTCCCTAGGCTTTAAACCCACAACTTTCCATCAATTTTATGAATTATTGCAAAAAGATTTTAAGCCTCTTTCATTAGAAGATTATAAAAGCACCAATGTTATTCCTACAGAAGATTATATCGCTTCCAAAAATAACTTTATAACAATTACTTCTTTAGTGAAACTGGAAGATGAAAATTCAACACCACTCCGAGAAAGTTTTAAAAATACACCCAACACCTTGCTTATAGATCGCCAACAAATGAACGAAAGCTTGTTGGGAAATCTTAAAACCGATTTTAACCACTTAATTTGGTATTGTTTGGGGGCTGTTTTGTTGCTGTTACTTTTGTTTTACAAAAGCATACGATTACTGGTGGTTACGAGTGTCCCCATTTTTTTAACGTGGATGCTAACTATAGGAATGATGGGAATTTTTAAAATTGAATTCAATATTTTTAATATTATCATTTCAACGTTTATTTTCGGGTTGGGGATCGATTACAGTATTTTTATGACCAACGGTTTGCTCAAAGAGTATAAAACTGGAACCAAAACATTGGCAACGCATAAAACTTCCATTATTTTATCTGTTATTACAACTATTTTAGGTGTTGGGGTATTGATTTTCGCGAAACACCCGGCATTGTATTCTATTTCGGTAGTTTCTATTATCGGAATTTTTTCGGCGATGATAATCGCTTTTACCATTCAGCCAGTGCTTTTCAAACTCTTAATTACTAAAAAGGTTTCGGAAACCAAATAATAAGAAATAGTACCGAAGTAATAAGAATCGAAAATTTATTGTTTCTACTGAATAACATTTAAATTTACATGTCTTTTGAAGCGGAAAAAGAAATAAAAAATTAAATGGGAAAAATTAAAACCGAACCGATTCCTCGGATAAAAAATATAACAAAAGCAGAGTTTGTTGAAAAATATTACAAACCGCAACTTCCTGTTATAATTGAGGATCTTACCCAAGATTGGCCTGCATATAAAAAATGGGATTTGGATTATATTCAAAGTTTGGCCGGTGAACAAATTGTCCCGTTGTATAACAATGAACCTACAAAAGGCAGGAAAAAATCGGTGGTTCCTGCAAAGAAAATGAAGCTTTACGATTATATTGAAATTTTAAAAAAGGGCCCGACCGATTTGCGCATGTTCTTTTACAATGTGCTTCAAAAAATGCCGCAATTGACAAAGGATTTCGATTATCCGGATATTGGATTGCCGTTTTTCAAAAAATTACCCGTCATGTTTTTTGGCGGAAAAGGCTCCAAAGTACTCGCACATTATGATATGGATCTGGCAGATTTGATGCATTTTCATTTTCATGGGCATAAAACTGTCACGCTTTTTGCGCCCGACCAAGCAAAGTATTTGTATAAAGTTCCCTTTACAGTACACAATCTGGAAGTAATCGATATGGACAACCCCGATTTTGAGAAATACCCAGCATTACAAAACGCAACGGGTCTTTACGCCGAAATGAAACATGGCGACGCATTATATATGCCAAGCGGTTACTGGCATTACATAACGTATTTAGATGGCGGTTTTTCTATAACATTGCGAGCATTCCCACGAAAAGTAAAAAGGTTGGTAAAGTTGTTTTCAAATCTTTTATTTATGCGAAATTTTGAAAATATAATGCGAATTACTATGGGACAAAAATGGGTAGATTATAAAGAAAGCAGTATGGTGAAAAGTGTGAATAGAAAATTCAGAAAAGAAAATTTATAATGCTGAAGGCTGTCCCAAAATCATTTCTCTACGCTTTTGTGTTTCCAATTTTATTGGTTTCCTGTGGTATTTCTAAATCTTTAAAAAATCGCCCCGATGTAAATAATTATAACGCAAATATTCCAGAAAGAGTTCAAGTAAATGATTCCACTTTTTTGGTGGGAACTAATTTTCTAACCAAGAATAAACAAGGTCTATGGGAATTATATGTGGAAGGTGATCCACTGGAAAGAGGCTTGCTTACAGGAAGTTTAACCCGTGAGTTATTACAAAAACAGGAATTGGTTTTTCTGCAAAAAGTGGAAGATCTAGTTCCTTCAAAATCAAAACAAAATTTTCTTCGGAAGTTTTTATCCTGGTACAACCGCAAAATGTATATGCGCGTTACAGAAGAATATAAAACAGAAATTTACGGTATTTCCCGTTATTCTTCCCACGAGTTCGATGATATTGCCCAACCGTATTTGCGCGTATTGTATTTACATGGCACACACGATATTGGTCATGCGTTACAGGACCTTGCTTTGGTGGGTTGTTCCTCGTTTGCAGTTTGGGGAGAAAAGAGTGAAGACGGAAAATTATTAATCGGCAGGAATTTCGACTTTTATGCTGGGGATAAGTTTGCAGAAGATAAGATAATCGCATTTGTACATCCTGAAAACGGGCATAACTATATGTCGGTAACCTGGGGCGGTTTTATTGGTGTGGTTTCCGGGATGAATGATCAAGGACTTACCGTGACCATTAATGCCGGAAAATCGAAAATTCCGTTGGTTGCAAAAACACCAATTTCTTTGGTGACACGTGAAATTTTACAATATGCCTCCACAATCGATGAAGCGATTGCAATTGCCAAAAAGCGGGAAGTATTTGTATCAGAATCTATTATGGTGGGAAGCGCAAAAGATAAAAAAGCTATTATAATTGAAGTGTCGCCGCATAATTTTGGGGTATATGAAGTTCCAAATAGCGCTGGGGAATTGATTTGTACAAATCACTTTCAAAGTGATGCTTTTGCCAACGACAGGAGAAATTTAAAAGCCATTAAAGAAAGCCATTCTAAATATCGTTTTGACCGGTTGGAAGAGTTGATAAATGAAGAAGATAAATTGAATCCTACAGAAGCTGTTGCCATTCTTCGGAACAAAAAAGGGTTGAATGATGTGCCGCTGGGCTATGGAAATGAAAAAGCGTTGAATCAATTATTGGCGCATCACGGCATTGTTTTTCAGCCAGAAGATCTAAAGGTTTGGGTTTCTTCAAATCCGTATCAATTGGGAGAATTTGTTGCGTACGATCTTAATGAATTCTTTAAAGAAAAAGGTAAAGATTCTTCGATGCAAAGCATTTCTGAAAAGAAACTAAATATCGCAGAAGATCCTTTTATGCATTCAGAAGCATTCAAAAATTATGAAAAATATCGCATACTGGAAGGTGAAGTGGAAACAGCAATTCAAGCTGAAAATGTAATTGAAAATTCGAAACTTTCAGAATTAGAACAATACAACCCCGACTATTGGAAAGCGTATTATTTGGACGGGAAATATTATTATAAAAATAAGCAATACAAGAAAGCATTGAAAGCTTTTGAAACCGCCAAAAGCAAAGTAATTACGACGCTTCCGGATGCAAAATCGCTTTCAAAATATATCAAAAAAACAAAACGGAAATTAAAATGATCCCTGAAATTGAAAAAGCATCCGTCGAAGAAATTAAAAGATTTCAGGAAAAAGAATTGAAGAAAACGCTTCAATACCTCCAGGAAAATTCGCCTTTTTATCAACGGATTTTTAAAGAAAATTCGATTCAAATATCAGAAATAAATAAACTGGAGGATCTTTCAAAAATTCCGGTGACTACCAAAGAAGATTTACAAAAATACAATGATGAATTTTTGTGCGTTCCCAAAAATGAAATTATTGATTATGTAACAACTTCAGGGACTTTGGGCGAGCCAGTCACCTTTGCCTTGACCGACAAAGACCTCAATAGGTTGGCGTATAATGAAGCTATTTCTTTTGCGTGTTCCGGCGTTACAAAAGAGGATGTGATGCAATTAATGACTACAATGGACCGTCGTTTTATGGCTGGGCTTGCGTATTTTTTAGGAACTCGAAAATTAGGCGCGGGAATTGTACGCGTGGGCTCTGGTATTCCTGAACTGCAATGGGATTCGATTAAAAAATTTAAACCCACCTATTTAATTTGCGTGCCTTCTTTTTTGCTGAAAATGATTGCGTATGCAAAACAGCAAAACATCGATTTACAAAATACCGGAGTAAAAGCTGCGATATGTATTGGCGAGCCAATCGGCGAACAGGATTTTTCATTAAATGTACTTGCAAAAAAAATTAAAAAGGATTGGAATATCGAATTGTTTTCTACCTATGCTTCCACCGAAATGAGTACTGCTTTCAATGAATGTGAACAACACAAAGGTGGACATCATCACCCGGAACTACTAATTGCCGAACTTTTAGATAATGAAAATATGCCCGTTTCTCCTGGAAAATTAGGGGAACTTACCGTTACCACTTTGGGAATTAAAGGGATGCCGTTGTTGCGTTTTAAAACAGGCGATATGGTACGAGCACACATCAATCTTTGTGGTTGTGGCCGAAATACAATGCGTTTGGGACCTGTGGAAGGCCGAAAAAAACAAATGATAAAATACAAAGGCACAACGCTTTATCCGCCTGCTCTTTATAATGTTTTAAATCAGTTTGAAGAAGTGGAGACTTTTTTAATTGAAGTTTTTAGCAATGAATTGGATACCGATGAAATTGTAATTAAAATAGTTTCGGAAGCTCCTTCTGAAAAATTACTTCAAAACATTAAAGATCATTTTCGCGCAAAACTTAGAGTATTGCCTGTAATTGAATTTTGTAAACTAAAAGAGATCGAGGAAATTCGATCTTCAAAAACGAATAGGAAACCAGTATTTTTAATTGATAGAAGGGAATGACCTTTTAAATTAAAATTAATTACTCTCAATAGGAATACTTTCTTCTAAAAGCCGCCAGGAATATTTTTTATTATTGCTATTATCCAGATCAAAAACCGAATAAAAACGCCTCACTTTTGTATTGTCTAACGAATCCAATTGAATGGGAACCAATGAATCGGTAAGGTTGCTTTTATGAATGGCAAAACCATTTACAAAGGGTTTCCATTGATTATTTCGCAATATATACACGTAATATTTATTAAAGGAAGTGTCTTTTAATTTCACGGTTGCTAGTAATAAATCCCTGTCATAGCCTTTAAATTTAAGGAATGATAATGTTGCGCCATACGATTTTGGGATCTGTATCTCTGGGAAAAGTTCATCTTCAAAAGAGATATATGTGATTCCATTTTTTGTGTTATTCTTTTTTACATACGAATAGAAAAACAAAGAATCACCATTAAAATTAGCAGTAACCGCTCCTTCTGGGAGAAGAGGAGTTACATTTATTGGTTCTTTTACTTCCTTTACTTCGGTAATTTCATCTTGTATTTGACTATCTTTTTTGGGAGGGGTTCCACAAGTAAAGAATAAAAATATAAGACAGATTAAAAAGAAAAATTTCATCAAATTTTAAATGTGATCACTGGCATATTTGCATGATTAACAAGGTCTTCACTTATACTTCCGTTAAAAAAGTGAGATAGTCCTTTTCGTCCATGAGTACTCATGCCAATAAGCTCTGCATTGTTTTGTTTGGCGAAATTTAAAATACCTTTTTCAACTGAAGAATCATTATAGATATGAAGTTTATAGTTTTCTAAATTCATTCCTTTAATAAATTTCTCCATGGTTTTTTGCGCTTGTTCCGAGGTTTTAAAATTTGCGGGCGTATTTATAAAGAGCAGATGCATTTTTGCGCCCAATTTTTCGGCAAATTCGTGAGCTTTATTAAAAGGTTCGCGGCATTCAGGAGAAAAATCTGTTGCAAACACAAAATTATTTACTTTAAAATTAGGGCGATCATTTTTAATCACCAATACGGGTATTTTTGAAGTACGAACTACTTTTTCGGTATTACTACCTATAAACATTTCTTTAAACCCATTTACTCCATGAGAACCCATTATTATTAGATCAATATTGCTTTTTAAAACAGCCTCGTTGATGTCATTGTAGATTTCATCATGACCGATAGCTTCGTGGACATTAATCTGGCTGAGATATGGACGTTTAAGAATTTCAGAAAAGTTTTTCTCTGCCAATTTTATAAAATATAAAGATTCAGGAAGTTTACTGTTATCACCCGATCCATTAATATTTAAAGGCATTTCTAGCGAATGTAAAAGAAAAATTTCGCTATCGTATTTTAAGGCCATTTGAGCGGCAACCTTTAAGGCGTTTTCGGCTTGAGGAGAAAAATCTGTGGGAACTAAAATTCGTTTCATATATAAGATTGATTTTGGAAAAATTTTATTACCATTAAATTACAAAAATAAATCGGGAGCACATCGTTTTTTTAATATTAAAATTTATAGTATATTTGCACCGAATTTGATATTTAACTAGCAGAGGGGACAGAAAGTCCCCTCTTTTTATAGCTAAAAATGATGCGGGAAAAAGTAACAAAATTACTAGAGCAGGCACTGGAAAAAAACAAATCTTTGTTTTTAATAGATTTAAATATTTCTGAAGACAACCGAATTCGTATAATTCTTGATGGAGACAATGGTGTAACTGTTGAGGACTGTATGGCCGTAAGTAGGGAAATTGAACACAATTTAGATCGAGAAGAATTAGATTTTTCGCTGGAAGTGATGTCTGCGGGTGTTTCAGAACCATTACTATTTGAACGTCAATACAAAAAAAATATAGGTCGAAATTTAAAAGTGAAAACCAAAAACGATGACACTTTTGAAGGAGAAATTACAAATGTTGACGACAAAGAAGTAACACTACAGTGGAAAGCTAGAGAGCCCAAACCGGTAGGAAAAGGAAAAGTAACAGTTCAAAAAGAAGTTATTCTTTCATATAAAGACATTGTTGAAGCAAAAGTTATGATAACATTTAATTAAAATGATATGGAAAATTTAGCGTTAATTGATTCTTTTTCAGAATTTAAGGACGATAAGCTAATTGATAGAGTAACGCTTATGGCGATACTTGAGGACGTTTTTAGAAGCGCTCTGAAGAAGAAATACGGGAGTGATGATAATTTTGATATTATTATTAACCCTGATAAAGGCGATTTGGAAATTTGGCGAAACCGTATTGTTGTTGCAGATGGAGAGGTAGAAGATCCAAATGAAGAAATTTCATTAAAGGCAGCACGTAAAATAGAACCCGATTTTGAAATAGGCGAAGATGTTTCAGAAGAAGTAAAATTAATAGACCTTGGGCGTCGTTCCATTTTGGCGTTACGTCAAAACCTTATTTCAAAAATTCACGAACACGACAATACAAATATTTATAAGCACTTTAAAGATCTTGAAGGAGAAATTTATACTGCTGAAGTACACCATATTAGACACAGGGCAGTTATTTTGCTTGATGATGAAGGTAATGAGATTATTCTTCCCAAGGAAAAACAAATCCCTTCAGATTTTTTCAGAAAAGGAGATAACGTTCGTGGAATTATAGAAAGTGTGGAATTAAAGGGTAATAAACCTTCCATCATTATGTCACGAGCTAACCCTATATTTCTTGAAAAATTATTTGAATCTGAAATTCCTGAAGTTTTTGATGGCTTAATAACCGTTAAAAAAGTAGTGCGTATTCCTGGAGAAAAAGCAAAAGTAGCCGTAGATTCTTACGACGACCGTATAGATCCTGTAGGGGCTTGTGTAGGTATGAAAGGATCTCGTATTCACGGTATCGTTCGTGAATTAGGAAATGAAAACATCGATGTAATTAATTACACCAGTAATTTAACTTTATTTATTACCCGTGCGTTAAGTCCGGCAAAAGTAACTTCTGTTAAAATTAATGAGGAAACCAAAAGGGCGGAAGTGATTTTACGCCCGGAAGAAGTTTCAAAAGCAATTGGCCGTGGAGGTCATAACATACGTCTTGCAGGCCAATTGACGGGATATGAAATAGATGTTCTTAGAGAAGGCGCTGAAGAAGATGTGGAACTTTCAGAGTTTTCTGATGAAATTGAACCATGGATTATCCAAGAATTCCATAAAATAGGGCTGGATACTGCAAAAAGTGTTTTAGATTATGATCTGAAAGATTTAGTGAAGCGAACCGATTTGGAAGAAGAAACTATATTAGAAGTAATTAGTATCTTAAAAGAAGAATTTGAAGAGTAGTTGAAAGTTAACTACTTTTATAGTGTATTATAGTAAATTTAGAGACAAAAAAGGAGAAAGCATTTATATGGCTGAAGTAAAAACAATGAGGCTTAGCAAAGTATTACGTGAATTTAACATCTCGCTGGATCGTGCTGTGGAATTTTTAAGTTCCAAAGGATATGACGTAGACGCACGTCCCACTACCAAGATTACAGCCGAGGAATACCAAGTACTTTTCGAAGCATTCCAAACCGATAAGAGTAAGAAAATCGAATCCAAGGAAGTTGGTGAGGAAAAAAGGAAAGAAAAAGAAGAACTTCGCCTAGAACGGGAACGGGAAATTGAAGAAAAGCAGAAATTAGAAGCTGCTAAAGTAGTTAAAGCTGAAGCAAAACTTGCTGGTCCCAAACAAGTTGGCAAAATCGATCTTGAACCCGCTAAGCCCAAGAAAGAAGAAAAAGCCAAAGCTCCTGAAGTTGAAAAACCTATAGAAGAGAAAAAAGAGGAAAAGGGCGAAAAACCAAAAGAAGCTGTTGAAAAACCAACAACTCCTGCAAAAACTGAAACTCCTAAAGTGGAAACTCCTAAAGCGGAAACTCCTAAAGCGGAAACTCCAAAGGTTGAAGCTAAAAAAGAAGAAACTCTTTCAGAAGAAAAACCTTCAGAAGAAACTCCTTCAGAAGAAACTCCTTCAGAAGAAAAACCAACAGGACCCATTAAAACAACTGAAGCACCTACTGAGGGAAAAGAAGTTTTAAAAGAAGAAAACGAAACTTCTGAAAAAGGAATTGTTGAAACAAAATATAAAAAACTTAATGGTCCTAACTTTACGGGGCAAAAAATAGATCTTACCCAGTTTAAAAAACCGGAAAAGAAAAAAGTCGAGAAAAAAGACGATAAGAAAAACGAAAAGAAAGGTCGTCGTCGTCGTATAAGCAAAGAACCTGCGAAATCAGGAACTAGTAATTTCAGGGACAATAAAGGGGGTCCAAGAAAACCTGTGGGTCGTTCTAATGCACCTAAAGAAGAACCTAGTGAAGAAGACGTGCAAAAACAAGTGCGTGAAACCCTTGAAAAACTTCAGGGAAAATCTTCAAAAGGAAAAGGAGCTAAATATCGTAGAGAAAAACGTGATAGTCACCGTCAAAAAACCGAAAGCGATCTTGCACAACAGGAAATCGACAGTAAATTACTTAAAGTAACAGAATTTGTTACCGTAAGTGAAGTTGCTACCATGATGGATGTGCCGGTAACGAAAGTTATTTCAGCATGTATGACTTTAGGGATGATGGTTACAATGAACCAACGTCTCGATGCTGAAACACTTAGTATTGTTGCTGATGAGTTTGGCTTTGAAGTAGAGTTTATTACAACAGATATAGAAGTGTCGACTCAAGAACAAACAGATGCGCCAGAAGATCTTGTAGACCGTGCTCCAATTGTTACCGTAATGGGTCACGTAGATCACGGGAAAACTTCATTATTGGATTACATTCGTAAAGAAAACGTAATTGCAGGAGAATCTGGTGGAATTACACAACATATTGGTGCATACGGAGTGGAACTTGACGGTGGACAAAAAATAGCCTTTTTAGATACACCGGGTCACGAAGCTTTTACAGCAATGCGAGCAAGAGGTGCGCAAGTAACCGATCTTGCCATTATTGTAATTGCAGCAGATGATGATATAATGCCACAAACCAAAGAAGCAATTAGTCACGCACAAGCGGCAGGAGTACCTATTGTTTTTGCAATTAATAAAATTGACAGGCCTACTGCAAATCCTGAAAAGATAAAAGAAGGATTGGCAAACATGAATTTGCTTGTTGAAGATTGGGGTGGAAAAATTCAATCCCACGATATTTCAGCTAAAACAGGTGAAGGAGTAAAAGAATTACTTGAAAAAGTATTATTGGAAGCAGAATTACTGGAGCTTAAAGCAAATCCGGATCGATTAGCAAATGGTACTGTAGTAGAAGCTTTTCTTGATAAAGGACGTGGATATGTTTCCACAATCCTGGTACAAGGCGGAACGCTTAACATTGGCGATTATGTATTGGCTGGTCAACATAGTGGAAAAATTAAAGCAATGCACGATGAGCGTGGCAATAACGTTAAAAAAGCCGGCCCATCTACTCCTGTTTCAATTTTAGGATTGGTAGGAGCCCCACAAGCGGGTGATAAATTCAACGTATACGAAGATGAGCGTGAAGCAAAAGCTATCGCCGCTAAACGTACACAATTACAACGCGAACAATCTGTTAGAACACAACGTCATATAACGCTGGATGAAATTGGAAGACGAATTGCATTAGGTGAATTCAAAGAACTTAACATTATCCTTAAAGGAGATGTGGACGGTTCTGTAGAAGCATTGACAGATTCTTTCCAAAAACTTTCTACGGAAGAAATTCAGGTGAATATTATTCATAAAGCGGTTGGTCCAATTACCGAAAGTGATGTATTGTTAGCTTCGGCTTCCGATGCTATTATTATTGGATTTAACGTGCGACCAATGGGTAACGCCAGACAAATTGCTGATAAAGAAGAAATAGACATCCGTACATATTCAATTATTTACGATGCTATTAATGACTTGAAAGATGCAATGGAAGGTATGTTATCACCGGAAATGAAAGAAGAAATTACCGGAACAGCAGAAATTCGCGAAACATTTAAAATTTCTAAAGTAGGAACCATCGCAGGTTGTATGGTTACCACCGGAAAAATATTACGTAGTTCAGGAATTAGACTTATTCGTGAAGGGGTAGTAGTTTATACTGGAGAACTTTCATCTTTAAAACGTTTTAAAGACGATGTAAAAGAGGTTGCCAAAGGATACGATTGTGGTATACAAGTGAAAAACTACAACGATATCTACGAAGGTGATGTGATTGAAAGTTTCCAAGAAGTTGCAGTGAAGAAAAAATTAAAATAATTTAATTTTTTTATTAAATACAAACAACCTGAATCTCTAATAAACAGGTCGTTTTTTTATTCTCCTTAAAAGCCGTTTTGTTTTTTCCTTTCAGAAGGTGTAACATTTACAGCGTTTGTAAGTCTTTTAATGAAACTATTCGAATGAACCATTTTTTGAAATATTTTATATTTTTTACTTTTTTCTTTTTAGGCTATGGGGTCCAATCTCAAACCACTGATAGTATTCCCAGAAAAAAAATTACCATTTCCCGTATAGAAGAAGCTCCAAAGATTGATGGAGTTTTAAATGATGCCGCTTGGCAAAATGCTGCTGTTGCAACAGATTTTGTTGAAAGACAACCCAACAATGGTAAACCAATTCCAGATAGTTTAAAAACCGATGTAAAAATCGTTTACGATGATTTGGGAATTTATTTTGGTGCTACCATGAATGATCCACAGCCAGATGATATTTTAAAGGAACTTACCGAACGTGATAATATTGCAAATGACGATTTCTTGGTCATATTATTAAATGGATATAACGATAGACAACAGAGCCTTGAATTTATAGTAACGGCAGCAGGTGTTCAGGTTGATGCAAAAATGACAAACAATAACGAAGATGGTTCTTGGAATGGAATATGGTATAGTGCCGTTGAAATAAATGACGATGGTTGGGTAGCAGAAATTTTTGTTCCCTATTCTGAATTGCGTTTCCCAAATAAAAATGTACAGGAATGGGGTTTAAATATGGAACGTGAAATGCGACGCACACGTACACGTTATAGTTGGAGTCATATAGATAACCAAAAAGGTGGATTTTCTATTTATGATGGTGAAATTTATGGTATCGAAAATATTGAGTCGCCTACACGCCTTTCTTTTCAGCCTTATTTTTCAACGTATATAAATAATTATGACGGAAACACCGAAACTGTTTTAAACGGGGGTATGGATTTAAAATACGGCATCAACGATGCATTTACATTGGATATGATACTTATTCCCGATTTTGGCCAATCAAAATTTGATGCTGCCGTGCTTAATCTCTCCGCTTTTGAAGTTCAATTTGCAGAACAAAGACCTTTTTTTTCTGAAGGAACAGAACTTTTTACAAAAGGGGGGCTTTTTTATTCTCGTAGAGTGGGAGGAAATCCTTCAGGAAGAGTTGCGCTTTCTGAAAATGAAGAAATAACAAATTATCCTGCGTCGGTAGATTTAATAAATGCATTAAAGGTTTCAGGAAGAACTGATGATGGGTTAGGAGTAGGCGTTTTTAATTCAGTAACCGAAAAAACATATGCTACAATTAAGGACACGGTTTTAAACACCTCAAGAAAGGAATTGGTAGAACCGCTTTCGAATTATAATATTCTCGTACTTGATCAACGTTTTGGGGATAATTCATCCGTTTCATTTGTAAATACCAATGTTATTCGCGAAGGTGATTTTAGGGATGCGAATGCTTCGGGCCTGTATGTTGATATCACAAATAAAAAAACACATTTAATTATTATGCTAGTACCGAGGGAAGTTGGGTGCTAACAGACGAAACAAAATTTGGCGTTGAAGGACGTGGTGGAATAGCCAAGATTAGTGGGAAACACAGGGTTTCAGCAGAAATAAACTTTAGGACAACGGATTATGATATTAATGATTTGGGATTTTCGACCAATACAAACATAATTAACTATAACAGCTCATATAGCTATCGCTATTTGCAGCCCAAAGGGTTTTTAAATAATATGAACCTTAATTTTAATTTGAATCATTCGCGAAGACTTGATCCAGATTTGTATAGCAATTTTAACTTTAATTTTAATTCAAGTTTTGTCACTAAAGAATTTTTTGCTTTTGGAGGCGGGTTTGAAACAACGCCTTTTGGAACCAATGATATTTATGAACCACGTATTGATGGAAGATATGTGAAAGTCCCTACTTATTATAATCCTAGCGTTTGGATTTCTACAGATTACCGTAAAAAATTCGCAGTAGATTTAAACCTAAATCGTTATATGTACGATGAAAAAGGCCGAAGTGATTCACGTTTAGCGTTTCGTCCACAGTATCGGTTTTCAGATAAATGGAAATTGTATTTAAATACGTCACTTGCCTTATCGCGAAATGAACAAGGATTTGTAAACATTCAGGGAGACAATATAATTTTTGGGGAACGTGATAGGAATACTGTAATAACTTCTTTGGAATCACAATATATTTTCAATAATAAAATGGCCCTTAATTTTGCTTTCCGCCATTACTATTCTGAAGTAGAATACGATAATTTCTTTAACTTGGAAAATAATGGTGATCTAACCAATATTAATTCTTACAGCCAAAACCACAATACTACATATAACAGTTGGAATGTTGATTTACGATATTCTTGGTGGTTTGCGCCTGGGTCTCAGCTAACATTGTTATATAGAAATGCGATAGACAGCTACATTCCTGTTTCCCGTCAAAATTTTACAACAAATTTTGATAATCTTTTTGCCGAACCCCAATTAAATAGTTTGTCTTTACGAATTAGTTATTTTCTTGATTATAATAGAATAAAAAACGTATTTAAGCCTAAGAAGGTTAAAAGTATAAGCGCTTCTTCAAACCTTTCCGATAAAATGGAACGAGGTAAAAGACGGCTTAATTAAACGTAAGCAAAATTAATTCCGTCTTTCGGGTTTAAGGATAAATGCCGCATTAAAGTTTTTCTGGATTTCTATTAAAGCGCGGTCTGCCTCAAGGCGTGTGGCAAAATTACCCGCCCATACCTTATAGTTAGGCGTTTCGTATTCAATTGAAGCTGGCCAAGTTCCGTAAATGCTTCGATATTTTTTTATAACAGAGTTCGATTTATTTAATTCTCCATAATAAAGCTGGATGGTATAGCCATCGGTTAACTTGTTATCTTTCTCCAGGTTTTTTTTCAAAGAAAGTAGTTGCGGAATTTTATCATCCTGACTTATAGTGACAGTTGCCTGTTGGGCAATCATATTCCCAGAAAAAAATAACACTAAAGCGCTGAATATAAATATTTTATATATAGATTGTATTTTCATAGTAAAATTTATGTGTTGCAAATGTAAAGTATAATAACTTTCATAGGCACAAATATATTATTTAGAATAAATATAAATTAAGAGTTAACATATTATTTGCATTTTTCAAATCGACTTAAAGATGTACTTTTGTGCCGTTATTATGGCTAGTAAAAAACAAGTACAGTAACCAATTAAACTATTGACAATAATTAACCATTAGTATGAAAAAGGTGAATTACCGAAATCTATTCTTACACTTGTCATTTCCAATTTTAGCATTGCTGCTAATTTTTTCAAATACACTGTATGCACAAGAAGCAAGTGTTGATTCTACTGCAGTTGTTGCTGAAACTTCTCCCTCGGATTTAGGTGGAGACGCTGATGCAGGTGAAGCATTGTTTAAAACAAATTGTGCCAGTTGCCATAAACTTGACAGTAAATCTATAGGGCCTGCACTTCGTGGAGTTGTGGATAAATATGATAAAGAATGGTTATATAAATGGATTAAAGATAGCCAAGCATTAATTGCTTCTGGAGACTCTCAAGCAATTACCCTATTTGAAGAAAATAATAAAACGATAATGACTGCTTTCCCGCAGTTGTCCAATACAGATATTGATAATATATTGGCCTATACAAGTAAGCCAAAAGCTGAACCTTTACAAATTCAAACAACAGCTACAAATGATGGTGGCGGAAGTGAAGCAGGTGCTTCTAATAATATTGTGCTTGGGGCTTTGGTTCTAGTGTTTTTTTTATTGGTTGTAATGTTGTTTTTGGTAACTAATACCTTAAAGAAAATTGCCGAAGCAAACGGCGTTGTTTATCCTGAAAAAGAAACCCGCACCCCAATTTGGAAGGCATTTGTTCAAAACCAATTTTTAGTATTGGTAACATCTGTCTTTTTACTCTTGGCTGCCGGTTATTTTGCATATGGTTATATGATGCAAGTAGGAGTTAACGAAGGTTATATGCCGGTACAGCCTATTCATTTTTCTCATAAAATTCACGCTGGTGATAACCAGATTGACTGTAAATATTGTCACAGTTCCGCTAGAAAAAGTAAAACTTCAGGAATTCCTTCTCTTAATGTATGTATGAATTGCCATAAGAGTATTTCAGACTATAATGGAGAGCTTGATCCTGAAAAAGGGTACACCAAAGATTTTTATGACGGTGAAATCGCAAAGTTATACGATGCCGTTGGTTGGGATGTGAATGAACAAAATTATACAGGTGAGACCAAACCGGTAAAATGGACTCAAATTCATAATTTACCTGATTTTGTTTATTTTAACCACTCTCAACATGTTATTGTAGGCGGAATTGAATGTCAAAAATGTCATGGCCCGGTTGAAGAAATGGAAGTAATGTACCAATTTTCGCAATTAACAATGGGATGGTGTATAGAGTGCCATAGAACAACAGATATAAATGTGGCGGGAAATGAATATTATGACAAAATCCATGAAGAGCTTTCAAAAAAGTATGGAGTTGAAAAGTTCACCGTTGCAGATATGGGCGGAATAGAATGTGGTAAATGTCACTATTAATAAAAGTATAGAAAATTAAAAGTAACAATATGGCATCAAACAAGAAATACTGGAAAAGTGTTGAAGAGCTGAACAAAAACAGCTCCATTGTTGAGAAGCTACAACAAAATGAATTTGTAGAAGAAATTCCTACAGATGAATTTCTTGGAGATAAAGAAGCACTTTCAAGTTCCTCAACAACACGTCGTGATTTCTTAAAGTACGTGGGCTTTACTACAGCAGCTGCATCTTTGGCAGCTTGCGAAGGTCCGGTAATTAAATCAATTCCCTATGTAATTCAACCAGATGAAATAGTTCCGGGTATAGCTAACTATTACGCCACTACCATGGCAGATGGGTTTGATTTTGCCAATGTATTGGTAAAAACACGTGAAGGACGTCCTATTAAAATTGAACGTAACACCTTATCACCTAATGAAGGAAGTGTTAATGGTCGTGTATATGCATCTGTTTTATCTATGTATGATAAAAACAGGCTTCAAGCGCCATTGGTGAACGGAAAAGAAGTTCTTTGGGATGAGTTTGATACAAACGTAGCCCAAAAAATGAACGAAATGTCTGGTAAAGATGTGGTGTTACTTACCCAAACCTTTGCGAGTCCTTCTACTTCAAAATTAATTAAAGAATTTACTGCCAAGTATCCTAACGTTCGTCATGTAATTTATGACACGGTTTCTTCTTCAGAAGCATTGGATGCTTTTCAAAATAAATATGGTACACGTACATTACCAGATTACGATTTTTCAAAAGCTGAAGTAATTGTTTCTGTAGGTGCAGATTTCCTTGGCGATTGGCAAGGAGGAGGTTATGATGCAGGTTATTCAAAAAGCCGTGTTCCAAGTACTTCGACAGGCTCAGTAGGAAAAATGTCACGCCATATTCAGTTTGAAGCAAATATGACTCTTTCAGGTGCTAATGCCGATAAGCGTATTCTTGCAACTCCATCACAGCAAATGCAAATTTTAAAAGCGCTTACAGGTGGAAGCACGGCAGATTTGCCTTCAAATATTGCAGAAGCTGTGGAAAGTGCAAAATCCCAACTTCAAAAAGCAGGCAACAAAGGTGTTGTAATTACCGGTTTACCAAATGTAGATGCGCAAACAAAAGCACTTGATTATAATGCAAATAGTGTTGTATTGGATAGTGATAAACCTAAAATGACACGTAAAGGAAGTAATGCCGAAGTAAAGCGCGTTATGGAAGGTGTTGTTTCAGGAAGTATTAAAGGATTGATTACTGTAGGAGTAGATCCTGTATATTCTTTCCCTAAAAATAAAGAATTTACTGAAGGTTATAAGAAGCTTGAAATGTCAATGGCTTTTTCAATGCATAAAGATGCTACAGCTTCCTTGGCACAATTGGTTGCTGCTACACCTCATTATTTAGAGTCTTGGGGAGATGCCCAAATTAAAAAAGGAACTTTTAGTTTAATTCAACCTACAATCCGTCCTTTGTTCAATACAAGACAATTTCAGGATTGCTTGTTACAATGGACTGGAAATTCAAAAAAATATTACGATTATATCAAAGAATCCTGGTCTTCCATTTTAGGCGGAAGCTCATGGGGTCAAGCATTACATGATGGTTTTTACGTAAGTAATGCTGAAGTAGAAATGGATGAAACTCCAATGACCGAAGGAGAAGGAAGTATGGAAAGCATGACGGCTAATGGTGCCCTTTCTTCTACTTCCCAAGATGGAGGTATGGAACTTACATTGTACACTATGACTGGAATGGGAGACGGGCGACAAGCTAATAACCCCTGGTTGCAGGAATTTCCCGATCCAATAACACGTACCTCTTGGGATAATTATATTACGATGTCTGCAGCAGATGCTTCAGATTTGGATATTGTAAACGAAAATGTTTCCAACGGAGCTTTAAATGGTAGCTATGTTAATGTAAAAGTTGGCGATGCTGAAGTAAAGAATATCCCTGTTATAATACAACCCGGACAAGCAAAAGGATCTATTGGCTTGGCTTTGGGATATGGAAAAAGAGAAGGTCTTCAAAAAGAAATGCAAACAGGTGTAAATGCATTTGAATTATACCAAGACTTTTCATCTGTTCAAAAAGTAAGTATAGAAAAGGCTTCAGGAATGCATGAATTTGCGTGTGTTCAATTGCAAAGTACCATGGTAGGTCGTGGCGATGATATTATAAAAGAAACCACACTTGAAATATTTAATACAAAAGATAAAGAACATTGGAATAGTGTTCCTATAACAGATTACGATCACAGCGAAATTTCAGTTCGTGAACGTAATGCAGATCTTTGGGCAACCTTTGATGATAGTATAGGACCACATTTTAATCTGTCAATAGATTTAAATGCCTGTACCGGTTGTGGGGCTTGTATTATTGCATGTCACGCCGAAAATAATGTTCCTGTAGTTGGAAAAGAAGAAGTAAGAAAATTTAGAGATATGCACTGGTTGCGTGTTGACCGTTATTACTCTTCAGCAGATACCTTTAAGCAAGAGATTGAAGATCTTGAAACTTTACCAGCTTTCGATTTGTATGAAAAAGTTGAACTTCCTTATCAGGAAAATCCTGAGGTAGCATTTCAGCCCGTAATGTGCCAACACTGTAATCACGCACCTTGTGAAACAGTTTGTCCAGTAGCGGCAACATCACATGGTCGTCAAGGTCAAAATCAAATGGCGTATAACAGATGTGTAGGTACAAGGTATTGTGCTAATAACTGTCCTTATAAAGTACGTCGTTTTAACTGGTTCCTTTATAACGAAAACGATGAGTTTGATTATCATATGAACAATGACTTAGGTCGTATGGTACTTAATCCAGATGTAGTAGTTCGTTCTCGAGGAGTTATGGAAAAATGTTCTATGTGTATTCAAATAACACAGAAGACTATTTTAGATGCCAAACGAGATGGCAGAGCTATTAAAGATGGAGAATTCCATACTGCTTGTTCAAGTGCTTGTAGCTCTGGCGCTATGGTATTTGGAGATGTTAATGATAAAGATTCTGAGATATTAAAAGTGAAGAATGATGATAGAATGTATCATCTTTTGGAAAATATTGGTACCAAACCTAATGTAATGTATCAGGTAAAAGTAAAAAATACAACAGAATCATAAATTTTTTTTGAAATCAATTATTAAGAATTATATATGTCGTCACATTACGAAGCACCCATAAGAGAGCCTTTGGTTATTGGAGAGAAATCCTATCACGACATTAGTGTTGACGTAGGTGCGCCAGTCTTAGGAAAAGCCAGTAAATCTTGGTGGATTGTTTTTACTATAGCATTGATTGCATTTCTATGGGGTTTAGGCTGTATTATATATACCATTTCTACAGGAATTGGAGTTTGGGGATTAAATAAAACCATTGGATGGGCTTGGGATATCACCAACTTTGTATGGTGGGTAGGTATTGGTCACGCAGGGACACTTATTTCTGCTGTACTATTGCTTTTCCGCCAGAAATGGAGAATGGCCGTAAACCGTTCGGCAGAAGCCATGACTATTTTTGCAGTTGTTCAGGCAGGATTGTTTCCTATTATCCACATGGGAAGACCTTGGTTGGCTTATTGGGTATTACCTATTCCTAACCAATTTGGATCTCTTTGGGTGAACTTTAACTCACCACTTTTATGGGATGTATTTGCAATATCAACTTATCTTTCTGTATCACTTGTATTCTGGTGGACCGGTTTATTACCTGATTTCGCGATGATTCGTGATAGAACTACAAGTCCGTTTCAGAAAAAAATGTACGGAATATTAAGTTTTGGATGGAGTGGTCGCGTAAAAGACTGGCAACGTTTTGAAGAAGTATCTTTAGTATTGGCTGGTTTGGCTACACCTTTGGTACTTTCGGTGCACACTATTGTATCTTTTGACTTTGCTACCTCGGTAGTTCCAGGATGGCACAGTACAATCTTTCCTCCTTATTTTGTTGCTGGAGCTATTTTCTCAGGTTTTGCAATGGTACAAACCTTATTGATTGTAATGCGGAAAGTGTCAAATCTTGAAAGTTATATTACCGTTTTACATATTGAATATATGAATAAGGTAATTTTGCTAACCGGTGGTATTGTTACCGTAGCATATATTACTGAATATTTTATAGGATGGTACTCAGGGGTTCCTTATGAAAATTATACCTATTTGTCTTTTGGAGCCGCAACAGGACCATATTGGTGGGCATTTTGGGCGTTAATTACGTGTAACCTTATAGTTCCCCTTACCTTATGGGTTAAAAAACTTAGACGGAACATTGCGTGGACATTTTTTGTGGCCCTTGTTATTAACATAGGAATGTGGTTTGAGCGTTTCGATATTATAGTGGTCAACATAAGTAAAGATAGACTACCTTCTTCTTGGGCGATGTTTCAACCTACCTTTGTAGATATTGGAACGTTTATTGGAACTATCGGGTTTTTCTTTGTGTTGTTCTTATTATATGCTAGAACATTCCCTGTAATTGCACAGGCTGAAGTAAAAACTATTTTAAAGTCTTCAGGCGAAAGTTTTAAAAGACTTCGTGCAGAACACGGTGATCATGTGGGTCATGTAGAGCAATATCCTGCTTCAGGAGGTCCTGCTACAAATGTTGAAGAAAAAAAATCAGAACTTGATCTTGATTCTGATAAGACTATTGGAAATGAAGATGCTCTAATAGATTCTGAAACAAAAAGAGAACAGATAGACGCTATGTTAATACGTATAGGCTCTTATGATCCTGAAGTTAATAGCCCTGATGATTTAAAGAAAATAAATGGAGTAGGTCCCGTAATGGAACAAAAATTACATCAAATGGGTATTTATACCTTTGATCAAGTTAGCAACATGACTGATGAAGATTACGATTTATTGGACAGCATAATTGGCGAGTTCACTGGGAAAGCAAAACGCGAAGACTGGGCCGGACAAGCACAAAAACTTAAAAACAATTAGTATGGCATCAAAAGTAATACATGCTATTTATACAGATGATGATTTGCTATTGCAAGCTGTAAAACAAACTCGGGCAGCAAATTATGATATACTGGAAGTGTTTACCCCATTTCCTGTACACGGTCTTGATAAAGCAGTGGGACTTGCACCTACAAGAATTGCCATCACATCTTTTTTATACGGTATAACCGGTCTTGGGGTGGCTATATTGATGATGAATTATATGATGATATCTGATTGGCCTCAGAACATTGGAGGAAAGCCAAGTTTTTCTTTTTATCAGAATATGCCTGCCTTTATTCCAATTATGTTTGAATTGACAGTCTTTTTTGCAGCCCACTTAATGGTTCTTACTTTTTATATGAGAAGTAAGATATGGCCTTTCAAAAAAGCTGAAAATCCAGACATACGTACTACCGATGATCATTTTTTAATGGAAATTGATGTGAGTAATCACGATGTTGAACTACTTACCAAATTCTTTTACGATACGGGAGCATCAGAAATTAGTTTAATCGAAAAGGAAGAAGAGCATTAATATGAAAACATTAATAAACATAGGATTTGCCATTATTGCTTCTGCAAGCATGGTCTCTTGTTTTAACAATAATAAACCGAATTATCAGTATTTTCCTAATATGTATCAACCAGTAAGCTATGAAGCTTATGGCGAGTACGAGATTTTTCCAGGACAACAGGAAGCTATGCTTCCTCCAGATCATACCCTACCACGAGGCTTCACTACCTACGATTACGAAAATACAAATGAAGATTTTGAATTGGCAAAGGCAGAATTAACAAATCCACTACCGTATACCGAAAAAAATGTAAATATCGGAAAGCAATTATATACTATTTATTGTGCGGTTTGCCACGGAGATAAAGGAGACGGACAAGGAATTCTAGTAACACGTGAAAAAATATTGGGAGTGCCAGCTTTTAACGATCCAGGACGTAGTATAACTGAAGGTAGTATATATCACGTAATGTATTATGGAAAAAATGCAATGGGATCCTACGCCAGTCAAACAAATGAAATGGAACGATGGCAGATAGACCTTTATATTCTTGACTTAAAAGCACAACTTGACGGAAAGCCTCAAAGAGCAATTGAAGATGAAGAAATGGAAACTATGATGGAACAAGAAATAAAACCAAGTAACAACGAAATGAATATGGCAAATGCTTCTGAAAAGGCAAAAGACACAATCGTTTCAAAAGAAAATTAAGAATAAAACTGTATTATATATTTAAGTATGTACAAGCTATCAGGTAAATTAAAATTATTTTCTATCATTATTATGATAATTGGTCTTTTGGGAATAACCTATGGGTTTCTCTCTGCGCCTTCTTCTGTAGATGATGTTAAAGAAATATTAGCTGAACAAAGTAGTCATGATGAACACGCTTCTGCTACGGAAAACGAGAATAACACACATGTTGTGGAAAACCAACATGAAGAAGAATTTATAGATGTAGCTCGTGGACAAGAAGGCTACTCAGAAGCTGCACTAAAACATGAAAAAGATGTGTATGTAGGTGAAGAACACGGCGAAGCACATAGCGAAGAACACTTAGAACATGTGTTACACCAATTGCAAACAAAACCATGGTCTGCTTTATTTGTTTCTGCATTTTTCTTTATGATGATTGCACTAGGAGCATTGGTCTTTTATGCTATTCAATACGCAGCACAAGCCGGATGGTCTCCTGTTTTGTACAGGGTTATTGAAGGAATTACTACCTATTTATTGCCTGGATCTATCATTGTATTTTTAATAGTAATATTTGCAGGCACACATTTTTATCCTTGGCAAAATGATGAACTTGTAGCAGGGGATAAAATACTTCAAGGAAAATCTGGATATCTAAATTTCACTTTCTTTTTAATTAGGGCTGTAATTTATTTATTGGGATGGAACCTATATCGTTATTTCTCACGAAGAAACTCACTTGATCAAGGAAACGCTTCAGATTATACTCCATATCGTAAGAACTTTAAAATATCAATATTTTTCTTGGTATTCTTTATAGTAACAGAAGCAACTATGTCTTGGGATTGGTTTATGTCGATGACCCCACACTGGTATAGTACATTGTTTGCCTGGTATATTTTTGCAACTATGTTCGTTTCAGCAATAACAGTTATTGCACTTGTAACCATTTTTCTTAAAAGAGCTGGTCATTTACCTTTTGTAAATGACAGTCACCTTCACGACCTTGCAAAATTCATGTTTGCATTTAGTATATTCTGGACGTATTTATGGTTCGGTCAATTTATGCTAATTTGGTATGCAAATATTCCTGAAGAAGTAACTTATTTCATTATAAGGATTAAAGAGTATAATTTATTATTTTTCGGAATGCTAGTGCTTAACTTTGTATTCCCTATTTTAATACTTATGAATAGCGATTATAAACGAATTCCTTGGTTTGTAATTATGGCAGGACTTATACTGTTGGCAGGTCATTACATAGATGTTTTCTTATTGGTAATGCCTTCGACGGTGGGAGCAAATTGGTCTTTTGGAATTCCTGAAATATCTGGATTGTTATTCTTTCTTGGGTTGTTTATTTTTGTTGTTGGAACAGGACTTGGAAAAGTACCCTTACGACCAAGAGGAAATCCATTTATCAAGGAAAGTGAAAATTATCATTATTAGTAAATTAGTTTAAAGTAGATAATATAAGATGACAGCATTTTTAGTTGTATTAGTAATCATTCTTTTTGGAGTTGCAGTTTGGCAAATGAATAAGGTATTTCAAATGTCTAAAACTTCCCAAACAAGCTCATCCGAAATAGCATCAAATAAAGACAATAACATTAATGGTTATTTAATGTTAGTTTTTGTTTTTTTTATATATTTAATCTTAATTGTATGTTTTTGGAAATGGTTTGATGTACTGCTTCCCGAAGCAGCGTCAGCACATGGATCAGAAATCGATCAATTGATGTTGATTTCTATGATCTTAATCTTTTTCGTAGGAATTATCACTCAATGGTTATTGTGTTACTTTGCGTTTAAATATCGAGGCGAAAAAAAGAAACGCGCTGTTTTTTATGCCGATAATGATAAGCTTGAATTTATTTGGACCATTATCCCGGTAATTGTTTTAGCAGGGCTTATAATCTATGGTTTATTCACTTGGACCGATATTATGAACGTGAACGACGACGATGATCCTATGATAGTAGAATTATATGCGTCGCAGTTTAACTGGAAAGCACGTTATGGCGGACAAGATAATACTCTTGGAGAAGCAAATGTTCGTTTAATTGAGGGAGTAAACCAATTAGGTGTAGATGCTTCAGATCCTAACGCACAAGATGATATTGTTGTTACTGAATTACATTTACCCGTAGATAGAAAAATTATATTTAAAATGCGTTCTCAAGATGTATTGCATTCTGCATACATGCCGTTTTTTCGCGCACAAATGAATTGTGTTCCAGGAATGATAACCCAGTTTTCTTTAACACCAACTATTACTACTCAAGAAATGCGTTTATCAGATAAAATGACAGCAAAAGTTAGACACTTAAATGAAATACGAAGAGAAAACAGTAAAACATTAATTGCGGAAGGAAAAGAAGCCTTAGAGCCTTATGAATTTGACTACTTACTTTTATGTAATAAAATATGTGGAATAAGCCATTTTAATATGCAAATGAAGATAGTGGTTGAAACTGAAAAAGAATACAATGCTTGGATAAAAGAACAAGCTACTTTAGCAGAGACCCTTGCACAAGCGAAAGAAAATAAATAATATAGTTTAAAAAAGATATGTCAGCACACGCACAAGACCACGCAGTAGATCACCACGACGATCATGGACATCATCATCATAAAGAGACGTTTATAACTAAATACATCTTTAGCCAAGATCATAAAATGATTTCTAAACAATACCTTATTACAGGTTTGTTTATGGGGATTATTGGTATTGCTATGTCCATTCTTTTTAGAATGCAATTAGCTTGGCCTGAAGAGCCGTTTACTATATTTGAAATATTCCTTGGTAAATGGGCTGAAGGTGGTGTTATGGATCCTAGCGTTTACCTTGCCTTGGTAACTATACATGGTACCATAATGGTGTTTTTTGTTTTAACGGCTGGTTTAAGTGGTACGTTTAGTAATTTGCTAATTCCCTTACAAATTGGGGCCCGTGATATGGCTTCAGGGCTCTTGAATATGGTATCCTACTGGTTGTTCTTTTTGTCCAGCGTTGTTATGGTATGTTCTTTATTTGTAGAGGCCGGTCCGGCTTCAGCTGGGTGGACAATCTATCCTCCCTTAAGTGCATTGCCTCAGGCAATTCCAGGTTCTGGAACAGGAATGACATTATGGTTGGTTTCTCTAGCTATCTTTATTGCTTCCTCTTTAATGGGGTCTCTTAATTTTATCGTAACTGTAATTAATTTGCGTACAAAAGGAATGTCTATGACTCGACTTCCTTTAACCATCTGGTCCTTTTTTGTTACAGCAATAATAGGGGTAGTTTCTTTTCCTGTTTTACTATCAGCAGCTTTGATGTTAATTATGGATAGAAGCTTTGGAACTTCATTTTTCCTTTCTGATATCTATATCGCTGGTGAAGTTCTGCATAATCAAGGAGGATCTCCTGTATTGTTTGAACACCTTTTTTGGTTTTTGGGTCACCCCGAAGTATATATTGTAATATTGCCTGCAATGGGTATTGTTTCCGAAGTAATGGCAACGAATTCTAGAAAACCCATTTTTGGATACCGCGCGATGGTAGCTTCCATTTTGGCGATTGCATTCCTTTCTACAATTGTATGGGGTCACCATATGTTTGTAACGGGGATGAATCCATTTTTAGGATCTGTATTTACTTTTACAACATTATTAATTGCTATTCCTTCAGCGGTAAAATCATTTAACTGGATAACCACTTTATGGAAAGGAAACCTCCAAATGAATACGGCTATGCTTTTTTCTATTGGATTTGTTTCAACTTTCATTTCAGGAGGATTAACAGGAATTATCCTTGGAGATAGCGCTTTAGATATTAATGTTCACGACACGTATTTTGTAGTAGCTCACTTCCACTTGGTAATGGGTATATCTGCTTTATATGGACTGTTTGCAGGAATATACCACTGGTTCCCTAAAATGTTCCTATCCCGTATGATGAATAAAAATCTAGGATATGTACACTTTTGGGTAACTGCAATTGGAGCTTACGGAGTTTTCTTCCCAATGCACTTTATTGGTATGGCGGGACTTCCTAGACGATATTATACAAATACAAATTTCCCGTATTTTGATGATCTTGCAGATATTAATGTGGTTATTACCATATTTACCATTATTACAGCAGCTGCACAATTAGTGTTTTTATATAACTTTATCCATTCAATTTTCTACGGAAAAAAAGGGCCTAAAAATCCTTGGAAGTCTACTACTTTAGAATGGACTGCCGAAATTAAGCACATACATGGTAACTGGGACGGTCCTATTCCAGAAGTATACCGTTGGCCTTATGATTATAGCAAGTTAAATAAAGATGAAACTGACTATGTTATTCCAGGACAAGATTATATACCACAACATATTCCGCTTCAAGAAAATGAAGAAGAAATGAACCATTAACTTATTTAATAAGATTTTTTTAAAACCCTTTCATAAATGAAGGGGTTTTTTTCTTACAAAAATTACGTGTTTATACGTATAGGATATTAAAGCCTCAGCTACTAATTTTAAAGTGTCTATAATTTTTCAGTAGTGTGAGGAAGTTCTACTGAAATATGAAAGCCGTACAAAAAGTACGGCTTTTTCATTTATAGAGTTTCAACTCTTTTAAATACTATATATAGGTTTTTGTGAATAAGAAAGATGAGACGGGTTTTTCATTTATATTTGTAGTATGAACGAAAACTTGGACCCAACAGGCGAAAACCTATCTCCAGAAGACCTTGATCTGGAAAAAAAATTGCGCCCGCTCACATTTGATGATTTTACGGGGCAAGATCAGGCTTTGGAAAATCTTCAAATTTTTGTTCAGGCAGCCAATTTAAGGGATGAAGCTTTAGATCACACACTCTTTCACGGCCCTCCTGGATTAGGCAAAACCACCTTGGCTCATATTTTAGCCAATGAATTGGAAGTGGGGATAAAAGTCACTTCAGGCCCTGTATTGGATAAACCCGGTGACCTTGCTGGCTTACTTACCAATCTCGAAGAGCGCGATGTACTCTTTATTGACGAAATCCATAGATTAAGCCCCATTGTTGAAGAATATCTCTATTCGGCAATGGAAGATTTTCGAATTGATATAATGATAGAATCTGGTCCCAACGCACGCTCTGTTCAAATAAATTTGGCGCCTTTTACACTTGTGGGAGCCACCACGCGCTCAGGATTGTTAACGGCACCTATGCGGGCACGTTTCGGAATTTCTTCAAGATTACAATATTATACTACCGAATTACTTACCACTATTGTTCAGCGAAGCGCTTCTATTTTAAAAGTTCCTATTACCATGGAAGCTGCTATTGAAATTGCAGGAAGAAGCCGTGGAACACCACGGATTGCAAATGCTCTATTGAGACGTGTTCGGGATTTTGCACAAATAAAAGGCGATGGCACGATCGATATAAAAATAGCTCAGTTTTCATTAAAAGCTTTAAATGTAGATGCCCATGGATTGGACGAAATGGACAACCGTATTTTAACCACCATTATCGATAAATTTAAAGGAGGTCCCGTGGGAATTTCAACAATTGCGACAGCAGTTTCAGAAAGTACCGAAACCATTGAAGAAGTATACGAACCCTTTTTAATCCAGCAAGGATTTATTATGCGCACCCCACGTGGACGGGAAGTTACCGAAGCTGCCTACAAGCATTTGGGAAAACAAAAAGGACCAACGCAAGGAGGACTTTTTTAATAAGCTTCCTATGGAAAACAAAAAAATACCATCAGTTTCTGCGTTTCGTTTTTTAAAACATTCTGCTCAAATTTTAAAAAATCCATTGCCGTTCCACCATAGAAATTTTGAAACTTATGGCGATACTTTCCGTTTAAATCTCGGTTTTGGGAAATCAGTGATCTTTTCGCGAGATGCTTCGTTTGCACAATATACACTTCAGAAAAATCAAAAAAATTATACCAAATCTCCTATACAAACAAAAGATCTCGCAAAATATATAGGAAAAGGATTATTAACGGCAGAAGGCGCACATTGGCAAAAACAACGTAAGCTAATTCAGCCAGCTTTTCATAAAAAACAATTGGTGAATTTGTTGGATACCATTCAGAAAGCTATTGAAACTGAATTATCAAAAATTGAAACTGGAAAACCCACCGATATTTTTCCTATTTTTAATGATCTGGCATTTCAAACTGTAGTAAAATCGTTGTTCAGTAGTGCCGTGAATACTAAAGAGATTAAGAGACTTCAGTATATTACAGAAGCCGCCCAACAAATGATGGTTCGAGAATTACGCCAACCCTATAAAGGGTGGTGGTTTCGGTTGAATGGAGATATTAAATATCATCTTAATTTAACCGAAGAAGCCCGGGACATTTTAAAAAAATTAGTTGCTAACCGAAAACAAAGCAACAAACGGGAAGACGATCTGTTGGATATGTTATTGGATGCGCGCTATGAAGATGGCAACGAAATGGATGAGGAACAACTTATCGACGAGATCCTGATATTGTTTACAGCAGGTCATGAAACTACATCAAATGCGTTGACATTTACAAGTGAGTTGCTGGCACGTAATCCGGAAATACAAGATAAAATTCTTACTGAAGTCACAAAAGCGAAATCTGAAACTAACAGTTTAATGGAGTTTATAAAAGCTTGCTCTTACACCAAGCAAGTGGTTGAAGAATCCTTGCGGTTATATCCGCCAGCGTATTTTATAGACCGTGTAAATCTTGAAGATGATGAATTTGCCGGATTGAAAATACCCAAAGGTTCAAGTCTTTTGTTCTCTATTTATGAAATTCACAGGCATACCGATTTTTGGAAGGAGGCTACTAAGTTTAATCCGGAGCGTTTTTCAGAAGGAAATACTTTAAAATATTCCCATAATTATTATCCCTTTGGTGCCGGACCGCGTATGTGTATTGGAAATAATTTTGCGATGTATGAAATGGTTCTTGCGGTGGCCGAATTGATAAAAAACTATAAAATTTCAGAAAAGAAGACGCCAATTCAAATAAAGCCAATGATTACTTTAAAACCGATCAATGCTATTTTAGAATTTAACTTACGATAAATTTTGATAGAAAATCGCGAAAAAAATACTCGCCTCATCAAAACTGAAGCAAAACGTCTCGGCTTTCTTTCATGCGGGATCAGTAAAGCAGAATTTTTGGAAGAAGAAGCACCACGGTTGGAAAAGTGGTTAAACCAAAACATGCATGGAGAAATGAGTTATATGGAAAACTATTTCGACAAGCGCCTAGATCCTACCAAACTTGTACCAGATAGTAAAAGTGTTATTTCTTTATTGCTGAATTATTTTCCTTCAGAAAAACAAACAGAAGAAAGTTACAAACTTTCAAAATACGCATACGGCACCGATTATCATTTTGTAATAAAAGACAAGTTGAAACAACTTTTAAATTTTATCCAAGAAGAAATTGGTGATGTTCACGGGCGTGCTTTTGTAGATTCAGCACCGGTTTTAGACAAAGCTTGGGCAGCAAAAAGCGGCTTGGGCTGGATGGGAAAACACAGCAATCTCTTGACTAAGCAAGTGGGGTCTTTTTATTTTATAGCCGAATTAATCGTTGATCTTGATTTAGAATATGACACTCCTGTAACAGATCATTGTGGCAGTTGTACCGCCTGTATCGATGCCTGCCCAACACAAGCCATTGTCGATTCTTACGTGGTGGATGGCAGCAAATGTATTTCGTATTTTACAATTGAATTGAAGAATGAAATCCCTGTTTCAGAAAGGGGAAAATTTGAAGATTGGATGTTTGGTTGCGATATTTGCCAAGATGTATGCCCTTGGAATCGTTTCAGTAAACCGCATAGTGAACCTTTGTTTAATTCCAACCCAGCGGTATTAACGATGACCAAAAAAGATTGGGAAGAAATTACGGAAGATGTTTTTCAGAAATTATTTAAAAATAGTGCTGTAAAGCGAACAAAATATTCAGGGTTAAAAAGGAATATAGATTTTCTGAAAGAATAACTACTTTCTTTTTAAACCAAATACGTACTTTCAAATTAATAAATACAAAATACACTATATAGTAAAGGAAAGTATAAATCTTTAATACATTTGTGAATCATACAGAATATTATGAGTAAACAAAGCAGACGTCGCGAAGCCCTATTATATCACGCAAAACCAAAACCCGGAAAAATCCAGGTGGTTCCCACAAAAAAATATGCAACCCAAAGAGACCTTTCTTTGGCATATTCACCGGGAGTTGCAGAACCTTGTTTGGAAATTGAAAAAGATGTAAAGAATGTCTATAAATATACAAATAAAGGAAATCTTGTTGCAGTAATTTCTAATGGAACTGCCGTACTAGGATTGGGAAACATTGGTCCTGAAGCCTCTAAACCGGTTATGGAAGGAAAGGGATTGCTTTTTAAAATTTTTGCAGATATCGATGTTTTTGATATTGAATTGAATACTGAAGATATCGATTCTTTTGTGGAAACCGTAAAAAATATGGCACCCACCTTTGGCGGTATAAACCTAGAGGATATAAAAGCACCTGAAGCATTTGAAATTGAAAGAAGGTTAAAAGAAGAACTTGATATTCCCGTGATGCATGACGACCAGCACGGAACGGCAATTATTTCTGCCGCAGCTTTATTAAATGCACTGGAATTATCTGAAAAGAAAATTGAAGAGGTTTCCATAGTAATTAATGGTGCGGGTGCCGCAGCTATTTCCTGTACACGATTGTACAAAGCTTTTGGTGCCAAATGCGAAAATATTGTAATGGTCGACAGTAAAGGTGTTATTAGAAAAAATCGCGATAATCTTTCTAATGAAAAAGCAGAATTTGCAACTGATCGAAAAATAGACACCCTAGAAGAAGCAATGAAAAATGCCGATGTGTTTGTGGGACTTTCTATTGCTGATATTGTTACCCCAGACATGCTGATAAGTATGGCAGACAATCCCATAGTTTTTGCAATGGCAAATCCAGACCCAGAAATTGAATATGATCTGGCCGTAAAAACAAGAAAGGATATTATTATGGCCACGGGACGAAGTGACCATCCTAATCAGGTAAATAATGTATTGGGATTTCCATTTATTTTTCGCGGCGCACTGGACGTTCGAGCGACAAAAATTAACGAAGAAATGAAAATGGCGGCCGTAAAAGCTTTGGCCGATTTGGCGAAAGAAGCTGTGCCGGAACAAGTAAATATTGCCTATGGCGAAACTAGACTTACATATGGCAAAGAGTATATTATTCCAAAACCGTTCGATCCCCGATTGATTGCCACCGTGCCTCCCGCTGTTGCCAAAGCAGCTATGGATAGTGGCGTGGCAACTTATTCTATTCATGATTGGGATAAATACAGGGATGAGTTATTTGAACGCATGGGCAGCGATAATAAAATTATACGACTTCTTGTGAATCGGGCTAAGACCAATCCAAAAAAGATTGTTTTTGCTGAAGCGGATCATTTAGATGTATTAAAAGCAGCTCAAATTGTTCACGAAGAAGGTATTGGTATTCCAGTACTTTTAGGAAGAAAAGATATGATTCTTGAACTGATGGAGCAAATTGAATATGAATCGGAAGTTGAAATTATAGATCCTAAGAGCGACGAGCAAACCGAAACCTTGAATAAATATGCCACAACCTTATGGGAAAGAAGAAGGCGAAATGGAGTTTCGCTATATGACGCTCAAAACATGATGCGTGAGCGTAATTATTTTGCAGCTATGATGGTACACGAAGGCGATGTAGATGCCATGATTTCTGGGTATTCCCGTTCTTATCCTTCGGTATTGCGACCTGTTTTGGAAATTATTGGAAGTTTTGAAGGCGTTAGCAAAGTGGCCACCACTAATTTAATGTTAACCAAACGGGGACCTTTGTTTTTGTCTGATACCTCTATAAATATTGATCCTACTGCAAAGGAGTTGGCGAAAATTGCCCAAATGACCAATTATACAATGAAAATGTTTGGTTTGGAACCCGTAATTGCGATGATATCCTATGCAAATTTTGGTTCTTCCAAAGATCCTCATGCCAAAAAGGTTCAAGAAGCGGTAGAATTACTTCATAAAAGTAATCCCGATATGATTGTTGATGGAGAGTTACAAACAGATTTTGCCTTAAATCCTGAAATGCTTCAGAAAAAATTTCCCTTTTCAAAATTGGCAGGTAAAAAAGTAAATGCGTTAATTTTCCCAAATTTAGATTCAGCAAACAGCAACTATAAATTACTCAAAGAACTAAACAATGTTGAATCTATTGGCCCTATTATGCTGGGAATGAGGAAGCCAGTGCATATTCTTCAACTAGGAGCTAGCGTAGAAGAAATGGTAAATATGTCTGCAGTAGCTGTTGTAGATGCTCAACAAAAAGAAAAAGCGAATAAGGAACGCCAAAAAGCTTAGAATTTGAAGAGTTTTTAATATTTACAAAACTGGTAGATGAAAATAATTATACTATATTTGAACCATTAACCTTTTATTAACAAATGATTACCCATATACAGGGCAGACTTATCGAAAAGAATCCGACTGATGTTGTAATAGACTGTAATGGTGTTGGTTATTTTATTAATATTTCGTTACATACATTTTCGCAGCTCCCCGTTTCTGAAAATGTTAAATTGTATACGCATCTTCATGTAAAAGAAGATTCCCATACATTATACGGGTTTTATGAAAAAGTAGAGCGGGAAATATTCAGGTTGTTAATTACAGTATCGGGAGTAGGTACTAGTATTGCTAGAACAATGCTTTCATCTTTGTCGCCACAAGAGGTTACAGAGGCTATTGCTTCAAATAATGTAACGTCTATACAGTCGGTAAAAGGAATAGGGGCCAAAACTGCACAGCGTGTTATTTTGGATTTAAAAGATAAAGTTTTAAAGGTGTATGGGATATCAGCAATTTCTGCTACTTCAAGCAATACGAACAAAAATGAAGCGTTATCTGCTTTGGAGACATTGGGGTTTGCTAGAAAACAAGCTGAAAATATGTGCGATAAAATTGTAAATGATGATCCGCTAGCATCTGTAGAAAAAATTATTAAACAAGCTTTAAAAAATTTGTAACAATTGGGCGCAAAAAATTACGTTTACAAGAATAGCTTCTTTAAGCTCTTATTAATTCTAACTTTTATATTTTCTGGTTTTACTCAGGTAAAGGCGCAGGATTCTACTGCTACAGGATCTTCAATGGGCCGCCTTGATTTGCCTAATCCCACCAGTATTCAAGATCTTTATACTTATGATCCAATTACGGACAGGTATATTTACACCAAAAGGTTAGGTAATTTTGATATCACTTACCCTATAATACTTACTCCTCAAGAGTATCAAGATTTGATTCTTAAGGAACAAATGAAAACCTATTTTAAAGAAAAAATTGATGCTGCAGATGGGCGTAAAGAAGGTGCAGAAGAATTGCAAAAAAACCTACTTCCTACTTTCTATGTAAACTCTAACTTCTTTGAATCTGTTTTTGGAGGAAATACAATAGAAATAATTCCACAGGGAACGGTAGAGATGGATTTGGGTCTTTTATATACAAAACAGGATAACCCTTCATTTTCACCACGTAACCGAAGTAACCTCTCTTTTGATTTTGACCAACGAATAAGTTTAAGCTTGCTTGGAAAAATTGGCCAAAGACTTCAAATCACTGCAAACTACGATACCGAATCAACTTTCGATTTTCAGAATCAAATAAAACTGGAATATACACCTACAGAAGATGATATCATTCAGAAAATAGAAGTAGGAAATGTAAGCATGCCTCTTAACAGTTCTTTAATTCAAGGATCACAAAGTTTGTTTGGTGTAAAGACACAACTTCAGTTTGGTAAAACAACAATTACAGGAGTGTTTTCAGAACAAAAATCGGAAACCAGAACCGTTGTTGCTGAAGGGGGTGCCACGGTAACTGATTTTGATATTTTTGCTTTGGACTATGACGAGAACAGGCACTTTTTCTTATCCCATTATTTTAGGGACAATTATGATCGCGCCCTAGGACAATACCCTTTTATTAATTCTAATATTCAAATTACACGTACTGAAATATGGATTACAAACAGAAATAATAATACCAATAATGTTAGGAATATAGTGGCATTACAGGATATTGGAGAATCAGATCCAACAAATATAGGGTTGGATACTCCCCCAGGAGGCTTTATTAATAATCCAAGAACTGCATATCCAGATAACTCAAATAATGATTTTAATCCTTTCGGAATAAATGGCGGGGCACAAACCGTTTTAAACCAAGCTATTAGGGATATCGCTACAGTACAGCAAGGATTTTCTGGGATTCAAGTTAATGAAGGGGTTGACTATGTCTCTTTAGAGAATGCACGTAAACTTCAACCTAACGAATATCAACTAAACTCACAATTAGGTTATATCTCCCTTAACCAGCGCTTAAACAACGATGAGGTTTTGGCTGTTTCATTTCAATTTACCGTAAATGGTAAAGTTTATCAAGTGGGTGAATTTTCTAACGATGGCGTAGATGCTACCGGAGATACAACAGAAAATCCTAATGACCCAGATAATCCACAAGGAGGTTTGCCTCAAAACCTAGTTGTTAAGTTGTTAAAGAGTAACATTACCAATGTAAATGAGCCTATATGGGATTTAATGATGAAAAACATCTATCCTTTAGGGGCTTTTCAGTTAGAACAAGAAGATTTCAGGTTAAACATCCTATATACCGATCCATCTCCTATTAATTATATATCGCCCGCAGAAGGTAGTGCTCAGTTTCCTGCTACGCCACTTCCAGAAGATGTAGATAATACCGTATTGTTACGAGTATTCAACCTTGATAGGTTAAATTTTAATAACGACCCTCAACAAGGAGGAGACGGATTTTTTGACTTTCTCCCAGGAGTAACTGTTGACACCCAAAATGGGCGGATTATTTTCACCAGTGTGGAACCCTTTGGGCAATATCTATTTAATAAACTTGACAATACACGTGGTGGGCCGGAAATGTATGATATGCCATCTACCTATAACGCCAATCAAAATAAATATGTATTTCGTACACTTTATTCTACTACAAAAACTCAAGCCGAACAACAGGATAGCGATAAAAATAAGTTTCAGTTAAAAGGAACCTATAAATCTACCGGAGCAGACGGGATTCCTATTGGAGCCTTTAATATACCTCAAGGATCTGTTACTGTTACTGCAGGCGGAAGGGTGTTGGTAGAAGGAGTTGATTATACGGTAAATTATCAATTAGGAAGAGTTCAAATTCTCGACCCTGCTTTACTTAATTCCAACACGCCTATACAAATTACAACCGAAAACAATACACTGTTTGGGCAACAAACTAAACGCTTTACAGGTTTAAACGTAGAGCATAAATTTAGCGATAAGTTTCAAATAGGGGCTACATATTTGAATTTGAATGAACGTCCGTTGACGCAAAAATCCTCCTATAATGTAGAACCTATAAACAATAATATTTTTGGATTAAATGCGAACTTCTCTACAGAAGTTCCTTTTTTAACACGATTGGTGAATAAACTTCCCAATATCGATACCGACGTTCAATCAAATCTTTCAATTCGCGGGGAATTTGCCTATTTAATGCCCGGCGCTCCAAAAGTTTCAGATTTTGATGGAAAATCTACAGTATATGTAGACGATTTTGAAGCTTCACAAACCGAACTGGATATAAGCTCTCCTTTAAGCTGGTATTTATCTAGTACACCTGTAAACTTTGGTGGGGAATTGGCCAATGGAGATCTAGGATATAATTACAAGCGTTCAAAACTTGCTTGGTATACTATCGATCCTGTTTTTTATAGTAGTCAACGACCCGATGGAATTAATGATGAAGATCTTTCTTCTCCATTTACACGCCGAGTTTTTAGAGATGAAATCTTTCCAAATCAAGATATTGTTCAAGGACAAACGCAAGCACTATTCACATTAGACCTTGCTTATTATCCTGATCAAAGAGGGCCTTATAATTTTTCACCGGAAGCAAACGGAAGCAATACACTACCAAATCCTGAAACAACTTTTGCGGGTATTTCTCGTCAATTGACTACTACAGATTTTGAGCGTTCCAATGTAGAATATATTCAGTTTTGGGTAATGGACCCTTTTATTTATGATGAAAATGCTTCAAACAATGGAGGTACCATTAATTTTAACTTAGGGAATATTTCCGAAGACGTTTTAAAAGACGGTAGAAAACAATACGAAAATGGACTTCCAGAGAATGGTGGAAGTGCCAATACAACCCCTACAGAATGGGGAAAAGTACCTACAAATCAGTCATTGGTATATACCTTTGATACCCAAGGACAAGAGCGTACAAATCAGGATGTTGGATACGATGGAATTAGTGATGCAACAGAATCCACTATGTTCCCTACTTTTGGAGGTTTACCGGATCCTGCAGGAGATAATTATCAATACTTTCTTCAAGCAGATGGAGATATCCTACAACGATATTTACAATACAATGGTACCGAAGGAAATTCACCAGTAGAAGTTACAAATACAAACCGAGGCTCTACTACTCAACCGGATGTTGAAGATATAAACCGTGATAATACAATGAACACGGTGAACAGTTACTTCGAATATAATGTGAATATTTATCCAGGAATGGATATTGACAATAGTGAATACATCACCGATGTTAAAGAAATTCAGGTAACTACACAAAATAACGATGTTATTCCTGTGCGTTGGGTACAGTTTAAAGTACCTATTGGCGAACCTGACCAGGCTATAAATGGTATTTCCGATTTTAGATCTATTCGTTTTATGCGGATGTATCTATCACAATTTTCGCAAAGTACCGTTTTGCGTTTTGGTACATTAGAACTTGTTCGAGGTGATTATAGAAGGTTTCAACAAACGCTTGATATTACCGGAGAAGATCCTAGTTTAGATGATACTGTTTTTGAAGCTGAAGCAGTTAATATCGAAGAAAACGAAAACCGTCAACCAATTCCGTATGTACTTCCTCCAGGAGTTATTAGGGAACAATTGAATAACAATAACAATATTATTCGTGAAAATGAGCAATCTCTTGCGTTACGAGTTTGCGGACTTGAACCGGGCGATGGACGTTCTGTATATAAGAATTTTAATGTAGACATGAGGCAATATAAAAATATTGAAATGTTTATACATGCAGAATCCCTGTTAAATCAAACAGTACTTTCTGATGGACAGTTAGTTGCTTTTGTGAGACTTGGTAATGATTTAACGCAAAACTATTATGAAGTTGAAATTCCATTGAACCCTACAAGTTTTGGCTCGAGTTCTGCGGAAGATATCTGGCCCATTGAAAACAGATTAAACTTACCACTTGCGTTACTTCAGGAGGTAAAAACCAGAACACTTGGCGATCCTAATAGTAATCCTAATGAAATAGTATTTTATGATCAAGCAGATTTGGATGAAAGCTCTGCTTCAGGATCTGAAAACGACCTTCATATTGGTATTAAAGGAAATCCGAGTTTTGGAAACGTACGTGTTATTATGTTAGGGCTAAAAAATGCATCTTCAAATGATATTTGCGGGGAAGTTTGGTTTAATGAATTACGCCTTTCAGAATTAGAGAATAAAGGTGGATGGGCAGCAGTTGCTAGCATGGATGCCAATTTAGCCGACTTTGCAAACATAAGTGCTACCGGAAGACGAAGTACTGTAGGATTTGGTACGCTGGAGCAAGGCCCAAACCAAAGAAGCCGTGAAGATGTTCAACAATACGATGTCGTTACTAATTTAAACCTTGGACAGTTACTGCCAAGAACTTGGGGGATTCAGTTGCCCTTTAATTATGGACGTTCAGAAGAATTGGTTACACCTCAATACGATCCAGAATTTCAAGACATTGAACTGGATACCCGATTAGATAATGCTCAAGATGCTGCGGAACGCGATAGAATTAAAGAACAATCTGTAGATTATACAAAACGACAAAGTGTAAACTTTATAGGAGTTAGAAAAGACCGAACAGGAAAAGCAAAACCGATGCCGTATGATATTGAGAATTTTACTTTTTCATATTCTTATAATCAAATAGATCATCATGATTTTGAAATTGAAGAATCTTTAGATCAAAATGTGCGCTTAGGGGGAACATATAATTATTCATTCCCACAAAAAGCTATTGAGCCTTTTAAGAAAAGTGATTCCCTATTTACCGGAAAATACTGGCAATTTTTAAAAGATATTAATTTTAATTATTTACCAACTAACCTTACTGTAAGCTCTAATATTGTTCGTCAATATAATGAACAGAAGTTTAGGGAATTAAATTTATTGCCTGGAAATATTGGTTTGCCAACATTATATCAACGTAATTTCTTGTTTGATTGGCAATACACGCTTAATTACAATTTAACAAAATCGTTGCGCTTTAACTTTAGTTCTTCAAATAATAGGATTGTAACTAATTATATTGATGACGAAGGCTTTGCAGATGATTCAATAGGAATTTGGGATGGTTTCTTTGAAGTTGGAGATCCCAATCAACACTTCCAATCCCTTCAATTAAATTATGACATTCCAACAAGTAAAGTGCCTTTTCTTAAATTTATTAGGGCAACCTATACCTATACAGGAGATTTTCAATGGCAAGATGGAAGTGATTTGTTAAATGATATTCCCATTACAATTAGCGATGGTACAACTCAGGTATATAACTTAGGTAATTCTGTTCAAAATGCCAGTACACATAGTATCAACTCCAGTCTGGATATGAGTACTTTTTACCGATATGTGGGTCTTACCAAAATTAAGAAGAGCAATCGAGCAAATGGCAATGGCAATGAAGGAGGCGATCAAAGCCGTGGAGATAATGGGTCTGATGCTGATGCTAAAGGCAAAGGTAGGGACAGTGGAAAAGGAAAAGACACCGAAAATAAACAAGAAGATAAAAGGGGTCAATTATCTGCTAGAGGTGATGCTAATGCATTAGGAGGAAATAATAATGGCGCAGGAGCAAATGCTAATTCGGGTTCTTTAAGTGGTGGAGATAAGGCAATAAATACTTTTATAGGTTTAATAACTTCTATCAAGAAAATTCAGCTAAACTATCAGGAAACAAACGGTATATTCTTGCCGGGTTATACACCTTCCATTGGTTTTATTGGAACACTTAAACCAACTACCGGATTTACGTTTGGAAGTCAGGCAGAAATAAGAGACCTAGCCGCTAAAAAAGGTTGGTTAACTTTATATCCAGAGTTTAATGAGCAATATACTGAAGTAGAAAGTCGTCAGTTGGATGCACAAGTTAATATAGAATTGATCCCTGATCTAAAAATAGATTTAAACGCCAATAGAATATATTCTGAAAATTATTCTGAAAACTATATTATTGAAGATGGTCTGTATCGTTCCCTTTCACCAAATACATTTGGGAACTTTAATATTTCGACTGTTTTAATAAAAACAGCTTTTAGTAAAAGTGATGAAAACAGCTCGGTCGCATTTAATGATTTTAGAAGTAATAGACTTATAGTTGCTGATAGATTGGCATCAGACTTTTATGGCTCTACAAACTTCCCGAGAGATGAAGAAGGTTACCCGGTTGGTTTTGGAAAAACAAGCCAAAACGTACTACTACCTTCATTTCTTTCAGCTTACAAAGGAAGTAATGCATCCAATGAAAAAAAGGGAATTTTAAGAGATATTCCTTTGCCAAACTGGGATATTAAATATACCGGATTAATGAATTTGGAGTGGTTTAAAAAACGTTTTAAAAGATTTTCTGTACAACATGGATATCGTGCAGCATATACAGTTAATCAATTTCAAACCAATTTAGATTATGATTTTAATGTGCCTGAATCTACAGATCAAGCGGGTAATTTTAAAAGCAAGACGTTGTTGAGCAATGTAAATCTAACAGAACAATTTTCACCCTTAATTCGTATAGATTTCGAAATGAAAAATTCTATTAAAATTCTTGCTGAATTAAGAAAAGATAGGGCTTTGTCACTAAGTTTTGCAAATAACCTCCTTACCGAAATTAATGGAGATGAGATTGTACTTGGTTTAGGGTACCGTATTAAAGACCTTAGAATTAATTCGAATTTTGGAGGGAAAAAGAAAATATTAAAAAGTGACCTTAATTTTAAGTTGGATGTTTCTCGAAGAGACAATAAAACAATTATCCGCTATCTGGATATTGAAAACAACCAAACAACTGCAGGTCAAACTATATACGGGCTTCAATTTTCAGCAGACTATGCCTTAAGTAAAAACCTTACAGCATTATTTTATTACGACCATACATTTTCTGAATATGCAATATCTACTGCGTTTCCACAAACAACAATTCGTAGTGGTATAACATTGCGTTATAATTTTGGAAACTAAAAAACTAACACTTATTTAATTATATACAATGGATGTACCTTCAAACTTAAAATATACAAAAGATCACGAATGGATTTCAATAGATGGAACTATTGCTACTGTGGGAATAACTCATTTTGCCCAAGGCGAACTAGGGGATATTGTATATGTTGAAGTAGAAACTGTAGATGAAACTTTAGACAAAGAAGAAGTTTTTGGTACAGTAGAAGCGGTAAAAACAGTTTCCGATCTTTTCTTACCACTTTCGGGGGAAATAATTGAATTTAATGAAAATCTTGAATCTGAACCTGAAAAAGTTAATACTGATCCTTATGGTGAAGGATGGATGATAAAAATTAAATTTTCTAATCCTGATGAAATTGCAGACCTACTGGATCATGAAACATATAAAAAACTTATTGGTGCCTAAGTACCTTTTGGCAATTGCCATTTTATATTCTTTATTTATTACAGTAATATCACTTTTACCTATAGAAGATTTTCCAAAAGTAAACTATACGTTTGCCGATAAAATAGCACATATAAGTATACATGCGCTGCTATTTTTATTTTGGGCAATATTTTTTTTTATCAAAGATTCATTTAAGCTTAATCGAAAGACTTTAGTGTTAATTATTGGGGGTTGTTTGATATATGGCATAATAATTGAGATTTTACAAGGCGTGTTTACTGATTACCGAGACGCAGATTTATTTGATCTTATTGCCAATATTATAGGATTAAGTCTTGGCTTGATTTTATTTTTAACAGTAAAAAAAATCAGTAATGTTTAAATACAATTTCTTTTTAATATTGTATTAAATTCTATATTTTAGCAACTATATAAATATTCTATTATGGAAAATAAAAAAAATCCAAAAGCCGATTTAAGAAAAAGAAGCTTGCTTTTTTTTCAACTGGGAATGATACTTATGCTTTTTATTGCTTGGCAGGCAATTGAGTGGAAAACGTATGATAAATCTGATATAAATTTAGGCATGTTGGATGTGGGAGATGATCTTGAAGAAGATATTCCTGTAACACTACAATTGGTAACACCGCCACCGCCACCGCCACCGCCACCAGCTCCAGAAATCATTGAAGTAGTGGAAGATGAGGAAGATGTGGAAGAAACCATAATAAAATCTACTGAAACAAATCAAAACGAAGAAATTGTTGAAATTGAAGAAATCGTTGAAGCTCCTGTAGAGGAAGAAATCAAAGATGTTCCTTTTACTGTTATTGAAAACGTACCTGTTTATCCAGGATGTGAAAACTTACAAGGGAATAATGCAAAAAAGAAATGTATGTCTGATAAAATTCAATCATTCGTTCAGAAAAACTTTAATACTGAACTTGCTAGTGATCTAGGATTAGAAGGGAAACAACGTATTAACGTAATGTTCAAGATTGATAACAAAGGAAATGTTGTTGATGTAAGAGCAAGAGCTCCACATCCAAGATTAGAAAAAGAAGCTAAAGATGTAATAAATTCGCTTCCAAAAATGAAACCCGGAATGCAGCGTGGTCAAGCAGTAGGGGTATTATATTCCTTGCCAATATTATTTGACGTTCAGATGTAATATAAATATTTACAATAAAATCCCGCTTTCAAAGATACTTTGAAAGCGGGATTTTTTTTTGGCATAACACTTGTATTTCCTGTATTACTATTAACCCATAAATACAACCGTTATGAAACCATCAGTAAAAGAAAATCGAAAGACCCATGTTTTTTCAAAAAGAGATTATAAAAAAAGCATCAACCTACCATGGAATTCACGTTTGTTTTTTCAAATAGGTCTTATTGTAAGTTTGCTCGGCGTTTTTTTTGTAATGCAAAGCACTATTGGGAGTGTAACTTATGAGGCTAAAGAATCCAAGGAGACACTATTAGAGCCTTACATGATCACTATTATACCAGAGGTCCCAACTCCCGAGAAACCTATTGTAAAAAATGATGAACCCAAAAAATTAGTTGCTTCTAAAAAGCTTAGTAATAATTATGTAACTAAAGTTGATCCTCCTACATCTTTAAAAGCACCTGTTGAGCCAGGTGATCCAGATCCTGTAAAAGGTAAAGAGTCTTTAGTTAATACACCCGAAATGCCTAAAATAGATACGAGTCCTAAAAACATCAATAGTGTTGAATATGTTCCGGTGTATCCCGGTTGTGAAGCTTTAGCTACAAATAAAGAAAAGATTGCCTGTATGTCTTCAAAAATAAACGAATTTATTAATAGAAAATTCAGGACAGATAAATTTACCGATTTAAAGCCAAATGAAATTCAAAAAATATTTGTTCAATTTAAAATTGACGCAACAGGAAATGTAACAGATATTTCAGCAAAATCAAATATCAAATCATTAGAAAAAGAAGGGGAAAGGGTAATTAGCCAATTACCTAAGATGATACCTGGCAAACAAGGCAAGACTAAGGTAGATGTAATTTATATGGTTCCTATTTCATTTAAAGTGCTCAATTAAATTTTAAATCCCCATTTTTAAAGTCCTTAAAAATGGGGTTTTTTATTATCAAGATCCCGTTATAAAAAAACCGTATCTTTCGATTTTAAATAATGTTATTGTACTAATGAAGAAAACTGCCTCGCTTCTTGCTTTATTTATATCGCTTATTTTATCTGCTCAAAATATGTCAAACAGTTTTGAAAAATACCCGGTTTTCATCGAGTGTGCAGATGTTGAAATAAATAGGGTAGAAAATTGTTTTAATACCACCCTGCAGCAATTTGTACATGATAATTTTAAAGTTCCTGAAGTTGTTTCTATTGAAAACTATAAAGGAAATATTACAGTCTTTTTTGAAATAAATAAAGAAGGTGCTTTTAAGGTATTGTATGTAGATGCTATATACAATGAATTAAAAGAAGAAGCAACGCGTATCTTTAATCTACTTCCTACGATTACCCCGGCAACATATAATGGTAATCCGGCGTATGCACAGTTTACTATGGCAATAGCAATCCCTTTAGTACAGCCTTCAGAAAATATTGAAGATGTAAACATTGTTTCAGAAGAAAAAAACATACAATCTTTAACCAATGAATATGATGCAATAAAAAAATACCCTTATAATAATGAGGAATATAAAAGCAACATAAATATCCCACTATCACATCATAACTATAGCTTGTTCGATCCTGCACTAAATAGGGTAGGACTAAACAACCATACAGCCCAAAAGCCCTTTATATATAGTGAAGTAAATAAATACTACAATTTTGAAGCAGAAAACCAGAAATTACTCAAAAATAAATCCTCTTGGTTTGGAAAGAAATTGTGGAATGAGCATATGGTAACTTTTAAGGGGGAAGACTATTGGTTTACTTTAGATCCCGGAGTTGACCTGCAAATTGGGAAAGACCTCAATGCCGACATAAACACATATAATAATACACGTTTAATCTATGCACAAGGGGGAATAGGTAAGAATATTAGTTTCTTTGCAGTTGTATATGAAAGTCAAGGGCGTTTTGCTGATTATTTTAATCGTTATGCGGAATCAATAAAACCTGATGGTGGAAACCCGGCAATTATTCCTTCTCGTGGTATCGCAAAAGAATTTAAAACAGATTCTTATGATTATCCTATTGCTACAGGACATGTTTCTTTTACGCCTTCAAAACATTTTAATGTTCAACTTGGGCATGGTAAAATATTTATTGGCGATGGATATAGATCTCTGTTGCTAAGTGATAATGCAAGTCCTTACCCGTTTTTTAAATTGAACACTACCTTCTGGAAATTAAAATACACAAATACCTGGATGTCATTACGTGATGTTCGCCCGGAAGTCACAACAGATGGCTCCTTTCGTACAAAATATATGGCAAATCACTATTTAAGTTATAATGTTACTAAAAGATTGAATATCGGATTATTTGAATCGGTTATTTGGCAAAATGATAATGACAGGGGTTTTGATTTTAATTATATTAATCCGGTAATCTTTTATAGGGCAATAGAGTTTTCTACAGGCTCTAGAGGTGGAAATGCTTTAATTGGACTTACAGGGAAATATAAATTTTCAGATCGTGTAAATGCATACGGACAACTAATAATAGATGAATTTTCATCTAGCGATATTATCGGTGGGAATGGTAGCTATAAAAATAAAATAGGATATCAACTGGGGGCTAAATATTATGATGCTTTTGGTTTTAAGAACTTGTATTTGCAGGCAGAATATAATAGGGTTCGACCTTATACTTATTCGCACAATACCATTGTATTAAACTATGGTCATAATAATCAATCTATGGCGCATACCTTGGGAGCTAATTTTTCTGAATTTATCGCCATTGCGCGCTATCAATATAAAAGATTGTATGGCGATTTAAAAGTAATTGTTGCCAAACGAGGTTTTGAATTCAATACACCAGGGGATACTTTATTTTACGGTGGTGATATTTATGGTACAGAAGATAATCGTATTTCAGATAACGGGAATGAATTGGCACAAGGAAATACCACTGATTTTCTTCATACTGAATTACAGGCAGGCTATATTATAAACCCTGCAACAAATTTGAAAATTTACGGAAGCTTAATCTTTAGGGATTTTAAACCTCAGTTAAATACTGATGCTGTTTTTGAAAACCAAACTACCTGGATAAATTTCGGTATCCGCACCGATTTATTTAATTGGTATTACGATTTTTGATAAAAAATTATTCTTTATTTTTTTCTTTATAATTATCTTTTTCTGCCTGTTTTCTTTTCATTAGAAGCAACATCTCCTGCCTTTTCTTTTCTTGTTCCATTTTTTCTGGCCCTAACTCAGCATCCACCACATTATAAAATACTTGAAGAAATTGTTTTGCAGTTATAAAGTCCTTACCATAGCCTTTTGCATCATATTTCGCGGTAAGTTGTTTATCGTTAACAATTTCAGCTTCGGGTACATTTGTGCCATATAAAAATTTTACCTTATTGTACAAAGAGGTAATCATAGTACTGGTTTCTTGCACATCTTTATAGGTTGCAATGGCACCGTGACCCGGAATTATTTTTGTATCGTCGTTAATTAACATTTTTACTTTTTCTAGACTTTCTGCATAACCGCCTATACTTCCACCGTTATCAACATCTATAAAAGGATATTGACCATTTACAAAGGCATCACCCGTATGTAAAACATTACTTTCTGTAAAATAAATCATTGCATCACCATCTGTATGTGCATTGTGAACATGAAAAAGCATTATCTTTTCTCCATTATAATAAAAGGTAAGGTCTTCTTTAAATGTTATTGTTGGTAAAGCTTTTGGATCTAATCTGTTAGTACCGCGCTCAAGTTTTGCCTTTTTATCTTCAAGACTTTTGCTCATGTTCTCTTTTGGAGAACCCATTAGACGTTCAAGAACATTTTCTTGCGCAATAATAACGGCTCCATTCTTAGCCATGTTTGCATTTCCTCCCGTATGATCAGGATGAAAGTGGGTATTAACTAGAAATTCCACAGGCTTGTCACTAATCTTTTTAATTTGATCTAAAATAATTTCGGTAGATTCTGCAAATTGATCATCAATCATAAATATTCCATCATCACCTATGCTTAAGCCTATATTTCCACCTTTCGCTGAATACACATATACATTGCCCTGAACCTTTGTGGGAGGGTACATGAAATTATTTTTTTTATTATATTCTTTATCAGACTGTTCTTTTTTAGCATCAGCCTGTTCTTTTTTAACTTGATTTTCTTTTTCCATTTGTTTTTCCTTATCTGTTTTTTGTGCAGAAGTTGAAAAACCTATAAATATGATAAGTAATAGAAGTGAGTATTTAATTCTCATAATGCTAGAATTTTAATTTTAAAAATAGAAAATTTATTTACTGAAATTTATGTGAACAATATACAATATATATTGTGAAAAAATTATAGGTAGTGTATCTTTGCAACGCAAAAAAAATGAGCTTGTCAATCACTCAATCACATCCTGTTTCTCAGTCAATTATAAAGAATTTTACTGAAATTACAAAGTTACGCTTATCGGTTAGCGTTGTTTTCTCATCGGTGGCAGGCTATTTACTTGGTGCAGATACCATAGATTTTTATATTTTACTATTGTTGTGTATTGGGGGCTACTGTATGGTTGGAGCTTCAAATGTATACAACCAAATTATTGAGCGTGACCTAGATGCTTTAATGGATCGCACAAAAAATAGACCGCTTCCATCTGGAAGAATGACTGTAAATACTGCATTTGTAATTGCCAGCATTTTAACTCTTTTGGGAATTGGGGTTTTATATAGTATCAATCCACAAACAGCCATGTTTGGTGCTATTTCTATTTTTTTATATGTAAGTTTTTATACGCCGCTTAAAACAAAAACGCCTCTTTCAGTATTTGTAGGTGCAATACCAGGCGCAATTCCTTTTATGTTGGGATGGGTGGCTGCAACAAATGATTTTGGTATTGAACCAGGGACTTTGTTTATGATTCAATTTTTTTGGCAGTTTCCACATTTTTGGGCGATTGGATGGTTTTTATTTGAGGATTATAAAAAAGCAGGATTTTTTATGCTTCCCAACGGAAAACGTGATAAAGGAACTGCTATTCAAATAGTGCTTTATAGTATATGGACAGTCCTAGCATCTTTAATTCCGGCTTTAGGAGTAACAGGAAAATTATACATTACTCCGCTTTCAGCAGTTATAATTGGAATATTGGGCTTGGGCTTTATTTATTATGGGTTGCGCTTATATAAACTGAAAACTGAAAAAGCCGCACGACAACTTATGCTGGCAAGTGTTAGTTATATTACACTTTTACAAGTTATTTATGTACTGGATAAATTTATTAGATAATGGGATATACTGAAGGAACAGAAAACGAAAAAATATACCGCGCAAAAAAAATGATGCTATGGTTTGGTATTATAAGTCTTTCTATGAGTTTTGCTGGTCTTACCAGTGCATACGTTGTAAGTAAAGAGCGGGCCGATTGGCTTACAGATTTTCAAATCCCGCAGGCATTTTATATAAGCTTGATTGTAATTTTGTTAAGTAGTCTTACTTTTTATTTAGCAAAAATTAAAGTAATAAAAGAACAAAATAAAACAGGAATGCTTTTCCTTGTTGCTACTTTAATTTTAGGAGTGACGTTTATTTGGCTACAGTTTTTAGGCTTTTCTCAAATCATAAGTAATGGATATTATTTTACAGGAAGCGAAAGTTCTATTACAACTTCATTCATTTATTTAGTGGTGCTTCTGCATCTGGCGCATATAACAGTAGGGCTTATTTGCATTTTAGTAGTAATTTATAATCATTATAAACTAAAATATATCAATGGTAAAACCCTTGGAATTGAACTGGCTGCGACTTTTTGGCACTTTGTAGATATACTGTGGATTTATCTGTTTTTATTTTTCTATTTCGTTAGATAAAAAATATACGTATTTTTGAACCCTTATTTAAAACCAAATTCTTTGTATGGAAGCTACTGTTGCTAAAACAGGTACCGAAGGAAAAACCTGGGGTGGCGGAAACCAGCCGCTAAGAGCCAGTTATGGCAAAATGATGATGTGGTTTTTCATTGTTTCAGATGCCTTGACTTTTTCAGGATTTCTTGCCTCTTACGGATTTTCAAGATTCAAATTTGTTGATTCTTGGCCCGTAGCCGATCAAGTATTTACCCACTTTCCGTTTTTACACGGCGTAGACGCACCAATGTATTATGTAGCGTTTATGACCTTTATACTTATATTTTCTTCTGTTACCATGGTACTTGCTGTGGATGCAGGGCATAAAATGCAACAGAATAAAGTAATTCTCTACTTATTTCTAACCATTATTGGAGGGGCTATTTTTGTGGGCTCTCAAGCATGGGAATGGTCAACTTTTATTAAAGGAAGTTATGGAGCCGTAGAAACCAAAGGAGGAAGAATATTACAATTCCTAGACACTGAAGGTGAGCGGGTGGCAATACAAGATTTCGCGGTCACAATCCCCGGCATCGGTGTAGCTCATGAGGAAACTAATGGAATATGGTATAAAGAAGACGCCGTAACCAGTACTACTTTTTCTTACGAAGAAGTAAAAGCGGGCTTTCTTGCGAATGAAAACCTTTTAATAAGAACCCAAGACCTTAATGAACACGGTGAACCGGCAATACTTTCTCGGGAAGAATCTGTTTCAAAAATAGTAAACGAAGGTAAGCTTGTCGTAGAAGGCGCAAATTTACAACACAATGAGTATGGAACTCCGCTATTTGCTGACTTCTTTTTCTTTATTACAGGATTTCACGGGTTTCACGTTTTTTCTGGAGTAATGATCAATATTATCATTTTCTTCAATGTAATATTAGGAACCTATGAGCGTCGCGGAAGTTATGAAATGGTTGAAAAAGTTGGTTTGTATTGGCACTTTGTAGATTTGGTTTGGGTTTTTGTATTCACCTTCTTCTACCTTGTTTAAGTATTTTAAAAAATAAAAAATGGCACACGATCATAAATTAGCAATTTTTAGAGGTACAATTAAATTTAAATCGAATATTTCAAAGATATGGGGGGTTTTTGCTTTTCTTTCCATTGTTACAATTATAGAAGTAGCATTGGGTATTATACGCCCTGATTTCCTTATAGACCATCACTTTTTAGCAATGAAGTTGCTTAACTGGATATTTATTGTGTTAACCATTGTAAAAGCGTATTATATTACTTGGGATTTTATGCACATGCGCGATGAGAAGAAAGCACTTCGCCGCGCTGTAATTTGGACAGCTATTTTTCTTATCTGCTATCTCGTCTTAATATTATTGATTGAAGGAGACTACATTTTTGATATATATAAAGAAAACTATATAAAATTTAATTTCTAAAAAATATTAGAATTTTAAAACCCTGCTTTTTGCAGGGTTTTTTTATGCCGTAACCTTTTAAAAAAAATTAACCTTCAAAGATTGGTTAACCCCATTTTAGCACGTATTTTTGCAAAACATTTAAGTTTCTATAATGAAAAAATATCTCGTTCTCGGCGTATTATTCTTGTTGCCAATTACAGTATATCTTTTTTTTGCTTCCGGGGTAAATCACTTTGCAAAACTTCCGGTGTTAACACGAGCGATTTCTGAGCTTCAGGAGTTTAAAACCATAGACGGAAATACAGTTCAATTTAAAGATCATATAACCATTTTGGGTTTCTTCGGAAAAAATGTATTAGCTCAGGAAGCTAACGCTTTTAACCTGGCACATAAAATCTATAAAAAAAACTATCAATTTGAAGATTTTCAATTTATAATCCTTCTTCCTGAAGGTACTCAATCTCAAATTGATCCCTTAAAAAAACAGCTTTCCCAAATAGAGGATACTGCAAAATGGAAGTTTGTCTTTGGGTCTCCTGAAGCAATACAAAATGTTTTTACTTCCTTACAAACGGATCTTATTTTAAATGTAGATTCAGGGAGCCCTTATGTATTTATAATTGATAAGGAAGGAAATTTACGCGGAAGGGATGACGACGAAGATTTGGGTATTCTATATGGATTCGATGCACGAGATTATGCAGAGATCAACAATAAAATGAGTGACGATATTAAAGTTATTCTGGCAGAATATCGCTTAGAATTAAAAAAATACAAAGCCAATAGAGAAATATAAAATTTAATAGATGAAAAAGAATTATTCATACATAGGCATAACTTTTATTATTCTGATATTTGGTATTTGGGCAGTACCTAAAATAGTAAATAAATTTTCTAAGCCCGATCTTGCAGCTATAGGAAAAGTTCCTCCTTATAGTTTTACAGACCAGAATGGAAATACCATCACAAAAGAAGACTACAAAGGTAAAGTGTATGTGGTTGAATTTTTCTTTTCAACCTGTACTGATATCTGTCCGATTATGAATAAAAACATGGTAAAGATTCAGGATAAATTTTACGGCAATCCTAATTTTGGAATAGCTTCTTTTAGTATAGATCCTTCCCACGACACTCCTGAAGTTCTGAAGAAATATGCTTCAAAATATAATATTACCAACCCGAACTGGCACTTATTAACAGGGGATAAGGAAGATATTTTAAACTTGTCAAATAAAGGATTTAAGATATATGCCGCTTCAAATGAAGAAGAAAGATCGTTTGAACATTCTGGTTTGTTTGCATTAATTGATAAGGAAGGTAATATCCGTTCACGAATAGATGAAAATGGTAATCCTATTATTTATTATGATGGATTGGAAGCAGACGGGGTACAAATGATAATTGAAGATATTAATAAATTACTGTAAATATGCCACAGCCTATTTCTGCCAACCCTAAAAAATATACTTTATGGATTTGGGTATTGTCAATTGGCATCCCCATTGCGGTTGCAATTTTGTTTACAGTGCGTATACCCGGCGTAGAACGCTTAGGGTTTTTACCTCCAATTTATGCAACAATAAATGCGATAACAGCATGTTTGTTGATTACTGCATTCATTCAAATATTGATGGGAAATAGGAAAATCCATGAACTTTTAATGAAAACTTGTATTATACTTTCGGTAGCATTCCTGGGTATGTATATTGCATACCATATGACTTCTGATTCTACACCTTATGGTGGGGAGGGTGTATTAAGGATGGTGTATTTCTTTATATTAATTAGTCATATTGTATTGTCTATTATTGTGATACCCTTTGTTTTAATTACCTACGTAAGGGCAATTTCAGGAAATTTCAAAATGCACAAAAAAATAGCTAGAATTACATTTCCTATTTGGTTATACGTTGCTATTACGGGCGTAATTGTTTATTTTATGATATCTCCGTATTATTAAAAACGAGTTATGAAATATAAAATCTTCATAATATTATTACTTCTTCTCTTGGTAGTTATTCCTGCCGAAGCACAATGTGCAATGTGCCGTGCAGTTTTGGAGAGTGAAGATGGAGGTAATACCGCAAAAGGAGTTAATAATGGGATTGTTTACTTAATGATTTTTCCTTACTTGTTGGTTGGGGGTGTAGCCTATGCTGTTTATAAAAGCCGTAAAAAGTCCAAATCTTAAGAAATTAACAATTTCTTCACACTTATTGTGTAACAATCTTTTTTTAAATAGGTCTAAGTAACTGAGGAAGATTGTTGTTTCAAAGGTTTTTTGCCAGTTACCTTTCCTTAATTCAAAAAAATCAAAATTAATTTACAGACTGCTTAAAAGTATGATTGAAATTAAAAACTTACATAAATCCTATGTAATGGGAAGCAACTCGCTTCATGTTTTAAAAGGAATTAACTTTTCAGTTGCTGAAGGAGAAATGGTTTCCATTATGGGTTCTTCTGGTTCAGGAAAATCTACATTACTCAATATATTAGGAATGCTCGATGAGGCCGATGAGGGAACTTACAACCTTGATGGTGTTCTTATTAAAGATTTAAACGAAAAAATTGCGGCTCGTTATAGAAACAAATTTCTCGGGTTTGTTTTTCAATCCTTTAATTTAATTAATTATAAAACCGCTCTAGATAATGTTGCGATGCCTCTTTATTATCAAGGGGTAAAACGCAATGAACGCATAGATAAAGCTATGCATTATCTTGAAAAAGTAGGACTGGCAAATTGGGCTGAACATCATCCCAATGAACTTTCTGGAGGGCAAAAACAAAGGGTAGCCATTGCACGTGCTCTAGCCAGTGATCCAAAAGTCTTACTGGCCGATGAACCTACAGGGGCTCTAGATACTAAAACTTCCTATGAAGTAATGGAATTAATACAGAAAATTAACGATGAGGGAAAAACCATTTTAGTTGTTACTCACGAAGAAGATATAGCTCATATGACTAAGCGTATTGTAAATCTTAAAGACGGTGTTATTATTGACGATTCTTTAGTGGAACAAGTACGCGCAAAAGCTGAAACAAATGTTTAGTTTAGAACGCTGGCAGGAAATATTCGATACCATACGCAAAAATAAATTGCGTACTTTTTTAACTGGCCTTTCGGTAGCATCGGGTATTTTTATATTAGTGATTTTATTGGGAATTGGCAATGGAATGACCAATGGTATTGCAACCGAATTTGAAAATGATGCTACCAATCGTATAAGTGTATGGACAGGCGTAACTTCTGAAGGATACAGAGGTTTAAACCCGGGACGTAGAATTCAATTAGAAAATTCAGACTATAATCTAGCAAAAGATAAAAATACAAATACTTTAGAGTACAAATCAGGTGTGTACAGTGTTTGGGGAGGTCTTACGACCTATAAAAAAGAAAATGGAAGTTACCGAATTGAAGGCGTAGGAGGGGATTATCAATTCTTGGAAAATGAAACCTTAGTTGCTGGAAGATATATCAATGAAAACGATTTAAATTCATTTGAAAAAGTTGCAGTAATTGGAAATAGGGTAAAACTGGACCTTTTTAAAGATAAAAACCCAATTGGGGAATACATTGAAGTAACCGGAATAATTTTTAAAGTAATAGGGGTTTACACAGACCCAGGAGGGGAACGAGAAGAAACACGTATTTTTATTCCATTAACTACTTCACAAAAAGTATATAATGCAGGGAACGACCTCCGTTCCATGGCTTTTACCTTAAAAAAGGAAGATAATTTTGAGGATGCCATGAAAGCTTCTGAAGCATTTTCTTCACAATTAAGTTCAGATTTAAAATCAAAACACATTATTTCTCCCACAGATGAAAGCGCTATAAATATTAATAATTCCCTCGAAAACGCAAAAAAGTTTTATGATTTGGGAAATATGATCCGCTGGTTCTTTTGGGGCGTTGGTATATGTACCATTATTGCGGGTGTGGTTGGTGTAAGTAATATTATGCTCATTATTGTAAAAGAGCGTACAAAGGAAATTGGTATCCGCAAAGCAATTGGCGCCGAACCAATATCCATTATCGGGATGATTCTTCACGAATCTATTTTTGTAACAACAATCGCCGGTTTTTTTGGATTAATTTTTAGCCTACTGGTTCTGGAAATTGTGGGTCCATTAATTGAAACCGATTATATACGGAATCCTTCGGTAGATTTTGGAGTAGCAATTACCACTGTAATTATTTTAGTTGTTGCGGGAGCCTTGGCAGGATTTGTCCCAGCAAGACGAGCAGCAAATATTAAACCTATTGAAGCCTTACGCGATGAGTAAATTATTCAGTAGAGATAGTTGGTCAGAAATACTGGAAGCCCTTAGTTCAAATTGGTTCCGGACAATATTAACAGCCTTTGGTGTCTTATGGGGAATATTTATTCTCGTTATTTTACTGGCCGCTGGTAATGGTCTTGAAAATGGTGTAAAGCAAGGTTTTGATGGAATGGCGACGAACTCCATGTTCATGTGGGCGCAAACAGCTTCTAAACCATACAAAGGCTTGCCTAAAGGAAGAAGGTATAATTTTAAAACGACAGATGTTGCTGCAATAAAACAAAATGTACCCAATTTAAAATTTGTTTCTCCTAGAAACCAATTAGGGGGTTTTAGAGGTTCTAATAATGTGGTAAGAGGACTTAAAACAGGTGCTTTTAATGTATATGGCGATTATCCTGAAATTATCCAACAACAGCCTATGGATATTACTTCAGGAAGATTTCTTAGTTATTCTGATATAAATGACAATAGGAAAGTTGCTATTATTGGTGAAGGTGTGAGAACTGTATTATATGATCCAAACGAAGAAGCAATTGGATCTTATATAAAAATTAACGGGGTTAATTTTATGGTAATAGGTACCTATAAAAAGAAATCCCAAAACGGAGATGCCGAAGAAGCACAGAAAGAAATTTATGTGCCATTTACCGCTTTTTCCCAAGCGTTTAATATGGGCGATAGGGTTGGATGGATGGCTGTAACAGCTAATGATGGTTCCTCTATTACCGAATTAAAACCACAAGTTTTTGATGTTATTAAATCGCGTCATTCCATTCATCCTGACGATGACCGAGCTATTGGGAATTTTGATTTATTTCAAGAATTCAGTAAAATAAATGGTCTTTTTATAGCTCTTAACTTTGTAGCTTATTTTGTAGGAATCCTAGTCTTGCTTTCAGGTATTATAGGCATTAGTAATATTATGCTTATCGTAGTCAAAGAACGTACAAAAGAAATAGGAATTCGCAGAGCTTTAGGTGCGACTCCTTGGAGTATCCGTTCACAGATTTTATTGGAATCAATTTTTTTAACTATTATCTCCGGAATGGCGGGGATCGTATTAGCGTCTTTTGTCTTGGCCTTGGTAAATTATGCTATGGATGGCATGGATACTAGTGAAATGATGTTTCTCAATCCTTCTGTTAATATAGGTGTAGTAATGATAGCACTTACCATATTAATTGTATCTGGATTACTCGCGGGATTAATTCCTGCCCAAAATGCTATAAGGGTAAAACCTGTAGACGCATTACGAACCGAATAAATTAAATATTAAAACTGAATATATTTTAAAATGAAAAAAACTGGAACAATTATAATTCTCGTTAGTATTTTAGTCCTTTTTGGGGTGGCCATGTTTTGGTTATGGTCCAAAAATTCAGAGGACCCAGTAGTGTATACTACACAAAAACCTGCTATGGGAACCATCATAAAAAAAACTGTGGCAACTGGAAGTATAGTGCCTAAAGAAGAAGTATTGATCAAACCCAATATCTCGGGAATCATTGACGAAATATTTGTTGAAGCCGGTGATATTATTGAAAGCGGAACCCTTATCGCAAAAGTAAAAGTTGTACCTAATGTGTCTTCTTTAAATAGCGCAAAAAATAATATCAATAGTGCGCGTACACAAGTTGAAACCGCACGTTTGGCTTTAGAAAATGAGAAAAGCATCTTTAAACGCCAAAAGGAATTGTTTGAAAAGGGAGTGATATCGGCAAATGAATTTGACAATGCACAACTTTCATACAATCAGGCTCAACAACAATTTAAACAACAACAAGTGGGCCTTACAGGAGCACTTCAAAACTTTGATATTGTAAAAACTGGTACAACAAGTGGATTGGGAGCTTCAGCAAATACAGAAATTCGAGCTACCGTTTCCGGAATGGTATTAGATATTCCCGTAAAAACAGGGAATCAGGTAATAGAATCTAACAACTTTAATGATGGTACTACCATAGCAACTTTGGCAGATGTCGATAAAATGATTTTTTTGGGAAAAGTTGACGAAAGTGAAGTTGGAAAAATCACTGAAGACCTTCCGCTGGAAATTACAGTAGGAGCAATTGAAAATAAAAAATTTGATGCCGTCCTAGACTATATCGCTCCCAAAGGTGTAAGTGAAAATGGAGCTATTCAGTTTGAAATAAAAGGAACCTTATCAAAAAAGGATACTACATTTATTCGTGCGGGATTAAGTGCCAATGCTTCAATTATTTTAGCTCGAGCAGAAAATGTATTAACCGTTAATGAAGCTTTAATTCAATACGACCCTAAAACGCAACAACCTTTTGTGGAAGTGGAAACAGGCGATCAGGAGTTTGAAAGACGTGATGTAAAACTGGGAATTAGTGATGGTATTAACGTCGAAATAAAAAGTGGTGTTTCAAAAGATGATGATATCAAGGTTTGGAATCAAATTAAACCTGCACCATCATTTGGAGGAGGAAATAATTAAGAGAATCCTTACCTCTTTTGTAACACTTTCAATAATCATAAGACAAATTTAGCAACTACAATTAATTATGAAGAAGTTTGTAACCTTACTTATTTTTATCGCTATAGGAATTTCTGCAACTGCGCAGAGTAAAAAATGGACCCTTAGGGAATGCGTTGAATATGCCCTTGAAAATAACATTTCTATTAAGCAAAGTGAACTTGATGTCGAATTAACTGAGGCTGAGAAAATGGATGCTGTAGGTAATTTTTTACCATCTATTAATGCAAGTGCCAATGTTTCTAGTAATACAGGATTAAGCTTAAACCCTACAACGAATCAATTGCAAAGCACCACTTTTTTATCTGCTTCTGGAGGTTTAAACGTAGGCTATACTTTATTTGATGGATTAAGAAATATACGCCAAGTACAACGCGCAAAACTTTCTAAGCTTGCAAGTCAGTATCGTCTTGATAAAATGAAAGATGATATTTCCTTGTTTGTTGCCAATGCATTTCTACAGGTATTGCTTAACAAGGCCAATTTAGAAGTAATTCAATCTCAAAACGCTGTTACCCTTCAGCAAATAGACCGCACCAATAGTTTAGTGGATTCAGGAGTACTTCCTAGAGGTGATCTACTGGAAATTAAAGCTGTTGATGCCGGTGAAAAACAACAAATTGCCGTGGCAGAAAATGCTGTTGAAATTTCATTGATTAATTTGGCACAACTTCTTTTAATTAAAGATTATAAAAACTTTGATATAGCAGATGAAGGTTATGATGTTTTAAGTGAAGGAATTGCCGATAAACCCGTTCAAGAAATAATTAATGCCGCTCAAGAAAATCGTTCAGAAGTTAAAATAGCCGAAGAAAATGTTGCCTTGGCTGAAAAAGATTTACAAATTGCAAGAGGAGCATATTACCCTACACTATCGGCTTTCTTTGGGTATGATACCCGATATTCCGATAATGATGTATTGCAACGGGATTTTGTGGAACAGTTGTATTTAAATGATGGTATTGGTTATGGTTTAAGACTTAATGTTCCAATCCTCAATGGGCTTTCGGTACGTAGTAACGTAAAAAGAAACAAAATCAATCTTATACGTTCTGAGTACCAATTAGAGCAATCTAAATTAGATCTCGAATCAAACGTTTATCAGGCATACGTAGATGCAAAAGGCGCTTACAAAGCATATGAAGCTTCTTTGTCTGCTTTAGAATCTCAGGAATTGGCATATGAATATGCAAAAGACCGCTACGATGTAGGCCTTACTAATGCTTTTGATTTTAGCCAATCAAAACTTCGATATGACAATGCAAGAATTGAGTTAAACAGATCGAAATACGATTATATTTTTAAGTCTAAAGTGCTAGAATTGTATTTTGGAATACCTGCTACAGAGCTAAAGTTTTAATTATGAAGAAAAAAACACTTATTTGGATTGTTGTTATCGTTGTTGTACTTATCATCCTTTTGGTGGTTGGTAAAAAAGCTGGATGGTTTGGTAAAAGTGGAAACTTCAAAGAAGTCGAAATTTCCAAAATTGAACCTATTGATATAATTGAAACCGTTGCTGCAACAGGAAAAATTCAACCAGAAGTTGAGGTGAAATTATCTTCGGAAGTTTCCGGTGAAATTATTGAACTTCCCATAAAAGAAGGACAAGAAGTAGTAAAAGGAGACTTACTAGTAAAAATTAACCCCGATCTTATACAAGCATCCTTAACGCAGGCACAAGCCGGTTTGCAAAATGTTCGGGCACAGTTGTCACAAACCGAAGCCACCCTTAAAAATGCTGAACTAGCTTACAATCGTAATAAGTCACTTTTCGAAAAAGGGGTAATTTCAAAATCTGAATACGAACGTATTCAAGCAGATTATGAGATAGCAAAAGCAAGTCGCCAATCGGCATATTACAATGTGCAAAGTGCGGCTGCCAACGTAAAACAATCGGCAGATAACCTAACCAGAACCACTATTTATGCTCCAATGAGTGGTACTATTTCAATGCTTTCTGTAGAACTGGGAGAACGAGTGGTAGGAACTGCACAAATGGCTGGAACCGAAATTGTTCGCGTAGCAAACCTTAATAATATGGAAGTTGAAGTAGATGTAAATGAAAACGATATCGTAAAGGTTTCTTTGGGAGATTCTACTATTGTTGAAGTTGACGCATATTTAAAACGCGAATTTAAAGGTGTTGTTACTGAAATTGCCAACTCTGCCCAAAGTGCTTTGTCTGCAGATCAGGTAACAAATTTTAAAGTAAAAGTTCGTATTCTTCCGGAGTCGTATTTAGATTTAACCAAAGGAAAACCGGAAAGCTTTTCCCCATTCCGTCCCGGAATGACCGCTACCGTTGATATTATTACAAATAAAAAAGAAAAAGTTATTGGGGTTCCTATAAGTGCTATTGTTATTAAAACCGATACTACAGGAACCAAGAAGACATTTATCAAAGAAGATACAAATGCAAACTTGGAAAAATTTGAATGCGTCTTTGTAAAAAAAGGGGACGAAGCAAAACTTCGGGTTGTTAAAACAGGAATTCAGGACGACAGTAATATTCAAATTACTTCCGGACTTTCCGAAGGTGAAGAAGTTATTACCGGTCCCTATAACACGGTGACAAAGACATTAAAAGCTGGGGACAAAATTGAAATTGCTTCTCCAAACCTTAAAAAAGAAGAAACAGACGAATAATGGCAACTATCCTTTGTCTTGAAACAGCAACAACCAATTGTTCAGTAGCGCTTTCGGTTAACGGAAGAGTTACTGCATTACAAGAGAATAATAGTAAGCAATTTTCACATGCCGAAAAACTCCACGTTTTTATTGGAGAAATCTTACGTACACAAAAAATAGACAAAAGCAGTTTAAAAGGCATTGCCGTAAGTAAAGGCCCAGGTTCTTATACGGGTCTTCGTATTGGGGTTTCATCGGCAAAAGGCCTTTGTTTTGCCTTGGACATCCCTTTAATATCTGTATCCACGCTTCAATCGTTGGCTTTTCAAGTAAAAGAAGAAACGACTATTGTCACCATGTTAGATGCGCGAAGAATGGAGGTGTATTCTGCAGTATATTCTTCCGATAAAAAAGAAATTCGTGAAACCAAAGCCGAAATTTTAACGGACCAATCCTTTGCTGAATATCTTGAAAAAGGGAAAGTAACCTTTATAGGCTCAGGGGTTGAAAAATTTAAATCCCTTTGCACGCATCCAAATGCTATTTTTATAGATGACAAAAACCCTTCGGCACAAGAAATGGCTTTTCTCGCTGAAGAAAAATTCAAACAAAATAACTTTGAAGATGTCGCCTATTTCGAGCCTTATTATTTAAAGGATTTTATAGCGGGTTAATTTATACTTCTTGTTTGTATAAATGTACATCCCTTTGTGGAAATGGAATTACAATTCCGGCAGCTTCAAGACGTTTTTTACCTTCTTCCAATACCACCCAACGCAAATTCCAGAAATCTTCGTTTTTCGACCAATAGCGCAAAGATAAATTCACCGAACTATCGCCCAATTCTGCTACAACAATCATAGGTTCTTTTCCTTCAAGTTGTAAAACTTCAGCTTGTTCATTTACCAATTTCAATAAAGTTTCTTTAGTGAGTTTAATGTCGCTGTCATAACTAATTCCAAAAGTTAATGATTCTTTTCTAATACCCTCTTCCGTATAATTAATGATATTGTCATTAGAGAGTTTTCCGTTGGGCAGTATTGCCAATTGATTTCCAAAAGTGATAAGATGTGTATTAAATATGGAAATTTCTTTTACAGTACCTTCTATTCCTTGTGATTTTATCCAATCACCTACTTTAAAGGGCTTTAAAAGTAAAATTAAAACACCCCCTGCAAAATTGGCAAGAGAACCTTGTAAAGAGAGTCCAATAGCTAAACCTGCCGCACCAATAAGTGCAACCATCGAAGCCGACTCTACACCTAATTGTGTAATTACAAGAACGAATAAAAGGATTTTTAAACCCCAGTTTATAAGGCTGGCGATAAAATTTTCAAGGGTAACATCGTATTCTTTCTTATCAAAAAAACGTTTAACAAATTTATTAATTACTTTAATGAGCCAAAAACCGACAAAGAATAAAAGAAGTGCACCGAGCAAATTTGGTAAGAAATCAATTAATTTCCCTCCGTATTCTTCTATATAAAGGTTTATGTCTTTAAATTTTTCCATAGTATTAATTACTGTTTTTTATTGATTCAATTACTTTTTCTACATCTTTTACCGGAAGTTTACAGGTGTTGTTCACACATACATATATAAGAGTTTCTCCTTCCATATATCGACCTTCCAGTAAATAACTATTACTGTTTTTTGTGCTTCCTGCAATGATTTTATTAGGAATATACTTTTGATTTATTTTTTTTATTTTTTCGGAAGCTTCATTTCCAACAACAACAATTTCATAGAATTTAGACTGGTAATTGGCAAGTAAATCTAACCAGTTTGCAAACCCGGAAGGATACTGAGCCATTTCTTCCTCTACATTTTTCAACATTTGATGGCTAGTTTCAGCAAATTTTTCACTTTCAAAATAATGTGAAAGTTTAAAAAGGTTTTTCGCCATAATTGAGTTTGAGGCTGGAATTACATTATCGCGATATTCGATAGTACGTGAAACCAATGCCGCATCTTCTTTTGATGTAAAGTAGAACATACTTTTTTCCTTATCAAAAAAGTTGGTAAAAGTATAATCTGCTAACTTTTTAGCTTTATCCAGCCAAGCTTCATCCATCGTCACTTCATACAAATCTAAAAAAGCTTCGATGACCGAGGCATAATCTTCTAAATAGCCATTTATAGTACTTTTTTCATCTTTATAACTATGGTACAAAGCACCATTTTTCTGAAGTTGTTTTTCTGAAATAAATTGTGCATTAGTAAGAGCAGCTTCTAAAAAGGATTCATCCTGAAAAGCGTTATATGCATCTACATATCCTTTTATCATTAACCCATTCCATGAAGTTAGGGTTTTGTCGTCCAATCTTGGTTTTTCACGTTTGTTTCGATAGGTTAGCAAGGTTTTTTTCCAATTTTTCTTTTTCTGCTGAAATGCTTCGGCATCAATTGAATTCTCTTTAATGAAATCGGCATCGCTTTTATCGCGAATGAGAATATAATTTTCACCTTCCCATTTCCCAAAACTGTTTACATTGTAATATTCCTTAAAAAGATCGAAGTCTTCTTTCAATATATTTTGTAATTCTTCTTTTGTATATATATAATAGGTTCCTTCTTCAAGCTTGCCGCTTTCGGTTTTACTGTCGGCATCTAATGAAGAGTAGAATGCACCTTCATTATTTGTCATTTCACGTTTAACAAATTCCAAGGTTTCAAAAACCACCTCTTTATACATCGGGTTTTTAGTAACTAAATAGGCGTCACTGTATAAACTTACCAGTTGGGCGTTGTCATAAAGCATTTTTTCAAAATGGGGGACATGCCATTTTTCATCGGTGCTATAACGCGCAAAACCCCCGCCAATATGATCGTAAACACCGCCATAGGCCATTTGATCTAAGGTTAAAGTTACATGTTTTAATAAGGTAGTATCATTGTTTTGAACCGCATGCCTTAGTAAATATTGGTAATTATTAGGCATCATAAATTTTGGGGCTCTGTTGTACCCTCCAAAACGATTGTCAAATGTTTTTTTCCAATTTTCAAGAAGGGTGGAAGTTTTATAATCGGAAAAATTAACCTCATTTGTATTAAGTTTTATAAGATCCATACTTTTTAAACCTTCCTCTAATTGTGAAGCGTAGTCCTTTAGTTTTTGTGGATCGGTTTTATAAATTTCCTGTACTTGTGTAAGTGCTTCTTTCCAGGCATCTTTTTTAAAATACGTTCCACCCCAAACCGGTCGTCCATCTGGTAAAGCAATAACATTTAAAGGCCAGCCAGCACTTCCAGTCATTAGTTGCACTGCATTTATATAAATTTGATCCACATCGGGGCGTTCTTCCCTGTCTACTTTTATTGAGATATAATCTCTATTCATCACAGCAGCTACAGTAGAATCTTCAAAACTTTCTTCTTCCATAACATGGCACCAATGGCAAGCAGCATAACCAATACTAATGATCATGAGTTTGTTTTCTTCTTTGGCTTTTTGAAGGGTTTTGTCATTCCAAGCATTCCAATCAACAGGATTGTGCGCATGCTGTAAAAGATACGGACTGGTTTCGTTGATTAATGCATTGGTGTATTTGTGTGGATTTACCATATCTTTTTTTGAAGAGTTACAGGAATAAAGTAACAGGAGGATGGTCAATACTAAAAAAATATTTTTCATAAATGCTAATTATGAAACAAAAATACGCTTTTGAAATTTCAAAAGCGTATATGATTTTTGAGATTCTGAAAAGTTAATCTACTTCAAACGTAATTTTTACATTTACGCGAAACTCAGTAACATTATCACCATTTACCATGGCACTTTGCTCACGAACGTAAACAGATTTAATACTTTTCACAGTTTTTCCAGCGTGTTTTACAGCATTTCTTGTTGCATCTTCCCAACTCTCACTCGAGTTTGCTAAAATTTCAATAACTTTTAATATGGCCATATTCCTCAGGTTTTAAATTAATTATAAATTGTTGCAACAAGTTACAATAACAAAAATATTTTATTCAGAAAATGGCGTTAAAATGGAAGTGCTAAGCGTTAATTGCTTCTACTTTTTCAACCCTTCCGTTAAGCATATCTTGAAGCATGGATTCAATACCATTTTTTAGGGTAACGGTGGAAGAAGGACAACCACTGCAGGCACCTTGTAAAATAACCCGTACCGTTTTTGTTTCTTCATCAAAAGACTCAAAGGCTATATGACCTCCATCACTTGCAACAGCAGGTTTTACATATTCATCTAGGATAGCAATGATTTCTTTATCAAAATCTGTAAGTTCTTTTTCTTCAGTACTAGAAATAGTTTCCGATTTTTTTTCGGTTTGAAGAATTTCATCGCTTAAGATGGGCTTGTCGTTTTCAATATAACTTCGTATAAATTCACGAATTTCCATTGAAATCTCTTGCCATTCAGAAACGTTATATTTCATGACAGAAACATAGTTTGCACTAATAAAAACTTCTTTTACAAAAGGGAATGTAAAAAGTTCCTTTGCCAAAGGTGCGTGTATGGCCTCGTCAATATTTTTAAATTCAAAAATGCCGTTTGCTAAGGGCTTATTGGCTATAAACTTCATCACACTGGGATTGGGAGTGCTTTCTGCATATACCGTCACTGGAACTTTTTTTGAAGTGTTAGTTTCGGTAATTACAGGTTTTCCTGAAGAAATATATTCTGAAATTGACTCGGCAACTTCTTCTTGTACTTCATTCCAGCCAATGATATTATATTTTTCGATTGCAATAAAATTCTGTGATATATAAACCGTTTTCACAAACGGAAGATAAAATAATTCTTGTGCAATGGGGCTGGAAGCTGCCTCTTCAATATTTTTGAATTCATAGCTTTTAGCCTGTGTTAAAAAAGAATCAGCTACAAATTTTACAATGTTTTCATTGTTTGTGTTTTGAATGGTAATATTTGAATGGGACATTTGCCTAAATTTTGTACAAAATTATAAAAAGAAAAGTTAGGGATTCAATATATTTGAAACCTTAACATCGGTTTGTGAATATAAATGAATTAGATGTTTTTATTATTGGTTATGGATATGTATAATTTTTAAGAAACTAACGGAAGTATACTGACGGAAGTATACTGACGGAAGTATACTGATTAATCCCTTTTTCTAAAAGGAATTAATAAATATATATATACGTATCTTTATAGATTTGAGGATTCCTTTATGAAAAAGTGCTTACAACTTTTGTTTTTTGTTTTACCGGCATTTCTTTTTGCACAGCAAATAGAGTTGTTTCAGCAGTTTAATGGGCATTATGATTATGTATCTTTTGGAAATACACTAAATACTTCAGAAAATTCCGCAACAACTCAGTGTGAAATTTTAACTCAAAGTACCGCCACCTTACGTTTATTTGAGGGGCAAGAATTTGTAGCCGCACTCTTGTATTGGGCAGGATCTGGGCCAGGGGATTTAGATGTAGAATTAAACGGTATGCCTGTAACCGCAGAACGAACTTTTTCAGAAGATTATCAAAACGGAAGCAACTTTGAATTTTTTGCTGCCTATGCAGATGTTTCTGATATTGTGGGGGTAGATGCCGGAGGCGCTTATACAGTTTCCGAATTAGACTTGACCAATGTAATACAACAATATTGTGGAAACGGTTTAAATTTTGGAGGTTGGGCTATTACGGTAATTTATGAAGATCCTTCCTTGCCTTTAAATCAAATAAGTTTTTACGATGGCCTGGAAAGTGTTTCAGGAACAAATCAAAATTTAAGTATTGTTCTGGAAAATTTAAACATATTGAATGACAATCTTGCAAAAATAGGTTTTTTAGCTTGGGAAGGAGATGAAGGTATTGCTGTAACAGAATCACTTAAAATTAATGGTACTATAGTTAGTAATCCTCCGCTAAATCCAAGTAATAATGCATTTAATGGAACTAATAGCTATACTGGATCTGACAGGCTTTATAATATGGATCTGGATTTTTATGATATAGAAGATGCTATTGAACCCGGAGACACCCAAGTTGCCATCGACATATCTTCAGGACAGGATTTTGTGCTTATAAATAACGTAATTACAACTATAAACTCGGAAATTCCTGACGCCACAATTATAGTTGATAATGTTAATATCCCGTGTGGCACCAATAACCTTATTGTTGACTATACAATCTATAATGTAAATAGTACTGACAAACTACCTGCAAATACTCCCATTGCTTTTTATAATAATGATGTTTTAATTGGGCAATCACAAACCATTTCCGAAATACTAATTGGGGCATCCGAAAGTAATACTATAAGTATTCCATTTACTCCCACAGGACCTCCTCCTTATAATTTAAAAGCGGTTGTAGATGATGATGGGACAGGTATGGGTGTTGTATTTGAAACTAACGAAACCAATAATGAATTTATAACTTCTATTATCCCTTCGGTGGTATTTTTGGGTTCTGACATAATCACATGTAATACAGATGATATTATACTTGATGCCACTGTTAATGATCCTTTAGCTTCCTACCAATGGTTTCTTAACGGAACCCTTTTACCGGTAGAAACTAATCCTATATTTACAGTTCGTGCTACTAATTCAGGTTTGTACAAAGTTGAGGTCTTATTAGCGAATGGATGTACTATTTTAGGTACTATAAGTATCGATTTTATTTCGACTCCAGTGCCGGGAACTCCCGATGATTTAATTGAGTGCGATGATGAAAGTAATGATGGCTTTGGAATTTTTGATTTAACCGAACGAGAAGCTCAAATAATTAATGGCGGGAATTATGAGGTATCATATTTTGAACTCAGGGAAGATGCTATTAATGATATAAATGCAATTTCAGAAGATCCCATAGATCCAATAAATATAAGAGCCTATCCCAATATTAATAATCCACAAATTATTTATGCTAGGGTTACTAACAGAAATGGCACAGAATGTTATGATATAACCGAATTAAATTTAATTGTAGACCCTCAGCCATTTATTGATTTTGAAGAAACATATCGAATTTGTGTAAATGAAGAAAATATGGTTATTCCAGAAGATGAAGGAGCAATATCGCCTCCATTTATCGATACAGGGCTGGATGAAACCCAATATACATTTAGCTGGCAACTGAATGGTTTGCCACTGAATGATGAAAATAATGCAAATCAGCCTGAAACCGACCCTTCTATTTTAGCTTTTGAGGAAGGAAATTATATAGTAAATGTTACAAATAATGTTACGGGATGTGTTACCACACAAAATACAACTGTATTTTTATCTTCTCCTCCATTTACTTATAATGCCGAGGTTATAAATAATGCTTTTGACCCAGAACATTTAATAGAAGCTACTGCGTCTGGTTTAGGAAGTTATTTGTTTCAGTTGGATGATGGTTTATTTCAGGAAAGTGGAGTTTTTCAAAATGTTTTAGAAGGTGAACATTTTATTACAATTAAAGATAAATATGGATGCGGAAATGTTGTGGTAAAAGTAATAGTTATAGATTTTCCACGTTATTTTACACCTAACAATGACGGGTTTCATGACAGTTGGAATATCTTTAGTATTAGAGATAGTGACCCTTCGGCAAAAATTTATATATTTGACAGGTTTGGAAAATTATTGAAACAAATAGATGCCCAAACCTCTGGCTGGGATGGAACTTACAGCGGTAATCCGTTGCCAGCCAATGATTACTGGTTCCTCATTAAGTATAAAGAAGATGAAGTTCTAAAAGAATACAGAGGACATTTTACCTTAAAAAGATAGACTACAAGTTATGAAAATTAAAAGTGCCTACTTATTACTACTCTTAATTGCATCTCAATTTGCTTATTCTCAAGATGGAATCCCAATATATAGCGATTATCTTTCAGATAATTTTTATTTATTACATCCTGCGATGGCTGGTGCTGCAACCCATAATAAAATTAGACTTACTGCTAGAAAGCAATGGTTCGATCAAAATGAAGCACCAAACTTACAAACCATAAGTTTTAATGCGCGCCTTGGAGAAAAATCTGGTGTGGGCTTTATTGCATTTAACGATAAAAACGGGTATCATTCACAAACTGGGGGGTATATAACGTATGCACATCACCTTATGTTTTCTCGTAGTGAAGCAGATCTTAATCAGCTTTCATTTGGTTTAAGTGCCGGACTTGTTCAATCAAAACTGGATGAAACACAGTTTGACCTTACAGATTTTGACCCCGTAATAGCCGGAATAATTCAAAGCAGCTCTTATTTTAATATAGATGCTGGGGTTTCTTATAATTTCTTGAATCTTTCAGCACACTTTACGGTAAAGAATGTAATTTTTCAAAATAGAAATATTTATAGTGAAGAATTTGAACCTAATAACCAAAGGCGTTATTTGCTTTCGGCATTATACACAATTGGAAATTATTCTTCGGTCTGGTCCTATGAACCCTCTTTTTTATTACAAGTAACCGATAGAACAGGGGAAAAGGCTATCGATCTTAATTTTAAGGTGTATCGTGAAATGGATTTCGGACAAGTATGGGGAGGACTTTCCTATCGACGAAGTTTTGATGGAGCCGAATACTTAGATGGAGTACAAATTAGCAATCAAAAATTACAATATATAACTCCAATTATTGGTATAAATTACAAGCAATTCTTGTTTGCATATACATATACCAATCAAATGGGAAATATTAAATTCGACAGTGGTGGATATCATCAAATCACATTAGGATTTGATTTCTTGGGCGGAAGACCAGAGCCTTATGATTGTAATTGTCCTGCAATAAACTAAAAAATAAAATGCCCCCATTAGTGTCTAACTTTTTGGGGGCAGTTTATTTTTTGGGCCTTTTTTATATTAAATAAGAATCATTTTTAGAAGAATTTGATCCTCTTTTTTACTTATTTGTTTGTAATTCTTTTATGTCAATTGACCCATTTGGTGAAACCACATAATACGTGTGTTTTGTTTCGGTTTTTATAACTGGTTTTATATCTTCTTCGGGCTTGGGTGTGTATAGAAGTTTAATATTCATCCCCACCTGTATTACAGGATCAAGGATTGCAGGGTTTATTACCACATCATAATTTTCATAGGAAAGAGGTTGGTAATAATATGAAGTTTGTTTTTTTACTGAGGTAACTCCTTTTTTCTTCTTTATAGCTTCAAAAGAAATGCTGTTAAATGCTTGGTAGCTTTTGTAAAAATCTTTTGGGAAATAACAATATTTATCATCATCCATCGCGATATTATAATCTGCCAGATCGAAACCTAAAAGTTTATAGTACTCCTTTTTTTCTGAAATTAGGGCAAGAAGTTCTTTTTGCAGGTTTTTGTATACTTGGGCTATGTTCTCAATAAAATAATCAACCTTAACCAGATTGTAAATTTCATTTTTTGCACAGGCTGCTAAAATTGATTCAAATTGTTCGGTTTTTGTAAACTGAATATGGATGTTTTGTTGCAACTCAAAACCTTTGGGCACCTCATTGTATTTGGTGCTGAAAATCTTTTTCTCAACTTCAATATCATATACCGGAACAAAAGAAATAACATCAATTACAATGTCTTTATTTAAAATACCGGCAGCGTTTAATTCTGATTTTACATTTGAAATACGCTCATTAATTAGGGAATTGGTCTCTTCTGCGGTTTCTCCTATTTGAGAAAGATTGAAGATAGCCGTGTATGAAGAAGCTTTTACATTTTGCAGTGCTTTTAAATCTATAGTAAGGTTAGTGCTGGGCGATAAATTTTTCTGAGCTAGTTGTTGTTGCTGTTGTCCATAAATAATTCCGTTTCCACTTATATTTTGTCTGGAAATGCTTTCCTCCTTATCATTAAAATTCCCTTTGTGCTGGGCGTTTACATTTATAATTGAGATAAGGAAAAATAGGAGAAATGTGATTTTTTTCATAGTTATTTTTTTAATTTGGGTAAACCTACCTTGAACATTTTTATTTAAAAACTGGTTTAGAGCGAACAGCAAGTTCGGGTTAGGGAAGCATCTCCTTCACTTAGTAAAGTCAATTTTTTACGTAAACAACGCATTATTTTAGAAAATCGTAATTTTAATACGTGCGCTAAACTCCGTATGTTTACCGTTTTCAAATTGATATGAAATTATTTTTGATTCTGTTTTTTTTAATTTTAATTATGGCACCCATTACTGTGTGGGGCCAAACCCAAAATGATGCTAAAGCCACCTTTTTGGTAAAAGGAGTTGTGCAAGAAGCTATTACCCATGATCCGCTTTCAAAAGTAAATGTGGAGATTAATGGAAGAAGTTATACCACTACCAATTTAGCAGGGGAATTTAGTATTCCAGCTGCAATTGGAGACGAGATTATTATAAAAAGTGACGATTTTGAAACTGTATATTATACAGTTAAAGATGGACAACGAATTACAGTTTTGGTAAAGGAAAATGAAACTGAATCACTTCCTGTTAAAAAGAAACGATCTCAGGATTCGTTTAAGGTCTATATCGATTCGGCAAGAGTTTTTCTGAAAAATGATGCCGGAAAAAGTATTGAATACGTAACCAAAGCATATCAATCTGTTTCAGGAAATGCTACTTCTTCTGAAAATAGTATCGCTTTTGAAACACTGGGAGATATTAATTCATACTGGAGTCAATTTGATTTGGCAATAGATAATTATAAAAAAAGCTTGGCTTCTCAATCTAAAATCACTACCAGAATAAAGCTTGCTTTGGCTTTTATGAATAATAAAAATTATCAGGAAAGTATTTCCGCTTATACAAGTTTACTTAAGGAACCATTATCCAACTATCAAAAAGTAGAAGTTTATGAAGGCTTGGGTAATACGTATAAAGCAATTAAGGATGTTTCAAAAAGTGTTTTTAATTATCAGAAAGGATTAGATGTTGCAAAAACACATAAAATTACACCTAAAATAACCGACCTCAATTCCAAAATTGGAGAGGCATATGCCCAAAGTGGAGCAACTACAAAAGCAGAGACTTATTTTAATAACTCGTTGAATCTTTCAAAAGGAGAAAGTAAAATGAGGGCTGTGGAAGAAAAAAACACTGTGGCCGATTTTTACAACCAAACACGAAATTTTGATAAAGAGATTCAACTCCGTTCTGAAACTTTGGATGAAATCAATTTATTAGAAGATAAAACAGTTGAAGACGATAATAATAGCCCGTTAACTCCACAACGACAAAATTATAAAATTGCCAATGCATTCATTGGTCAGGACAAGTATAAGGAAGCCATCCCGTATCTTGAAAAGAGTATTCAACAAGCAGATGAAAAGGAAGACCTTGTTGTGCAAAAGGATGCCACAAGGAAGCTCTCTGAGGTTTACAGAGATATAGGTGAATTTAATAAAGCTTCCGAAAGTTACGAACGCTATGTAGAAGTAGTGGATGAACTCTATATTAAAAAAGAGCAAGAGTTATCTCAGGCCGCTAGGTTTAATAAAGAAATTGCTTTAAAGCAAAACCGTATTGCCAGTCTTGAAAATGAACGTGTTTTAAATGAAAGCCGATATAAACTCGCTTCACAGAATCAAAATTTGATAGAGAAGAATAATCAAGTTCAAAAATGGGTGATAGGTTCGTTAATTTTAGTTGCATTATTATTATTGGCTATGGCATACATTCAATATAAAAATGTAAAACAACATAAATACGCTAATAATCTTCTAGCCTTGAAATCGCTTCGTACACAAATGAATCCTCATTTTATTTTTAATGCCTTAAATTCAGTTAATAGTTTTATTGCAACAAATGATGAACGGGCAGCAAATAAATATTTAAGTGATTTTTCATTATTAATGAGGGCGGTTCTTGAAAACAGCGAAGAAGATTTTATTCCCTTGGTAAAAGAAATCGAACTTTTGCAATTATATATAGGATTGGAACACTCCCGTTTTAAAGATAAATTTGATTATAAAATTACAGTCGATGAAAACCTTAAAGTGAATGAGTTTGTAATTCCACCAATGCTGCTTCAGCCTTATGTTGAAAATGCGGTTTGGCATGGACTTCGGTATAAAGAAGAAAAAGGATTGCTTGAAATATCGTTTGAACAATTAGATTCAGAAACCGTTAAAATCAATATAACAGATGACGGAATAGGAAGAAAAAGGTCAAAAGAACTGAAAACGAAAAATCAGTTAAAACAAAAGTCACAAGGAATGGGAAATATTGAAAAGCGAATTTCAATTTTAAACAAAATGTATAAAGACAAAGTTGACGTACATGTAGAAAATGTTTTTGAAGATAGTAAAGGCACCCGGGTAGAACTTATTTTAAAGAAAGATTAATGAAACTAAAAGCTATAATCGTGGATGATGAAGAAACCAGTAGGGAAATTCTTCAAAACTATTTAAAAAAATACTGCCCTGATTTAGAGGTTTGCGGTGAAGCCTCAAACGTGGATGAAGCGCTTATTTTAATTCGAAATAACGACCTGGATCTTGTGTTTCTGGATGTGGAAATGCCTTACGGAAATGCTTTCGATTTACTTGATAAAGTTGGTGACAGACAATTTGAAACTGTGTTTGTAACAGCTTATAACCAGTATGCCATAGATGCTTTAAACGCGCATGCTTCATACTATTTACTGAAACCCATTTCTATTGAAAAATTAATTGAAGCAGTGGATTATGTTTCTGAAATTAAAGAAAAGGAGAACAACTTACATAACACCGTTCTACAACCTGTAAATTCTCAAGTAAGCGGAAAAATAACCATTCCTATGCAAAATGGTTTTGAAGTCTTGCAAATGGAAGATATTTTGTATTGTCAGGCAGACGATAATTACACACGTATTTTTTTAAAGGATAGTAAAAAATTGGTAAGTAAAACCCTTAAATATTTTGAAGAACTTCTTTCAGAAAACGGCTTTGCCCGAGTACATAAATCGTATTTGGTAAACGTAAATGCCATAACCGAATATAAAAAAGGGAAGGGGGGAAGTATTGTACTTTCTTCTGGTAAGGAAATAATGGTAAGTCCGTCGCGAAAAAAGGAATTACTGGCTTATTTTAACTGATTAAAATTCTTTTTTTTCTATTGAAATACTAGGATGATATTCTTTTAAAAGAAGTTTCAATGTTGAGATTTCGGCATTTGTATAAAACTGAAGCGATGGAGTTTGTTTTGAATCGTTTAACAAGAAATTTTTCTCCAAAACATATTTGGTTTGCCTAGCGACGGCTTCTCCCGAATCTATAATTTTTACATTTTCAGGCAATAATTTTTTTAACTGCGGAATTAGATAAGGATAATGGCTACAACCAAGCACTAGATAATCAATATTTGCAGCGAGCATAGGTTTAGTGAATTTTTGTAATAATGAAATCAATGCTGGGCTTTCTAGTTTTCCGGCTTCAATTAAAGGCACAAGGCCTTCTCCTATGATTTCCACCACCGAAATGTCTTTAGTAAACTCTTGAGAAGCTTTATGAAATAGTGCGCTGCTAAGCGTTCCTTTGGTAGCCAAGATACCAATGCTTTTTGAATAGGTTTGAAGGGCTGCCGGTTTTATCGCAGGTTCAATACCAATAATTGGGATGTCATATTTTAACCGTAGTATAGAAATTGTATTTGTTGTAGCTGTATTGCAAGCCACAACAATTATCTTAGATCCCATTTCGAGTAATTTCTCTACATTTTTTATACTCAGATCTATAATATCATCTTGTGATTTATTTCCGTAAGGAGCATTTATACTATCGGCTAAATAAATAGTATTTTCAAAAGGGAGCAAACGGTGGATTTCTTTCCAGATAGAAGTTCCGCCAACGCCAGAATCAAAAATACCAATGGGTTTGTTTTTTTTCATTGACATAAAAATAAACATAATTTAATGATACCAATGTTAGTTTTTAATGAGATTCCTAAAAACAAAAACTGCCTGCCAAATGGCAAGCAGTTTTAAAAATATTATTTAAAAATTTGGAATTAAATTCCTAATTCTTTTTTTACATCTACTAATAGATCTGGACCATCAGCAAGTAAAATACCGCTACCTGTTGTAGAATCCAATACGTATTGATATCCTTTTGCTCTAGCTACCTTTTGAATAGCAACCCTAGCTTTATCTAAAATAGGTTGAAGGATATCGACTCTTTTTTTATCAAGATTTTGAATAGCTTGTTGTCTGTAAGCAGCAATGTTGTCTTGCATACCTTGTACTTCCTTGAAACGTTTTTGGTTTTCATCATCAGTTTTACTTTCTGCTTCCAGATCGTATTGTTTCAATTTTGTATCAAGCTCTTTTGCCATAGCCTTGATTTCGGTATCATAGGTTTTTTGAAGCTTTTCAAGTTGACTTTCTGCAGCTTTCATTTCGGGCATAGACTCAACAAGTGCCTGTGTGTCGATATGGGCAACTTTAGATTGCGCGTTTACAAAACTTGTAGCTCCCACAAACAGCACCACGGCTACGAATATTGATTTAAGTTTCTTCATTTTAGTAGTATTTAATTTAAGTGTTTAAAATTTATTTTTAATGATTATTATTTAGTTGCCATCGCCACTATCCTCATCATTTCCTCCTTCAGGCGGAGTATTGTTGTTTTGAGGATTTCGCGCATTTATTATTGAATCTCTTTTTCGTTCTCTGTCATCGAGTAATTGTTGTCTTCGGGTTTCAAATTCTGCCTTTTTAGCTGCACGAATAGAATCACGTTCTTTTTTTCGTTGCTCGATCATGGCTTCTCTATCGTCTTTCTTCTGTTCAACGGCTTGTTCACGCTCGGTAACGGCTTTGTCTTCTTCCATTGAAAGGTCATCCCTACGTTCCACTTCCTTTTTCTCCCGTTTGGTAGTAACTTCTTCTCTTTTGGCTGCACGGTTAATACTTCTTAGCACTTCATCGCTAATGTCATTTCTTTCGGCTGCAAAAAGCATTACTATATCTGCGGATTTGTCGAATATAAAATCGTATTTTTTATTTTCAGCGATTTCCTGAACGATATTAAAAACTTGATCTTGTATTGGTTGTACTAATTGTCTTCTTTGAATAATAAGATCTCCATTGGGACCAAAACGGTCTTGTTGGTATTTAAGAACTTCTTCTTCTTTTATTTTTACTTCTTCTTCTCGTTCTTCTATAAGCTCTTTGGTAAGCAATACTCTTTCATTACTTAAATTGAGCTTCATCTGGTCTATCTCCTTCTGCATCTTATCAATATCCTGTTTCCAGCGTTGAACTTTTCCTTCTAATTGTATAGAAGCTTCTTTGTATTCAGGTACATTTTCGAGAATATATTCCATATCAATATATCCAATGCGGACTCCTCGTTGGGCATTTATTGATGATGCCATACCTAATAAGACGACGGAGAAAATAAGTAATTTTAAATTCTTCATAATTGTTGGTTGTTGCTTAAGAAAATATCGTGCCAAAGTTAAAATTGTTGTCCAATAATAAAATGAGTTTCCCAGCCATTAGGTTGGTTTCCCCCCAAAATAGGATCGAATCCATATCCAAAATCGATTCCTAGTAATCCAAATGCGGGCATATAAATACGTAATCCCAATCCTGCGGATCTACTTATGTCAAATGGGTCATAATTTCTAAACCCGTCATAAGAAGCTCCTCCTTCTGCAAATCCCAAAACATATATTGAAGCCAATTGCTTCAAAGTTATAGGATATCTTAATTCTAACGAAAATTTATTGAAAATGGTATTTCCGTCTACATTGGAAAGCGATTGGTTAGGGTATCCCCGTAACTGTATTACTTCCCTTCCGTCAAGGCTATATGCACCTAATCCATCACCCCCTACAAAAAATCGTTCAAATGGTGGAATCCCCCTGTTATTGTTATAAGCTCCTAAAAATCCGAATTCTGTTCCAGTTTTGAGCACTAATTTATCAATAATTCTTGTATACCAAGCCCCTTTGAACTTAATTTTATAATATTCTAAGAATTTAAAGCGCTCTTGGTCAATCTCTCCTATTCTTTCTCGGGCATCAACCGTAGGGTTTACTTGTAAAGATTCCTGAAGAGTTTCCCGCTCATTTTTTAAGCTCTTATAGTCTACACTATTGAATAATGAAAAGGGTGGTGTAAGTTTTGCGGAAACACTAAAATCTGAACCTCCCAAAGGATAAATTGGGTTTGATGTTGTATTGTTACGGCTAAGACCAATAGTATAGGCCAAGTTATTTGAGTATCCATTACCAAACGTAAATAATCCTGTATTATAATTTTTTAAGTTATAATGTTGAAAACTTACGGCTTGTGATAATACAAAATAATCATCCGGCCATCTTAGTTTTTTTGCTAATCCTACAGATCCACCAGTAATGAGAAACCTACTGTCTTTGTCTACATTTCTATTCTGATAATTGTAAAGATATTGAATAGTGTGTGAAAATGAAGCGCTTAACTGTATAGGTTTTTTGCCTCCCAGCCATGGCTCAACTATAGACAAACTATATGTTTGATAAAAACTACTCGCTTGAGCCCGTAAAGATAATTTTTGACCATCTCCCATAGGAATAGGCTGATAAGCATCAGCATTAAAAACGTTTCGTAAAGAGAAATTATTAAATGAAAGTCCCAGTGTACCTACAAAGCCACCACCTCCGTAACCTCCTTGCAGCTCTATCTGGCTAGCGCCTTTTTCTACAACAGAATATTCAAGGTCTACAATTCCATTTGTTTCGTCTACTTGTTTGAAATTAGGGCTTAATTGTTCAGGGTCAAAATATCCCAATTGTCCTAATTCCCTTAGTGTTCTTACTACGTTTCTTTTACTGTATTTTTGACCGGGACGTGTACGTAACTCCCTATAAATTACATGGTCATTTGTTTTATCATTTCCTACCACGGTTACGTGGTCAAAATAAAAAACACTTCTTTCAATAATTCTTATTTCAAAATCTATGGTATCATTACGCACTGCAGTTTCTACAGGATTAATACGCACGGCTAAATATCCATTATTTTGGTAAAGGTTTGTAATATCATTTGCCTCAGGATCCTCATCTGCAATACGTTCTTTCAACAATACCCCATTATATGTTTCACCACTTTCAATGCCTAATACCTGTCTAAGTTGGCTGTCAGTAAATGCGCTATTTCCTATAAAACGGATATCTCCAAAATAATATTTTTTTCCTTCTTCAACATTTAACCGTAAGGCTATGTTTTTTTTGTTTTTTTCAATAAGGGTATCTTTAACTATCCGGGCATCCCTATACCCATTGGATTTGTATTTTTTTATAATAGAAACTTTATCCTCTTCATAAGTGCTTTCGGTATATTTTGAACGTTTTAAAACACGGAAGAAATTTTTCTGCTTTACATTTTTCATCGATCTGCGCAACTTGGCATCTGAAAATTTCTCGTTTCCTTCAAATTTAATAGAGGACACCTTAACACGATCTCCTTTATCAACATTGATAATCATGTTCCGAGAAGTTTCAGCTCCTGTAGAGTCAACATTAGGAACGGTTGAAATAACTACCTGCGTATTTAAATACCCGTCTTCTTTGTATTTATTTTTTAGATAGTTTTTAGTAGTAGAAAGTAAATTTTTTGTGATTTTAGTACCAGGAGTAAGATCATTATCTTTAATTATATCTTTTTTCTTTCTTTTCCTAATTCCGTTGATGGTAACTTCATTTAACTTGGGAAGTTCAACTATATATAATTCAAGATCTACAAGATCTCCATCTACTTTGGTTACATAAAAAGCAATATCACTAAAAAGATGTTGGTCCCAGAGTTTTTTTGTTACTGAGCTTAGTTTTTCACCGGGAATATATATACGATCTCCTTTTTTTAGTCCCGTAAAGGCGATAACTGTTTGTTCATTGAAGCTTTGTTCCCCTGAAACTGTTATATTGTTTATGGTGTATTTTTGCCCACTATCAAGTTCTTTTTGTTGAGCAGTAAGGGTAAAAACCGATAGTACTGTAAAAAGAAAAATACAATAAAACTTTTTGTAAATGTGTAGTTGTGGACTGTTATTTGAGTTGTTCACTTGTCTTTCCAAATCTTCTTTCTCTGTTTTGATAATTTAATATTGCTTCAAAAAGATGGTTTTTTGTATAATCCGGCCAAAGGGTATCTGTAAAATACAACTCGGCATATGCTATCTGCCATAGTAGAAAATTACTAATACGTTGTTCACCGCTAGTTCGTATCAACAAATCTACATCTGGTAAATTTTGCGTGTAAAGATGATTATTTATAACTGATTCATCAATATCATCGGGCGAAATTAGGTTATTTTTAACTTTAACACTAATCTCTCGTATAGTTTTTGTAATTTCTTCCCTAGATCCATAACTTAAGGCCAATGTTAAAGTCATTCCCGTATTGTTTTGGGTTTTTTTTATGACCTCTATCAACTCTTTATACGCTTTTTTTGGCAAAGATTCTATATTGCCAATTGCATTGAGTTTTATATTGTTGTCTTGTAATGTTTTTATTTCTTTTTTTAATGAAGTAACCAATAACTTCATTAAAAGATCCACCTCCATTTGAGGTCGGTTCCAGTTTTCAGTTGAAAATGCGTATAACGTTAAAAAAGGAATTTGAATTTCTGCGGAAGCTTCTACAATCTCCCTAACTGCTTTTGTGCCACTTTCGTGACCCATAGCACGAAACAAACCTTTTTGCTTAGCCCAACGACCATTTCCATCCATTATCACTGCTAAGTGAATTGGAAGTTTGTTTTGGTCTATTTGCTCACGTAGTTTCATTCCATCATTAAAAATTACAATAACAAGGCTTTCTTCCAAATGTAAAGGTAAGGGTCATTCCTGTAAATACGTACCAATCGTCACTATTTATATTGCCGAACCTTAGAGTTTTATCATCTTCACGGTCATTAACGGGATAACTTCCGTCAAGGTCATCTGTAAAAGTATAACGTGCACCAATTTCAAAACCTATTACCGCAGTAGTTCCTATAGATGCTTTAAAACCTACTACCATAGGTATCGCTATCGCACCTGCTTTATCATACTCAACAATATCATCATTTCCCTTTTTATAAAGGGCCTTATAACCAAAATAGGTTAGTCCCGTATATAAATAAGGAGTAGAGACAGGTTTTTCTTGATGTAAGTCAAACTCCCAAAAAGTATATTCAACGCCTATAGAAAGTTCTGTTATTGTATTTTCAAATGAATAACCTCTTTGATTTCTCCTACTTTCTTTAGAGTCGTTGTCATCTCCCTTTATGTCAGCAATCAATAAAGAAGCTCTAAAGGAATGTCTTTCGCTGCGATTCCATTTAAATATTCCGCCAAAAGCAAAATCGTTTGGAGATATATAATTGGTCTTGCCAACATCGCCAATATAGTTTGAGCCGCCAATCATTCCGCCAATTTCATAGGTTTGTGAATGTACTAAAGTCGTGCTTATAAAAATAAAAAAAACGGCTGTTAAATACTTCATATACCTTAAAAGTTTGCAAATATAATAATAAACTTCGCTTATTGACATTTTAAGCAAATTTGTCTCTGTTGATTAACAAATTTTAAAGTATTTTATTGTTTAGTTACGCTTGTCTTCCCCCCACATTAATTTTTTCCGAAGTGTTTTTATGAAACTATCGTCACTTAATTGAACAAGGTTTATGGTAAATGAAGCTTTCGTAATAATAAGCGTGGTTTCATTTTCTAAAGTAATAATTCGGGAATCTAAAGAAACCAAGAAAGATTGCTCCCGCCCACTTATCTTAAGTGAAATAGTACTATTATCTGGGATTATTAAGGGGCGAGCATTTAAATTATGTGGAGCTATGGGTGTGATTACAAACGTATTTGTGCTAGGGTCCATTACCGGGCCGCCGCAGCTTAAAGAATATCCTGTAGAGCCTGTAGGTGTGGCGACAATAAGCCCGTCTGACCAGTAGGAAGTAAGGTAATTGTTATTAAGCTTTGTTTCCACTTTTATCATAGAAGTGGTGTTTTTACGATTAACCGCCACTTCATTTAAGGCAAAATTAAGGGAAGTAATCTCTTCATTGTTTGGCTGGGTTGTGATGGTTAAAAGACTACGTTCCGAAATGGAATACTCTCCATTTAATATTTTGGTAATGCTTTCAGAAATTTTTTCTTTTTGGATAGTAGCAAGAAAACCCAACCTTCCTGTATTGATACCTACTATAGGAATTCCCAAATCCCGCACAAAAGTTACCGATTTTAAAATGGTTCCATCCCCTCCAATACTAAAAAACAAATCGTATGATTTATCGAGCTTCTTAAATGTTTTATAACCCGAAAAGTTTTTGGAAATATCCTCGTGCTCTGTAAGTATTTTGAGAAAATTTTCTTCAATTACAATTTCGGCATTTTTTTTATCTAATGCCGTAAGGATATGCTGAATATAAGTTTCAGAATTTTCGTGATAGAATTGTCCGTAAATACCAATTTTCATTGCTTTTAAATATTTAGGTATTTATCGAGATAATTTGAACGTTCTTTCAGGTCTTCCAAAAATTTATCCTCCTCATGACTTGAAACTATATTATAATTATACCTTCTAAAAGTTTGAACTATAGCATTCATACCTGTATGTCCAATTTTAATAGTTACCTGAACCATATCATTATCGATATTGGAAATAAATAATCCAAGTATTTTACTTCCGTTAGATTCAATTATCTGGCAAACTTCACTAAAAGAATAATCGCGCATTCCTTTTTCAACTACAATAATTCCTCCGGCTTCGTTTAGAAAAGGGGTGTTATTGAAAAGACTTAAAATATCGCCCAACTCATAATAACCAAGATACGTGTTGTTTTCGCCTAACACTGGCATGATGTTGCTATTGTGCAGAGCAAAAGCTTCCAGTATATCCAGCCAATTAGTCGTTTCCCTTACACAAAAAGGTTCTAATGCATATTGAAACTCTTCAAGCTTTTTTGAAGAATCAAAACATGAAGCATCGGTTTCAGAAATACTACCTATATAATGAGTTTTCTTCATCACCGGAATATGTGAGTAGGTGAGTTTTTTAAAAACTTTTTGTAGCGTCTTTATTTCCGAATTAAGTTGGAAAGGTTCCACGTCATTTATTATATACTGTTGTGTATTCACGGATAAATTTTTATGCAAATTACTTAAAATAAAGGTTCGATAACGCCTCGAAGCTTTGTATTTTTGTTAATAATAATTAAAAAAAATGACAAAACTTAGTGTAAATATCAATAAAATAGCAACACTTCGAAATGCGCGGGGAGGAAATATGCCAGATGTATTGAAAGTTGCAAAGGATCTTCAGAATTTCGGGGCACAAGGTATTACAATACATCCGCGGCCTGATGAGCGCCATATTCGGTACCAGGATGCTTTTGACCTAAAACCTATTGTTTATACGGAATATAATATTGAAGGAAACCCTATGGATAAATTTACCGATATGGTTCTTAAAATAAAACCTACACAAGTTACTTTGGTTCCAGATGCTGTAGATGCTATTACATCAAATGCGGGATGGGATACCATAAAACACAAAAGCTATTTGACTGAAATTATTTCTGAATTTAAAAAAGCAGGAATACGAACCTCTATTTTTGTAGATCCTTCTATAAATATGATTGAAGGCGCTGCAGAAATAGGAGCAGACAGAATTGAGTTATATACTGAAGATTTTGCCCATCAATACAGTTTAGGGAATGAAAAAGCGATTGAGCCGTATGGCTTATGTGCTGAAAAAGCCCATGAATTAGGTCTGGGTATTAATGCTGGCCATGATCTTTCACTGCAAAATATTAAGTTTTTTAAAGAAAACGTGCCACATCTCTTGGAAGTTTCCATTGGTCATGCTCTTATTTGTGAAGGGTTGTATTCTGGTTTAGAGAACGTAGTAAAAAGCTATCTCGAAAAACTACAATAATATGTTGTTGCATTCACAAATTTTAGGCGAAGGAAATCCTTTTGTAATTCTACACGGATTCTTAGGGATGAGTGATAATTGGAAAACCTTAGGTACCAAATTTTCTGAAAATGGATACCAAGTACACTTGGTAGACCTACGTAATCACGGTAGAAGTTTTCATGATATTAGCCATAATTATCAAGTAATGGCTAAAGACCTCAAAGAATATTGCAGTCATTATAATTTGGAAAATATTGTTTTATTAGGTCATTCCATGGGAGGAAAAACCGCAATGGAATTTACCACTACGTATCCTAAAATAGTTTCAAAACTAATAGTGGCAGATATTGGCCCTAAGGAATATCCTTTACACCACCAAGATATTCTTAAAGCTCTTTCTTTATTGGATTTTACTCAAATAGAATCCCGAGGAGACGCGGATAAGATTCTTTCAGAATATATCTCTGAAAAAGGAATTCGGCAATTTTTATTGAAAAATCTTTATTGGAAAAATAAAAATAAATTAGGATTGCGGATGAATCTTACGGTATTGTCAAACACAATAGATGAAGTTGGAAAACCTCTGCGAGAAGATGCTAACTATCAAGGGGACACGTTGTTCCTTAAGGGTCAGCATTCTGGATATATTTCAGAAATGGATGAAATTTTGATTAAAAAACATTTCCCTAAAGCAATAATTAAAGAAATCTCCAAAGCGGGTCATTGGTTGCACGCTGAAAATCCTTCCGAATTTTATCAAATTGTTACGAATTTTTTATAACATTGTATAAGAATTTTATTATGCATACATAGTAAATATGTGTTTAATGAATTTATTATATATATATTATCACAATATCTAAACAAAAAAACAAACCTTAATTTATCTATTATGAAGAAACTATTACTTCTCGCTGTATTTGCTCTTGCAACTGCAGCTATGTATGCCGGAGGGTATCGTGTAAGTCTCCAAGGGAATAAATCCTTGGCGATGGGACATACGGGGGTGGCTGTAATAAATAGCAGCGAACTCGTGTTTTTTAACCCAGCTGGGTTGGTTTATCTTGAAGATAAACTAAGTATTTCAGGAGGGGCATTTGGAGTGTTCTCTAATGTAGCCTACCAAAATGAAGCGACAGGAGATTTTGCAAGAACAGATAGCCCGGTAGGTACACCGTTTTATCTTTATGCTTCATACAAAGCTGCCGATTGGCTTGCATTTGGCTTGGGTGTTTACACTCCTTATGGAAGTTCGGTAGAATATGAAGATGACTGGGCGGGTTCACACTTGGTTAACAACATAGATTTAGCAGCTATTTTTATTCAACCTACTGTATCTCTTAAATTTAATGATAAACTTAGTGTTGGTGGTGGTCCCATATTTGTTACAGGGTCTGTGAATTTCAATAGAAACCTAAACAGAACTTTAACCGATCTTGATGGAAATCGTTCTGAAGTTACTGTTGATGCAACTGGAGTAACTGAGTGGGGATGGACTGCAGGTATTATGTTTAGACCTACTGAAGATTTAACTATTGGAGCTAATTATCGTTCCGAAATTATTTTGGATGCAAAAGACGGAGATGCAGATTTTGAAAATGTTCCTAATTCTCCTTTAACGCCTTTTGAAGACACTACATTTGATGCAAGTTTGCCGCTTCCTGCAGAATTAACTGTGGGTATGTCATATAAATTTTGTGACAAATGGCTATTTGCTTTTGATTACAACAGGACATTCTGGGATGTTTACGAGTCTTTAGATATCGATTTTGCAAGTCCTAATAATCCGGATTCTCAAAATCTTAGAAACTATAAGAACGCATCTATTTACCGTTTTGGATTACAATACGATGTTACTAGTATGTTTACTTTAAGAGCAGGTTATTACTTTGATGAATCTCCAGTTCAAGAAGGGTATTTTGCACCTGAGACTCCACGTAATGATAGCAATAATTTTACTGCTGGACTTACCTTTAATATAACAGAGCATTTCCAAATTGATGCTTCCTTCCTTTATTCTAGATTTAAGGAAATTGATGCTTCTTACGACTATTATTATGAAAATGGACGCCCAGTACCTTTTAAAGGAACGTATAAATCGAACGCATTTGTGCCTGGTTTGGGACTTACTTATAAAATGTAATTGAAAAAAAAGAAAAAATGAAAAACACTATAAAAATATTAGCAGGCTTTATAGCCATAGGTTTTGTAAGCTGTGAACCAGAATTTGATAAACCGGTAAACGAAAATGATTTTTATACCAGCGGAGAGGCCGATGTGTCAAACTATGTGGCTGTTGGAAATTCATTAACCGCAGGTTATGCAGACGCCGCTTTATATATTGATGGGCAAAATAATTCCTATCCCAATATAATGGCACAACAATTTGAACTTGTAGGAGGAGGCGATTTTACGCAACCCCTTATGAATGATAATTTAGGTGGTTTATTATTAAATGGACAACAAATTACCGCTAACCGATTCATATTAGGTGTAGATGCAATGGGAAACCCTGGCCCAATTACCTTAGAAGGAACTCCTACTACCGAAATTACAGCAGGTCCTACTGGACCATTTAATAATATGGGAATTCCTGGAGCTAAAAGTTTTCACTTGCTGGCACCCGGTTACGGTAGTGTTGCTGGTGTAGCCAGTGGCGCTTCAAATCCATATTTTGCAAGAATAGCGACATCACAATCAACCACTGTAATTGCAGATGCTGTTTCTATGTCTCCAACTTTTTTCAGTTTATGGATTGGAAATAACGATATCTTAAGCTATGCAACATCAGGAGGTTCGGGTATGGACCAAACAGGAAATTTAGATCCTTCTACATATGGAGGAAATGATATTACCGATCCAAATGTATTTGCATCAGTATATAGCCAAGAAGTTGATGCTTTAACTGCCAATGGAGCAGGTGGAGTATTAATCAATATTCCTGATGTGACTTCTATTCCATATTTTACAACGGTACCCGTAAATGCAATTCCTTTGGATGCTGCTACTGCAGGTGCAGTAAATGCTCAATTTGCATTATATAACAATCAAGTGTTGCCATTATTGGTTCAATTTGGAGTTATTAGTGCTGAAGAAGCCGCTTCTCGTGTCATTATTTTTTCAGCAGGACAAAACTTCCCAATTATAACAGATGACGATCTAACGGATGTGAGTTTGATTTTGCAAGGTCCGCCTGCAAATCTTCCAGCTGCAACAGCAAATCTTTTAGGGCAATTACGTCAAGCAAACGAAAATGATTTAATTGTTTTACCTGCTGCTTCTGTGTTAGGAACATTGGCTGATCCTTCTAATCCCGCTTCAGTAATCGGTGTTGGGGTGCCTTTGGCAGATAACTTCGTGTTAACAACAACAGAACAAGCACGAGTTACTGCAGCAACAGCATCTTATAATGCAACGATACAAGGATTGGCAAATGCAAAAGGACTTGCTTTTGTAGATGCTCGGTCGTCCTTGCTTCAAGTTGCTAATGGAGGTATTGGTTACAATGGAGGTGTATTAACATCGGCTTATGTTACCGGAGGTGCATTCTCATTAGATGGTGTTCATCCTACTCCTAGAGGATATGCATTTACTGCAAACCTTATAATTAATGCAATAAATCAAAAATATGATGCTACCATACCTACAGTTGATATTGGTACCTATAGAACAGTTCAGGTTTCTAATAATCTGTAACTAATAATTATTTTTTGTAAATTAGACCGTTCCTTAATAGTAGGGAATGGTCTTTTTAAATTATATAAAGATGAATTTAATTATAAAATTATTACTCACTGCCGTAGCAGTTGTTATTTTAGCAAGAATTCTTCCCGGCGTTGCCGTAGATGGATATGTTTCTGCGATAATTGTAGCGGTTGTTTTAGCATTGCTCAACCTTGTGGTACGACCTCTTTTGGTATTATTAACCCTCCCTGTTACTATAATAACTTTAGGGTTGTTTTTACTTATCATTAATGCGATTATCATTTTAATGGCTGATTATTTTATAGATGGTTTCGCTGTTTCAAATATTTGGTGGGCCTTGCTTTTCAGTCTATTGCTTTCCTTCCTTCAGGCGGTATTTAATTCCTTAATTGACAAAAGATAAATAAATAGCTGAAATACAGTTTTAAAGCTTGTTGAGTTGCTTAAAAAATTATACTTTTGCAACCCAATTTTTACATTGAAAATTTTTCAGCAAAATGAATATTACAAAAAAAGACATCGATAGTTTAAACGCTGTTGTAACAGTGGACATTGCAAAAGAAGATTATTCAGATAATGTTAAAAAAATCCTGAATAATTATCGTAAAACAGCTAACATTCCCGGTTTTAGAAAAGGACATGTGCCTATGGGAATGGTTCAAAAACAATACGGACAAGCGGTTTTAATTGAAGAAGTAAATAAGATCTTACAAGATTCCCTTCATAAATATTTAACTGAAGAAAAACTTGACGTTTTGGGAAATCCACTTCCTAAAAATGAAACTGAGATCGATTGGAAAGGCGATGATTTTTCTTTTGAATTCGAATTAGGGCTTACACCCCAATTTGATGTTGATGTAAAAGGGAAGGCTATTACAAGTTTCAAAATCGTAGCAGATGACGAAATGCTGGATAAGCAGGTTAAAACCATTCGTAAACAATATGGGAAAATAACCTCCAAGAAGGTTGTTGAAAAAGGCGATGAGGTTACTGGAACGTTTACTTCAGAAGAAAAAAATATCGAAAAGAAAACCACGATTGAATTAGAGGTAATTAAAGGTAAAAAGCAACTTTCAGCATTAATGGGTGCTAAAGTCGGTGATACTGTTACCTTAAAGACAAAAGGTATGTTTGCCGATGATCATGACAATCAAAAATACCTCGGTGTATCTCACGATGATGCGCACGGTCTTGATATAGAAGTTAGTTTTAAAATTGAAGAAGTGAACGCCCGTGAAATGGCCGAGCTTAATCAGGAGTTCTTTGATAAGATATTTGGTGAAGGTGTTGTCACTTCAGAAAAAGAATTAAAAGAGAAAATTAAAGAAGATGCCGAAAAACAATTTGAACAACAAAGCGATCAAAAATTGTTAAACGACGTTGTTGAATCTTTAATTGATAATACAAAATTTGATCTTCCTGATGATTTTCTTCGTCGTTGGATACAAATTTCTGGCGAAAAACCTATGACCGAGGAAGAAGCCAAAGCTGAATATGAAAGAAGCGAAAAAGGCTTGCGTTATCAACTAATTGAAGGAAAAATACGTGCAGAAAATAACTTGCAAGTAAATTTTGAAGAGTTGAAAGATCACGCCAAAAATATGATCAAAGGTCAAATGGCGCAATTTGGGCAAACAAATCCTTCAGAAGAAGAATTGGAGAGTATTACAGCACGTATTATGTCGAACGAGGAAGAAGTAAAACGAATGAGCGAGCAGTTAAACACCGCTAGACTTCTTCAGTATTTCAAGGAAAATGCAAAATTAAAAACAAAAGAAGTTACTTATGAGAAATTCATTAAAGAAGCTTACGAGTAATTCAAAGATAAAATAGTTATCTTTAGGGCGTTGAATATAGGTATTCAACGCCTTTTTTATTAGGGATATCTTCGCAAAAAAAAGTTGTTACGAAGAAGAGGATTTTATAAATAAAAAAATTGAATAAAATTTATGGACTACGGAAAAGAATTTAAAGACTTTGCTGTTAAAGATCAAGGAATCAACAGTAATTATTACGATAAGATTATTAATAGCATGCATCCGGTTGGGCTTACTCCAAACATCATTGAAGAACGCCAAATGAATGCAGTCGCAATGGATGTTTTTTCAAGATTGATGATGGATCGCATCATATTTTTGGGTACCGGAATTAATGATCAGGTTGCAAATATTGTACAAGCTCAATTACTGTTTCTGGAAAGTACCGATGCTTCAAAAGATATTCAAATATATATTAATTCTCCAGGAGGAAGTGTATATGCGGGTCTGGGAATTTATGACACTATGCAATTTATAAAGCCTGATGTTGCAACCATTTGTACAGGAATGGCAGCATCTATGGGAGCAGTTCTGCTTTGTGCAGGTGCAAAAGGGAAACGCAGTGGTTTAACGCATTCGCGGGTTATGATTCACCAACCTCTTGGTGGAGCACAAGGACAAGCAAGTGATATTGAAATAACCGCCCGCGAAATTGTCACCTTAAAAAAAGAACTCTATAATATTATTGCAAAGCATACAGGTCAAACCTATGAAAAGGTTTATGAAGATAGTGATCGTGATTACTGGATGAAAGCAGATAAAGCTATGGAATACGGTATGATCGATGAAATCTTAGCAAGAGGTTAATATATAACCTATCTGAAATAATAAAGATTTAGAAAAAGAGAAATATGTCGAAAGAAGATTTAGAATGTTCATTTTGTGGTCGTAAAAAGGCTGATACCAGCTTGTTAATTGCTGGTTTGGATGCCCATATTTGTGACCGCTGTATTGAACAAGCACACGGAATAGTAGTGGAAGAAGCACTACATTCAGATAAGAGTGAATTGTCTAAAGAGTTGATGCTGAAAAAACCTGTTACTATTAAAGCATTTTTAGATGATTATGTGATTGGGCAAGACCATACCAAAAAAGTAATGTCTGTAGCCGTATACAACCACTATAAAAGATTGTTACAGCCTAGTACAGATGATGATATTGAAATACAAAAAAGTAATATTATAATCGTTGGGGAAACAGGAACCGGAAAAACCTTGGTAGCAAAAACAATTGCAAGAATGCTTAATGTGCCTCTTGCTATAGTAGATGCCACCGTTTTAACGGAAGCTGGTTATGTGGGTGAAGATGTTGAAAGTATTTTAACCCGCCTTTTGCAAGCTGCAGATTATAACCTTGAAAAAGCCCAAAACGGAATCGTTTTTATTGATGAAATTGATAAAATCGCCCGAAAAAGCGATAACCCTTCTATAACACGTGATGTTAGTGGCGAAGGTGTGCAACAGGCTTTGCTTAAACTTTTGGAAGGAACTGTAGTAAATGTTCCACCAAAAGGAGGACGTAAACACCCAGATCAAAAATTTATTGAAGTTAATACCGAAAATATTCTATTTATTGCCGGTGGTGCTTTTGACGGAATCGATCGTCATATTTCTAAGCGATTGAATTTACAAGCCGTTGGCTTTAGTGCTTCTATGAAAGAAGATACGTTGGAACGAAGTCATATGTTAAAATATATTATTCCGAAAGACCTTAAAGACTACGGATTAATTCCTGAAATAATAGGTCGGTTACCGGTCCTTACATATATGAACCCATTAGATAAGGCCACATTAAGAGCTATTTTAACACAGCCTAAAAATGCCATTATCAAGCAATATCAAAAATTATTTGAAATGGACGATATCGAAATGGTCATTACAGAAGAAGCTCTAGGCTTTATTGTGGATCAGGCTGTTGACTATAAACTGGGGGCGCGAGGTCTGCGTTCATTATGTGAAGCAGTACTTACAGATGCTATGTATGAACTTCCGGGAACAGATGTAAAAACTTTACAAGTAACCAAAGAATATGCTGAAGCAAAATTGAATAAATCGACTATTAAAAAACTTAAAGCAGTTTCTTAACTACTTAATAGTAATAACACAAAAAAACCTGAAGCATTTGCTTCAGGTTTTTTTTACTTATAACTTATGTAAAAATGCTCTAATATTAGGGGCAAGCAATTAAAGTCTTATTTTGTGTATTTAATATTTTTTGTTGCATTAGCTCTTTTTTGTTTTTTAGAGTATAGCCCGCTACTTCATTTTCATTCTTTTCAATAGAACCTGCAGCTCCACAAGAAGACATCGATACTATAAAAATTAAGGCAATTACTAAATAAACTATTTTTTTCATTTGGGGTATCTTTCAATTACACGGCAAACATACCGTGTAAGAAAAGTACTACCAAAACTTTTAGTTGAAGTGAATAATAAATTCGTTGAAATGCACATCTTTTTTTTATAATCGATAAAGTGTAGGAAAATGCCGATTTACTGCTTGTTTTTAATCCGAAAAACGTGTCGTTCGTCGAAACTTTACAAAACACTACTTGTTCAGGGCGAGTAATTCATCAAGATAATCCCGCGAATTTGACAATCTAGGTACTTTATGTTGTCCACCTAACTTATTTTTTTGTTTTAACCAATCATAAAAGAGTCGTTCCCGGGCGCAATGAATGGTGGGGGCATTTAAAGTAGTATTGTTAAATCGTTTTGCTTCGTAATCGCTGTTTACTTCTTTTAATGAAGCGTCCAAAATTTGCGAAAACGTATTAAAATCGGTTGGTGGGGTTTTAAATTCAATAATCCATTCGTGGGCTCCTTTTTCTTTACCATCCATAAAAATTGGGGCCGCGGTATATTCTATAATTTCAGTTTGTGTAAGTTGGGTTGCTTTTCGTAGGGCTGCTTCCGCATTTTCAATAATCAATTCCTCTCCAAAGGCATTAATATGGTGTTTTGTACGCCCCGTTACCTTAATCCGAAACGGATCAACTGAAGTAAACCGAATAGTATCTCCAATTTTATATCGCCATAAACCTGCATTGGTAGTAATAATAATAGCGTAGTTTGTTCCTTCTACAACTTCACTTAAAGGGATTATTTTTTCTTCAGGAGTACCATAGATGTCCATAGGGATAAATTCATAGAAAATACCATAATCCAACATTAACAGTAGTTCTTTACTGCTGTTTTGATCCTGAATTGCAAAAAACCCTTCCGAAGCATTGTAGATTTCATAGTATCGGAAATTTTCTCGAGGCAATAATTTATTGTATTGATCTATATAGGGATCAAAATTAACACCGCCATGAAAGTAAACTTCTAGGTTGGGCCATATTTGTAAAAGATCTTCTTTTCCTGTTGTTTCCATTACATTGTTCAATAAAACCAACATCCAGGAAGGTACACCGGCAAGACTGGTTACGTTTTCCCAAATTGTTTCATTTACAATGGCCTGCATTTTGGTTTCCCAATCAGCCATTAAAGAGATCTCATTTCTAGGTGTACTACTGAATTCTGCCCAAAAAGGCATATTGTCTATCAATATAGCCGACAAATCTCCGAAAGCAGTTCCATTCTCCCGGTATAATTCTTTACTTCCGCCCAGTCGAAGGCTTTTCCCCAAAAATAAATTAGAGTCAGGGTTATTGTTTAAATACATACATAACAAATCTTTGCTAGCAGCATAATGGCAATCTTCCAAGGAATCATTACTTACAGGAATAAATTTGCTTTTAGCATTGGTTGTACCACTAGATTTTGCAAACCATTTTATAGGTGTTGGCCAAAAAATATTGGTTTCGCCTTGGCGTGCGCGGAGTATATTCGCCTCACTTTCTTCATATGAAGTAAGAGGCACCCGGTTTGCAAATTCGGTATAACTATTTATGGATGAAAAATCATATTGGCGACCAATTTCAGTGTTTTTTGCTTTCTGAAGTAAATTTAAAAGCAATTCATTTTGCACTTCAATAGGGTATTTTAAAAAAAGGTCTATTTGATGAAACCTTTTCTTTAAGAACCAAGTGGCAATGGAATTTACTATGGGGATTGGCATATTTTTGACCTATCTTTATGGAATAAAAATAACGATTTTCTTTTTAGAAATAGGGGCTTATTAAAATTTCAATTAGGATTATAATTTTTTAAACCAAACCGACTAGTTGAAGCTTTGAAAACCAATAATGTACTTTACTATGAATTATGAAGGTGTTCTTACAAAAATGCAGACCGAGAACGGATCTCCAATTCAATATTATCTCGTTTTTGAAAATGACTTTTTAAATGTAAATCAATTACTCGATAAAAATGTTTCAATAAATTTTTTAAAATTCCAATGCCTTAATTGCGGTTTGGAAAAAAAGATATACCGCCAAGGATTTTGTTATGACTGTTTTTATGAGATTCCACAGGCGGCAGATTGGATTATAAGACCAGAATTAAGTACTGCGCATATCGATAAAGAAGACCGTGATCTGGTTTATGAAAAAAAAGCGCAATTACAACCACACGTGGTTTATCTTGCCAACAGTAGTAGTGTAAAAGTTGGAGTAACACGAAAAAGTCAGGTTCCAACCCGTTGGATCGATCAAGGTGCACATGAAGCTATTGAAATTGTGGAAGTGCCTAACCGCTATCTGGCAGGAATTACCGAAGTAGCTTTAAAAGATCATATAAGCGATAAGACCAATTGGCGCACCATGCTTAAAAATGAAGTAACGGACGAAAATCTGGTTGAATGGAAAAACAAACTAAAACAATATATTCCTGAAGAAGCTTCAGAATATTTTCTTCAAAATAATACAGAAACACATCTGGAATTTCCCGTACTGGCTTATCCCAAAAAATTGAAAAGCCTTAACCTTATAAAATCTCCTTTTTATGAAGGTGTCTTAAAAGGAATTAAAGGGCAATATTTAATTTTTGAAGATGATACTGTTTTCAATGTGAGAGGGAGTGAGGGTTATGTTGTTTCCATTAAGGTTAATTGAGACGCATTTAAATACTTTTGTCAATTGTAATTACTTCGATATTAATTACCAGTTTTTGTGGTATCCTGTTGTTTCTTTTGTCCGCCCAAAAGGCCTCCCAAAATATCTTTTACAATTTTTGTAGTATTTTGTTGGGTGGTCGTTGGATCAGTGGTTTGAGTTGAGTCCTTAGGAGTATTGGCGCCAGTAATAATATCGCCTAAAATATCGGTCCCATTTTTAATAAGGTTTTGCTTTTGTTTTTCAATTAGTTTTTGAGTTAGCTTTTGAACGGCAGCTTCTGTATTTACTGAAATTTGCGGATTGTTAAATGTACCTTTTAAGCCTATTGGAAGGGCGACAGTCATGTTGTTTGCATCCTCTGGACTTAGTTTGGCAAGTAAGTTACCTACTTCACTTCCTAAGTATTTTGCAGGAACGTCCAAAGTAACATTGTAGTCTAAGCTTTTATCCAGCCCGTGTTTTCCCGCCGCAGTTACTTTTATTCCTTTTACATTAAAATCAAAAGGTTGTACTTCAATGAAGCCGTTATTAAACTTTAAAACTGTGCTTAAATCCCGAAGGCTTAATTCGTCCAAGTGCAAAAATGAAAGGCTTGCATTTAATTTTGAAAGTAAAGGTGTTTTTTCAGGGTCAATTTCTGCGGTGATAATTTGTGCCAATGCATCTCCAGCCAATGTTGTAAGTATGGGCGTAAGATCGTTGTTTAGGTTACCATGTAATTGTAATTTGGTGTTTAAGTTTCCTTGTAACCCTTGAGCTATTGGGGCTAAAAATTGTAATAACTCCAGTTTCTGAAAGGATTCAGCGATGTTAATCTTACTTAGATCAAGATCCATCACAAATGTTGGTGTGGCATTTAGGGTTGAAACATTTCCAGCCAATGCAATATTTCCACCCAAAAAGCTAGACGTTACATTGCTAAGGGTGGCAGTTTCATTTTTAATGACCACAGTACCTTTTGCGTTATCCAATTCTAGATTATCGTAAACAACTTTTTTTGCTGAAAAATCCAATGTAGCATCTAAAAAACCAGGAATTTTCACAGCCTTTTCTGAAGTGGTAACCGTTTTGTTACTTGATTTATTTTTTGAAGTAGTTTCGGAAGTTTCACTTTCCGAAGCCATAAAATCATTAATATTAAAGGTATTCGATTGTACCGAAAATCTTCCTTTTAAATTCTGTTTGCTTATTAAAAAAGGAATCAAATTATGAATATTTCCAGAAGCCTTCACGTCGGTTTGCCCCGAGGTGGCCAAAAGTTCGTTCAGTTTTATATTATTTCCGGGCGTCATGGTAATGGTAGCTTTCGAAATTTTAAGATCGTTTTTAAATGCTTTATCACTATAATTAAAATCGGTAACAGTTGCTGTTCCGTTGGTATTTATATTTTGGTATTGTTCTTTATCTACCGATTCCATATCAAAATTTGTAGTGATATCGGCCCTAATAATACCATTTAGCTTTTGTTCCAACTTCACCGGCAGTACCTGTTCAATATGGGCCAGATTCAAACTTCCTTTAATGGCCATGTTTACCAATATGTTTTCAGTTAGGTTTCTTAAACTTCCATAGGCTGAAAACACCTCATTGTCAATCTTAAAAGTCAATCCTCCAATATTAATGTAGGTGTCTTTCGCAAGTCCGGTTTCATTTTTAATATGAGCGTCTATCGAAATATTTTCGACAGCTTTTGGCAAATCGGGATATTTAAAGGAAGCGTTATCACTGGCAATTTTAATATCCATTTTTGGGATATGTTCTTCATCCACAATTCCTTTTATCATTCCGTTTACGGTAAAATTTCCGGTAGTATTAACATCCTTAATTTCTTTTACATAGGTTTTGGGAATAACTGCCAGAAAGTTCTTAAAGTCGGAAGAAGGTGTCTTAAAAGTGAGATCGATCTCGTTATTGTTTTCATTCACTTTTACAAATCCGTCAAAAGTAAGTGGAAGTTCGTTAATTTTTGCTTCATTTTCCAAAAACGTGTATTTCTGATTTTTCAGATCCATATTAAAATCGGCATCCAACGCTACTTGGTTATCACTTAAATATTCAATATCATCAATTCGAAGTGAGGCCAATGCATCTGTGTGGGTTTCCAATTTTGAAACATCCAAAGAGAAATCACCTGTACCTTCGTGGTTAATATTTTTCAGAATTAAAAAGGTCTTGGTAGCTTCATCCAAATAATTGATTCGGGAATCACGTATTTCATATTTTTGAAGGTCGAATGTAAAACTGCCTGCTTTTGAAGCGTTTTCATTTATAACAGGCGCGTCATCTTTAATTGCGATATCGTAATTGGCATTCCCCAACGAATCTATTTTAATGTTCACAAAAGTTTCCTCTAGTGCAAGGGCGTCTACTTTTATGGATTCGTTACTGCTTTTAAACAATTGCATAATGCCCATATCCAGTTTTAGGGTTTTTCCGCTGGCAAGAGTATCACCTTCAAAGGGGGCTTTGTTTATCACGGTAAAATCATGAATGGTAAGTGCTGCATCAGGAAAACTTCTAAACAGGCTGAGGTCCATATCTTTCCAAGCCACTGTGGCATTCAGGTTTTTATTTATTGTACGAATCACGAATTTTTCCAGTGAATTTCTAAAGAGAAAAGGGGAAAGTGCCAGCAATACAATGAGTATCCCTAATATAATTCCTCCTATTTTAAGAGCTTTTTTCATAAAAACAATTTTCTAAATTCTTTTTCTTAAGGTAATAATTCAATTTTTCTAATAGTTTCAAATCAAATAGTTTCAAAGCACCAAATACTTTTTAATACAATGTTCATTGAAGAATGCCACAGCAATTTCAAAAGTGTTGATTACCAAAAAAATTCCAGTAAAAAAGTTTCTGAAATATTAAATTGGAAACAACTAATGAAGCAATAAATAACGCACCTATAATGAGGTAGATGCGTTGTGCTGCCAATCTGTTTTTAAAGGAGAGTGCCACCACTAATTTTTTCTATTCTAACAAAGATAATTGTCAGTCTTTTTCTTTTCGTTAATTTCGTGCTAAATGTTAAAACCTGAAATCCATCAAACCGTTACAAAACATATATCTGTCGCTGGGAAGCAATTTGGGCAATAAATTTGAGCACCTGCAACGTGCTGTAAATTTACTTTTTGAAGAAGTTGGGACCGTGGTAAAAATTTCATCGGTTTACAAAACGCCGGCCATGGGTTTTGAAGGTGATGATTTTTTAAATTGTGTGCTTCACATGCAATCCACATCTTCTTCCAGAAAAATCTTAGATACAATTTTCGCCATTGAAAAGAAAATGGGAAGAGAACGAAAAAAGGGTGGAGTATATACTTCCAGACCTATCGACATTGATATTCTTTTGATAGATGATCTTGTAAAAGATTCAAAACGCCTTCAAATTCCCCATCCTGAAATTCAAAACCGATTGTTTGTGTTACAACCATTAGCGGAACTGAATGCACAATTAATACACCCCATTTCAAAAAAAAAAATCATTAAACTTCTGGCAGAAACTCAAGATAAAAGTGATATAAAAAAACAATCCAAATGGCTTCGTAACCCAAATAGCGATTACGATCTTTCAAAATATAATTACATTGCAATTGAAGGAAATATCGGCGCTGGAAAAACAAGTTTGGCAACAAAAATGGAATCCGATTTTAATGCGAAACTTATTCTGGAACGGTTTAAGGACAATCCGTTTTTGCCCAAATTTTATAACGAACCTTCACGTTATGCCTTTCCGCTAGAAATGTCTTTTCTAGCCGATAGGTACCAACAATTGTTGGAAGATATTACGCAATTCGATCTTTTTAAGGATTGCGTGATAGCCGATTATGACGCGTATAAATCACTTATTTTCGCAAAAGTGACCTTGCAAGATGAAGAGTTTAATTTGTACAAAAAGCTCTTCCATTTAATGCATAAAGAATTACCTAAACCCGATGTGTATGTTTATTTATATCAAAATACGGAGCGGTTGCTAGAAAATATAAAAAAACGCGGTCGTAAATACGAGCAAAGTATTGAGGCGTCTTATCTTCAGAAAATTAATGATGGCTATTTGGAGTTTATTAAATCCCAACATAGCGATAACATTAAAGTCATTGATATCTCAGAAATGGACTTCCTTAAAAACCGAAAGGATTATTTATTTATTTTGAAAGAAATTATTGGTTAAATTGTGTACTTGTCACACTGAGCGTAGTCGAAGTGTCATTGAAGGATTTAGGTTAAAGATTTTTCAATTTCACAAAGAAATCCCAAACCACAACGCCTGTACTTACTGAAATATTAAGTGAATGTTTGGTGCCGTATTGCGGAATTTCGATCACCGCATCACTTTCAGAAACTATTTTTTGTTGAACTCCTTTTACTTCATTGCCAAAAACAACAGCATAAGTGAGTTCTTTCTGTAATGAAAAATCCTGAAGGTCTACTGCAGATTCGGCTTGCTCGATGGAAGCGACAAAAACACCTTCGTTTTGCAATTTTTTTATTATGTCCAATGTGTTTTCGACATATTCCCAAGCTACACTTTCTGTGGCTCCCAAAGCGGTTTTCTGAATATCTTTATGTGGTGGTTGTGCCGTAATCCCACACAAATATATCTTCTTGATTAAAAAAGCATCTGCCGTTCTAAAAACAGAACCAATATTATTCAAACTTCTAATATTATCCAAAATAATAATTAATGGCGTTTTTTCCGATGCTTTAAATTCCTTTGGATTAATACGGTCGAGTTCGCTGTTTTTTAATTTTCGGTTTTTCATAGGGTGACAAAGGTAAAATCAAAAGGCTCATAAAGCTAGTAATCTATATGTAAATTGTTGATAAAACTAAATAATTTACAACTACTTCATTTTAAAGAAAAGGGCAATTTCGTTACATTTATAAATTGATTTTTTAATGAAAAGACACCCGCTTTCTCGGGCATTTAATATGGCGACTAAAGAAACTCCTTTAATGAAACAATACAACACCATCAAGGCGAAATACCCTGATGCATTGTTGTTGTTTCGTGTAGGTGATTTTTATGAAACCTTCGGGGAAGATGCCGTGCGGGCCTCAGGAATTTTAAATATTACACTTACTGCCCGAAATAACGGCGGCGATCATGTAGAACTGGCGGGTTTTCCGCATCATTCTTTAAATACGTATTTGCCAAAGTTGGTGATGGCAGGTTGCCGTGTTGCTATTTGTGACCAATTGGAAGATCCCAAACAAACAAAAACCATTGTAAAGCGCGGCGTAACCGAATTAATAACCCCAGGCGTTGCCTTAAACGACGATATACTTCATGCTAAATCTAACAATTTCTTGGCGGCAATACATTTTGGAGCTAAAGAAATTGGCGTTTCATTTTTGGATATTTCTACCGGTGAATTTCTAACTTCAGAAGGGTCTGCAGAGTATATAGACAAATTACTTCAAAATTTTAATCCGTCTGAAGTCTTGTTCAGCAAACAAAAACGAAAACTTTTTTCTGAAACATTTGGCGATAATTTTCATGTCTTTCATCTGGAAGATTGGGTATTTCAAACAGATTATGCCACAGAAACGCTCAACAAACATTTCAGTACAAAAAATTTAAAAGGTTTTGGTGTCGATCATTTAAAAGACGGCGTTATAGCTTCTGGTGCGGCTATGCATTATCTTTCCGAAACCCGCCACAACAAGTTACAGCACATTAGCAGACTTTCGCGAATTGCCGAAGAAGAGTATGTTTGGATGGACCGTTTTACCATTCGTAATTTAGAACTATATCATTCTACCGCTCAAAATGCGGTAACGCTTTTGGATGTCATCGATAAAACAACTTCCCCAATGGGCGGGCGTTTGCTGAAACGCTGGATGGCGCTTCCGCTTAAAAATATCGATAAAATAAATAGGCGTCACGAAGTGGTGAGTTTTTTATTGGAAAATAATGTGGTACTCGATAAAATTCAACAACATATAAAACGCATAGGCGATTTAGAACGGTTGATTTCAAAAGTGGCGACCGGAAAGATCAATCCGCGGGAGGTAATTCAACTTAAGAATTCGCTGGAAGCTGTAATCCCCATTAAAGCCCAAGCGTTAGATGCTAAAAATGATTCTTTAAAAATTATTGGGGAACAATTACAGGATTGTGATTTACTTCGGAATAAAATAAAAGAAACCTTAAATGAAGAAGCGCCCGTAAATATTTTAAAAGGCAATGCCATTGCGGAAGGCTTTTCAGAAGCACTTGATGATCTTCGGAACATTTCAAAAGGTGGGAAAGATTATCTCGATGAAATGCTGGAACGAGAAACCAAACGCACCGGTATTACTTCTTTAAAAATCGCATCTAATAACGTATTTGGCTACTATATTGAAGTGCGCAATACCCATAAAGATAAAGTTCCGGAAGAGTGGGTGCGCAAGCAAACGTTGGTAAGTGCAGAACGTTATATCACCGAAGAATTAAAAGAATACGAAACCAAGATTTTGGGTGCCGAAGAAAAAATATTGGCATTAGAACAAGAGATTTTTGGCAAATTGGTGGAGTGGATGCTTCAATTTATTGGTTCGGTTCAACAAAATGCAGCTTTAATTGCCGAGCTGGATTGTTTGTGTTCTTTTACAAGCCACGCAAAAACTTCCAAATATACCCGTCCTTTATTGGATGAAACTTTTGACCTTGATATAAAAGAAGGCCGTCATCCGGTAATTGAAAAACAACTGCCGCCGGATACACCTTATATTGCAAACGATGTTTTTCTGGATCGAGAAAACCAACAACTTATTATGATCACCGGGCCCAATATGAGTGGTAAATCGGCGATATTACGGCAAACTGCGCTTATTGTTCTTTTGGCGCAAATGGGAAGTTTTGTTCCCGCCAAAGCGGTGCGCATGGGTTGTGTGGATAAAATATTTACACGAGTTGGTGCCAGCGATAATATTTCGATGGGCGAATCTACCTTTATGGTAGAAATGAATGAAACGGCGAGTATTTTAAATAATATTTCTGAAAGAAGTTTAGTGCTTTTGGATGAAATAGGAAGAGGTACCAGCACTTATGATGGAATTTCCATTGCGTGGGCCATCAGCGAATATTTGCATGAACATCCGTCGCGGGCGAAAACTTTGTTTGCTACGCACTATCATGAAATTAATGAAATGACGGAAACGTTTCCACGGATTAAAAACTACAATGTTTCAGTAAAGGAATTAAAAGACAATGTATTGTTTCTTCGGAAATTGGTTCCGGGAGGTTCGCATCACAGTTTTGGAATTCACGTGGCAAAAATGGCAGGAATGCCTCAAGCTGTGCTAAATCGTGCCAATAAAATTTTAAAACGGCTTGAAAAAAGTCATTCTTCAGAAGAATTAACGGAAGAAATGAAGTCGCTTTCCAAAGATGAAATGCAGTTGAGCTTTTTTAAATTGGACGATCCACTCTTGGAAGAATTACGAGAAGAAATCTTAGAGATTGATATTGACACACTTACACCGGTGGAAGCCTTGATGAAACTGAATGAAATAAAGCGCATGTTACAGCGGAATGCTTCCGTTAAAATGAAGAAGTAATATTTCGGGATAATTTTTTAAAAAAAACTTTTCTTTTGCGGTAAAAGTTTTAAATTTGCAACCGCTTTAGTACAAAGCATCGTTCTTGAAATACGCGAAAATAGCTCAGTTGGTAGAGCGCCACCTTGCCAAGGTGGAGGTCGCGGGTTCGAATCCCGTTTTTCGCTCCACAATATAATTACCAAGCTGAAGTGGTGGAATTGGTAGACACGCTGGACTTAAAATCCAGTGGGCAGAAATGCCCGTACGGGTTCAAGTCCCGTCTTCAGTACAAAAACCTTGTCTTAACAGATGAGGTTTTTTGTTTTATAGGTCGTCGCTTAGAATCTTCTTTATTTCCTCATCTACATCTTCTTCTAAATTTGAGTTGTCGCTGTTTTTTTTACTTAAGCGATAAGAAAGGTAAATCATAAATAGAAGAATGGGAAGAACAATAGGGAGCGAATACCAAAAATCGTATTCGTCTATATATTGGATCTGAAAATTAATTACCCCCGATAATTGGAATAAGAACATGGTAAAAGGTACTAGGATGGCATATTTCCACCAATTATTTGAGGTGAAGAACCAAATGCCAGTGAGTAATACAAAACTTATTTTTGTAAACAGGGCATGCATATAGGATTGAATATATATAAATCCGCCAGCTTCTATAGTTCCAAAAATAGTTTTCCATTCTGAAGCTTCAGCAGGGGCGTATCTATATATATAAAATAAAAAAGGTGTTACTATCAATATTATTGACAGTAACACCCCTTTTGCAATATTCTTCTTCCTATCCGTTTGGCGGAACGACGTATTTGTCTTTATCGAGTTGTTGGTCATCGGTTGCTAATGATTCTGGGGTGCAACTTGCAGCTAATGCAAGAACCGCTAAAATAAACATAAGTTTTTTCATAATAATAAAATTTAGGATTAAAAAAATCAATCTACTTATTATTGAGATTAATCTATGTTAAACGTCACAACTACTTATCAACCAAGTTGTTAATATTGTTGATAAGCTCGCAGATTTATGTGGAAAACTAAATTTTATACTTCCGAATAAAAAAAATTGGGTTAATATATGGTGATGCTATTTTAATAAATGTATGGTTTAAAAAAGAAGAAGTTATAGAATTTTAGTATCTTTATTTTGCTGACATACAAATAACTATATGATATCTGATTTTAGCTTTTCGAAAGATACAGTGGGTTTTTTAATTGAAGGAAACTACAATGAAGATTTGGCAAATAAACTACATAAGCAGATTATTGAAAAGCTTGAAATTGTTGATAAAATTAGTCTATATCTTGAAGATACAAATATTGAAAATTTTTCCCTCACAGCAATTGTAAATGAAATTATGTTTAAACTTAAAAACAAAGAACATTTTAATAAAATTGCATTGGTATCAGATAGAAAATGGATTCATCTATGTATTAAGATAGAAAGTGTTTTTTCTGGTGTAAAATTAAAAGTTATACAACAGAAGAACGTATGGATGCCATAAGTTGGATTTCATCAGTATAATGCTCTTATTTATTTTCTTTGTTCTTTCCTGTTAGACTTGCTTTTAGCCCTTGCTGCATATTTAACCATAAATAATTAAAAAAGGACTTTTTTTGGTTTCTGATAGCTTCACCGGAACCTTCCCTAAAATCACCTTCTTTTTTATTACTGCTCTTTTTTATGATAAGATTTGCCAGGGTAGATAAAAGCCATTTTTTTCTTTTGCCGTCATCGTTTAATATGGTTACTTTAAAATCATCATACTTTATTTTCATATCTACATGCGAAGTGTTGTTGTTTCCATGAATGGTAAAATATGTCTTTGTAGTTTCTCCTTCCAACCGTACGTGTAAATTAGGCTCTGTAAATTTGTTCATCTTTGTGGCGGCTAATCTACCTGCGTTTGCTTTAAAAGTAAACTGGTCTTGTGTATTATTGATATCGAAACTCCAGGACACATTAAAAGGAGTGTTGTCCATAAAGTTAGCATTAATTGCAATTTGTGTTTTGGTTGGAGATTTATAAGTGTTGCTTACATTTTGTAACGTAGCTTCAATATTTGAAAAATTTATAATACCTCCGGGATTTCCTACTTTTACCTTTTCGGTATATTTAATAGCTGCATTTTTAAGAAAAAGCGAATTAACGGTCACATTAATAGGAAGGTCGCGTAACATTTTACTGTATAATGGTTTTTGGTTGGGATCATCCCTAATAAGCTTATTTCGAAAAACATCTAAATATGGATGGTAAAATGTAATATGATTACTTTTTGTAAGGAGTTTTCTGTTTTTAAACCCAAAATTGATATCAGTAATTTCTAATGAATCAATTTGCAGGTTGTAATGGTCTTTTTCATAAGGGATTATCCGCGCATGTTCTTCTCGGGAATATTTGGTCTTTAAATGGATGTTTTTTAAAACCGCTTTTTTGTCGTGCAGAGCAAAATCGGTGGATGTAAGGTTTTCATACGGACTTACTTTTACAAAAATCGAATCTACCTTTGCATCGTAATCTCCAAATTTTAATGGAAGTCTTTTTAGTAATGTTTGTTGATCTATAAGAATATCGTCAACTTCTAGAGTAAGGTTTTTGGCGAATAGGGTAATTGAGTCTTGAGTATTATTAAAAATAGTAAGGTTTGTATTGTCAATACTCAATTCGTCAATTAGTACGGGTTTGTATAATATTAAAGGGGCAGACCGGAAACTGTCTTTCTTTTTGGATGTTGAGAGACGATCTTTATAATATCGAATTACCGGTTTTTTAATTTTCACATCCTCTATATGAATTTGATTGTTGTATAAATAATCCCAATAACTTATATCTTCAATAATAAATTTTTCAGCGTGAACATAGGTGTGTACTTCTTTAGTTTCTTTATTCAGAATATTTACGTTTGCATTTTTAAAAGTTAAAGTACCTTCAAAAAGGTCAACCGAAAGGGTTTCATAATTTTGAATTATATGGGCGGGCAATCGCGTTTCTACAAAGTTTTCAACTTTATTTTTAATAATTGTATTTACTATAAGTAATCCGGAAACAAAAAGAATAATACCCGTGGCAATTGCGAATATTAGAATACGTAAAATTTTTCCCATACTTAAAAATATGAAAGTTCCCCCTGACATAGAAAACTTTATGATTTTCTGTTAAATTTTATGTAAACATTGTTTGCAAGAAGCAAAATCCTTTGTATCTTTGCCGTCTAAATCGCGGGATAGAGCAGTAGGTAGCTCGTCGGGCTCATAACCCGAAGGTCACTGGTTCGAGTCCAGTTCCCGCTACTAGGAAAGACAAGGCTTCACAAAAATGTGAGGCCTTTTTTTATTTAGGCTAGTACAGAATAAGTACAGAATATTGATGTTTTCAAAGCGTCATTTTATTTCTTTGCACTTAATCCCATTTATCACTAAACACGATGAAATTTTCAAAATAGCCATAACTTTAGATTGTATTTAAGTGTTCATAATTGACATTCAACTCAGCCCATTCCCCTGCATTCCGCGAAAAGCTACATTCCAGGCAAAGAGCTTTGCTTTACAGGTCTTGGACACGACCCCAAAGCTTCCGCTGTCCATTCCACTTGCCCGCTCAATCCGAAAACCTCGGGAAGCGGTAAAATTCCATTCCCAGCTACACCCTTAAAGTCAAGTCTGCTTTAAATCCTACTAAATAAGGATAATTTGTTTTCATAACCAGGTAAGCACATTCCCTTACATTCCGCGAAAAGCTACATTCCTGGAAAAGAGCTTCCCTACACAGGTCTTGGACACAATCCCCAATTTCGACTTCCCATTCCGCTAACCCGGTCCGCTGCGCTGGAACGGGACGCTTCATTCCCGAGCCAAAATCGTGAATAGCGTCCGCCAAATCGGAATTCCATTATTCATTTGGTGCCACTTCCTATGTTTTCATAATTCACATAAGCCTTTAGACCTAAATCCGCACCCTCGTCGTTGCACCCTTTTTTTGACAGCAAAATACCAACATTCGGAAGTTGAACGGACTGCATAAACCGTTGCGCTGCGCTTCTCTTTTTATAAGTCCTTATCAATTCCAAATATTTCAACTGTATAAGCAACAAAAAAAGGTAACAGCGAGGGCGCTATGGGAAGTATAACTAAGATGAATCTTATAAAATCTTACAAAAAAATCAAAAAGGAAGTGGCACCAAAAAAACAAAAAAGAAAAACGGTCAAGATATAATAAGTAAATCACTTCAAAAAATATAAACACAAACTGCCTGAATGGTTCAGGTAGTATTTTAATTAATCTTTAAATTTTTTATTATTAGTACTATTAAAAATCACGTATAGTTAATTGGAAAAGGTGGACAAGAGCCTACCATTACAAACCTTGAAAGGGGTAAGAAAGTAGCCCGTTTTTCACTTGCTACAAACGAGTATTACAAAGATGCTAAAGGCGAAAAAACGCAAACTACAGATTAGCACACTGTTGTAGCTTGGGGCAAAGCTGCTGAAATTGTCGAAAAATATGTAGGAAAAGGGTAAAGAAATAGGCGTTTCGGGAAAACTACGAACCCGAACCTATACCACAGACGATGGCAACCAACGCTATGTAACCCAAGTGGAAGCAAAGGAAATTCTTTTACTGGGAAGCAAAAACGATAATTAATCATTAAAATTTAAGAGGGCGTTCCCGTGAGAAGTTGCGCCCTCTTATTCATTATTCACTACATAAAACAGAAAATTATGAAAGCACAAGTGAACGAAATCAAAGAAGGATTACAACATTTTCACGGAACGGAAATGTTCTATCAAATCCCATTATTAAGAACACGTTTTACAGACGGACTAAAATATCTTGCTAATGCAGCGGATTGTTTTTAGCTCATCACCGACACATCTGTAATCGCAAAAAGTCTGATGAACCAAAGTGAATTTATAACCATTGACTTTAAAAGATTGTCAGAGGAAAGACAGGATTTTACAGGCTACGAAGCTGAAATTATTTACACTGATGGCAACGATAATATTTCAGAAAAATACGGTTACCGGGTAACCGATTTTCCGCTCGATGAACTTCGGTTGTTTTTTGTAAATGATACGCTGATGTTACCAAGCGAATATTAAAATTTAAAGTTATGGTATATCTCAATTTTACAGACCTGAGCGAAGTGGGTCAAAACCGACTTTTAGAAGATTCTAAAAAAGATGTGGAACGAAAATTTGGCGATAGTATTCGTAAATACGTACAGGAAAATTAGCCTGTTTTGAAACGACAATAGAGGAAGAAGCGTTACGAAATTTATATTCCTATACATTCATATTCAATATTTAATTTTCTGAATTATTTATATACCACCTCTAAATTTTAGGGGTGTTTGTCATTTATTTAAGTCGTGAAAAACAAAAATACAATTGTAAACATCAAATAACGAACTATGAATATTTTGTATAAAAGGGAAAATCCGCTGTTACCTGAACTTTCCCTTTATTGCAGATCATTAAAGAATGACCTATGTAATAAAATTAATATATTTTTTATATCATCCAAAATATTTTTCAGCAAATTAAATTTTAAATTGACTTTTAAATTAAAAAAATGTACCTTTATTTCGTTGACACTCAGCATTCAATTTTAAGTAAGGTTATCCTATTTTTGACTTTCGCCGATAACCATACCCATCGAAAAATAACATATTGGAAATTTATTTCCCTGAAATGGCAATTGGCTTTTTAGCCAGATTGTACGAAATTTTTGTCTCGCTGGGCGGGACGAAAAGGAGTAGCAAGAGGGTAACACGCTACGCGATGTTAAGCACTCCTTTTCGTTTTCAAAATGCTGATATTCAGCTACTTGAAAATTTTATAATTTCTTGACCTTCAGCAATTTGCGACAAACGCCTTGTGAAAGCCCATTTTTAGGGAAGGATTTGCGACAAATCGGCGAATTATGGACTCATTTATCGGAATTAGATTCAAAAAGAAAACAGCAAAACGTTTTCAAACTTTCTCACGCACTTACTTCAAATCGCATACTGAGGCAATGTCCACGATGCTCGATTTTTTCTTCTACAACGAGATATCGCCAAAGGAAAAATTAGGTCCTACAGGCAGAACCATCGAAGCCAAATTACTTAAAAGAATTAATGCAGTTATCGCCATAATGCGTGATGTCGAAAAGACACAAACTAAACCTACAGTTGCAATGATTCAATCACTTTTTGAGACAGAAGAGCCTAACAAAAAACCTTTGATGGTGGAAAAGAAATATGCTGAAGAAAAAAGGGAAGTACGCTTTCGCGAAAAGCAAAATCTTAAGAATGAACTTTAAAATATAGCTATGTATATCACAATCACAGCTCAAAAATTGGGTGCAAATTACTCACAAAGTTCAGCAGATTTTGTAGGCTACTTAGAGAAAGAAAATCAAGGTTTGGAACAACAGGATATCGAACATTTTTTTAATCAATATGGCGATGAGATTTCTGCGGAAGAAGTGGTAAAAGGTATTGACGGAAACACCGCAAAATTGAAAAAGAAAGAACCCAAATTTTATTCCATAACGGTCAGTCCTTCCAAGTATGAATTGAATCGATTACAAAATAGTCGCAAAGATTTAAAAAAGTACACCAGAGAGATAATGAAGGATTATGTCGCATCTTTCAATAGAGAAATTAATGGACGACCTGTAACCATCGATGATATTAAATATTATGCAAAAATTGAACACCAGCGGATTTTTAAAGGAACTGACATACAGATAAAGGAAAATCAACCTTATGCAACAAAAATACTTCAGCTCAAAACTAAAATCAGAGAGATCGAGAGCGGTTCGGTTGGAGGGAATATAAAAAGCAAAGAGAGGGAAATTGCCAAGTTGGAACGTGAAGCCCCAAATCAACAGGACGGAAAGCGGATCGTACAGGGAATGCCAAAGACGGGAAACCAGAGTCATATACATATCATCGTTAGTAGAAAGGATGCTTCAAATTCGGTAAGTCTTTCCCCTGGAAGTAAGCATAAAGCATCCGAAGTTGAAATGCACGGTAAGAATGTAAAACGTGGTTTTGACCGTGATAAATTTTTTGAGAGTGCAGAGAAAAGGTTTGATAAAACTTTTGGCTACCAAAGAAACTTTGCGGAGACCTACAAGACTCGGAAAGATTTCATGAAAAACCTAAAAGTCTATTTTGCTTCCTTGATGAAATTGCCCACCAATGAAAAAGTATTCCCGTTACACAGGCACAACTGGCAATGAAAATATTTAATAGGCTTCGACGTGGTGCGGAATCGGCCATCAAATCAAGTTCTATCGGAATCTAATTTACAATAATGCAACTGGACAATTTTTTAACGGTTCTTTTTCTTATTGGTTTTGTCAGTACTGTTTTCTACGAAATGTTTCGGGTATCAAAATAGGCGTTCGCTTTCAATGTTTTAATGATTGGCACATTGGCGTTTTATATTTCAAAGGAATCAGGATTAGCTTTGACATTGCTCTATTTATTTTGTCCGCTAATGCTAATTAATATAGGATTGTATGTTTTTCTTCATAAAACCGAAAGCCTAAAAAATGCTGATACCAAATATCAAGTCAACTTTGCTACCACGAAAGGGAACTTCAAACTTGACAATATCAAACGTGGTGCAACGGTTATCGGTTCTGCAGGAAGTGGAAAGACTGAAAGCGTAGTTTATGGTTTCCTGAAACACTTTAGGGAAGAAGGCTTTTGTGGAATTATCGACGATTATAAAGATTTTGAACTTACGGAAATGGCTTATCCACTTTTCAAGGATAGCGATATCCCATTTAAGGTCATTTCCTTTGTTAGAATCATCCACAGGGTAAATACTATCGCCCCAAGGTATTTAGATAATGAGGAAAGCGTAAATGAAGTTTCACGGGTGCTAATTAAAAACCTTTTGGAGCAGAGGGAATCTGGAACTACCGGAACGACCAAATTCTTCAATTACGCTGCGGAAGGTTTGATTGGTAGATTGATTTGGAAACTGAAAACTAACTATCCTAAATTCTGTGCCCTTCCGCATTTGATAGCCATTCATCAATACATGGACACGGACAGCCTAATCAAGTTTTTGGAAACCAATACCACTTCAAGGGCAATGGCGGATGCCTTTATCTGTGGCAAGGATTCAGAAAGACAGACCGCAGGAGTCAAAAGCACCTTGGCCAAGGTACTCAAACGAATTAGTACCCAGCGGATTTTCATGGCTTTGTCTGCAGACGAAGTACCGTTGAATATTAATAGTCAAGATAATCCAGTAATAGTTTCCGTAGTTAATAATCCAAAATTTAAGACTTCCTATTCGCCTGTTATTGCAACAATAATCCACACCATTACAAAGCAAATGAGCGTGCGAAATTCCATACCTTCATTATTGCTGATGGAAGAAGCGCCGACCATAAGGTTATTGAATATGCATCGTATTCCAGCAACATTGCGAAGTTACGACATTGCCACTATCTATGTAATGCAGGATAAAATACAGAATGATATGATGTATGGTGATAAAGCAAGCAGAGCGATATTGATTAATCTTTCCTATCAATTCTTTGGCAAGGTTAATGACCCAGACACCGCTAAATATTACGAACGCTTTTTTGAAATCGTAAAGAATGAAACCACAAGCGTGAATAGAGGTTATAATCTCAATTTTGATACCCGAATTACTACTGGAGAAAAAGAAATTCCAAAGATAAGAGCCGATGTTTTTTTCAGGTTGAAGCAGGGATAGGTAATAACATATGCAGATGGAGAAGATAAGAGGGTTCAATTTAAATTACAGCGAATTGAAAGAGAAATGCCTGACTCAAAGCTTGAATTCGGCAAGGATGAATTAAAGGATAATTTTAATAGAATTTACCGCGAAGCTAGATCGATTTTCGGATAGTTGAACTAGGCTTATTTTGGTTACACCAGTTTTATGTAGTTTCTTATCAAAATAGGGACAGTATTTCTCTGCTTTTTGTAGCTGCTCACTTTTCGTGCGTTGGCCTGTTCTAAATAGCTTGTGTAGCTCTTTAATGGTCAGCGCTTCAACTTATAAGTCGTTACTTATAACGCTATATACTTCGTTACAGTATTTCTAGAAAGACTAAGTAACTTCTTTATATACTTTTTAGTATAAATTAACTTATACTTTTTAGTACAAATTAATTTATAATGCATAAATTTGTACTGTTGGTTAAACAATGAAAAAAAATGAAAATAACAGCACAAGATGAGTACGGCTTAAGAATATTGGTGCGGATTGCAAAGTGTAAGGTTCAGACTGGCTTGAGCATCCCCCAGCTTAGTGAAATGGAAGGGCTGTCACGACCCAATGTTTCTAAATTAACCCGAATACTTCGTATAGAGGGATTGATTAACAGTACCAAAGGACATGTTGGAGGATATGTACTTGCCAGGCCTGCTGCCGATATTACGGTGAACGATGTTTTGAAAGCTTTAGGTGGACGTTTGTTTGATCAAGAATTTTGTATCAATCATACAGGCGTAATGAAAATATGCAGCAATTCGACAGATTGTTCTATTCGTTCGCTTTGGACCATAGTGCAATCGGCAATTGATAAGCTATTAGATAAGATAACGCTTGCCGATTTATCGAATAGTGAAAAAGAAGCTACGTTTACTTTTCAAAGTTTATTTGAAGAAATAACAACAGAGAAGTAAGAATTATTATAACAATTAATAAAAAACAAAATGATAACAGTTTCAGAGAATGCAAAACAACATGCGTTAAGTTTAATAACAAACGAAAATAGCCCTGAAGGAACATTTATTCGAGTAGGTGTTGATGGTGGTGGTTGTTCAGGTCTTACCTACAAACTCGTGTTCGATACTATTATTACAGAAACCGATAAGATTTTTGAAGACAAAGGAATAAAAATTGCCGTTGACAAAAAAAGCTTTTTGTATTTAATAGGAACAGAGCTTGATTATGTGGGAGGATTAAACGGAAAAGGCTTTGTATTTGTCAATCCGAACGCAAGTAGAACTTGTGGTTGTGGAGAATCGTTTGGCGTGTAAAACAGTTTAAAATTGTAAGGTTAAAAGCGTTTAAGTATTTTTTAGAAAATGTGACAACCTGGATGCTCTTACAACAATAGAAAAATATAATAAATGGCAATTATAATTACAGATGAATGCATTAATTGTGGCGCTTGTGAACCGGAATGTCCTAATAATGCAATCTACGAAGGGGGCGATGAATGGCGTTTTTCTGATGGAACATCAATAAAAGGAATGTTTAATTCAAAAAGCGGATTAACTACCGATGCAAATGAACCGCAAGAGCCTATATCAGACGAAGTTTATTATATAGTAGCTGATAAATGCACAGAGTGTGTTGGTTTTCATGATGAACCTCAATGTGCCGCCGTTTGCCCAGTAGACTGTTGTGTGGATGATGATAACTGGCGCGAAAGTGAAGAAGAATTACTTGTCAAGAAAGACACATTACATTTAGTGTAATGCCAATATAGTATAAAAATAGTTCAATACGCTGCATTGAGTTTATCGAAATGTATTGGATTTGTATTGAATAAATAATTAGGTATAATAAATTAATCCAAATGATTATTGGGATTTGGATTTACCAATAAATAACATATAGTAAAACTTAAAAAGTATGAATGAGGCTATAGAAGAGAAAATCAGCACGGAATACAAATACGGTTTTGTTAGCGATATTGACGCTGACAACGCACCGAAAGGGTTGAATGAAGACATTATTCGTTTTATTTCTGCAAAGAAAAATGAACCCGAATGGATGTTAACTTATAGATTGGAAGCTTACCGTCATTGGTTAACAATGGAGGAGCCAGACTGGGCTCATGTTTCTTACCAGAAACCAGACTTTCAGGACATCATTTATTACTCAGCTCCAAAACCAAAAAAAGTATTAAAGAGTCTAGATGAAGTGGATCCTGAATTGTTAAAAACGTTTGATAAACTTGGTATTTCAACCTTAGAACAAGAACGACTTACAGGTGTAGAAAGTAGAGTTGCAATGGATGTTATTGTGGACAGCGTTTCGGTAAAAACAACATTTAAAGAAACGTTAGCTGAAAAAGGAATTATTTTTTGTTCGTTTGGCGAAGCAATTCAAGAACATCCAGAATTAGTAAAAAAATACATGAGCTCTGTTGTTCCTTATACCGATAACTTTTTTGCGGCACTGAACTCCGCTGTTTTTACTGATGGTTCGTTTTGTTATATTCCAAAAGGTGTTCGTTGTCCGATGGAACTTTCAACGTATTTCAGAATAGAAGCGGCAGGTACTGGTCAATTTGAACGAACCTTAATTATTGCAGAGGAAGATTCGCATGTGAGTTATCTGGAAGGTTGTACGGCACCAATGCGTGATGAAAATCAGTTGCACGCAGCTGTAGTAGAGCTTGTAGCACATAAAAATGCGCAAATAAAATACAGCACCGTTCAAAACTGGTATCCTGGCGATAAAGAGGGTAAGGGAGGCGTTTTCAATTTTGTTACAAAACGTGGTATTTGTTTGGAAGAAAATGCTAAAATATCTTGGACACAAGTAGAAACAGGTTCTGCAATTACTTGGAAATATCCGTCGGTCATTTTAAAAGGCGACAATTCGATAGGTGAATTCTATTCTGTTGCAATTACAAATAACTATCAGCAAGCAGATACAGGAACAAAAATGATCCATATCGGGAAAAATACTAAAAGTACGATCATCTCAAAAGGAATTTCGGCAGGCTTTAGCAACAACAGTTATAGAGGATTGGTGCGTATTGCAAAAGGTGCAGACAATGCTCGTAATTTTTCGCAATGCGATAGTTTGTTGATGGGTGATCAATGTGGAGCACATACATTTCCATACATCGAAATAAAAAACAACACCGCCGTTGTAGAGCACGAAGCAACAACTTCAAAAATTGGTGAAGACCAGCTGTTTTATTGCAAACAACGAGGTATCGATAATGAAAAAGCTATTGGTTTAATTGTAAACGGCTATTGCAAAGACGTATTAAGTCAGTTGCCAATGGAATTTGCTGTTGAAGCACAAAAACTGTTAGAAGTTTCCTTAGAGGGCTCAGTAGGATAAAAATAAATACTCATAATTCAAAATTTAAAAAATGTTATCAATAAAAAACCTACACGCGTCAATTGACGGGAAAGAAATTCTGAAAGGAATTAATTTAGAAATAAAAGCGGGAGAAGTACATGCTATTATGGGGCCTAATGGTTCGGGAAAAAGCACATTGGCAGCGGTGCTTGCAGGGCGTTCGGAATATGACGTTACAGAAGGCGAAATAATCTATAACGGCGAAAATCTATTAGAACTAGAGGCTGAAGACAGAGCCAGAGAAGGAGTTTTTCTTGCGTTTCAATATCCCATTGAAATACCGGGAGTAAGCAATATTAATTTTTTAAAGACAGCTATTGGTGAAATTCGAGCTTACAAAGGGTTGGATCCTATGAAAGCAAAAGATTTTTTAATGATGATGAAAGAAAAGCAAAAGTTAGTTGAGATAGACAGAGCACTTGTCAGTCGCTCTATAAATGAAGGCTTTAGTGGTGGTGAAAAAAAACGGAATGAGATATTTCAGATGGCAATGCTGGAACCGAAACTTTCCATACTAGATGAAACCGATAGTGGGCTTGATATTGATGCGTTGCGAATTGTTGCCAACGGAGTGAATAAATTAAAGTCGAAAGATAACGCAACCATTATTATCACACATTATCAACGGTTGTTGGATTATATTATACCCGATTTTGTTCACATATTACACAACGGAAAAATTGTAAAATCAGGATTAAAAGAATTGGCATTAGAGCTGGAAGAAAAAGGATATGATTTTATTAAAGAAGAAGTAGAAGCATAATTTATTTAACAAACAAAATGGAAACAGTTATTAAGACTAGAACGATAAAAGATAAATTGAATTTTGAATTTGAGAAATCCAAATTATTTTTATTTGGTAGTACACAACTTCGTGATAAAGCTATGGAAAGCTATTACAAACAAGGAATTCCAACACGAAAGCACGAAGAGTATAAATATACTCGTTTGGATTTGATGCTGAAAGGGGAATTTGATTTCTCGACAAATAAAAACTGTAGTGATGCGCAAATTGAGCCCTTGAAATTTTTAAAAGATGCCTATGTTGTAGTTATCGAGAACGGTATTTTTGTTGAAGGATCATCAAACTTGCGGAACCTTCCAAAAGGATTAACAATATGTAGTTTAGTAGATGCGGAAAAAAGCAATTCACCTGTTTTTGAAAAACATTATGCACAATACGCGGATGTAAAAACGGATCCATTCATTGCATTAAATACGGCTATGACTAAAGACGGTGTATTTATTCATATTGCAAAAAACGCGATAATTGAAAAACCGATACACATCATTCACATTTCAACAGCATTCAAAAACACCATTATTTATCCGCGAAATTTAATCGTTATTGATGAAAATGCGCAAGGAAAAATTATCGAATCGTTTGAAACGGTGGATTCTACTGCAAAAATATTTAGTAACGCATTAACAGAAATTGTAGTCGATAAGCACGCGATTGTTGATCATTATAAAATTCAAGACGAAAAAGAGTTGGGTTATTTAGTGAATACCACACAAGTAATTCAACAAAAACAAAGCGTATTTTCTACCCATACATTTACGTTGAGTGGTTCGTTGGTTCGTAATAATTTAACGGTAGTGTTAGATGATGAACACATTGAATCGCACCTAAAAGGATTGTACTTAACGGTAGAGAATCAAGTTGTAGACAACCATACTGTGGTAGATCACCGCAAGCCAAATTGCAATAGTAACGAGCTTTATAAAGGTATTATTGAAGGGAAATCAACAGCAACCTTTAATGGAAAAATATTTGTAAGAAAAGATGCGCAAAAAACAAATGCGTTTCAATCAAACAAAAATATTTTATTGAGTGAGGCTGGAACAATTAATACAAAACCGCAATTAGAAATTTATGCCGATGATGTAAAATGTTCGCACGGGTCAACAACAGGTAAGTTGGATGAAGCAAAAATATTTTACCTACGTGCACGTGGGATAGGTATAATAAATGCTAAAAAATTATTGATGCACGCGTTTGCTTCGGAAGTTGTAAATACTATAAAAATCGAAGCTTTACGCGAATATGTTGAAGAAAAAATTTCCAAAACATTTGAATAATAAAAATGGAAACAATCACAAAAAATAATATTCTCAATATTCAAAAACTCCGACAGGATTTTCCTATACTTTCCAAAAAAGCAAATGGCAAATCCCTAGTGTATTTGGATAGTGGGGCAACAGCACAAAAGCCTAAACAGGTAATTGATGCCATTAGTAATTATTATCAATCGCAAAATGCCAATATACACCGTGGGGTACATCAATTGAGTCAAGAGATAACAATTGCGTATGAGAATGCCCGTGCTACTATTCAAAAACATTTGAATGCAGCCGTGTCGCAAGAAATTATTTTTACCAGCGGGACTACCGAAAGTATTAATCTGGTAGCAAGCTCATTTGGAAAAAAACACGTAAATCTGGGCGATGAAATTATCATTAGCGAAATGGAGCATCACAGCAATATACTTCCCTGGCAAATGCTTTGCGAGGAAAAAGGGGCTGTATTGAAGGTAATTCCGATAAATGAAAATGGAGAATTACGTATTGATGAATACAAAAAACTACTGTGCAGCAAAACAAGAATAGTAGCTGTTACACATGTTTCAAATACACTTGGCACTATTAATCCGGTAAAGGAAATTATTGCGCTTGCACACGAAAAAAACATTCCGGTATTGATTGATGGAGCTCAGGCAGTGCCTCACATGAAAGTAGATATACAGGCCTTAGATGCAGATTTTTATTGCTTTAGCGGGCATAAATTATTTGGGCCAACAGGTGTTGGAATACTGTATGGAAAAGAAAAATGGCTGAATAAAATGCCACCGTATAAAGTGGGAGGCGGCATCATAAAAACGGTTACGTTCGAAAAAACAGAATATGCCGATCTGCCTTTAAAATTTGAAGCAGGAACTCCTCATATTGCAGGCGGTATTGGATTAGCAGCAGCAATTGATTATGTAAATGAAATTGGCTTAGAAAACATCGGTGCTTATGAACACGAACTCTCGGAATATGCCACTTTAAAACTTTTGGCTATTGAAGGATTAAGAATTATAGGCACAGCAAAAGAAAAAGCAAGTGTTATTTCTTTTGTAATTGAAGAAGTTCATCCATTGGATGTTGGAACTATATTAGACAAACAAGGTATTGCTGTGCGTACAGGGCACCATTGCACACAACCGTTGATGGAACATTTTGGCTTACCCGGAACCATACGTGCTTCATTAGTGTTTTACAATACTAAAGAAGAAATTGATGTGCTGGTCAATGGAATACAGAAAGCAATTAAAATGTTAAGATGAGAATAGCAGAAATTGAAAATGAAATAATAGAAGAGTTTGAGTTATTCGGTGAAGACTGGGAAGGTAAGTATGAGCACCTGATTGATTTGGGGAAACATTTACCATTGATTGACAAGCAACACAAAACCGATGACAGATTAATAAAGGGCTGTCAGAGTAGAGTGTGGTTACACTCAGAATTGTATGACGAAAAAGTTGTTTTTACAGCCGACAGCGATGCAATTATTACGAAAGGAATTGTAGCATTACTGATAAGAGTTATATCAAGCCATACAGCAGGTGAAATTCTAAATGCACAATTTGAATTTATTAATAAAATAGGTTTGATAGAGCACCTCTCGCCTAACCGTAGTAATGGTTTGGTAAATATGATAAAACAAATGAAATTGGATGCACTTGCATACAAACAGTTGAATAGTTTAAACTAAAAAAAATGGCAGCAATAATAATTACACAAAATCCCGAGCTTACACAAAAGGCTATTGAGTTACTTAAAACGTGTTACGACCCTGAAATACCTGTTGATATTTGGGAGTTGGGATTGATTTACGAACTCAATATTGATAGAGAGAACAACCTTACAATGCTAATGACCTTAACCTCACCATCCTGTCCGGTAGCTGGATCATTGCCGCCTGAAACAGAACAAAAATTGCGTGAAATAGAAGGGATTAAATCAGCACAAATAACAATGACTTATGAACCACCATGGGGGAAAGAAATGATGAGCGAAGTGGCAGAACTCGAATTAGGATTTATGTAAAATGGAAAAAGAAATAATTAATAAAGTAGCATTAAGTGGCATCATCACCATCGACCTTGAAGAGCTTTACCCTCAGGGAGATCGTGTATTGTTTGATATAAAAGAGTACTTGTTTCAAGGTTTAATATTGAAAGAAAAAGATTTCCGTGAGTTTATAAAAAATAAAGATTGGAGTACATACACAGATAAATACGTTGCACTTATTTGTTCTGAAGATGCTATTGTTCCAACCTGGGCGTATATGCTACTGGCAACGCAGTTAGCCCCTTTTGTAAAAAAAGTGGTGTTTGGTGATTTAGAAACACTTGAAACAGTTTTGTATAATGAGATACTCAACGAACTAAATATAAATGCTTATAAAGATGCCCGCATCGTTATAAAAGGTTGTGGCGATTTGCCTGTGCCTAAAGCGGCTTATGTTGAAATTACCAGACTTTTACACCCCGTTGCAAAAAGTATTATGTATGGCGAAGCTTGTTCAATGGTTCCTTTATACAAGCAGCCCAAACAAATTTAAGTTTAGCGTAAAGAATAGGAACAATACAATAAGAGTATCATGAAAACAAAAAAAATAACCATCGATAACCGTCCAAAAATTAAAATAAAGTTGGATTACAAAACAACAATAACTTTAAGAAGTATGGATGTTTATAAAGTATGGAAAGACAAATATCCTGAAGCGATAGTAGTTGAATAAATGATTTGAATAAAAAAACCACAAAACGGAAAATACAAACGTTAAAGCAACTGGACTAGCAAACGATCTACTACTGGTATAAGAACGTATTAAGATATGGAAACAAGAGGACAGTTTAGAAACAAAAGAGCAAAAATATTCCCTCTAGCGATGCGGACATTCACAGAATAAACCGTGTTGCGATGGCTAGCATGAAAGTAATAACCTGCTGAATTACACAAATAAAAAAGTGTAGGCATAAATTTTATCAACAATGAAACTACAAAACGTAAGTCAAAAATTGATTAGTTCTCATCTTATTTCTGGTGAGATGAATCCCGGAAGTGAAATCGGATTGAAAATTGATCAGGTATTATTACAAGATGCCACAGGTACATTGGTAATGCTGGAATTGGAAGCATTTAATTTAAATAAAATTAAACCAGAGGTCGCGGTACAATATGTAGATCATAATCTGCTTCAAACGGATTATAAGAATATGGATGACCATCTATTTCTACAGTCGGCAGCGGCACGATTTGGATACTGGTTCAGCAGGTCAGGAAATGGAATTAGCCATGTAGTACACATGGAGCGGTTTGGCAGACCAGGTAAAACGCTATTGGGTTCAGACAGCCATACTCCAGCCGGTGGTGGTATTGGAATGCTTGCCATCGGTACGGGTGGATTGGATGTAGCGATGGCTTCAGCGGGTGAACCGTATTATGTTAAAATGCCAAAAGTGATGGGTATCAAACTCATTGGAAAGTTGCCCGACTGGGTAAGTGCCAAAGATGTAATTTTAGAAATGCTTCGCAGGTATGATGTTACTGGAGGACGTGGATATATCTTAGAATATTATGGCCCTGGTCTGAAATCTCTGAGTGCTTGGGATCGTCATGTTATCGCTAATATGGGAACAGAAACAGGTGCTACAACTTCGGTGTTTCCTTCAGATGAAATCACCCGTGAATTTCTTAGACAAGAAGAAAGGGAAGACGAGTGGATAAAATTGGAAGCCGATGAGGGCGCAACATACGATCTTACTATTGAAATAGACCTAACTACACTAGAACCTTTAATTGCACTTCCCGGCAGTCCAGGAAATGTCGTGCCGGTAAGAGAAGTTAGCGGATTAAAAATACAACAAGTTGTTATTGGCTCTTCTGCAAATCCTGGATTACGTGATTTTTGGATCGCTTCTCAAATTGTAAAAGGTCAAGTTGTTTCTCCCGATGTTTCTTTGGATATCAATCCCTCATCTCGCCAAGTGTTAGAAAACCTGACAGAAATGGGTGCTCTTGGACCGTTGATAGCTGCTGGCGCACGCCTTCATCAATCGGGTTGTATGGGATGTATTGGTATGGGACAAGCTCCTGCCACTAATACGATTAGTATCCGAACGATGCCACGTAATTTCCCAGGACGCTCGGGGACACTTGATGACCAAGTATACTTATGCAGTCCAGAAACGGCTATTGCTGCTGCAATTACTGGAAAAATTATAGATCCCCGAGATCTCGAGTCTGTAATGAATATTACGTATCCAAAATGGACAGCCCCATCACAAATCAAGATAAATAAAAAGCTGCTGATTGCTCCAACTGAAGCATCTCCTGAATTGGTGAAGGGACCAAACATTAAAACCCTTCCTGATTTTGAAGAACTTCCAGATGAACTGGAAATCCCTATCCTATTAAAAATGGGAGATGACATCTCAACAGATGGCATACTGAAAGCGGGTGCTGATGTACTGCCTTTACGTTCAAATATTCCGGAGCTCAGTAAATATGCGTATTATGCCATTGACCAAAGTTTCTATGATCGCGCCATTCAAAATCAAAAAACACATACAGGATTTTGTGTTATAGCAGGCGAAAATTACGCACAAGGTTCAAGTAGAGAGCACGCTGCACTATCTCCTCGGTATCTTGGACAAAAGTTTGCTATTGCCAAATCTTATGCTCGTATCGGTTGGCAAAACTTGATCAATTTTGGTATAATTCCTTTCGAATTCAAAAACACAAGCGACTGGGACAAACTAGAACAAGATGACGTTTTACGGATAGAAGGCCTAAGGACAGCCATCAAAAACAGAGATTCACTAACAGCAATTGTAGTTGGAAAAAATATTAAAATTCCACTTACTTACAATATCAGTGAGAGACAAGTTGAACATATCTTAAAAGGTGGGGTTGTTAATTTTGTAAAGCAAAAATAATTTTTCGGCATAGTATTATTAAAGGGCACTTCTAAACATTAGATTTTTTTAGGCGAACGATACAATAAATGGAGACAATAAAAGAAATGAGTCTTGATGTAAAACACATCGCAACACTTACCGGACACAGCGGTTGTGTATACGCAATGGATAAAGGTTTCTCTGAACATACTGTTTTTACCGGTGGCAGTGATCGATTTATTGCATTATGGAATTTAGAAACGCTACAAGCCGAAAAATTTTCAGCGGCATTACCAGCCCCTATTTATACTATTTGTCACATTCCTGAAAAAAACATATTGCTCGCAGGAACAACTACAGGTAGTATTCACATACTTGATTTAGAGAAAAAAGAAGAAATCAAAATACTGCAACATCATCAGGCACCCGTTTTTGATATAAAATATTCATTAAAAACCAATTGTTTTTATACAGCCGGTGGCGATGGTAACTTTGCAGTATGTGATCTTGATACTTTGTCATTGCTTAAAATGAAAAAACTATCACAGGAGAAAGTCCGCAGTATTGATTTTAATGATACTACTTCAGAAGTTGCTGTTGCCTTAGGTGATTCCAATATTCTCATATTTGACCTGCATACATTGGAATATAAAAAAGATTTTATTGCACATCAACTTGCAGAAAAAGTTGTTGGAGCAAATATTGTGCGATACAGCCCCGATGGTAAATTCCTTTTAACAGGAGGAAGAGACGCGCATTTAAAGATTTGGAAAGTAGGAGATTATGAATTAGTAAAATCAATTCCTGCACATAATTGGGCTATTTACGATATCGTATTTAATCCTGACACAACCTTATTTGCCACTGCCAGTCGTGATAAAACCATCAAAATTTGGGATGCAAAAACGTACCAAATTTTAAAACGCATCACAAAAGAAAATTTTGAAGCACATACGCATTCTGTAAATAAATTAATTTGGAGTACGTATCATAATTATTTAGTTTCTGTAGGGGATGATAAAATGGTAATGATTAGAGAAGTCAATAGAAAATAACATACAAAAAGATGCCGAAATGAATATAACGAAGGAACAAGTTTTAGAAGCTTTAAAGAATGTAGAAGACCCTGATTTAAAAAAAGATTTGGTAACACTGGGTATGATAAAGGACTTAGAAGTAACTGGTAAAAATGTAGATTTTACCGTAGTACTTACAACGCCTGCCTGCCCAATGAAAGAAATGATTCATAAGGCTTGTGTAAATGCAGTCTTGCATTATATAGATGAGGAAGCTATTGTAAATGTAAAAATGTCTTCTAATGTAACGGCACGTAAAAATAGTGGACCGATGTTGCCAAACGTGAAAAATATTATTGGCGTTGCATCAGGAAAAGGTGGTGTTGGTAAATCTACAGTGGCTTCCAACTTAGCTTTAGCTTTGGTGAAGTTAGGTGCATCGGTCGGTTTGGTGGATGCCGATATTTATGGTCCCTCACAAACCATTATGTTTGATGTAATGGATGCAAAGCCTATGAGTAAAGAGATTGACGGTGTAAGTAAAATGATTCCCATAGAAAGTTTTGGTGTCAAATTATTATCTATCGGTTTTTTCGCGGATACTTCCCAAGCCCTTGTATGGCGTGGGCCAATGGCATCAAAAGCGGTTGTTCAATTATTTCAGGAAGCACATTGGGGGGAATTAGATTATATGATTATTGATTTACCTCCCGGAACCGGTGACATTCATTTAACGTTGGTTGGTGCCGTTCCTTTAAATGGGGTAGTAATTGTAAGCACTCCTCAATTTGTAGCGTTGGCAGATGCGAAAAAAGGAGTTGGAATGTTTCAGTTACCGTCAATAAATGTACCCGTTTTAGGTATTGTAGAAAACATGTCTTATTTCAGTCCACCAGACGAGCCTGAAAAAAAATATTATATTTTTGGTAAAGATGGCGCAAAAAAACTTGCAGAAGAATTAGAAGTTCCATTATTGGGTGAAATACCATTGGTACAAAGCATCTGCGAATCTGGTGATTCGGGTCGCCCAGCGGTACTGGAAGACAATACACCGCAAACTATTGCCTATATGGAAATGGCTCGCAAGGTGGCACAACAAGTGTCTATACAAAATGCAAAAGCCCCAGTTCAGGTGGCAGATGTTAAATGGTAAAACAACAAAATGACACCGGTCTTTTTCGATAAAAGCTTAAATAAATATAAAAAAATGAACAAACCAATCACCGTTTATGCTGAAATGACACCTAATCCAGTTACAATGAAATTTGTGCTGAACTTTTTATTAATTGATGAGGATGGCGAAAGTATTGAATTTCGCACAAAAGAAAAGGCTGCCATTTCTCCTATTTCAAAAAAGATATTTGAACTCCCCTATGTTACTGGTGTTTTTATTACTTCCAATTTTATTACAATTGCCAGAGATGAAAGCTGTGAATGGTTTGAGGTTATACCAGAAATTAAGGAGCTGATTAAAACAAAGCTTGCTTTAAAGGAACCCCTTCTTACTAGTGATTTTATTGAAGAAGAATCAGTAATTCCTGTAAACATTTCTGGGGATATTGAACAAAAAATTATTTCGATTCTTGATGAATATATTCGGCCGGCCGTTGAAGGAGATGGTGGCGCAATTCATTTCAAATCTTTTGAAAACGGAGCCGTAACTGTGACGCTTAAAGGTTCTTGTCACGGCTGCCCTTCTACCAATACAACGTTGAAAATGGGTGTTCAAAATTTGCTGAGAGAATTGCTTCCTGAAGTGAAAACAGTAATTACAGAAACCGTATAAAATAGTATCAGTACAACTAACTATTCTAGTGAATGTTTAACCAGAGACACCAAAAACAAATAACTTTTTCTATTTTTTTATTTTTAAAAATGTCAAATAACAGTATTGAAATAGTAGAGAAACATATCTTTTAATCAATGGTTTACAATTAATTATTTGTGTCTTAATACTTTTTAAAATATGATTGCAAGTATTATTTTTATCTTACTTCTTATTGCAACTGCTTTGCTCTTTACAAAAAATGTAAGAACGATAAGGCGGAATATTTTGCTTGGCAGAGATGTGAAGATAGGAGGCGCTATTAAAGAACGGCTTTGGGTGATGACAAAAGTCGCACTGGGACAGTCAAAAATGGTGGTTCGTCCTATTCCGGGATTCTTTCATCTTGTGATTTATCTTGGCTTCATCATTATCAATATTGAAATTTTAGAAATCATTATCGATGGGATTTTTGGAACTCATCGGATTTTTGCTCCTCTCCTTCCAACGTCTTTATACAATGTACTTATCGGCACTTTTGAATTTCTTGCCTTTGGGGTACTATTGGCTTGTGTGATTTTTTTGATTCGTAGAAATATTTTAAAACTGAAACGCTTCTGGAATAAGGAAATGACCACATGGCCAAGAACAGATGCAAACATTATTCTCATTACAGAAATTGCTTTGATGGTTGCATTCCTCACCATGAATTGTACAGACGGAATATTGCAAAGTAGAGGAATAGAGCATTACATACAAGCTGGAACTTTTCCTATCAGTTCAACTTATGCAGGATTATTTACAAATTTATCAGACAGTAATTTAATTTTTATTGAGCGGTTTTGCTGGTGGTTTCACATCACTTTAATTTTCGCTTTCATAAATTATATTCCATACTCCAAGCATTTTCATATTTTTTTA